>Ga0326727_10004541_pt1 | contig 41489 bp, 30 predicted proteins | sample MB2enrmetagenome_FD_207643 | JGI IMG/M metagenome (GOLD analysis project Ga0326727, IMG submission 207643) | Lab enriched peat soil microbial communities from McLean, Ithaca, NY, United States - MB29MY | ecosystem: Environmental > Terrestrial > Soil > Wetlands > Peat | place: USA: New York...
GATCGACTCCTTTCTTGCCGCCAACGGCATTGAATCGCTGGAAAAGGCCGAGCAGATCTGCCTGGACAAGAATGTGGATGTGCGCAAGATCGTGAAGTCCATCCAGAACATTTCTTTTGAGAACGCCGGCTGGGCCTATCTGATTGGCGCGGCCGCAGCTATCAACAAGAATCAGACCGTTGCCGCGGAGATTGCCGAAACACTGGGCGCCGGCCTGCAGGCCTTCTGTATTCCCGGCTCGGTTGCCGATGATCGCAAGGTGGGCATCGGCCACGGCAATCTGGCAGCGATGCTGCTGCGCGAAGAGACCGGATGCTTCGCCTTTTGCGCGGGGCACGAGTCCTTTGCCGCCGCCGAGGGCGCCATTGGGCTGGCCCGCTCCGCGAACAATGCACGCAAGACTCCCTTGCGTGTGGTTCTCAACGGCCTGGGCAAAGACGCGGCGCTGATCATCTCGCGCGTCAATGGATTCACCTATGTGCAGACCGAGTTCGACTATGCGACCGGCAAGTTGAACGTGGTGCGCGAGAAGGCCTATTCCATCGGCGAACGCGCGGCTGTACGCTGCTATGGCGCGGACGATGTGCGCGAGGGCGTGGCGATCATGCACCTGGAGGGGGTTGATGTGGCTATTACCGGCAACTCGACCAACCCCACGCGCTTCCAGCATCCGGTGATGGCGATCTACAAGAAGGAGCGGCTGCTGGATGGCAAGAAATTCTTCTCGGTCGCTTCCGGCGGAGGCACGGGAAGAACGCTGCATCCCGATAACATGGGAGCGGGACCGGCTTCCTACGGCATGACCGACACCATGGGCCGGATGCACTCGGATGCGCAGTTTGCCGGGTCGTCCTCGGTGCCCGCGCACGTGGAGATGATGGGCCTGATCGGCATGGGCAATAACCCCATGGTGGGCGCATCGGTCGCGGTCGCGGTTGCGGTGGAAGGCGCGATGAGGGCATAAGGTCCGCGGCGTGCCATCCTTTCCGGGTTTTTCAGCGAGGCAAGACAAAAGACCAGATCAAGGCGCATCTCCTTGATCTGGTCCTTTTTATTCAGTGTGAGTCAGGCGGAAGCCAGCTGCAGAAACAACGCACAGCGCACAGAGAAAAAGCAACGTACTCCAGCAAATGTCAGAAAGCGTTCACGGCCGCGAAGAACTCCGTTTCATCCATGTATCCGATGCCGCACCAGTAAACCGGCCAGTTCGTACTGGTGATCGGATTCCAGCTCATTTTGGTGCTAGGATTCACTGCGTTATTGCCGGAGAAGAATGCGCCCTGGTATTGCAACATTGCCGCGTTTGATTCGATCAGCGCGGGATACAGTTCCGCGAACGAAGTGGCGAGAGGGCCTTCGAGTTCATAGGCTTGTGAGAAGGTGTAATAGTTGCCGAACGCGGCAGACGTTGCCAGGTTGCAGTTCACAGCGGAATAGTCGGTCGGGGCGAGGCTCACGCCATCCAAAGTAAAGATTTTGTAGGCGGGGTAATTGCCAAAGTACGGACTGATGCCCGCGGTAATTGCCAGCGCAATGCCCGGCGACATCAGCCGGAATTCGTCCATGTGCGTATGACCGGCAAAAGACATCGCAATGACGCCGGGATACTGTTCAATGATGCCCATGAACTGTTCCTGATAGTTTTCAGCCCACATCATCGTGGCTGCCGCGATCTGGCCACTGTCATTGGGCTGCTGGCCGGTTGTGCTCTCAACCGCGCCAGGAGGCGCATGCATCAGCAGCCAAACCTTCTTGCCGGCGGTGCTGGCCTCTGCAAGTTGGGCGCCCAACCAGGAAAATTGATCTGGAATCATGGTCTGCTCGACAGTATTGCCTGGGGAAAGCGCGAACGTGTTCAGTGCGATGATCGTCAGATTCATTCCCGCGGGCTCAACCGAGTAGTATCCTCCATTTTTTATGGTGCTGATTACATCCGCCTGATTTCCTGACCCGTTCAAAGCGAGCGTGTATAACTGCTGCGCATTGCTGGCAAGAAAAGTGCTGTCCGGCCCAGAATTCGTATAGGAATCGCAGTTGCCCAGCGCGAAGTAGACGGGGATCGCGCCCACCGCCGCTCTGATCTGCTGCAAGACAAATGTGAGTGTTTTGTCGACAAATGCAGCGGCATCTGCGGCTGTTTTTTTCGGGAAATACACCATGTAAAGCAGATCCAGGCCGTGGCCAAGAAAGTCGCCTGTAAACAGGACCGCCGGACTGGTTCCCAGGTTCTGCTTGATGCTTGCGAGCGCCAGGGTGAACAGCGCATAGTTGGTGTCGGTGTTAAGGGCGGAAGGCGCACTATTCGTCATATTCAACGCGCCCTCAAAGATCGCCGGCCAATCGGAGGGATCCGCCGCATCAAGCTGCGCTACCAGCAATTGATTAGCCGGCACTGTATCCATATTCAACGTTGCATTTGGCAGAAGCGGATTGATGTATGGCTGGAAATGCACATCGGAGAAGACGGGGACCGAGAAGTTATCTGAACCGGCACTCCCGATGGCTCCTCCGCATCCGCTGAGGAAGCCGGCTCCTGCCAGGCTTGCTAACTCAAGAAATGAACGGCGCGATAGCTGTGGCATTCGAGTTTCTCCTTCTCTTGCAGACTGCTGTTGGGCCGTGTCTTATCGATACGGTCAGAATTGAGGTGCCGTGGCCGGAAGCGCGCGTGATCTGATGCCTTCGCATATCGCGTTATCTGCCGTCAAGTTACCGCTGCCGTCGAGTTTTTCCGTGATGCTGCCATTCTTGCTGCACCCGGAGAAACAAAAAGAACGGGATCATACTGAAAGCAAGTCCCGCAGAGTTCGCATCGCAACCTCATTTCGCACCTTCCGGCATGACCGCAGGCCACGGCTTGTGTCACTCGCTTGGAAGACGGATTTACTCTACCTGATCTCCTTATCGGCCGGCTGTACAGAAGTGGTCACATCGGAGAGATAACCTGCATATCGAAGGCCGCCGCGGCGGATTCTCCGCTGCTCTGTGCATCTGAGTCCAGAAACGATACAGTCGGACTGCTCGCACGCTTCGCCACTTCCGCTGAAGACTCAGCACACGCCGATATTCGAAACTCAGGAAAGTGATGCTCTCTCCCTTCTTCAGATCCACCATCCGGCTTGTGCATCAGTTGCCGCTCGCACGTTTTCAAGCATGAGACCTGAATCGGGTTCGAAGGACCGAAGAAAAATTTCACGCCCGGTTCGGATTCCCGGATTGGCACTTTGTCCCATCTCCTCGTCTCGCCGCAAGAAAGATAAGCGATTCTCCGGAGAATTCAGATCACCCGGAGGGATCCTGGCAAAGTGGTCGTTTTGGCTCAGTCGAAGACTGGGCGGTTCGGTATTATCGCAGCGATGAAAGGTGGGGCTCCATGCGGTCGACGCGTTGGCTTGGGTCATTTTTGGTATTCCTGTCCGTTCTTCTCAGTGGATGCGGGCACAACGGCAGCAATGCGCCGACGTCGCTGAGCTATACGACACCCACGGCGGTATACACCAAGGGTGTGGCAGTGACCGCGGACAGCCCGACCAGCAGCGGCGGCGCGGTGATTGGGTACAGCGTGAGTCCGGCCCTTCCGGCGGGCCTGAGCCTGAACGCCTCGACCGGTGTCGTCAGTGGAACTCCCACGGTTGTGACCGCCACGGCCAGCTACACGGTGACCGCTTCGGGCGCGTCCGGCAGCATCACTACGGTTCTGTCTGTCACGGTGAATGACCAGCCTCCCTCTGCGCTCAGCTACGCCATAGGCTCCGCGGCCTACACAATCGGTATGCCCATCACGGCGAACGATCCGACGAACAGCGGCGGATCGGTGGCCTCCTACAGCGTGAGCCCCGCCGTTCCGGCCGGACTGAGCCTGAGCACGATAACGGGAATCATCAGCGGAGATCCCACGGCGGTGACCGCGGCGGCCAACTACACGGTAACGGCGACCAACTCGGGCGGCAGTACAACGGCAACCCTGACCATCGCGGTGAACGCCGTGCCGGTCCCGACGAGTCCGGCGGCTCCGGCGGGACTGGTCTATAGCCCCGGAAACGCGGTCTACACTGTGGGTGTGCCGATTCCGGAGAACGTCCCGACCAGCACGGGCGGGGCGCCGCTCTCGTATAGTGTGAGTCCGGCTCTTCCGGCGGGCCTGAGAATGAGCGCCACGCCGATCACCCTCGGAGACGCCGCCTCGGGCATCCTCAGTGGAACACCCACGGCGGCAACTGCCACGGCCACCTATACGGTAACGGCTCATAATGCGTCTGGCAGCACGACGGCGACCCTGGCCATCACCGTAAATCCCGCGGACGCGTCCCCGGCAGGTCTGGCTTACAGCGCCCCCGCTCCGGTTTATGCCGTGGAAGTGCCGATTACGCCGGACGTCCCGTCGACCGGCGCCACCGGTGCAACGCCAACCTCGTACAGTGTGAGCCCGGATCTTCCCGCGGGCCTGAGCCTGAACTCCGTCAGCGGGATCGTTACCGGAACTCCCTCGGCTGTGCCCTCCACGATTGTGCCCCCGCCTCCCTCTACGGCAACCTACACAGTAACCGCTTCCACTTTGGCTGGCAGCACCACGGCGCCCCTGACGATTACGATCTATAACGCACCTCAGGTCGTTCCGAATATGAGCCAGTCGCTTATGCCGCTGGCAACCACAGGTTCGAGTTTCCAATTTCTGGACACCGGCATGGTGGTTTCCGATACGATCAATCCGCAAGTGCTCCCGGTGGAATGGATGGCAGGGCAGGCGGTCAGCACTGCCGTGAGTCCAGATGGCAACACTTTGTTGGTTCTGACCAGCGGGTACAACCGCGTCTTTCAGGGTCCGTTTCCGTTATTTGACCCGCTCTACTCAAGTGAGTACATATTCATCTTCGACATCACGAATCACTCGCCTGTCTTTAAGCAAGCGGTTCCCATTCCCAATGCCTACCACGGAATTGCCTGGGATCCGGGTGGCCAGGCGTTCTACGTCTCCGGCGGCATGGGTGATGCTCCCTTCGGCACCGACCCGATTCCGTACGCCCTGCCCAACAATGGAGACAACGTCCACATCATCACGCAGAAAAACGGAATCTGGGTGAATACCGCCGAACTTGACCTGGGCCAAAGCCCCTCCTCTGTTGTTCTTGGCCATCCATCGGGGAACGGCCTTCCGGTGCCCAACAATCAATTCGCCTCTGTCAACGCCGCGGTTTTCGTAGCTCCGATGGCTGCCGGCCTGGCGATCTCGAGCGATGGCCAGACGCTGGTGGTGGCGAATTATTTCAATGACTCGATTACGGTCTTTACCGGAGGCTTGAATGTTTGGTTAAGCCAATGGGTGGCAGACACCGGTTCGGCGCAAGGAGGCCAGGGAACGCTGCAAGGGATGGAACTCGATCTGCGTCCCGGCAGGGCCGTTTCATCGCCAACGCCCGGCATACCGGGCGGAGAGTATCCGTTCTGGGTGGTGCTGGCGGGGAGCAGCGGACCGGGCGCAACAGCTTATGTGTCGAGCCTTCGCGACCGCGAGATTGATGTCGTGAACCTGAGAGAGGCTTGTGCCAATGGCACCAGCGGACCCGGATGTGTTTTGACAGCGGCGCCAATTGTATCCGCCCGCATTCCCGTAAAAGGCCAGCCGAACAAGATGACGTTGAACAAAGCACAGACACTTCTATACGTAGCCGAAGACGAGTCGGATACAGTGGACGTGATCGACCTCAACCTCCTGGACAAAGGCAGCCCCAGCCAGAACCAGCCCGCCACGGTGAACACGGTAATCGAATCCATCCCGGTGATCGCTCCGCCGGCAGATTTAGCGTCTTTTTCGCTGACACAATATACCGGCGCAAATACCAACAGCGTGACGCTTTCGCCGGACGAGAAGACTCTCTATGTGACCAATGGCAATCTGAATAACATCGCGGTGGTGGCGCTGACCGGAACCAATCACGGCGACCAGGTGGCCGGCCTGATCCCAACTGGCTGGTATCCGAACTCGATTAGCCTCGGCAACGATGGAACCTGGGCGTATGCGGTCAATATGAAGTCGCCGACGGGCGCCAATCCCTACTGGTGCTATAACTACGGGCCGACGGGTTACCCCGGTTGCGCTCCCGCCAATGAGTACAATCCGCAGTTGACCAAAGCCGGCTTGCTCAGTTTCCCGGTAGCCAGCCTCTCGACGCAGCTTCCGGCGCTGACGGCGCAGGTAACCACGAACAACCGGTTCGCCAGTATTGAGAGCCCCGGCGCGGCTGCAATCATGGCCACGGTGCATAGCGGCATCCAGCACGTGATCTACATCCTCAAGGAAAACCGGACCTACGATCAGATTCTGGGCGATCTGGGACGCGGCAACGGCGATCCCGCTTTGACCTTGTTCGGCCAGGAGATTACGCCGAATCAGCATAACCTCGCGCAGCAATTCGTTACCCTTGACAACTTCCGCGCTTCCGCTGAAGTCAGCTACGACGGATGGTCGTGGAGTACGTCGGCTCGCACCCCAGACGTGGTTGAACACCAATATCCTGTCTTTTACGCGCAACGCGGCCTCGCCCTGGACGGGGGTTTGAATCGCAGCGTGAACGTGGCCCTGCCAACCCTGGCCCAGCGCCAAGCCTCCGATCCACTGATGCCGGGCGGGGCTCTTTCGCCAACTGTCACGGGCGGCGAGGATTTGCTGCCGGGCCAGACCGACACGGACTCGCCGGATGGACCGAACAACGAAATAAATACCGGCTTTCTGTGGAACAACGCTCTGCGCGCCGGCCTCACGGTTCGCGACTATGGTTTCTACATCGACACGACCTGCTATAACGAGCCCGCATGCCAGACTCCGCTGGCGCATGACCCGTTCTCGACGAATACTATCGTAGCTCCCGCCGCGAATGTCGCTCTGACGCCCTTTACCGATCCGTACTTTCGCGGATTCGATCCCGCGTTCCCGGACTACTACCGCTACAAGGAGTGGGAGCGTGAGTTCGACACCAACTACGCGGCCGGCGGGTTGCCCAATCTGACCCTGGTCCGCTTCATGCACGATCACACCGGGAGCTTTGGGACGGCGATTGACGGCGTGAATACTCCTGATCTGGACGTGGCCGATAACGATTACGCGGTAGGCCTGCTGGTGCAGAAGATCGCCAACAGCATCTACGCGAACAACACGCTGATCTTTGTTGTGGAAGACGACGCGCAGGATGGCGCCGACCACATCGACTCGCACCGCACCACAGCCTACATCGCAGGCGCTTATGTGAAGAACGGAGTGGTCTCCACGGCGTATAACACCCTCGACTTCATCCGCACGATGGAAGAGGTTCTGGGCCTGCCGCCGATGAACCTCAATGACGCGCTGGCCACTCCCATGAGCGACATCTTCAATACCGCCCCGGCCCCGTGGAGTTTTACTGCTACCCCCGCCGCAATTCTTTCTTGCACGAAGCTGCCTCTTCCTATTCCAGCGCAACCGTGCAACAACCCGACACCAAATGTAGCCTACTGGTCGCGCGTCACCAAAGGGATGGACTTCAGCGATGCGGATCTCGTCGATGGCGGCGAATTCAACCGCGTTCTCTGGAAGGGAATGATGGGCAACCGGCCTTATCCCTCCCGGCCCACGGGCAAGGATCTGAGCCAGAACCGCGACAAGCTGCTGGCGGATTACCGGCGATCCCTACAGCACCAGTCGGTAAGAACCCCCAAGCCTGCCGGCAACTGACAGGGCTGACTATAGCAAAACCGGGGATACTGTAGCCTGATTAGCCTCGTCGAAGGTCGCCGCTCTCTGATGGTCGCGTCGACTTGAGTGTGTTGGTTTCGGGATACGCCATCCTTGGTTTTGCTATAGCGCGTAGGTGCATCCACACTCAAGATGGATTTTCGGCGCGCGACATTGCCCGAGCAAGTGTCCATTCTGAACGCATATTCTTTCCCTGTATTGCCGCGATAGAGTAAGGATGGAGAGCCTTGTTCACTGAGGCATCGAGTTTCGCATATAGAATGAGAGTCTCTGTGGAGAATCGTCCGGCGAGAAATATCGCAGGTTTCCTTCTAGTGCTTCTCGCACCTGCCTTCTGCCTTGCGCAGATTGACCGCGCGGGTTTGAGCGGAACAGTTACCGACAGTTCCGGAAGGGTACTTCCCGGAGCGCGCATTACGGCCCTCGAAACCGCAACCGGCCTGGTGCGCGAAACGGTCTCCTCCGCGAACGGCATCTACTACATCCCGGAGTTACCTGTCGGCCTCTACCGCGTCACGTGTTCCGCGCCAGGTTTTGGGCAAGTGGTTTTTAACAACCTGGAGCAGACGGTCGGGCACACGCGCACGTTCGACTTTACGCTCACGGTGGGCGGCGTGAAACAGCAAGTGAATGTCAGCGGCCAGATCTCGCAGCTCGACGAGACGAGCGATGCGCTGGGCGCTCGCACCGAGTCTAAACAGGTGAACGATCTTCCGTTGAACGGCAGAAACTGGTCAACGCTTACGGCGCTCGTGCCCGGAGCTGTCGACATGGGCGGCAGTAACCAGCGCAGCATTCGCTTCGCGGGGCGCGGGCTGGACGACAACAACTTTACGTATGACGGCATCGATGCAACCAACATCGTCAATCAGGCGCAGCAGAGCTTTGTACGGCTTGCCATTCCTACCGACGCCATCGAGGAGTTCCGCATCGACACCATGCTCTTCACCGCCGAAAATGGCAGCACCCCCGGCGGGCAGATCGATGTGGCCTCGAAGTCCGGCGCGAACACGCTGCATGGCGGCCTATTCGAATTCCTGCGCAACGACATATTCGATGCTCGCAATCCCATCCTCCCCACCCGTCTGCCATTTCGTCTCAACCAGTTCGGCGGCGATCTCGGCGGCCGGCTCGCCCGCGACCGCTCCTTCTATTACTTCACCTATGAAGGGCTGCGCCAAAGCTACGGCCAGCCGCTCTCGGGGTTCGTCCCAAGCCCGGCCTTCGGTGCTCAGGTAGCCGCTGCCAATCCGGCGTTGGCGCCGATCGTCGCCGCTTATCCAACGAAAGGGTTGACGCCTTATACCACGGATATCGATCAGTTTTCCGGCTCGGGACGGCAACTGGACCACGAAGACTCCGCGATGCTGCGTCTGGATCGGCATTTCTCAGCCACCGACACGGCCTATCTTCGCTTCAACTTCGATGCCGCTTACAGCGATGTGCCTTCCGACGGCCTGAACGACCGCACGCTGACAACATCCCGGCCGGTAAACGGCGAGCTGGAGCAGTTGCACATCTTCTCACAGCGACTGGTGAACGAGTTGAAATTCGGCTTCAATCGCAGCACCGTCTTCACCACCAATCAAGGACTCACCAATCTCCCGTATTCGGTTGCGGTCGCCGGCCTCACCACCCTGGCCAACAACGAATTCACCACCGGCGTGGGCAACTCCTTCTCCTACATTGACAATCTGACAATGGTCCGCGGGACGCACACGCTCAAGTTCGGCGTTGAGGTCCGCCGCATCCAACTGGACCAGGGAAATACGGCCAACGGGACGGTCGTCTATTCATCTCTTAACCTTCCCGCGTCCAGCTTTCTGGTTAACTCCGTCAGTTCGGCCACCTATAACGACTCGCTGCCGCTGAATGGCCTGCGCAAGACGGAGGTATATTCCTACGCGCAGGACGAGTGGAGGTTCCGCCGCAACCTCACGTTGAATCTTGGCGTCCGCTACACTTTTTTCAACATCTTTCACGAGGTTCACGGCAAGGCCGATCCATTCGACTTCGCCACCTGCGGGGCAGCGGGCTACTGCGGCGTGGGAGCCAGCTTCGGCAACCCCAACACGCTGGACATAGACCCGCGTATTTCGGTTGCCTGGTCGCCCTCGGCTCTCGGCGGCAAAACCGTCATTCGCTCCGGCTTCGGTATCTACCACGGTGACGGTCAGCTCGACGACCAGAATGTGCCCATCAAGAACGAGGTTGGCGTGTATTCGCTCAGCGCAAAGTCAACGCCAGGGCTTGCTTATCCCATTACGCCCTTCCTGAATGGCCCCGGCACCCTGTCGGCGAATGCCGACGATCGCGACCGCAAGGACATGTACGTGAGCCAGTGGGGGCTCTCCGTGCAGCGGGCGCTCCCGCACGATTTGCTCGGCACGCTCTCCTATGTGGGAAGCGAAGGCAATTTTGAGCTGATCACCTCGTATGTCAACCTCATTGACCCTGCGACCGGTCTGCGTCCTTATCCCGCCTTCGGCCAGGTCAGGTGGCGGGGCAACACGAATAGCAGTTCTTACGAAGGCTTTGTCGCCAGTCTTCAGCGCAGCTTTACCGATGGACTGCTGGTCTCTGCTAACTACGCATACACACACCAGATCGACCAGGACGCGCCCGGAGGCGGGGATTCCGACAATCCCCAGAACCCCGCCTGCATGGCCTGCGAGCGCGCCTCGGGAGACTTTGATGCGCGGCAGGTCGTGAATGCCAACGCTGTTTACGATCTTCCCTTCGGCCCCGGAAAAGCTTTTCTTTCTCAACCGGGAATCGCCTGCGCAGTCCTCGGCCGCTGGAGCTTGACGGACATCGTCGCGGCGCGTACCGGTACCCCGCTCAATGTCACCTACTCCCGGTCCAGCTCGTCGGTGGCCACCGGTTATACCACCAATCAGCGTCCAAATCTGGTTCCGGGCGTTTCGCTTACTCCGCCTGGGGGAAAGACGATCAGTGGGACGACCAGCAATTGGATCAACCCCGCGGCCTTTGCAGCGGTTCCCGACTCGGGCTATGGCAACGCCCCGCGCAACATCGCTCGCGGCCCAAATCTCTGGCAGACCGATCTTGGTGTTTCAAAGCGCATTCCAATCGCCGAGGGCGTCCAGCTCCAATTCAGGTGCGAGGCATTCAATCTTCTCAACCGCGCCCAATATAGCCTGCCGCTGGAAGAAGTCTGGCTGCCGCCGACGGCAACATCGCCATCGAGCATCGAGCCGCAGGTATCCACAGCAAGCACAACCCCGATTGGAACCGGCACGCCGCGCGAGATTCAGTTCGGGCTGCGTCTGGAGTTCTAGAGCAAAACCACAATTTACCTGCCCATAACAACCTCATCCAACCGTTATGTTCATTAGGTGCAGCCCAACCCGCGTCGGCGTGTTACGGCCGGAAATGAACAAGCCAAAATAGCTCCGTGCCCCATCCTTTCGCCTTATTTCTGGCGAAAGGGTGGGAACCCTCGAAACTCAACCAGTTTTGTTCATGAGGAGCCAGTTGGGCTTTTACTTTGCGTCCTGCGCAGTCGAAGGAACGGTTTCTTCACCACTGATATTCAGCGACGAACTGTTGATTAACCAACTGAGCGCGTCAGTTCCTCGACCGTCGCGATCAACGCTTTAATATTCTCCGTAGGCGCCTGAGGAGGCATTCCCCCGCCGCACGAAACGATCAGGCGCGAGCGATCATCGAGGAAATTCAGCATCACCGTAACCGACCGCTTCACGTCTTCGGGTGTTCCCTCGGCCAGTACGTCGCGCGGAGGTATGTTCCCCATCAGTGCAATTCGGTTATTCGTCCAGCTCTTCATCTCGGCCACGGTGTGCTGCGTGCCGAAATTGAGCAGATTGATCCCTGCCGACTCCAGCAAAGGCGCGCTGGCCTTGCACGGCGCATCGTTGTGGAAGAACTTCACCGTCACATCCGCCGCATAGGCTCGCTGCAAATACGGCAGAGCGAACTTCTCGCAATCGCGCCGGCTCACGAACCCGACAATATCGTCGAGCAGGAAAATTCCGTCGATCATCGGGAAGACTTCGCGCTGATAAGCGATCCACTCCACCAGAAAATCCGTGACGATATCCAGCAGGCGATGCATCAGCTCAGGGTGGGTCTTGATTGCCTCCAGAAACTCCGGCGTGCCCATCAGAAACGAGGCTATATTGAGCGGGCCGCGGGCCACCGCGAAACGGATCTTGTGGCCGGCCTTTTCAATCTCCGGCTGCAAGTGCTGGAGCCGCTTGATCACAAAGGGCAGCAGGCCGTGCTTGCGCGGATTGGGCTTTTCCAGATGCTCGACCTCCAAGGGCGAGCGTAGCACTTTCTTGGCGAAGGGAAACTCGTCCTCGCCCCACATGGAGACGGCCCCGAAGGCCGAGGGCTCCGTGCACATTCCATACTCCGACCAGAAACCCGGCAGCATGATCGTCTCCGGAAAGGCGCGTATGGCCTTGAGATTGTCCTCCAGAAAGATGCGGTCATCGGTGAAGTAATCCAGAATCGTGTGCCCCGCCCAATTCGGCAGCCACGGACTATCGATGATGAATGCAGTCGGCAGAGGGCTGACCGCCTCTCCGCGAACGACAGAGACGAGCGTGTTCCATTGCTGGTCGTTCATACCTTTACCTCATGAATCATCGCTACTAAGCCTTCAGCAAACAGCGCGCCAAATCCACCGACGCCGCGGCGGTTTCGCTGTATCCATCCGCGCCAATCGTTTCCGCATACTTGCTTGTAACCGGCGCGCCGCCGACCATGATCTTGATTTGCTCCCGGATTCCGGCCGCTCGGAAGGCCTCGATGGTGGTCTTCATCGCCGGCATTGTCGTGGTCAGCAGCGCGGAGAGGCCGACAATCTGCACCGGCCTTTTCTTCACGGCGGCAATAAATGTCTCCGGGGGAACATCGACGCCCAGATCGGTGACCTCGAAGCCGCCGCCCTCCAGCATCGCTGCAACCAGGTTCTTGCCGATATCGTGCAAATCGCCCTGCACTGTCCCCAGCACCACATGAGCCATCGGCTTGGAGCCGGCCTGGGCGAGCAAAGGACGCAGAATCGCGAAGATCTCCTTGGTGGCGCGCGCCGCCATCAGCAGCTCGGGCACAAAGTATTCGCCTTCTTCGTAGAGCTTGCCCACTTCTGCCATCGCCGGGCTGATGCCCTGGCTGATCAGATCAACCGGTTGAACGCCTTCCTCCAGAGCCGTGCGCGCCGCGCAGACGGAGGCTGCCACGTCTCCCTCGATCACCGCCTGACGCAACGCCGATAAATCCTGCATGGGTATCGCCATGGGTTTGCCACTCTAACAAAGCACTAATAATGTTCTGACCTGATAGGACGTACACATAGTACAACCTTGGCCTGATTTCCGGAATTTTGCCGGTCCCTTTGCGGCAACCCCATGCCCAACGCGCGTGGTCATCCCGATCCGGAATCGTGTATGCTGTGTGCCATGATTGATCGTACGAACCGCCTGCGCGAGTGGCTGGCCAACGGCCTGCTCATCACCGATGGCGCCTGGGGTACCGAGTTGCAGGCGCGCGGCCTGCCTCCCGGCACAAATCCGGACACCTGGAACCTCACCCATCCTGATCAGGTGCAAGCGGTGGCGCGCGCCTATACGGAGGCGGGCAGCCAGGTTATTCTCACCAACACCTTTCGCGCCAACGCCGTCGCCATGAAAGGCGTCGCGGAGGCCGATCTGGACGCAATCAATCGCGCGGGCGTCGCACTCTCGCGCCAGGCCGCGGGTTCGGCACTGGTCTTTGCCTCCATCGGCCCCACCGGCAAGATGCTGCTCTCTGGCGAGATGAGCAGCGAAGAAGCCTCCGCCGCCTTTGCCGCGCAGTCGCAATCCCTGGCGGCGGCCGGCGCGGATGCATTGCTCATCGAAACCATGAGCGACATCGCCGAGGCCCGCCTAGCCGTCGAGGCTGCCCGCCTCACCTGCCTGCCGGTCATCGTATCCTTCGCCTTCGACTCCGGCAAGAACAAGGACCGCACCATGATGGGCGCGACCCCCGAAGCCGTGGCCACAGCCATGGCGGAAGCGGGCGCGGACGCGGTCGGCGCAAACTGCGGCGTAGGAGTCGAGCTGGCCGTGCCCATCTGCCGGCGGCTCCGCGCGGCCTGCGATCTCCCCCTCTGGATCAAGCCCAATGCCGGCCTGCCCACCATCGAGGGCTCCGGCCTGCGCTATGCCACCACGGCGGAGTTTTTCGCGTCGCACTACTCCGCGTTGCGCGATGCAGGCGCCAGCTTTCTCGGCGGTTGCTGCGGTTCCACGCCGGAGTTCATCCGCGCCCTGGTCGCCGCCCGCCGCGCCGCACCGTGAACCGCCACCAAGGTCTATCAAAGATTCTGTGATATAGCTCGGATTCTGAGACGAAGCTCGATCGCAGCATCCGGAGGAACAGGGGCTTACAGGCTTCGGAACAACGTAATTTTTTACAAGCCGCAGAACAATGCATTTAAGGTTGCAAGAAGCGTCAGGGCACGACTTCAGTCGTGCCGATAAAGCTCATAGAATCAACAGGGCTTTAGCCCCTGAGGGATGACGCTTCGTTGGCCTTCGGAGGGAGTAGGGGGTTTCAACCCCCTGAAAGAGAGCTACTATGCGCGGCCTTCAGGCCCGGGCCTTTTACTTCCCGCCCTGAATCTGCACCAGCGCCGGCGTCTCAGCCCCCGGCGAAACCGTGCTGGTCTGCGGCGCTCGCCAATGGTCGATATAGCTGATCCGGTGCACGCATCCAATCGTGCAATTCGGCGCGCAGCTTTTCGCCGTCAAAAACTCACGCTGCACGTCCGCCGTGCTGTACTCGGCCAGCGGCACGCCCGGATACCCACGCTGCTGCGAGCAGTAGTGCACCAGCCCGTCCTCGCAGATATACAGATACCGCGACCCCGCACGGCAGCGCCACTCGTTCGGTCGCCCCTGCGCAATCGCCTCCTGAAACTTGTCGAAGCGCGAGTAGTTGGTCTTCCGCCGGTGTGTCATCGCGAAGTAGACCCGCGCCTCCTCCGGCAGCAGCGGCTTCAGTTGTCCGCTGCCGTCGTGGATAATCCCAATCGTCGATTCAAAGCCCAGCTCCAGCGCCCGCCGCCCGATCACCAGCGCGTCGTTTGGATTCTTGAAGCCTCCGCCCACCACCGAGTTGATATTCACATGGAATTCGGCGTACTGCGACAGCATCACCAGCTTCTTGTCCAGCACCTTCAGGCTCTTCTTCGAGATCTCGTCCGGCTCCAGATTATCAATGGAAATCTGCATGTGATCGAGGCCGGCCCGGTTCAGCCGTTCAATCCTGTCAACATTCAGCAGGTAGCCGTTGGTAATCATTCCGGCAATCGCCCCGGTTCGCCGCATCCGCCCGATAATGTCGTCCAGGTCAGGATGCGTCAGCGGTTCGCCGCCACTGATGCCGATCATCGCCGTCCCCAGCCGTCTCAGGTGGTCGATGCGCCGCAGCATCTCCTCCAAAGGAACGGGTTCAGACACCTTGTCGTACTCATTGCAGTAGCCGCAAGAGAGGTTGCAAAAGCGCGCCGGGATAATCTGCGCCAGCACCGGATGCGAGGTCGACGCCAGCGCGCTCGCCACCATCCGCAGCTCGCGCACCTTCCGCGCAGCCGCAATCGCGCGCCCGCGCACCGTCGATCTCCGGGGAATCGCCATCTCTTCCATTGAATCACACTGCATTCGAAGCCTTCCACCTATAACGGCTCTCCAGCGAGAAAGCTCGAATCCTGAGCGACGAGTCCATCAATCGACCAAAGATGACTCCTCAAAATCCCCAGGAAGTTTATCCCCGATGGCGGTTATCGCAGCTTCGGCGATTTGTTTTCCGTTCTGAACGATCTCCAATCCGTGGGCAAAATAGTCTAGGGCTCTCGCCGTCGACCGCAATTGGGAGTTTCCTTCGAAGATGGCCATGCAAGCGGCTGAAAGGAGCGCATCAGCTCTCCGGGGATCCTGCATCAGTTCTGAACAGGAAGCCTCCGTTTGGCCCGGGATTGTTAGCTTTGTGGTAGGCGATGAGTGAGTAGCAAGCAACCTTTGGTCAGAATCTTTGAAGTCTTTAATCAATTTATCGAATGAAAAATAGAATGTCGGTGGCTGTGAGTAATTGTGCCATTTCCGATCCCACCTCTGATATATCCAATTACAAAACTCGGCACCTAGAAGAACGGCCATTCGCATAAACCAGTGAATCTGAGGACTCTTGGGCGCTAAATAAGTGGCCACAATATATTTTGCGACCAAGTCAGCATCCAATTCAAGTGCCCAGAATAAGTTTGGCGCATAGAACTCACAAGCTCCAGCATGAAAAAGCATCTCCATCTGGCCTTGATCTTGCCTGATATGCTGCCGTTCTGCGTAAACACGATAATAGACTTGAGGTCCTAGGAAGAATCGCGTTTGACCTTTTGTTAGAATCCTATTTGCGTCGACGACATTATTGATCTCGTCAAAGATACCTTCCGAAACTTCCTCATGAAGATAAGTTCCTCCTCCTTTAGTGGGATCCCTTGTGAGGATAACGGGAATCCCTTTTGGGCCATTGACAATTCGAACGGTATTTGATTGAAGGATGGTCGGACGATCAACCTGTGTTTGAACAATGAACTGTGCCCCGGCAGGGGCCTTTACTACTTTCTTGACTTGTTTAAGCCAAGAATTTCGAATTTGATTGAGATTCCTTTCGAAAGTGAATCGTATATCTTCGGTCGTTCCAGGCTCACTTTTGGCTACGTGCCTATAATAAATTGTCCCCCTTCCAAATGCTGTCTTCTGCTTACCTGCCCCAACGTCATAAGTCCCGGGGTTCTCAAACACCAGCGGGGTCGCTGAGGATTGAATTATAAATGCTGGCAACAGAGATCCCTGTCTCTCTATGTCTATAATCTCGACTGGTGGGTCAATGCATCCTGTATATTTCGAGATCCTATTTGCAATATCGGCAGGGTCGATTCTGCCAATGGCCTCAACGGGTAATCCTGAGAGACTACCATCATTATTCACACCAAAAATTATGATTCCACCACCGGAGTTCGCGATTGCAACAATATCCTTTATTACCTCGCACCACTCGCCGTTCGAGGTCGGATCGAAGCTAGATTTGAATTCGATTTGTTTTGACTCGCGCTTTGCGCTACGCGCTCTTTCGACAAGATCTGACATGGCTAAACCCAGGAAGTACTATTCTGATGAATGCCGTAACCGCTAAGGGCTGGCAAAACGGGCAGAAACCTGCCAGTTTTGCCAGCCCTTAGCGGAGAGAAAGGGATTCGAACCCCCGATAGAGCTTCCGCCCTATAACGGTTTTTGAGACCGCCGCATTCAGCCGCTCTGCCATCTCTGGAGAAAAGCCAAAGATGGCTGCTCTCCAGAAATGGCCACCTTATATTACCAAAACGACCCCGAGTCCACAAGCCGAATATCTCGGGTTTAGTTTCTGATTCGTATGCTCTCCCTATCTCCCCGTCCCAATCCGCCCTTCCGCCTACATCAGGTTGCTCAAAATATCGTTGATACGGGTCAGGTGGCCTTGGCCTTTGGAGCGCAGCCAATCGAGCACCTGCGGATCGAGACGGACGCTCTCTGCAACCCCGTTCTCCCGGAGAGAGAGAATGAAAATAGCCCCGGGCCGTGGTCCGCCGGACAAGTCTTCGTCCGTGGGGTGGCGGGATGGAGCGCAGCGCAATCCGGGAAATGACCGCCCAACAAAGTCTTGCTCCCCGTAGAGGCGCTGTGAATGCACGGAGCGCTCCATCCTTTCGCGCACTCGTTGAAAGGGTGGGAAACCATGAACTCGGCAAGACTCCTCCCTGTTCCCTATTCCCTATTCCCTGTATCTTGACCATCCATAGTCAGAAAAAACGCCAAATATTCGCCCTCAAACACCTTGGAATCCCGCCATCCGGGACGATTTCAAATTCGTTGATGACGTCCTTGCAGCCATTCTCGGTAAAGGTGAACAGTTACACGACACCAGTGCAGGCAAAACCGGACAGCTACAGATCACCACTTTCTCCGAAACCGGTACCCTGTAGCTGTTCATTTGACCCCAAAACCGGCTGCATTTAGCTTCACACTTTTGAAAAACCGGTAACCTATAGCGCACGGTTTTCCAGGCCCTCAACCCCGCGCTCTACAATCATTGCGTGCTCCCGGAATCCCATCGCGAGCGGATCGACGTGGTGCTGGTCTCGCCCCGCAACCCCCTCAATATAGGAGCGGCGGCGCGGGCGATGGCCAACTTCGGCTTTCAGCGCCTCTCGGTCGTCGCCCCCTTTGCGCCCATGTGGCGCCAGGCCCGCTCCGCCGTCGGCGCGCCGGAGCTGCTGCTAAGCGCCGTGGAATCAGCGACTCTGGCCGAGGCTGTCGCCGCTTGCACGCTGGTGGTGGGCACCGGAACCATCAGGTATCGCAAGCCCGAGCAGCCGGTGGTCACCCTCCCCGATCTGGCTCCTTTGGTGGCCCGCGAGCTCGCCCGTGGCGGCCGCGTAGCTCTGGTCTATGGCTCTGAAAAGCATGGACTTACCCGCGACAACCTTTCCTACTGCCATCTTTTGGTCGAGATCCCCACCGACCCCCGCCAGCCCTCGATGAACCTGGGCCAGGCCGTCGCCGTCTGCCTCTATGAGCTGGCTGTGCGCGCCGTCCCCGCGCCGGAATCCCTACAAGAGGAGCCAGCAACGCTCATCCCATCAACCACTTCCGCCGCGCCCTCCGGCCGTCTGGAACTGCTGGCGGGAGTGATCGAAGAGGCGATGCAGGTGGCCGGCTACTCGCCGCGCGGAATGCAGCCGGCCAACCACCATGACCTGCGCCTGCTCTTGCGCCGATTAGCGCTCTCCGCGCACGACACCCGCCGCATTCTCGGCCTCTTCCGCCGTATCCTATGGAGAATGAAGCGCATCCCGGTACGCAAAGATAAATCCAATTAGCGCCGCCCGCTTATTTTTTTCGACTACGGAAACTAATATCTGCTAAAGTCAACCGCAAAGGTTTGCCTATGCTTATACCCCCTTTTCGTACTCATTCGACCTCCCTGGCGGCTGCCGCGCGCATAGGCGTAGTGGCCTGTATCTCCGCGCTGGCATTGGCTTTGACCGCTCAGGAGCAGCCACCAACTGCCCCGGTGGTTCCGGCATCAACAGCCGCGCCACAGGCGCCGTCTGCCCCAGCGCCAGCCTCCAATGCCGCCGAGAATGCCGGCATCACTGAAGACGAGCTCAAGCAAATGCTTGTAGGCAAAGCACTTTACTTGCGCGGCGGCTACCTGGGCGATACGCTCAGCTTCGACGAGCACGGGAAGCTCGATGGCCACTCGCCGCAGGGTTCTTATACGCTCAGCGCCATTCAAATCGACCGCGTACACCTCACCAAGAAAAAGGTCGAGCTAGAAGGCGCCCGCTATGGCCTGCGCTTTCTGGGCCTCTTGGCCAATGAAGACCCCTCCAAAGCCCTCGAACGGGTGCGCATCACCCCCAAGAAAAAAATGGTCAAGATCACCATCGAGCGCGAGCAAGTGCTGATTCCAAAGAAGATGAAGGAGCCAAAGCCCGTCAAGGAAAAGGAGAAGAAGGCTAAGCACGCAGCCCCGGCTACAACAGGAACTCCAGCAGGCACACCAGCCGCGCCGTCCGTACTGGTGGCCGCTGCGCCGGAAGCCGACTCCAAGAGCGCGATCGGCATCACGCCGGCGCACACCGCTCGCGAACTCAAGAACGCGCTCGACCAGATCTTCGCTCAGGGTCTCGATGAGCGCATGATGGCCGATATGCCCGACTTCTGGAAGCTCTACTACCAGGCGGTGGCGGAGAAGGCCGATTACCGGCCCAAAGACCCGTCCATCCTACGCCAGAATACGGTGGACCGGAAGGCGCGCCTGCTCACCAGCTTCGAGCCGGACTCGAATGAATTTGCTCAGGCCGCGGGCGTGGCCGGTATGTCCCAATATCACGCCGTCATCGGCCCCGACGGCAAAGTGGAGGAAGTCGCGGTCAGCCGGCCCATCGGCTTCGGGCTGGACGAGAGCGCGGTCGCGGCCATCCGCAAGGCGAAATTTGAACCGGCGATCAAAGACGGCAAGCCGGTTGCGGTGCTGCTCGATTTGGACGTACCTTTCCGCATCTTCTCCAAGCGCACGAATGTCCATGCACCGCCGGAGGCGGTCGACAAGCCCGCTGAACCGCAACTGCCCGGGCCTTACAGCATACCGCGTCCGTAAGGCTTATTACCGAATCCTGGCGTTTCTACGCAACGCGTTGCAGTTCAAACTCCCCGCGCCCGCATCCCGCCGCACCTTCAGGATTCCGCCTGACGGATGACCTCTTCGAGCGTTGGTTTGTGCTTGATCGCGCGGCCGGTACGGGGCTCGGTGTCGATAATCCGCACGGGCTTGGGCTGGCCCACCCGCTCACGGGCGTTGGCCTTCACCGCTTTGGTGGCCGAAAATTTCCCTGGCTTGCGTTTCGTCATGGCAAGTATGAGTATGGAGTAAGTCAAGAGGAAGTGGAAGAGCCGGTGTTCTGTCGGCGCGTTTTTGTCGCTGAGGTGGAGAGCAGGAAGAGTATGGAAGAGCGGGATTATTTCAACGAAACAACCGAAGAGCGCAGCCACACGCTGACCTGCCCCAAGTGCGGGCAGCAAGGCGAATACAAGGTGACCTGGGTGGTGCGGCGCAAACGGGCGCAACTGCCCAGGGGCGCGGACGAGCGTGACCGGGCCAAGTTCGCCAAAGCGCAGTCTTACATGGTCCGGCGCGACGAAAAATTATCCTGCGCCAACATCCGCTGCCGCAAACCCTTCGAGATCAGTACATTGCAGTCGGTGGCATTCCTGTCGGAATGAGCGGGACCAGCAACGCCACTAAGCCGAATCCGCATTCTTCGAGGAGGAACCATGCACATTTCTGTCCTTTTCGCCCACCGGCGCTCGACCGCACTTCTGGCCCTGGCTGCTTTGCTTTGGGCCGCGCCAGCACTTTCCGCGCAGGAACTGAAGCCCATCCAGCTTCCCAAGCCTGAGATCAGCGCCGGCATGCCGCTGATGCAAGCCCTTGCCCGGCGCCAGACCACGCGCGCGTTCCTGGACAAGCCGCTGCCTCTGCAAACCCTTTCGAACCTTCTGTGGGCGGCCTTTGGCGTCAATCGTCCGCGCGACGTGAAGCCGGGGCTGGGCCGTACCGCTCCCTCGGCCATGAACAAACAGGAAGTGGAGCTGGACGTGGTGCTCGCTCAGGGCGTCTATGTGTATGACGCCGAGGCCAACCTGCTGCGTCCGGTCGTAACCGGCGACCTTCGCGCCAAGATGGGCGCGCCTCCCGCCGGGCAGGCGGCCGTCACCCTGGTCTATGTAGCCGCCGCCAACCTGGACTATGCCCAGGTGGATGTGGGCTTCATCGGCCAGAACGTCTATCTGTTTGCGGCCTCCGAGGGGCTGAACGCCTGGTTCTATGCCCTGCACGGGCAGCAGGACGCAACCGCCATAGCAGCGGCCTTGAAACTGCCCGCCGGGAAGCGTCCGCTCTATGCGCAATCGGTCGGCTATCCGCCGAAGTAGCGTTTCCGTCTGAAGACAAACCGGCCAAGGCAACGTCCTTGAGACTTGCGGACCGTGGCCGACATATAAGGAATATTTTGGTTGACGATTGTTATTCCCGCGCCTCAATCGAAACCTGGGGTGCCTAGCCTCGGTAGTCGGTTTAAAATTGTCGGCTCTTGGGCGCCAACCACTCTTGGTTTGGAGCTTCGACGATTTCCATGGCAGGGCAAACAATCAACTATCTGATTTCGGGAAGCTCTATATCGTTTTTAAAACACTGGTTCCAATGTAGGATGCCAACTTCACTCAGATATATATCCTCACAAAATGGCGTTTGGTAGCTCTCCCCGCTTTGGTCCTGGTAATAGATGATGCCGTATTCAGTAAGGAAGGTCCCGAGTTTCATCCGATTGTCCAAGTCCGTTAGCGCGTAGTAGAACTCCATTGATTGGCCTGGCATCAGATAGTTGAAATCCATGCTTGAGAAGGGGCCCTTGGGGTTCCAGACGATCTTCTTGTTAGGAATCTGACTTGCACAGATGGCGCGAACCCGCACTGCGGGGGACTTACCAAAGACAGTGATTTGGGTCTGAACCACACCGGAAACACTTTCGTACAGGTCCTCATTCGATCCCGGAGACACGGATATCACGGGTCGAGTGGCTTTCACATAGACGGCAACGAATGGTCGCTCTTCGTGAATATGACCTGTATGTGTCTCGACGCTGAGCCATAAAGCCGCCGTAGCAGCCGCCACCGCGGCAATAGTGCCGACCAAATTGAGGATGGTAGACATCTCCCATTGTTTTCGTTGGCCACGTCGCTTAATTAATGGAGCCTTGTTGTTGACCCAGTTGGATGTTGACAGAATGATGCCTGCTCGTTTCATGCGTTCTCTGCTTCCCTGGAAGGTTTCCGGTTGATGTATTTTATTAAACCATGAGGCGAGCCTCGTGTCTCAATTCTGAGACCCGGGATCTTAAGAACTCATCGCAACAACGGATTACTCCTCGCAACGCTCGTTGTCTTCCGCAGAGGTCCAGTTGCCGGCCGGTCGGCTGGCCGCGAACCGAGTCCCAACTTGCAATTAGGCCACTGGCGCTGCCTCGCCGGGTTGTGATTGAATCGAAGACAGGCGTGGCTGTCACGAATTTCATGCCGAAAATCCGCCAGAAGAGGTCCGCAACGATGGCAAATCCCCTGCTTCCCCCCGAAGAGCGCCACCTGACTCCCGACCAGGTGGAGGCGCTGGACAAACGGCGCGACCTGGGCCACACCTTGCTGGTCATCGCCGGCCAGTTTACCGTGATCGCCGCCATCCTGCTGCTGTGGGTGGGCCAGGATCTGGCCTACTCGCCGGGTTGGGCGCATCCCATGGCCTACTACTTCGGCCTCGCACTGGCGATCATCGTCATCTGCGGCGGCATCGGTATGTTTCTTCGCCGGGGCGCGCCGCGGCTGGACTAAGCAAGAGACCCGGCTGGCAGCGAAATAGTCTATTTTCAAGTAGAAAATCAGTAGAAGTGAACTTCAGGGGTTAACTTTACGTACATTTTGTTGGTTCTATCGTCAAGACTGAAGCCCTGACCTGCCGTTCGGAGCCAACCGTCCGAATCAGTTATCCCGCAGCTTTATGAGTTGCCTTCTCCGCCGGGCATCCAATGTGCAACAATGGCGAAGAGACTCCCCCACTGGACCCTCGGATGAAGAAGGCGACGGAAGGCCGTATACCGCTAGAAGACCTGCTTGTCTTCCATCAGGTCGCGCGTTCGCTGACTTCCAGCTTCGACCTGGAGACGATTCTGCGCACCATTATGGAACACATGGAGCGGTTCATCGAAGCCGATCTGTGGACGCTGCTGATGCTCGACGAAGCCAGCCAGGAACTCTATTACGCCATTACCGCGGGCGGAGAAGAGGCTTCATTGCGCGACCTGCGAGTGAAGGTGGGCGAGGGTGTGGCCGGATGGGTGGTGGAGCACGGCGAGACGCTGCTGGTTCCCGAGGCCGAGAATGACCCGCGTGTCAGGCAGGCCAGCGGCGCCCAGCCGCAAACCGTGCGCTCGGTTATCGCGCTGCCCTTACGCGGGCGCAAAGGAACGCATGGCGCAATCGAGATCTTCAACCCCCGTTCCGACCAGCTCACCGACTACACGATCGCCTTCCTGCACATCCTGGCCGACCACGCGGCTATCGCCATCGAAAATGCGCACGACGTGGCCCGCATACAGCAGTTGACCATCACCGACGACTGCACCGGCCTCTATAACGTCCGCCGTCTCTACGAGGTGCTGGGCCGGGAGCTGGAGCACTGCACTCGGAGACGGCCGGTGAGCCTGGCGTTTCTTGACCTGGACCGCTTCAAGATGGTGAACGACGTGCACGGCCACCTGGTGGGCAGCGAACTGCTGGCCCGCGCCGGCGCACGGCTCCAGGAGCTGAGCCGCAAGCAGGACTGGTGCTTCCGCTATGGCGGCGACGAGTTTGTCATCCTCATGCCGGAGACCGGCGAGGATGCCGCGCTGACGCAAATCTGCGAGCTGCACCGCGCGCTGATGGAGACTGAGTTCCGCATGAAGAATGGACAGAACCTGCACGTGAGCTCCAGTGTGGGAGTAGCGACCGCCCCCTTCGACGGCAAAACGGTTCACGCCCTCATCGGCGTCGCCGATCTGCGCATGTATGCTGTCAAGGCCCGCGGGCGGGGCGCCGTTCGGGGCGCGTAAAACCGGCCCGTTTTGCTGGCCGGAATTCCATTGGCATTGCGAACCTTAGGAACTGGGGTCAGTCATCGACGACTACAGTGGCATCCATGGCCTCCCAGCCCTCGGAATCGAGATCCGGGAGACCCGGCGTCCGGCCTGACAGACAATCCTAAAGTCAATCCGGAACTCACGCAAGCACTTCATCAAGCCAGTTATAAATGCAGAAATCCCGATAGCCGGGAGCGGCAACTTCGCAGTGCTGATCCGCGCCCTGCTCCTGCGTGAACTTAACCATCGTCTTGGGACAGGTCAGCGTATCGTAGAGTTTCTGCGCCTGGCTGGGAAAGAACTGCTCGCCCTCCGGGGCGGTGATCAGCATGGGAGTGCGGATGCTGGCGGCGACCTCGGCGAGATTGTATTCCTGCACGGAGCGAAATGCGTCATAGTAAGAGGTCATCCCATAGGGGCGCATGCGAAAGCGCAACGTCATTCTGCTCCTCACATTCGCGGCCGCTCCCATTTGCAGGTACTGATCAAACTGGTTCTTGTCCTTGCCGTCCAGCGCGTTGCGAACGAACGCAGGTAGGTGGCCTAGCCAGGGAGCCGACACATCCCACACTCCTGGATCGGCGACCCCGGCGGCGATGCGGTGCTCGAAGGCCAGCGCACGCGGTACCCAGTAGCCGCCCTGGCTTACGCCGATCAGGGCGATGCGTTTGGGATCGACCTCGCGGCGGCGCAGCATGGCGTCGACCACCGGAGTGATTACCTTCTCCCAGTCCGGGCGGAAGTAGAGTTTGCGCAGCCAGAGCGAATCGCCCTGCCCCGGCCCGTTGAAGATCAGGCAATTATATCCGCGCGCCAGAGCGCCGGCAGCGCCCAACACGTAACTGCTGATTTCCATGCCGTCAGAGCCGTTGTTGAGGATGACCAGCGGCTTGCGGCGGCGCGAGTTGTCCGCGCGCAGAAACCAGCCGGTCAGGCTGCCACTCTCATAGGGGATTTCCAGACGCTCGATGGGCGGCTCGAATAACGCAGCGGCGGCGGACCAGCAGGCGGCATACTCCTGCCAGCAGGGAAGCATGCGCTCGGGATTCTCCGTGCCATCCCCGAAGCGAAGCGCGATGCTGAAACAGCTCGCGGCCCACAGATAAGCCTCACGCGCACTCACGTTGTGCCGCTTGCTTGCCGCCGACTCGGCCAGTGTGCGCGCTTCCACGCTGGCCTGGTGATACGCACTCCAGGCGGACTCGAAGTCTCCGGCCTTGATTTGGGAGACAATCTCAAGCAGTTTTCCGGGATTGCCGGCGTGATAGTAGGCGTGGCCCAGGGCGTTCAGCGTGGTAAAACCGAAGTCCGGGTCGGTGAAGGGCGACGCAGGCGCGGCCGGTTGCGCCGCGATTGGCGGGGCCTGAGCCTGCGCCAGGGAGGGAGCGGCTGCCGCGGCAGCCCCGATTGCTATGAAGGAACGACGGTTCATCAAATTCTCCTTTCGTGTTGACCATACGGAGGCGGTAACGCGGAAGTTCCGCAATCCGTCCGCAAAGCTCTGATAGATTTCCGTTGACATCGCTCTGCTAGTAATATATCTTATAGGAATATGGCTAAACGTGCAAGTTCGAGCATGGAAGTGCTTCTCGGCCTGTTGACCATCGAGCCGATGTCGGGCTACGACCTGGGGCAGGCCATCCGCTCCTCGGTCGGCTTCTTTTGGAATGAGAGCTACGGGCAGATCTATCCCAACCTTAAAATGCTGGCGGTCGAGGAGCTGGTGACCTCGAAGACGGAGCGGCAAAAAGGCAAGCCGGACCGGCACATATACGCCATCACGAAGAAGGGCCGGGAGCGGCTGGCGGCGTGGCTGGCGGTGGAACCGCAGCCGGAGATTCCGCGCAACGAATTGCTGCTGAAGCTCTTCTTTGGCGCGCAGATTCCGGCGGAAATCCTGATTGGATACGTGGAAGCAATGGTCGAGAAAGAGCGAGCGCTGGTCCAGAAGTTCACGCAAACAGCCGATGCGGTGAGCGCTCAGGAGCAGTATCCCGACACTCCCTACTGGTTGATGACGGCGCGTTTCGGGCAATTGGAATTGGAGGCGCATCTGCGCTGGGGTGAAGAGACGCTGGCCGAGTTGCGCAAGATCGCCAAAAAGCAGCGGAAACATACAGAAAAACAAAAGGAAAAGGGTCATGCGAGCAAATGAGAAGCGGCTGGCAATGACAGGAAAACCCGCGGACGATACTCTGACGCTGGTTTCGTTGGGCATTGTTGCCTTCGTGGTTGCGATCGTGACCCATGAAGGTTTAGGGCATGGGCTGGCAACTCTTGCGGTCGGCGCAAGGCCTGTGATGCTGACGACCTGCTATTTCAGTTCGAGCGGGAGCCTGAGCAAGTGGATACCTGCCGCTGGCGGCATAGCCAACGTGATCGTGGGCTTGCTATCGGTTCTGGTATTGCGCATCTTGCGAACGGCGAAACCTCACATTCGATTCTTTCTGACGCTTGTCGCCGCCTTCAACCTGCTGTTCGCAGCGGGGTATCCGGCCTACTCCGGCATAGCGGCGTTTGGCGACTGGGCCGCAGTGATTTCAGGGCTTTCTCCGGCATGGCTGTGGCGGGTTCTACTGGTCGCATTCAGCGTGATTTCCTACTACCTCTCGCTCAAGCTGCTGGCTGTCGAGATGCGTCCGTTTTGCGGCTCGAATGCGCAGGAAACGCTGACGCGGCTACGGCGGATTACACTGATTCCCTTTCTCGCTGCCCTCGCAGCCGCGAGTCTTGCCGGGGCATTGAATCCCGCGGGATGGACCATCATCTTTACCGCTGCGCTTCCGGGAGCCGCAGCCGCGTTCGGATTCACGCAGGTGGATCATTTTTTGCCGGCCCGCGTGAGCAATTCGTCTCTTTCTGCGGGAGCGATTACGCGGAGCTGGGGATGGATACTGGCGGCAGGTGCGATTCTGGCTTTCTTTGTTGGTGTGCTTGGACCGGGAATCAAATTCGGCCAAAACACGTAAAGCAATTCATGTGGCCATGGCAAGAATTTCATGCGACTGTACGAAAATGCAGGGCGGAATTTACACGGAATAGCGGAAGTTTTTCTGAACCCGAAAGGAAAAAGGGTATGCAAAAAAATGAAATTCGTGCTACGGACAATTCCGTCGCATGCGCAAAAACGGAGCAGGTCGCGTCCTGGGCGCATCTGGCGGGTTTCCTGCTGATCGGAGTTGGCGTGGTGGCTTTGGGATTCCTCGCTCAGCACGCACCCAGCGGTGGCGGCACGGCGCCCGGCCAGCTGGCCAGCCACAGCAAAGCCATTCCCATCTACCTGACGGCAATCTTCATGGATTGGATGTTGCTCTATTACTGCTTTGGCGGCGTGCATCATCGCGGCGGCAGTTTTTGGGCGCTGGCTGGCGGGCGCTGGAGTTCATGGAAGAGCGTTGCGTTGGACCTGGCGATTGCGTTGCCGTTCTGGGCGCTATGGACAGGCGCGGCCTATGGCGTTCACTGGCTGTTGGCCGGAATAGCGGGGTCGGGCAGTGCGAAGACTGTCGTTAGCCTGCTGCCGCAAAGCCTGCTCGAGGTTCTGATCTGGATTGCGACTTCAATCACCGCGGGCGTCTGCGAGGAAATGGTCTTCCGTGGCTACCTGCAACGTCAGCTTCATGCGCTGAGCGGAAACGTAGTAGTGGCCGTGCTTGGCCAGGGCTTGGTCTTTGGCCTCTTTCACAGCTACCAGGGTTGGACGAATGTAATCGTCATCAGCGTGCTGGGAGTTCTCTTTGGAGCGCTGGCCGCCTGGCGTGGGAATCTGCGCGCGAACATCATCGCCCATGCCTGGGGCGACGTATGGGAGGGCTGGCTTAAGTTTGTGGTCTGGAGGTAGGTCAGCCGCACGCAGCCCGGACGACGGCCGCTGCTTCCCTGTCCACAGTCCACTGGCAGTTCTATAATCGCCCCATGCTGTCTAGCGGCGATCCTCGGCGGCGTTCGGTGGCACTGCTTGCGGGCGGGCTGCTGCTGATCCTCGTGCTGCTGGGCGCGCTGCAGGCCTTCAACACCACGTTGCCGGTCAGAATCTGGCGTTACACCTTCAACGTTGATTTTCTCAATCCCGAGACCGCCGGCGAAACACTGCTCTTCACCAGTCTGATAGTGCTGGTCTTCCTGCTGCTGCTGCTGTTGCTGGTGCTGCTAGTGCGCAACATCCTCAAGGTCTACGCCGGGCAAGGCAGCAGCGGGCTGGGCGCGCGGCTGCGCTCGCGCATGGTGCTGGGCGCGGTGCTGATCGCGCTGGCGCCCGCGGTGATGATGTTTCTATTCAGCTTTCTGCTGATGAACCGGTCGCTGGACCGCTGGTTCTCGCCGAATACCTCGGAGCTGCGCGATGACTCGACGCAGGTGGTTGTGGAGCTGGCGCATTATGTGACGGCCAACGCCAGTCAGGAGGCGGAGTCGATTGCGGCCTCGGGCGCGGCGGAGAGCGACCTGGCGGTTCTCCAGACTGTGCTGAGCTCCCATAGCATTACACTGGCTGGCGGCTTTGCGGCGGTGTACGACCGGGATCAGCGGGTGATGGCCAGTTTTCAGGCGCCGCCGGAGTCGAGCCCTGCCAGCCTGGTTCCCTGGCTGGAGGAAGGCGAGCAGGGCAGGGCGATTCCGCTGCATGGACCGCTCTCGGCCAGTCTGATCATTGCCGCGCGTCACAGCGCCGATTCGGTCCTGACGGTGGCGGGGCAGGAGTATGCGCTGGGCATGAAGGCGACGGCTTCCGGCAACGTGGTGGTGGTGGCGCTGCCCATGCCGCAAGGGCTGAGCCAGCCCGCGATGCGCATTCGTGCCGATTCGGCCACGTACCTGGAGCTCTTCCGCAGGCGCAGTCAGATTCGCACCACGTTTTTCCTGACGCTGGTGGTCATTACCGTGCTGGTCTTCTTCCTGAGCGTGTGGGTGGCGCAGTTTTTATCCCGGCAGATCACCCGCCCGGTGGAGGCGTTGGCCGAGGCCATGGCCGAGATCGCTACCGGCAAGTATGACTACCGCGTGGCCCTGGCCGCTACCGGGGAGATGGGCGAACTGGTGCGGGCCTTCAACCTCATGGCCGCCGATCTGCACGCCAGCCGGCAGTTGGCCGAGAGCTCCAGCGAGCAACTGACCGCGGCCAACCTGGCCATCGAAGAGCGCCGCCGCGAACTGGAGACGATCGTCGAGACAATTCCTTCGGGCGTGGTGACGTTGGACGCGGCGGGCACGATCCTGCAATCCAACCGCGCCTTTGCCGCGCTGCTGGGCCGGCGCGTGGACTTCGGCCTGGGCGGGGAAAAAATCGTATCGCTCTTCCCCGCCGAGTGCGCCGAGGATATCACCGGCGTGATGCGCCGCAGCCGCCGCATGGGCCTGGCCTTCACGGAGATTGAGTTTCATTGCGAAGGCCGTATTCTGCATCTGGCGATTACCGCCGCGCGCTTTGAGCAATCGCGCGGGCGACCGGGAACCGTGCTGGTGGTCGAAGATACGACGGAATTGCTGCGCGCTCAACGGCAGTTGGCGTGGAAGGAGGTGGCGCAGCGGGTGGCGCACGAGATCAAGAATCCGTTGACCCCGATTGCGCTCTCCGCCGAGCGGATTGGCAGGCACCTGGATCGTGGCCAGCCGGACTCGTCCGCCGTCATCCGCAAGTGCAGTGAGGTGATTCTGGGCTGCGTGGGCACGCTGCGCACACTGGTAGACCAGTTCTCCGCGCTGGCCGAGTTTCCCGCCCCTCAGCCGCGCGTCTGCGATATGAATCAAGTGGCCGAGCAGGCGCTTGCGCTCTTTGCCGGAAGGCTGGATGGCATCACCATCGAGTGCAAATTGGAGCCGGGTTTGCCGCCGGTGCTGGCCGATCCGGAGGCCATTCGCCGCGCCCTGGCCAACTTGATCGACAACGCCGCCGAAGCCATGCAGGGCAGCCTGCTGCGCGAGCTCGGTGTGCATAGCTCGCTCAGCGAGGACGGCTTGGCGGTCGAGGTCCAGATCTCCGACACCGGCCACGGCCTCACCGATGAAATCCGCGAACGGCTCTTTCTGCCCTTCTACTCGACCAAGCAGCGCGGCACCGGTCTGGGGCTCTCCATCGCGGCCAAGATCGTCCAAGAGCATGGCGGCTCTCTGCGCGCCGAGGCCAACACCCCCAAGGGCGCGCGCTTCCTGATGCGGCTACCCATCATGGAGCCATTGCCGCAATCCGCCGTGGCGGACGACTCTGCCGCTTTGCCCAACTCTGTGAGAGGATCGTTCTGATGAATCACATTCTGGTAGTGGATGACGAAGCGGAGATTCGCAACTCTCTCGAAGAGATTCTGCGTGAGGAGGGCTACGGCGTGGCCAGCGCGGCCTCGGCAGCCGAAGCCCTGGTGCTGCTTGAAGACGCGCCCTATGACGTGGTCCTGCTCGACATCTGGCTGCCCGACCGCGACGGCCTCGACCTGCTGGGCGACATTCACCGCCAAGGGGCCGAGACGCGCCCTGAAGTGGTGATCATCAGCGGCCACGGCACCATCGAGTCCGCCGTCAAGGCCACCAAGCTGGGCGCATACGACTTCCTGGAAAAGCCGCTCTCGCTGGAGCGCACGCTGATCGTACTCAAGAACGCCGTCGAGGCGCGCCGGATGCGCACCGAAAACCAGGAATTCAAGCGCCAGTTCAACGTCGGCTCGGTGCTCACCGGCGAAAGCGTACCCGTCAAAGCCCTGCGCCAGCAGATTCGCCTGATGGCGCCCACCAACGGCCGCGTGCTCATCTACGGCGAGTCGGGCACCGGCAAGGAGCTGATCGCACGGGCCATCCACGCCGAGAGCCTGCGGCGGGACCAAATCTTCGTAGAGCTGAACTGCGCCGCCATCCCCGAGGCGCACATCGAGGCTGAGCTCTTCGGCTACCGGCACGGCGCGCAACCCGGAGGCCTGGCCGAGCAGCGCGGCACGCTGGAGCGCGCCGATGGCGGGACGCTCTTTCTCGACGAGGTCGGCGACATGAGCCTCAAAACTCAGTCCAAGGTGCTCAGCGCGCTCGACGATCAGCAGTTCACACCGGTCGGCGGCACGCAGCCGATCTTCGTCGACGTGCGCCTGATCGCCTCCACCAACAAGGATCTGGAAGAGGAGATCGCCAAGGGCAACTTCCGCGAAGACCTCTTCTACCGGCTCAATGTCGTCCCCTTCTTTGTGCCGCCGCTGCGCGAGCGCAAGCAGGACATACCGCTGCTGGCCTCCGAGTTTCTCGCCGAGTTTGGCCGCCAGTACGGCCGCCCGCGCATGGAGATCGGCGAGGAGGCGCTGGAGACGCTCTCCCAATACCACTGGCCCGGCAACGTCCGCGAACTGAAGAACGTGATTGAGCGTGTGATGATCCTCAATCCCCGCACCCTGCGCATCGAACGCAAGCACCTGCCGCCGCTCACCCACAAAGCCGGCACGCGCTCCACGGAGGAGTTTTCCACGCTGCAACAGGCTCGTGATGCTTACGAACGCGAGTTCATCCTCAAGAAGATCGAAGAAGCCCGCAACAACGTCAGCCGCGCCGCCGAGCTGCTCGGCTTGGAGCGCAGCCATCTCTACCGCAAGATGAAGGCGCTGGGGATTAGCGTGCGGGAGTAGGGAACGAGAGAACAGGGAATAGGGAATAGGGAATAGTCGGCAGCGCAAATGCTTACGGCTTTGAAAGGGCACGGCTTCAGCCGTGCCGCAAGAGCCGCAAAAGGAACCCGGCTTTAGCCGCTGAGGGAATGTATGTCGATGAAAATCAGTTCTAAACCTGAATCAACAATCCAGTGTGAGCAAAGTCTATTCCATCTTCGCAAGGCATCGCAGGAGGCGGTCGCAGACGATACCGAAGGGATTGATTCGGAGCCATTTATCGACCGTCTGGAAAGCAATCATCCTGATATAAAGAATCGCCTTGGCGTTCTGGATACTCCAGGCTTCGTCATCTCCGAAGCGTTCAATGAACCACTGCCTGAAGATGAGCTGCGCCTCTGGAATGATGGCGAATGAGATTCCCTCTCGGCATTTGCATCGTCTGAATTTTTCTGCCGTTCTCAGCCCCGATCCGTATTTCGATCAATTCGGCGTGCGCCGCATCTGGTAAGTTGAGCAGAAACACACTGTGAGTGCAAGCTGCCCCATCTCTCGGTTTTGATACCTGGATCCCTTGCACTGACTGTCCGGAAGCGCACAGGGATATGCGAATGCGGACAATTGCGGACCTACGGCTGGGAACATGATTTGCGTTTATCGCCTTGCCGGTTCGATACATACGACAGTCTGGAACTTTGGCTCACAAATTGCTGATTCTTGGTTGCACGAACCATGCACGGAGGACTGCGATGGCATATTTTGAGCACATGCGCGATGTAATCCCTGGGCCCTTCAGCCCGGATGTGATCCGGCAGCGGACGGCGGCCGGCTGGCAGATGGTGTCCATTGAGTGGCGGCGCGAGCTGCCGGATTCGGAAGAACCGCCCGAGGGCGGCTTCAATGAGGACATTCCCTATGGCCTTCGTATCTCAGACGACTGCCAGCGCCTGGAGCCCGAAACCACCGAGCATCAGGTGCTGATGCTGATGATGGAGCTGCTGGTGCAGGACTTTTCCTATTCCAGCATCGTCAGCGACCTCAACGAAAAGGGCTTTCGCATGCGCGACGGCCGGCCCTGGAGCCGCGTGGCAGTCTTCAATATGATTCCGCGCCTCATCGAGGTGGGACCGCGCTTCTTCTCAAGTGATGAGTGGGAAACACGCCGCCAGCGCTTCTCCCAGGCCAGGGCGCCTGAGCTTTCGTAGATCATCTACAGCATCGGCAGATACAGAGCGGAGTGCTCCATTCCAACCTGCTGACTTGCTACTTGAATATTGGTCCCAGCGACCCCGGATTGTCGTCCGACTGAGGATCGACGCGGAAGTCCCAGCCCGACTGGTTGATCTCCGAGGCGGAGAGGATTTCCACCAGCGCGTACTCACCGGCGGCAAGCGGTTTCTCCGGCGTGATCTTGAGCCAGTGCTTGCCGGGGAGTACCTCGACCTTGGCGGGAATAGTGTCTTCGTCCTGGGTGACCTTGCCGGTGAGGCTCTGGTGGACGGCGCCGACGATGCGCACCGTGTTGCGTTCTTCGGCGCGAACGATGACGAAGCCGGACGACGGCGAGTGCGCGCCGTGTTTGCGGTTGGCTACCTCTTTTGCGCCACCGGTCTCCACCGTCAGCGCGTGGGAGATCACTGTCTCGGCTTCGTCGCGAGATACCAGAGCGAGATAAATGGCCGGAGCGTTCACGTGCAGGTGAATCTTTGCGTGCGCCCCTTCCAGTTCCAGGCTGGCCTTAGCGGCCAGCGGATTCAGCGTACTCAGTCCGTGGCGGCTCTTGGCGTCCATGGCCAGATCAACGGGCAGCAGCTCGACCAGCTCCGGCTTGCCCTCATAGATGTCCAGCGCAAAGACGCCGTCCTCGTCGGGCAATTCGAGCCCCTTGGCGACTTCGGGCCGGCGCGCCTTCAGTTCGCCGCGCTCGTCGGCCTCCTCTTTGTCAATCTCCTCAGCTTCTTTCATCGCCGGCGAAACCTCTTCCGTGGGCTGGCTGGCGTGATCGCGCTCCCATTTGTGCGTCGCCTCCCAGTCAACCAGCTCGACGGGCAACTCCTCCCAATCGCCGCCGCGCTCGACGGAGATGTAGCGCACCCGGTCGCCCACAATCTCATACTTGCGCACCACCTGGTAGCTGCCATCCTTGAGAATGAGGCGATGATTTGTGGTCGTAGCGGACTGATCGGGCTTGAGCGGCAGCGGCGTCTGAGCCTGCACGGCGCATGTGGAGGCCATCGCCAACGAGAGCGCCAGAGCAGCCAGAAACAGCATTCGCATTGGATTGAAAGAGGTCACCGTTCAACAGTTTAGACGCCGTGGGCGAGGATTGGCGGGACCGATAGGAAGAGAAAACCGGCAGAAACTGGAACCCAGACCGCTCCCTGCGCGTCTAATCCTATGTATTCTTTAAGCAGGGGATGGATTTGTTGACCGGATTACAGCCAAATATTCGCGGGAGCCGCCTCCGGAAGCCACACGCTTTCGGAGCAGCCGCACTGCTGTGTCTGGCCTTGCTGGCGCTGCTCACCGTGGTCCAAGTGGCGCACGTCCATGCGCTCGACGCCGATGCCGACCATTGTCAGTTGTGCATTGCGATGCACTCGGCCGCGCCGGTTGCGATCATTGCCGTCCTGGTCGTCCTCATCAGGATCGGAAGGCCTGAGCCGCTGGTCGAGGCGCGCGCTGTCGTCCGCCATTGGCACCCCAAGCTCTATACTCGCCCTCCTCCAGCAGGCTGCTAGGGCATCTTCCGACCTTCTTTCAGCTTGATTCCGGCTCCCTTCCGCCTTCTTTACGGAAGCACTTCCGGTTTCTCCATCGGCTGACCCTGAAATCCTTACGATGCCCTTACTCTGAGGACGCTTCGGCTGTGGAGGCCGAGGCCTGTTTTACCATCCTTCAGCCATCATAAGGAGACATAATATGTCGTTCGTTCGTGGCACATTTCTTCGCATTCTCCCCCTTCTCGCCTTGATTCTGGCGGCCTTCCTCGCACCCGCGCAAAGCGGCAATGCCGGCGCGGTGCGCGGCATTCTTACTGACCCTTCGGGCGCTGTTATTCCCAATGTGGTTGTCCATTTAGTCAACGGAGTGAGCGGTTTCGACCAGACTGCCACGACTGACGCCACCGGCCACTTCGCGTTTTCCAACGTGCCTTTCAACCCCTACCGGATAAGCGCGTCCGCCCCTGGTTTTGACCTTTTGAACCGGAACGTCGAGATTCGTTCGTCTGTGGGCACGATCATCAACCTGACTTTGCAAATTGCCGGTGGAAGCCAAACCGTGACCGTCGAAGCTACCGGCGATCTGGTCGAGGATGATCCGACGTTTCACACCGACGTCGACCGCGACCTGTTTGTCAAAGTGCCGCTCGAAAGCGCGTCTTCTTCTCTCAGCTCTCTGGTAACACTTTCCACTCCCGGCGTGGCGGCCGACTCCAACGGCCTCTTCCACGGCCTCGGCGACCACGCTTCCAACTCGTTTTCCATCGATGGGCAGTCGATCACCGACCAGCAGAGCAAGGTCTTCTCCAACCAGCTACCATCGGATGCGGTTCAATCTTTGGAGGTCATCAGCGGCGCGCCGCCAGCTGAGTTCGGCGGAAAAACCAGCCTGGTGATCGTGGCTACTACACGTTCCGGCCAAGGTGTAACCAAGCCCACCGGCGACGTCTTTAGCTCCTACGGCTCTTTCGGGTCGGCTACTGCCGGCTTCGATCTGTCTTATGGCAGTACAAACTGGGGAAATTTCATCGAAGCCGACGGCCTCAACACCGGACGCTTTCTCGATCCTCCAGAGTTCGCCGTCTTCCACGACAAAGGGAATGAGGAGAATCTCTTTGACCGTGTGGATTACAGCTTCGATCCGGCCAATTCAATTCACGTGGATTTCAACTACAGCCGGTCGTGGTTCCAAACACCGAACGCCTTTGACAATCTGAACATTCAGAACGTCATCAGCAGCGGTTCAAGCGCCAACCCCGTCTTCGGCAATGTAGGAAACACCGACCAGCGCTCTCAGATTGGCACCTTCAATATCTCGCCCACTTATACGCGTGTGATCAGCACCAACTCCGTTCTCAACCTGGGGGCCTGGGTCCGCAGAGATCTCTATAACTATTACCCCAGCGGCAACCCTCTTGCCGATCAGGGACCAGCCAACCTGCAAACCTCGTCCATCTCGCAAAGCCGCACTCTCACAAATGCCGCGGTTCACTCCGACTTCGACTACTCCAAAGGCATCCACACATTCAAGGCGGGAGGCGTCTACGGGCAAACCTTCCTGCGCGAGAACGACAGCCTGGGCGTTGTGAATCCCTACTATAACGCTCCGTGCGGTGACGCCAGCGGCAACCCTTTGCCGGGGTACTCCGATCCCACGGCGTGCGACGGCGTCGTCTCATTTCCAAATTCCAGCTACCTCACGGTCCTGGGGCCGTATGACCTGACTCGAGGCGGCAGCGACTACGCCTACATTGGCCGCACCGATGTGAAGGAAATGGCGCTGTACGTGCAGGATCAGATCAAAGCGGGCAATTGGCTCTTCAACCTGGGCCTGCGCGGCGACATCTACAACGGACTGACATCGGCACAACAGGCGGAGCCTCGCATGGGTGTTGGATACCACATCAAGCCCACCAGCACGGTGCTTAGCGTCTCTTACGCGCGCACTTTGGAGACGCCCTTCAACGAGAATCTAGTACTCTCCAGCAGCGGGTGCTCGAATGCGGTATTGGCGCCGTTGCTCTTATGCACACCGGGCGTTTCGGGAACACTTCAGCCCGGATTCCGCAACGAGTTCCACGCCACCCTGCAACAGGGCTTCGGAAAGCATGCCGTGGTCAGCGGCGAGTACATCTGGAAATACACGCACAACGCCTTCGATTTCAGCGTGCTGGGCAACACGCCCATCACCTTTCCCATCGACTGGCATAACTCGAAGATTCCCGGCTATGCCTTGCGCGCAGAGGTTCCCGTGGTTCGCGGCTTCAGCGCATACTTCGTAACCTCTTCAGTAGCCGCGCGCTTCTTCCCGCCTCAGGTGGCCGGAGCCGGAGCGACCGTTGGCCAGACCGGACTGCCCTTCCGCATCGATCATGATGAGAAATTCAATCAGACCTCTCATCTTCAGTACACACTCTCTCACGGCAAGGTGATGAACGGCCTGTGGGGCGGGTTTAATTGGCGCTACGACTCGGGCCTTGTTGCGGGCAACGCACCCTGCTATGGCCCTACCACCACGAACCCCAACAGTCCGTGTGGCGCCACCTCTACGACGCTCAACGGGCAGCCGGCGATCGCGATGGTGAACGCGGTCGGTATCCCGCTGACCGCCGACGAGGAGTTTCAGGCCGGCTTCACTTGCAATGGCGCCAAGGCAACTCCCACTCTTGCACTACCAAGCGTCTGTCCGGCTTCGCAATTTTCGTCGAGTCTGATCAGTGTCCCGGCTCCAAATACGGGAGATAATGATAAGAACCCGCAGCGCATTGCGCCCCGCGACTTGTTTGACGCCTCCATCGGTAAGGACAATCTCTTCCACGCCAATCGCTTCAAGACGAACCTGGACATTACGGCCATCAATGTTACCGACAAGTACGCGCTGTATAACTTCCTGTCTACATTCAGTGGCACGCACTATGTAACTCCGCGCGCGATCACTGCGAAGGTTACACTAAATTTCTAGAACACATCTGAAGCCGTCGAGCCCGCAACGATGAGGATTGCGGGCGCGACGGCTTCGACCGGTGGCGGCAGTCCCTCGCTGGCGCAGGTCCGGGAAGCGGCAGATCAATGCTTGGCTCGCCTCGAAAAGCGGAGAGAAACCGCTAGAATCCAGCAAATTGGTGCTCGAAGAAGCCCGCGCCTCTTTCCAGGCAGGTCGAATTGATCCGGCACTGAAAAATAAATATGCGATCCTCGCTCGCTCAATATAATATAGGCAAATGAAGTTCGGATTCCGATCCCCCCTAACCTCAATCAGAAGAATCTAAACAAGGACGGCATCGTGGAGCGTTGGCGGTTTGATGACGCGAGGCTGCATCCGGGAGGTACGATATGTCCCTGTCACGGCGTCACTTTATTCAACTGGGTTCTATTTCCCTGCTGGCCGGAGCGGCTCTCCCGGCGGCTTTTGCGCAGGAGGAGACTGACGATGATACTTTCAGCCCGGAGAGGATGGCCACCCTCAATGGCATCTCCCGCCAGGCTTTTGAACCGTATATCGGGGAACGGTTCGCAATCAGCCAAGCGGGGCAATCTTTGGGCAAATTGACTCTGATTGAGGTCAGGGAGCTTACCTCCGCCTCTACCGGGGCAAATACGTCAAAGACAAACGCGGCGGCACGGGCTCTTACGGGCTTTGCGTTGCGTTTCCAGGGATCGGGCGGAACGCTGCCACAGGGAACCTACATCTTCTCGCAACCGGCCTTGGGCGAGTTTCCGCTCTTTATAGTGCCGGCCGGCCCTGACGTCCAACCGCGAACCTACACCGCCATCTTTAACAAGCTAGCGACGCCCGGCACATAAGGAATCACTCGCAGCAGCCATCGGAACGGGTAAGGATCTCCGCGAAGTGCATGGCTTCGCGGCGGCCTAGCTGGGCAATTTGCTCACGGCAACTGAAGCCGTCGGCAACGATGATCGTTTCCGGCGCAGCAGCGTTGACCGCAGGGAGCAAGCCGTCCTGGGCGATTGCTTTCGAGACCTCAAACTTATCCGCCTCAAATCCAAATGGACCGGCCATTCCGCAGCAGCCTGCCTGAGTTTGCTCGACGACCGCTCCAGCCTGGCGCAGCAATGCGATTTCGCTGGCCGGGCCGCCGAAGATTGCTTTGTGGTGGCAGTGGCCGTGGAGGAGAATCTGCACGCCAGCGAGGCGGCCGGCGGCGAAGTTGGGAGCTCTGGCCGCCAGAAATTCGGCCAGCAGCCAGACCTGCCGGCTCATGCGCCGGGCGCGAGGGTCGTACGGGAAAAACTGGAGCAGTTCGTCCTTGAAGATGCTGGCGCAACTAGGTTCGAGGAAGATGATAGGAAGGCCGGCATCAATTTGCGGGGCCATGCGGTCGAGGACGCGAACGAGATAGGCGCGGGCGGCGCCGAGCAAGCCAAAGTCGTAGAGCGGGCGGCCGCAACAGATATGGCCTCGGGGGGTCTCGACCTGGAAGCCGGCCTGGGTGAGAAGGATTTCCGCGGCGGTCAGAGTTTGCGGGTGGTAGTAGTTGTTCCAGGTATCGGGCCAGAGCACCACCTGTGTTGAGGCAGACGGCCCTTCGGGCACCTGCGGTGCGGCAGACGGCCCTTCGGGCCCCGGAGTCGTAGCGGGATGAAGTCTCTGGCTTCCCGTCCGTTCGCCAGTAGAAAGGCGCAAGGATGCATAGTTCTTTTGAAAACTCTTCGCGGCCAGCTTTGGCAGTTGGCGTTGCGGGGCGACGCCGGCGATGAGCTTGATCAGCGGGCTGGTGAGGGGGCCGGTGAGCAGGGCATTGGTCAGCGCCGGGGCAAACGAGCCGAGGCGCGCCAGCCGGTCGGCAAAGCCGAAGATGTAATGGTGGAGCGGGTGCAAGCGGCCTTTGTAGCGCTGGGCCAGGAACTCGGATTTCCAGGCAGCCATATCCACCGCAACCGGACACTCGGATTTGCAGGCCTTGCAACTGAGGCAGAGGTCGAGGGCCTCGTGAACGGCGCGGCTTTGGAAGCCCTCTTCGCGCAGCGCGCCGTGGAGCATCTCCTGGAGCAGGCGGGCGCGGCCACGTGTGGAGTGCTGCTCTTCACCGGTGGCGCGATAGCTGGGACACATCACGCCGCCCTCTTTCTTGAGGCACGCGCTCACGCCGACGCAACGCTCGGTGGCGCGTTCGAAGGAGCCATCCTCGGCGAAGACAAAGTGGGTTTCCAGCGCGGTGTCCGACTGGCCCGGATCGGGTGACCTGTGGCGCTGATTTTCCAACGGGTCGTAGACGCGCACCGCATCCACCAGCTTGCCGGGATTCATGCGGTTATCGGGATCCCAGAGGACCTTGAACTCGCGTAAGGCCTGCATCAGCTCCGGGCCGAACATCTTGGGCAGCAGCGCAGCGCGGGACTGGCCGTCGCCATGCTCACCGCTGAGCGATCCGCCGAAGCTGAGGACAAGATCGGCGGCGCGATCAATGAACTCGCGGAATTTGCGCAGGCCGTCCGGGGAGCGGAAGTCGAAGTTGATGCGCTGGTGGACGCAACCCTGGCCGTAGTGGCCGTAAAGGGGGCTGCTGTAGCCGTATTCGGCCATCAGCGCGACCAGCTTGCGCAGGTACGCGCCGAGCTGCACCGGCGGGACGGCGGCATCTTCCCAACCCTCCCAGCGGTCGGGCTCGCCGGGGACGAAGACCATCGCGCCCAAAGCGCTTTCACGGACGTGCCAGACGCGCGCGGCCTGCCGGGCGGAGTAGATCCGGGAGACGGGCGAGGCGGGCCAGCTTCGCGCTGCATGGGCGAGAGCTTCTGCCTTGGCCTGCGCCTCAGCCGCGTCCCAGGCGCCCATCTCAACGAGCAGAAAGCCGCCGCCTTCGGGAAGCAGCGCAACATCCTCGACGGCGAGATTCTTACGGCGCATGAAGTCGACGAGCATGCCGTCGAAGCCTTCCAGGCCGATGGGTCCGAAGTCGAGGACGCGGGGCACGGCGTCGGCGGCCAGGAAGGCGTCCGGGAAGGCCAGCGCGGTGAGCACGCGGAAGGGCGGGCTGGCGGTGAGGTTGAGCGTGGCGGAAACGACGGTGGCGCAGGTGCCCTCGGAGCCGACCAGCGCGCGCGCCACATGGAAGCCGCTCTCGTCAAGCAGCTCGTCGAGGTTGTAGCCGGAGACGCGGCGGGGAATGTGGGGATATTTTTCGCGGATGAGCTGGGAGTAACGGTCGCGGAGACGAGCGAGGCCGGTATAGATCTGGCCTACGCGGCCGCCGGAGCGGATCAGGGCGTCGAGTTCGGCGGGAGTGGTGCGGCCCACGGTCATGCGCGTGCCGTCATACAAAATCAAATCCAGCGACTCGACGTTGTCCACCACCTTGCCGGCCATCAATCCGTGAACGCCGCAACTGTTGTTGCCGATCATGCCGCCCAGCGTGCAGCGCGAGTGCGTCGCCGGATCGGGAGCGTAGGTCAATCCGTGGCGCTCGGCGGCTTCGCGCAGCCGGTCGAGGACGATGCCCGGCTCAACGCGCGCCAGCTTGGCGGCGGGATCGATGGAGGTGAGGCCGTTCATGTAGCGGGAGAAATCGAAGACGACCGCGACGTTGGCGCATTGACCGGCGAGACTGGTTCCCGCGCCACGCGGCAAGACTGCTGCTCCTGTAGCGCGACAGGCTGCCAGCGCAGCCTCTACATCGGCGGCGTCGCGGGGCAGAATCACGCCTATCGGAAGCTGGCGGTAATTCGAGGAGTCGGCCGCGTAAAGGGCGCGCGAGCCGAGATCGAAGCGGACGTCTCCACGCAGGCTCTTTTTAAGCAGCACTTCCAGCTCGCGATGGGCGGCGAAGCGCTCATGGTCGAGCGGCGGCTGGTTCATCAGCTCGGAGATGGTTGGAATGCCCACGATGGAATGGTAGCGCGTTGCGGCGAGCGGCGCTCAAAGGCGCTAAAAAATGGCTGTTTTTGATGATTTATGGCTGTTTTTAAGGGCTTTTTGAGCGAAAAACGGCACTTTCCATTTAGGGTTTTGAAGGGTTTGGCCGGTTCTGCTCGGGTTTTTAGGGGGTATGATCGGGGTTGCAGGGTAGGGGGGAGGGGGGGAAGGCAGGGGTATAGACCGGTCGGATGGTTGACATTTCAGACCGGGGGCATTCTTGACACTGCAACGTAGGCAGGAGTCGTTTAGAACGACATCATGGCCTGGAAAACGAGCAGTGCGATGG
>Ga0326727_10004545_pt1 | contig 41471 bp, 34 predicted proteins | sample MB2enrmetagenome_FD_207643 | JGI IMG/M metagenome (GOLD analysis project Ga0326727, IMG submission 207643) | Lab enriched peat soil microbial communities from McLean, Ithaca, NY, United States - MB29MY | ecosystem: Environmental > Terrestrial > Soil > Wetlands > Peat | place: USA: New York...
TCCTGTTGTTTTGGTTTCGCAACACAAACATACAGAGGGAACGCCTTTTTTTCAAGCCGCCCGGCTCATACACAACATTTGATTATAACTCGGCACCCGGTACTTCGGAGATGGAAGAACAGTCGACACGCACATCAAAAGACTTCGCGAAAAGCTGAAGGAATCCGCCGATCGGATCGAGAGCGTCCGAGGTTTCGGTTACCGCTTCGAGGGATAATGTACCCATTTCGGAAGCGTGATCCGTTGTATTCTGACATGCAACTGGAAGTAATGATTTCGGGAGGTTTGTTATCAGATATCTTTTTTGTTATATCGTCGCTATCTTTCTTTCAGGCTGTTCGAATTTGGATTTTTTTTCCCATTCAATGCCATCGGCGGTGAATGGTGTTCTGGATCTTAGTGATATTGATTTTGATAAAAGCGGATCGGTAAAGCTCCAAGGACAATGGGAATTGTACCGCAATCAATTATTGACGCCGGGAGATTTCAGGAATATCGGCAACTTGAAACCGATGATTGCTTATGTGCCAGAACCATGGAATTCCGGCAGGAATAGAATATTGGGATTGTCTCCAATCGGTTATGCCACATACAGACTGAAGATTCTTGTCAATGGTAGGAATTCGGTTTTAGGCATTCATTTCAGGACGGCCGCTACAGCCTGCAAAATCTGGATAAACGATCAGGAGTTGTATGCTGCGGGCAGGGTGGGTACTAATGCGGCGACAACCCGTGGAGCATACAGACCCGGAGTGTTTTTTTTCGATTCGGGTGAGAAGCCCATTGTTATTACGATCCAGGTAGCCAATTACCAGTATTGCAACGGCGGTTTGTGGCGGGATATCAATCTGGGCAGTCAGTCCGAAATCAGCAAATTATGGTCGAACGAATTGAATTCGACATTTTTCCTTTTAGGGCTTCTCCTGATAATGAGCATTTATCATGGGATGCTATTTGTGATCCGAAAAAAAGAGCTGGCACCTTTGTTCTTTGGATTGTTCTGCTTTTTTATCGCGGTAAGGGTCGCAACAACGGATACGGTTATTTTATCCTGGATTTTTACCACTTTCGATTTTGAATGGCTCATTCGGACTGAATATGTTATCGTTATTCTTGCCGCGTATTCGTTCCTGTATTATTTGTATAGCATATTTAGTGATTATATAACCAAAAATGCAGTAAAAATCTTGCTGACGCCAGGGGTGATCATTGTTGTCGGTTACCTCTTTCTTCCGATCGTTGTTGTTACTCAACTTCTTTTTGTAATGCAAATATACATCATTATTGGTGGTATATATGTTGTGTGTTCAATTACCAAGTCAATTATTAACAAAAAGAAATATGCAATTGAAACAATATTTGGTATTCTTGTATTGATATTCTATTTCTTATATGATATGTTTGCATCAAGATATCTTGTACTCGGCGGATACGTATTCCCAGCCGCAGTCGTGGTTTTTATTGTTATTCAATCCTGGATTCTTTCTCATCGTTATAATGATGCCTTTATTCTTATCGAAGACCTGAGCCAGAATCTGGAAATAAAAATTCAGGAGAAGACCCGGGAACTTCAGATTGCAAATCTGAAACTCGCGGAAGATATCGATCGGGAACGAAAACTGGAAACGATGCGCAAGGATTTTGTTTCCAGCGTTTCTCATGAGCTCAGAACGCCGATTGCCTTGATTCAGGGCTATGCCGAAGGTCTTATTCGCGGCATCAACACCGCGAAAGATTATGATTATTACTGTGGGGTTATATTGGATGAATCGTCGAAGATGGCTCGGCTGCTCGAGGATCTACTGGACCTTTCCCGCTATGATTCCGGTGTTTTCCGGCTTGAAAAAACGGAATTTTCTCTGGATGAGCTGATACAAGCTGTTTGCGAAAAATACCAGCCAATATTCCAGGAAAGGGATATTCGGCTGGAATCAGAAACAACTCAGACCATCATTTTCGCAGATCCTATTCGAATTGAGCAGGTGCTGGTAAATTTTCTGAACAATGCCATCGATCACTGCGAAGGGGAAAAACGCATCGGAATTTCGCTCCGGAAACAGTCCGAAAGAGTCCGCGTTTCCGTGTGCAATACCGGTAACCAGATACCGGAAGATTCCTTAGACAAGATCTGGCAACGTTTCTACAAGACGGACCCGTCCCGCAACCGTAGTTACGGGGGAACCGGATTGGGATTGGCAATTGTAAAAGCCATTCTGGAGCTGCACGATGCTTCGTATGGTGTGGAAAATGTTTCCGGAGGAGTGAAATTCTGGTTCGAGCTGGGAATTGGTTAAACAATCACTTATTGTTCACTTTTTGTTCACACGTTTGTCATAAAATGCTGGTATGCTAGAGTTATGTTCGAGGTCGGTAGATGTTTGGGACAGAATTGCTATTCTCTGATGAACTGTCCATAGAGCGGAAGGAAAGCAATCGTTTGAATATGAGGAATGAAAGGAACGATACAATTTTTAGGAGGTCGTTATGAAAGGGTTACTTTGTCTCGGAATGTTTCTGGCAGTAGTTTCCTGTACCACCAGTCCATCGGGAAGTTCTTCGGCAGGGAATTCCTCCTCGGCCATTTCTTCCACTGCCAGCGGCGTAATTGCGATGCCGGCCGCGATCACCCCGTCTACTCCGGCCAATCTCTGCGATCAGTCCAGCGTCCAGATCAAATCCCCGGGTAGATTCGGCGCGCCTTCTGCCGTTACTCCTACGAATAACCCCGGCGGACCTTACGATTGCCTGAAGAATTTCGTAGCCCAAGGCGTCGGGATCTCCCACTTCATCGACACAAAGCTTTCTAATCTCGCCCAGCCGAAAATTTACGCGTTTATGACCAACCACATCGGAACGAAGACCACCTTGACCACGAATACCGGCGAGTGGGTGTTCTATGACGTACAGTCGAACGTCGCCGGCGGGTATTACGTCTATTACGGCAGGTCCACCAACTGGACCAACTTCTATATCGACTGGCAGCCTTCCGGTACCGGCTGGAAGGGCACGGCCGTCCATTACACCGAGCCGACCAATACCGCCGCGAATTCCCAGGAGGGAACTTTTGTATACGACAGCGGAGCCTCCTTCCCGTCGCTGGACATCGTGCTCCAGATGCGGCCCGCCAACTCCGCGAACATCAGCAACATCCATGTTGTCATTCTCGGCAATCCTTCCGACAATTCGGTGACGGTCGCCGCGAATGTGGATTACTTCGGGACGAACATCAGCACGACCGGCGCGTATAACTTCATCACCTCCTGGAACATGGTCGGCTACGCCAAGGAAGGCGCCAACGGTGGCGTGATGGCGTGGACCAAGGGACTCTACAGCAACAACAACGTGAGCTACGGAGGAACGAATATCGTGGACACGAACGGCGTCACCAACCGGACATCGACCAATATCAACACCTGGAATATGGAGATCTCGAACCACTTCCATTTGGAATATTTTGATACGACCGGAATCACCCTGTATGCAGCGGCTTACGGACAGGCGTTCCAATTGTTGAACGGATACGATTCCATTACGGATTTCACGGTGACAGACAAGAACGGCACTTTGATCTCGAATTTTGCGACCAATTTCCTCGAAACCAATTCCCTGGTTTTGACGGGAGATTTCGTTTCGAATCTAACCAGTTACACCAACTACGACGGAGTGATGACGAACGCTCCGGCCGAGGGAGACTGGTTCAAGGCTACGGTTACTACAACCCTGTTGTCCAATTCCTCGACGAACTACCTGGATATCAATCTGGTGAACGCTTTCTCCAACGCTTCGCCGCTGTCGGACGTTCAGGCGATCCTGATGAATATCCAGAGAACTTCCAATGTAGCGGCGACAAACAATACTCTTTGGCCTCTTCTATAAGAATCTAGCGAATCAGGGGCGGTTCTGATGCCGTCCCTGATTTTGCAAAAATCTCTTGTAAACAATTCGGACTGTAACAAGCGGTTTTGGGATCAGTTCCGGTTTCCTCCCCCTCCTCCATGACCATGTCTTGATGCCTTCACCCGTGAAAAATCCGCCCGGTTGAATTGCCGCACGCAAAGCCCGAAAAACAGGGTGCTCATCGCGACGATGATGAGCAGCGCGATTTGCGGAGTGATGACGAGCCCGCCGAGCTGGAAGGCGACCCCCTGTTTCAGCAGATCCGCCACCGTCAGGTGCTCCATATGGAGGGCGATGAAGCGGAAAACGGATGCGGTGTAGGTCAGCGGGTTGAAGAAGAAGAGGGGACGGAGGAACACGGGCATGACCGTGGTCGGGATCAAAGCCCCGGAAAGCAGGGTCAGAGGCATTACAATGACCGACACCAGGATCTGGAAAGTGCCGGAGTTTTTCGCCAGGGACGCGATAAAAAGCCCCATCGAACTGAAGGTAAAACCGACCAGGACCATGGTGCCTACCATTCCCAGGGTATGGAGTACGTCCAGTTTCAGACCGATGAACAGGCCGACTACCAGGATAATCAGGCCCTGCAGCACGGCGATGCACATCGAGGAAAGCACCTGTCCGATGGATATCTGCCAGCGGGCGATGGGAGCGACCAGGATTTCTTTCATGAAACCGCTGGCGATATCGTCGAGAATGCCCATGGAATTATTCAAGGCCGTCTGAAAAACGGTCATGATTATGATACCCGTCAGGAGATAGTTCATCGGCTGTGCAATCGCTCCCGCGGCTCCTTTCATCGTGAAGGAAAAGATGAACAGGAAAAAGAAGGTCATCCCCAAGGTGAACACCAGCCGGATCTTATCCCGGTAAAGCCCCGTCAGATTTCGTATGAGTATCGCCTGGATTGCGCGCATCAGATTCTTACCTCCCTTCCGGTAATGGCCAGGAACACGTCGTTCAGCGTTCCTTTGCGGACTTCAAAGTCGGTGATGATGGATCGGAAACGCGTGACGATTTCCATAACCTCGTTCAATTTCTGAGTTTGGACGGTATAGTTGGTGGCGACCTGTCGATAGGGAATCGCGTTTTCCCGGAGATAGGCCTGAAACGGCTCTTCCTCGGTGACGGTCATTTGAACGGTGCTGGTCGTGTATTGCTGTTTCAGGTGATACGGTGTGTCGTATGCGACGATTTTCCCATGATCGATAATGGCTACCCGGTCGCAGATCTCAGCCTCATCCATGTAATGGGTGGTCAGGAAAATCGTGATGTTTTTCTGTTTCTGAAGCTTGCGGATGTATTCCCAGATGTTGGCGCGGGTCTGCGGATCGAGTCCGGTGGTCGGTTCGTCGAGAAAGAGAACTTTCGGGAAATGCACGAGCCCCCGGGCGATTTCCACGCGACGCTTCATACCGCCGGAGAGGCTTTTTACAGGGGAATTTTTCCAGTCCGTCAGGTCCACGAGGCCGATCGCGAAATCCACCCGGCTTCGGACCTCGCTTTTCGGCACTTGATAGAACTCGCAGTGCAGACTCAGGTTTTCGACTATAGTCAGGTTTCCGTCCAGCGTCGAATCCTGGAAAACGATGCCGATATCGCTTCTTACCAGGTCTTTCTGGTCTGAAACGTCGTGCCCGTTAATCTTCAGGGATCCTTCCGTTTTATTCAGGATGGTGCACAGCGTGTTGATGGTCGTGCTTTTTCCCGCGCCGTTGGGACCAAGAAAGGCGAATATGCTCCCTTCCTCGACCGTGAAGGAAATGTCGTCCACCGCCTTGAAACCGCCGTAATTCTGAGTGTAATGGGATACTTCGATCATATTTTTTGCCATACATACCTCTCCTTCATAAGTCGGAGTGGAAAATCGTTTATTGCCGTTTCAAGAAAGATTATTCGGTTCCGGCTCTCAAAGCACGGCTGGAGAAGAATGGCGGCAAATGAAAAACCCTCATTCGCGAAGCGCGAATGAGGGCGGTTGGATCACGTCCGGTCGAAAGAAAATGCCGTTCTTACTTCTTTCCGGGAATGAACCGCACTTCCAGCGTTTTCAGGATGTTCGTCGCTGTGTCGATTCCAGCGAGGTTGGTGGAGACGCTTCCGTCCGCGCCGGTGGGAGATCCCGCTCCCGCGAGGCGGAGAATCGTCGCGTTGGTCGCCGAGGGAAGTTCGATGACAGCCTCGTAGACGAGAGATGGCTGACCGTTCACACCGTTGTAGTTGGAATTGGTCTTCTGGAGATTTTTCGCGTAGCGTGCATTGTAGTCGAAAGAACAGTTTACCTCCGCGCGGACGAGGTACTTTCCGGCGGGCAGGTTTTGCGGCAGTTTGCAGTTGCGGACCGTTTCCGATTTGGGCGTGGCGCCGCTGACGGCGTCGGGAAGAGCGGTCTTGCCTTCGGGCATGAAATATCCCTTCGCGCTTTCGATCCCGCGCGCGTGAGACCAGACGGGAAGTGCGTCGGGCCTTCGGGTTCCGGGAGCTCCCCATTTTCCCTTCGCGCTTTTCCCGGTGACATAGAGCGTGTCGACATATTTCCCGTCGGGAGTGCAAATCCAGACCGCCATTTGCGGGGTAAGGTCGACGGCGATGGGGCCGAAGTTCAGATGGTGCGAATAATCCGCTCCGGGCACGATCCGTATCGCGAGTTCGCCGGAAAGGAATCTCGGTGCATCGGCGTACAGCGAAAAAGAACCGGTCAAAATGAAAAACAGGATGAGACGGCGCATTCTTTACCTCCTGACTGACGCCTTGAGGCGTTTATCAAAATATCTTAGCGTGGAGAAAGTTTTTTTTCAAGGTATTACCGGCAGGCTTTCAAGTTGAAGCGGCCGTCGATGAAGGAGACCGGACTGACGCCGATAAGGATTTCCTTTACGGCTTTCCGGCGGAACCGGCAGCGGAAGCCAGGAAAAGCTGTTTCCAGACGTCGATTCCGAGTTCCTCCGGACGTGCTTTCGGGTTGACGCCGAGCGCTTCGAGAGAGGCGGCATCGAAGCCGAGGGGCTTGAGATTGTTCGAAACCGTTTTGCGGCGGGAGAGAAAGGCCTGCCTCAAAAAGCGCGCGAAGTCGTCCTGGGGAAGACCCGGTACGGACTTCTTGGTGATCCGTACCACTTCGGAATCGATCGTGGGAGCGGGAAAAAAGGAATTCCGGCCGACGGTGAACTGCCTCACTGTTTCGAGATAGGTTCCGCAGAGGATGGCAAGCACGCCGTACTGCTCGCCGCCGGGACCGGCCGTCATCCGGTCGACGAACTCGCGCTGGAGCATCACCAGCCCCTCCCGGTAACAGGGCTTTGCTATAAACTTGCGGATGGCCTCGCCGGAGATGGAGTAGGGCAGGTTGGAGACGAACCAGGCGCCGGTGATCCCTGCGGCGTCTTCGTCGAAATCGAGAAAATCGGCATGGACGAGGGTGAGTCGCGGCGAGGAAACGAGCGATTCCAGAAGACGGTAAACGCCGGCATCGATCTCGACGGCGATGGTATCATGGTTTTCCGCGACGAGATGGGTGATCGCGCCAAGGCCGCTTCCCACCTCCAGTACGCGGACGTTCGCCGGAACGAGAGCGACGATCTTTTCCGCCGCGTTGCGGTCGATCAGGTAATTCTGCCCCCGGTCGCGCGCGAGCCACAGCCTGTTTTCCGCGAGAACCTTTCTCACCCAGGCGGGCGAGAAAGGAGCGTAGCATGGATCAGTCACCGGTGACGATGGGATTGGTCCAGTTTCCAAAACCACCGCTGAGGGTATGTACGCTTTCAAAACCCCAACTCCGGATATCGGAAAGGGCGTTGCGCTGGATAGCGTCGGAGATACCGTAAATCACGATCATGTTGCGCGGTTTGTAACGCGTCTTGATGCGTCGGAGATCGGCGATGGGAACGTTTACGGCGGTCGGCAAGTGACCGTTGTTATACTCGACCGGTGTCCGAATGTCGATCAGGATAAAATCGGCCTTTCGGTTAATCAGATCCTGGACGTCTTCAGCGGAAATATCGACTTCGGTGTAATCTTTCACGAAATCGATTGCCGCGTTCGCTGTCTTGGCCGTATCGGTGCAGGATGTGACAAAAATACTAATCGTCGCGAAAACGAGGATCTCAAGAATTCTTTTCATCAAGCTTCTTCTCCAATTCCGCTACGCGCTTCAGAAGTTCGGGAAGCTTCGGGAGTGCGGCGTATATTCGTTTCATTTCCATGAATTCCCGCGCGGGCGAGCCGAACAGGATCTTTCCGTCTTCGACCTTTCGTCCTTCGACGCCCGACTGGGCCATAATCATGACGTTATCGCCGATTTCCATATGATCAGCGACGCCGACCTGCCCCGTGAGGATGCAATTCTTTCCGATCGAGGTGCTTCCGGCGATGCCGACCTGAGAACAAAGAATGGAATTCTCTCCGATTTTCACGTTATGGGCCACCTGCACGAGGTTGTCGATTTTTACACCGTCGCCGATCACGGTCTCGCTGAGGGCTGCGCGATCCACCATCACCCCGGCGCCTATTTCCACGTCGCTTCCGATGCGGATGCGTCCGATCTGGGGAATCTTGATATTTTTACCGTCTTTCTGCACGTAATTGAACCCGTCGCCGCCGATGACCGAATTGTGATGAACCGTCACGCGGTCACCCAGTGTGGTTTCATCGTCGATTTTTACACCCGCCTTGATGATGCAATCCGCGCCGATCCTCACGTTTTTGCCGATGAAAGCGTGCGGATAGATCACGGAACGATCGCCGACAACGGCACCTTCCATCACGACAGCGAAGGGCATTACCGTGACGTCAGCGCCGAGCTTCGCGTTCGGGTGCACGTAGGAGTCTCTCCATAAACCTTTATCATAAGGCCGATAGGGACTGAAAATATACAGAAGGGAGGAAAACGCGAGTTTGGGTTCGTCCGTTTTCACACAGGGCTTTTCGGGACAGTCGAGCGTGCGGGGGATGATGAGCGCCGCGATGGAGCTTTTGGCCATCGGTTCCAGATGGCGCTTGCCGTCCACATAACCGATAGTGCCGGGACTCTGGCTGTCGAGATCGGAGATGCCCGTTATTTCCACGTCGTCGCCGACAAGATCGCCTTTGACGAGTTTTGCGATTTCGGAGAGTTTCATGAATACCTCCTGGAGCGGGGGTGAGTCAGTCGTGCAGCTTCAGCGGCATCGAAATATAGAGGTAATTGTCGTCGCCGACGGCCTTGAGCAGCATCGGGCTGGACTGCGAGTTGACGATGAACTCCATGGGCTTTCCGCCGAGAACCTTCAGGAAATCCTGCATCGACTTATAGTTGAAGGCGACGGAGATCGGGCTGCCCGTGAACTCCACGGGAATCTCGTGTTTGCCCTGACCGTAAATCGGGTGCGTGGTGCGGAAGACCATCTTTCCGTCGCCGAGTTCCATGATGGTTTTCCCAGTGTCGACATCGCACATGACGCTGACGATATCGATGGCCGAGAGGAAAGACGAACTCGAAAGCACGGCGATGTTGATGCGATCGGTCGGGATGACGTCGCGGTAATTGGGAAATTTGCCTTCCACGAGGTTGGAGAAGAGGTAGACATTGCCTACTTTGAAGAAAGCCTGGCTGTCGTGGATGGAGAAAAGCACTTCGCCTGTAGTCAGAATGTGTCCGATGGTGTGGAAGATTTTCTCCGGAATGATCACACCCAATTCCACCGTGCCCACCTTTTCTTCGCAGGGGCGGGTGATGATCGAAAGTTTTTTGCCGTCGGTGGTGACGAAGGTGATATGGCCTTCCACGGCTTCTTCAACGTAGGTGCCGGAAAAGGCGGGTTTGGAGGCATCGGTGGACGATGCGAAAGCCGTGGAGTTGATGAGTTCCACGAGCGTTTCCTGGGAGAGTTTGATATAACTTTTCCAGTTGAATTCGCTGAAAATGGGGTAGGTGTCCCCGGATACACCGTTGAGGTGGAAGACGGGAGTTGCCTGTCCGTCCGGGTGGACGATGATCTCGTGTTCGCTGTCGCTCTTGCTCTCGAAGACGATTTTCTCGCCGGGGATCTTCTTCACGGCCTCCAGCAGTTTTTTGGAGAGAAGGCTGATTTTTCCCGGTGTCTCCACTACGCCCGTAGTCTCGACCTTGACACCGTTCTCGCCGTTGTAACTCAGCATGAGGATGGTTCCGTCCTCGAGAACCTCGAGATAAACATTCAGCAGGATAGCGAGCGGGGACTTGACGTTGATGATGGAATCCGCGACTCCCAGGTTGCGGATGAATTCGTCCTTGTTGACGATGAACTTCATAGGGTCACCTCTAAATTTCTTTCGGAATCCTTTCCCGGGAAACAACCGGCCCAGCCCGGATATTAGCCGGATTGGAAACAAGCAAAGTATTATTCCACATGATACTATGAATTTCTTCATTTTTCAACAAATCGACACGAGCAATCATGATTTCCGGGGAAATGTGGTTTTTGCTGAAATTATCTTACTTGCTTGTCGCTTAACGGAAATGGCAAAACCGGGAACTACCCTCCGGACGGCATGGATTAAAAAATTATTTCCTGTCTCTTAAATATGATTCACAGGAAAAATAACCCTACAAATTCAGATATTGAAAGAAAAACTATATTTCCTCCCTGTAAATAGAAAAAGCTTGGGACGTGGATCTTTTCCCGCAAGGTTTGGACTTCCCATCCCGCGGGTAGCACACTCAGCCCCACCAAGGCCGCGTTTCACCCCGAGAGCGGGGGCGCTCCGTCCGCGCACAGCGGCTCCGGCCAAGCGGCGGCGCTACCGCGACAGTTCCCGGAGCTTCGTCAAAACACCGTAGGCGCGCCCGTTATCGATGGAGGCAGCGGCGCTCTCGAAAGCCTCGTGGAGTTCGATTCCGGTGGCTGCGTAGATGACGAGGCCCGCGTTGAGAATGACGGCCTTGCGCGGATCGCCCTTCTCTTCGCCCTTGAGGATGCGTTCGACGAGGGACGCGCTTTCCTCGGGGGTATTCACCACGAGGTTCGACAGCTTGCCCGAGAGGCCGAAATCGCCGGCATCGAGTACGATGTCGGTGATCGCGCCGTCCTTTACTTCCTTGATCTTCGTGATGCCTTCGATGGCCGCCTCGTCGATGCCGCCTGCCCCGTGTACCACCAGCGAATGTTTGTGTCCCAGCTTCAGGAAAACTTGCGGGATCTTCTCCAGAAGTTCCGGCGAATAGACTCCCATGACGTGGTGCTTCACGCCCGCGGGGTTGACGATGGGCCCGAGGATATTGAAGAGCGTGCGGAAGCCGAGGTCGCGGCGCACCGGCCCCACGTACTTCATCGCGGGATGGTAGCCGGGAGCGAACAGGAAGGCCATTCCGGCCTGCTCGATGGCCTGCGCCGCCTGTTCCGGCCGCATCGTTACGGAAACGCCGAGCTTCTCGAGCACATCGGCGCTGCCGGACTTGCTGGTAATGCTGCGGTTGCCGTGCTTGGCCATGTAGACACCCGCTCCCGCCGCCACGAAGGACGAGGCGGTGGAGATGTTGAAAGTGCCGCTCTTGTCTCCGCCGGTCCCGCACGCATCGGCGAGAGGTGCGGCATTCGTCTTGAGCTTTACGCAGGCGTCGAACATGCTCTGCGCGCTCCCGGCGATCTCATCGGGAGTCTCTCCTTTGATGGCGAGCGCCGTGAGATAAGCCGCCACCTGCGCGGGCGACACGCGGTCCTTCATTACGAGATCGATCATCTCCTTGGCGCTGGACATCTCCATGTCGCCCGCTTGCGTCACGCGCACGAGGTAGGAGCGTACCTTCGCGCCGGCCTTTTCGCTCTTGCGCTTTTCCACGATATCCACGAAGTTCTTGACGATCCGCTTGCCTTCCTCGGTAAGGATGGATTCCGGGTGGAACTGCACGCCGTAAATGTCGCGACCCTTGACGCGCAGTCCCATGATCTCTCCGTCCTCGCTCTGCGCGGTGACTTCCAGCGTGTCGGGAAGCGTCTCGGGTTTCGCCACGAGCGAGTGGTAGCGGATAGCGCGGAAAGGCAGAGGCATCCCGGAGAAGATTCCCTCGCCGTTATGCTTGATGGTGCTGGCCTTGCCATGCATGATGTTCTTCGCGCCGACCACGTCGGCACCGAAGGCGTAGGCGATGCCCTGGTGTCCCAGACACACGCCGAAGAGCGGGATTTCGCCGCAATTCCGGATGAGGTCGATCGAAACCTTCGAGTCCTCAGGTCTGCCCGGCCCGGGAGAGATGATGATCCCTTCGGGATTCAGCGCCAGCGCCTCCGAAAGCGTAATCTCGTCGTTGCGGAAAACCCGCACGTCCGGGTAGAACTCGCCCACGTATTGCACCACGTTGTATACGAAGGAATCGAAATTGTCGATAAAGAGAATCATAGCGCGCCTCCGTTCCGTTTGTCGAATTCCTGGTTTTCCATCGCGATGAACGAATCGATCATCGTGCGATAAATATTCTCCACCAATTGCGGATCGAGTCCGTATTCCTCGCCGATCTTCCGCACCTTCAGGATTACCTCCTGCATGCGGGCGGGGTCGGCAACGGCGGCTTTGTTCTTCTTGAAGCCGGAGGCCGCCTTGACCATCTTCGCCCGTTCCGACAGGAGCTTCACCAGCTCCCGGTCGATCCCGTTGATACGGGTCCGGACTTCGGTCAGTGTGTTGACTGATTCCATCCTTTTCTCCTGTTACTCAACCCTGCTCCCTCTCGATAGAGGAAAGGGAAAAGGGTAAACCATTTTTCCGTAAAACACCGGCATGATTTGCCGAAGCAGGGGAGTCACACCAGCGCTTTCATCAGCGCTTTGGCCTTGTTGATCGTTTCCTCGTATTCCTTTTCCGGCACCGAGTCATACACGATGCCTGCCCCTGCCTGCAGGTACGCCACGCCGTCCTTCAGAACGATCGTGCGGATGGCGATACACGTGTCCGTGTTGCCGCGGAAGTCGATATATCCGATCGCGCCCGCGTAGACACCGCGCTTTTCGGGTTCGAGCTCCTCGATGATCTCCATCGCACGAACCTTGGGCGAGCCGCTCACGGTGCCGGCCGGGAAAGTCGCGCCGATCACTCCGACGGGGGTGGTGCCCTCCTTCGGTTTTCCGAATACGTCCGACACGAGATGCATCACATGGGAGTAACGCTCGATATGGAAGGCTTGTTCCACGCGCACGGTATTGAACTCGCTGATGCGGCCGATATCGTTGCGCGCCAGGTCGAGCAGCATCGTATGCTCGGCGAGTTCCTTGCGGTCATGGAGAAGGTCCTGCTCGATGGCGAGATCCTCCTCGCGGTTGCGTCCGCGCTTGCGCGTGCCGGCGATGGGCCGCAACAGCACTTCGTCCTTGTCCTCATCCTTCATCCGCTTCACCATCACCTCGGGCGAGGTGCCGACGAGTTCGCAGTTCCCCATGTCGAAGTAGAACATATACGGCGAAGGGTTGATCATGCGGAGCTTCCGGTAGATGTCGAAGCTCGGCAGGGACGTCTCGGTCTTGAAGCGCTGGCTGATCACCACCTGGAAGATGTCGCCCGCGACGATGTAGCGCTTGCACTGCTCCACGGCCTCGAGGAACGCCTCCTTGCGGAAGTTCGACGTGAGGCTGATCTTTCCCTGTCCGCTTTCCCGGATACGGAGCGGCTTTTTTCCCGAGTAGAGTTTTTCCTCGTACTTTTTCAGGAGTTCCAGCGCCGCCGTGCGGTCCTCGGGATCGTAGGTATAAGTAATCAGTACGAGCTTCTGGCGGATGTGATCGAAAGCGACCAGCACTTTCGGCATCATCAGATGGATATCGGGAAGATTGAGCCGGTCGGGCTTGGTGTCGGGAAGGCGTTCAAAATAGCGGACGGTGTCGTAGCCGAAATAGCCCACCAGTCCCGCCGAGAAGGGCGGCAGTTCCTCGGAACGCTCCTCGGAAAAGAGCGAGAGAATGCGGGAAAGCTCCTGCACGGGGTTTCCGTTCTCGTATTCCTCAGTCTCCCCGCGAAACGTCACGCGCACCTTGTCTTGCCGCGCGACGAACTCCAGTTCCGGCTCGAAGCCGAGGAAAGAGTAGCGGCCAAGCTTCTCGCTGGTCTCGACGCTCTCCAGCAGAAAGCAGCGTCCGCTTTCTTCCCGCAGGGCATAAAACGCCGAGACGGGCGTTTCGATATCGGCGGACACTTCCCGGCTGACCGGGTAAATTCGGAACTTTCCTTCCAGCATATTCAACCTCCGTGTTCCGGCGCGGCCGGAAAAAAAAGAAAGGCCCCGCAGGTGTTTCACCTGCGGGGCCTGTAAGGCAACCCAGAGCGTCGCGTCGATTCCATCAGGGAACCGAGGACGCAGGCTTCCACCTAATCCTTCATTTGACAGCGCCACCAATTGAGCTGGGAATTAGGGAACAGCCGGAACATTTTTTTCTCCTCTACTTCGGATAAATTATCGTAACATGTTTAAAAAAAAGTGTCAAGCCTTTACCGGTTCATGGAAAACCAGTTCCACCTTATTGGCATGCAGACAACCCATGCAGATCTTGATATACTTTGCCTCGCCGTCGATCTTCGCCCGTACCTTTTTAAGATTGGGCTCCCAGCGGGTGCGGGTCTTTCTATGGGAATGGGAAATGTTGTTGCCGTACATCACGCCTTTACCGCAAATATCGCACTTTCTCGACATGGTGAGTTCCTCCGTGCTTTTTACCCTGCCGGAATTCGACAGGAAGTTAATTATAAGGTAATCCCGATAAAAGCGCAAGAAAACAAAAAAATGATCGCGGAGCAGATAACCCGGCGTTTCCGTTCCCCGGATTACCCCTCCGCGACCCTGAAATCATTCGTAACGCAGCGCGTCGATGGGATGCAGCGCCGCCGCCGTCCTGGCAGGATACCAGCCGAAGAAGATGCCGACCAGAGCCGAGAATCCGAACGCGAGAAGAACCGTCGGCAGGGAAAGCACCATCGTCCAGTGTGTTGCGAACTGGATACTGATCATAATGATGAACCCGAAAACGATACCGATAACCCCGCCGGAAATCGACAACATCATCGATTCCACCAGGAACTGGCGCATGATGTCGCGATGCTTGGCGCCGATAGCCATACGGATGCCGATTTCCCGTGTCCGTTCCGTAACGGACACGAGCATGATGTTCATAATTCCGATTCCGCCCACGAGAAGAGATATTCCGGCGACCGCGGCAAGAAACGCCGTCAGAGTGCCCGTCGTCTGGGTGGCGGTCTGTATGACGTCCGCCTGGTTGCGCACGGCGAAATCGTCGTCGGCGCCGTCGGCGATCTTGTGACTCTCGCGGACGATGGTCCGAATCTCGTCCTGCGCGTCCGTCATCCGGTCGCTCGAAACGCAGGAACAGATGATCTGACCAATAAACCGGTTCCGGTTGAGCCGGTACTGCACCGTCGTATAGGGCGCGATCACGATGTCGTCCTGATCCTGGCCGGCTCCGTTCTGCCCCTTCAGCGAAAGCACGCCTACGATGCGGAACGGTTCATTGCGCAGACGGATTTGCTGGCCGACGGCATCGCCGTTCGGGAAAAGATTGGAAAGTACCGTTCCCCCGATTAGACAGACCTTTGCCTGACTTTTCACGTCGTTTTCAGTGAAGTACTCTCCCGTCGCCACCGGCCACCCACGAATCAGCTCGAAGTCCGGAGAAACCCCGTTGACGGAAGTGCTCCAGTTTCCGCTGCCGCCCACCGCCTGGACCGAAACCCGGATTACCGGGGATATACCGGCCAGGAGCGTGGAATCCTTCTTGAGCTTGTCCACATCGTCGAGGGTCAGACGCGACATCGTGCCGCCGCCCTGACTCACGCTTCCCTGCCGGAACGCGCCGGGGTAGATGGTCAGCAGGTTGACGCCGAGACTCGAAATCTGGTCGGCGATCTGCTTCTGCGTACCCTGTCCGATGGCCACCATCACGATGACGGCGCCCACACCGATAATGATGCCCAGCATGGTGAGAAGGCTTCGCATCTTGTTTTTGAGCATCGAACGCCATGCGATGCGGATGAGATTGATCCATTTCATTTTTCACCCCTTACGGCGTCCAGCGCCGTGAGGTCCTTCCGCGCGTCATGCCTCGGGCTGACTTCGCTGTCGCGCAGGATATGCCCGTCACGGAATTCCACGATGCGCCGAGAGTAGTGAGCCACATCGGGCTCATGGGTAACGAGCACCACCGTGATCCCCTGGTCGTTCAGTTCCTGGAAGATCGCCATGATCTCGATGCTCGTCCGGCTGTCGAGGTTTCCGGTCGGTTCGTCCGCAAGAATCAGCGAGGGTTCGTTCACCAGCGCCCGCGCAATGGCCACACGCTGCTGCTGACCGCCCGAGAGCTGGTTGGGCATGTGCATCACGCGGTCCCGGAGTCCCACGCGCTCCAGCGCCTGCATCGCCGCCTTCCGGCTGGCCACTTTTCTGGAAGCGTACTCGGTATTGTAGAGCAACGGAAGTTCCACGTTCTCGAGAGCCGTCGTCCGCGAAAGCAGATTGAAGCCCTGGAAAACGAACCCGATCTTCCGGTTCCGGATTTCGGCCTGGTCATCCTTGCTGAGGTCGCTCACGGATATTCCATCCAGGAGATAATCCCCGACCGTCAGGGTGTCCAGACAGCCGATAATATTCATCAGTGTGCTCTTTCCCGATCCCGACGCGCCCATCACCGCGACGAACTCGCCGTCATGGATGACCAGGTCGATTCCCTTCAAGGCCTCCACGCTTGCCTCGCCGGAAGCGTACGTTTTCCGAAGCCCCCGGCATTCGATGACCTTTTTGTCGCTTATCATAACGCCTTCTTTACCTGAGACCGGAACCGCGGTTACCGCCGCCCTGCTGGGACATGGTCTGCTGGAAGGGGCTGCTGGCATGACTTGCAGCGGCGGACGCATTGGTCTGCATACCGCTGACAATTTGCATTCCTTCGGTCACGTTAGTCGAAAGAATCTCGGTCATCGTTCCATCGGTAAGACCGGTGCGAACCCTCATCGGACGGATTCCGCCCTTGCCGTCGTCCACCCACAAAAGCGTAACGGTGTTGGTTCGCCGGATGACGCCGTTGGTTGCCCGGGGCTGGCCACTCGCTCCGCCTATTCCACCGAAGCCGCCGGGTCCGCCGCCCATTCCACCGAAGCCGCCGGGTCCGCCGCCCATTCCTCCAAAACCGCCAGGTCCGCCGAAGCCGCCCTGGGTAAACTGTCTGCGAGTGTTGGTCAAAGCGGCAAGATTGGTGTATTTCTTCGCCAATTCCCGAAGCAGATCCTGCGGAGGGCGGAACTTGAGAGCGGCATTCGCCACCTTGAGCACATTCGTCCGGTTCTCCGTCACCATATCCATCGTGGCGGTCATACCGGGAAGCAAGGCTCCATCCTTATTGTCCACATCCACCATGACGGAGTAGTTCACCACGTTCTGAACGGAGGTCGTGTTCAACCGGATCTGCGAAACCACTCCCTTGAACGTGCGGTCCGGATAAGCCTGTACGGTAAACCGGACCTTCTCGCCCACCTTCACCTTGCTGATGTCGCTTTCGTCGACACTGGCGAGAACCTGCATCAGGACGATATCGTTCGCCACTACGAAAGGAGGCGTCGCACCCTGCGCTGTAACCGCCGAACCGATGTCGATATTCCGTTGGAGGATCATTCCATCCACAGTGGATACGATTTTTGTCCACTCCAGATTAAGTCTGGCTTTGTCCAGATCGTTCTTCGCGGAAATGTAAGTTTCCAGCGCCGTATCCAGGGTGTATTTGTCGGTATGGAGATCGTTCGTACTCTTGAAGCCCTGGTCGAACAATGCCTTGGTATTCGAATAGTTCTCGTTCGCCTGATCGAGAGCCACTTTGTCTTTATCGAGTGCTTCCTCAGCCGTCTTTACGTCCAGAATGAAAGAAGTGTCGTCGAGTTTCGCGAGAAGATCACCCTTCTTCACCTTCTGGTTGAAATCCGCATACCATTTGACGACGGTTCCCGAGACATACGCCTGGATATTCACCGTATAATAGAACTGCAATGTTCCGGTACAAGAAATGGTGGAATCAATGTCGCCCCGCTGAATCTGGACATACTGAAAATGCCGCTGCACCGGGCCGCGAAGAACAAAAAACCACAACAACGCTCCCGCGGCCACCGCCGCTATGAGAATAACGGGAATTGCCTTCTTCACTTGCTTCCTCCTTCGGAACCGGCAATGTACTGGAAATTCCAGACAGCCGAGGCATAATTTAAAACGGACTGCCAATAGGCGATTTCCGCTGTTCTCAAGGTGACTTGCGCATCTTCCACGTCCAGCGCGGTAACGATGCTCTGTAAATTCTGCGCCTGTTCCAATTCGAGTTCTTTCCGGGCGAGCAGAAAATTGTCCGCTTGCGCCTCCATCACTTCGTGCAGTTGTTCCAGTTGACTGTACTGCAAATCGAAGTTCAGCATGACCGCTTCAACCCGCTCGATACGCGAAAATTCCAGCTTTTTGATCGTCTGGTTCTGCTCGTCGATCGAGCCGGCGGTGTCCGAAAAGGGCAGCCATTCCTCCATCGGAACGGAAAGCGACAACCCGGCGCTCCAGTTTCCCTGCCAGGTTCGTTCGTTTAACGTCTGGTTATTTTTCCTGTAACCAAAGTTATAACCCCAGTTGGCGCTCAGACTCGGAAGCCGGGAATTCATCGTGGTATCCAGGTTGATCCGGTCGGAACGCAGATTGAAATCGATCGACGCCAGAGTGATATCGTTGGAAATCGCAATCTTGCGAAGCTCCTCAACCGGGCCAACCGCTATAGAAACATCGGTCAATTCGCTCAGATCGCCCAGATATTCCACGGGAGCGTACAAATCGTAACCGCAAAGACCGGACAGCGTCTTGATCGCGTTGGACAGATTGTTGACAGACAGTGTCAGGGAAGGCACAAACGTCTCGTAGGCGACTTTTGCCTTCAGATAATCGATTTCATTGGAAAGGCCCTTTTTCATGCTCTCAAAATTGAGACCGACATGATCCTGCAGATCTTTCGCTTGAAGAGCCAGATCTTCCACCGTCTTTTTGTCCAGCAGAACCGAATAGAAAGCGATTTCCACATTCGTCCGGACCGATTGAACCTCGTCCTGGAGTTTTCTCCGGTAGTAGGCAAGATTCCATTCCTGCAGGGTCTTGGCGTTCCAGAGCTTGAAACCGCTGAAAAGGGTTTTCGAGACCGAAATGCCCGCCGAATAGTTGTCGGCCCAGGCGTTGGTGATGATGTATGTATTGTTACCGGCGTGGACCTCTTCATACGAATTCAGCAGCGAATTGGGATCGACATAACTGAAGCTGCCGCTCCCGCTGACGCTGGGTAGAACCAGATTCGCCCAGGCTTCGTTCAACTGGGCCGCCGCGACCGCCACATCCTTTTCCGCCTGGAGGATATCGAGCTGATTGCTCAGTGCAGCCTCCACCGCCTCATGCACGCGTACCGTACGTACATCGGCGTTGGCGACACCGAAACCTGTCGCCAGCAAACCGGCGGCAAGCAACAAATGACATATTCGCATCTCCTTCCTTCATCTTCCCACGCCTACTATAAGCAAGTTTCATCAAAAAACGATGCAAAAAAACGCATTTTCTGGATGCCCGATCTCGACAGTCGTTTCACGGGGGCTGGGAACAGATTTTTTTACTTCCGTTCAATGATCTTGTGTATACGAAAATCGTTCCCGATATTTTAATGAAAGCAGATCCGGAATGCAATTCTTCCGCCCGATTTTTTTATCATCTTGTTGTCACATTTCCTTGCCAGTTTCGATGTTAAAAGATATAATATCCGCCTTGTCCGACTCTTTTCGCCCTTGTCGGCAGCAAGCGGGAAGTCCTGTTTTCGGACATACACGAAATGTTAATGCCCGGTTAACGTGAAATCAAAGCGGGTAAGGTATACTGTTACCCGATTTTTCGATACTGCACCCGGAGGGAGCGTTCCATGAACAAAGCCGGATTATTCACCGTCTGCCTGATCCTGATCGGATTGTCACGTGGAAACGCCGACGATTTACCGGTCGGAAGCAATTCCTGCTGGTTATGGAACTGTCATTTCCAGGCGACGGTTATTCCGCAGGGCCATCCGGCTTTCAGCGCCGCCTATTCCGGCCAGAACAGCCTGTCCACCAATTCGGAACTGGACACCTCCCTGACCGCCACCCTTTTCATGGGAACCCGTCTGTTTCCGGGGCTGGAACTCTATCTGGATCCGGAAGTCAGCGCAGGCACCGGATTCAGCCATACGATGGGCATAGCGGGCTTTCCCAACGGGGAAATATACCGCGTCGGCGATCCCTATCCTTCATGGAATATTGGACGCTGTTACCTGCAATACACTCTCGGACTGGGAGGAGAACAGGAAACCGTGGATGACGGACAAAACCAACTGGCCGGGAAGCGGGATGTTTCCCGCTTGACGCTGGTCGCCGGAAAATTCAGCCTGTCGGATTTCTTCGATGACAACGCGTTCAGTCATGATCCGCGAAACCAGTTCCTGAACTGGGCCCTGATGGATAACGGAGCGTGGGACTACGCCGCGGATACGCGAGGGTACACCTGGGGAATCATGGCGGAATTCAATCAGCAGTGGTGGGCTGTCCGGCTGGCGACCGCAATGGAACCGACCAACGCCAACGGCGATGTGATGGATCTGAATGTCCTCCAGGCGCACGGCGACAATCTGGAAGTGGAAGGCCGCTGGATGTTATGGCAGCAAACGGGAAAAGTCCGACTGCAGGCCTATTGGAACCATGCGGACATGGGCAACTATGAGACGACCCTGAATACTCCCGGCGACGATATGGATATCACCAAATCCCGCCAATACTGCTCGAAATACGGCTTCGGACTGGATCTGGAGCAGGCGATCGCAGGCGGGACCGGAATATTCTGCCGCATCGGCTGGGATGACGGGGCAACCGAATCCTGGGCTTTTGCCGAAATCGACCGGACCGCGTCATTCGGAATCAACCTGGACGGCGGGTTATGGGGGAGGCTCAAGGATCATGCTGGAGTCGCGATTTGTGTCAATGGATTGTCGCAGGCTCATCTGGATTATCTGAAAGCGGGGGGATACGGTTTTATGATCGGCGACGGAAACCTGAATTACGCCCCCGAGGGAATCCTCGAAATCTATTACTTTTTCAGCATCCAGGAAGGATTGAGCATCAGTCCGGATTACCAGTTTATCGTGAATCCCGCGTACAACCAGGATCGCGGGCCGGTTTCCGTATTCTCGGCACGGTTGCATTACGAATTTTGACATTCAGTGGAGGGCCGGATTGCCAAAGGCTTCGCTTCCTTAAAGATGCAACGGTCGGGTTTCTCCTGTTTTTGTCCGGAGGCACTCTGTTCGGGAGATGCAAGCTTTTTTTCTTATTACTTGCTTGTTTTTCCATCCGCAGATAAAATAAACGGTCCGTGTCCGGGCATCCCTTATTGACCAGGGAACGCCCCCGACCGTAAGAAAAGATCCGCGGCTGCGAATGTCCATCTGCGGAAACCGCACGAATCCGGATACTCCCGGAGGAACCGATGATCCTAGGAATGCATGCGATCCTTTTCAGTTCCGGAGCGGAAAAAAACCGGGCCTTTTTCAGGGATGTTCTCGGGCTTCCCTCCGTGGACGCCGGCGATGGATGGATGATTTTCGGGCTTCCCCCGGCGGAACTCGCTTTTCACCCGACGGAAGGAGAGAGTTTCCAGGAATTTTATCTGATTTGCGACGATATCGAGACGACCGTCCGGGATTGGACGAGCCGAGGTGCCGAATTTACCGGTCCCGTTACCGACCGCAGTTGGGGTTTGTTCACAGCGGTACGGCTTCCCGGCGGAGGGGAACTCGGCGTTTACCAGCCGAAACATCCGAGACCCGGAATGGCAGAGGATTCCGGCAAAACGCCTTAACGACCGGCGGGAAAGGAATCCCGAAATCGACAATGTTATCGTAAAATTTCGCCCGAAGGTATTCCGCCGGGCACAGGGAGCCGATCATGAGCGAAACACGCGAAATCCGGCGGGACATGAAGTCCGCCCCTGCGAAAAACGAGGCAGCTTCCAGGCTCCTCATCGAAATCTGCCGCTCCGACGAAGCCGCGGCTTTCCGGAAACTTGCCTCGGTACCGGACGGACTCACCACGGATCAGGCGGAAGACAATCTCGGCATTTACGGCGAAAACGTCCTGATGCGGGCCAAGCGCACGAACGTGGTTGTCGATATCCTGAGCCGTTTTCTCGATCCCCTGGTGATTCAGCTCCTCGTGATCGCGATTTTCACGCTCGCCACCGGCGATCCCGTCTCCGCGAGCATCGTGGGCGGCATGATATTGCTCTCCGTATTCCTCGCCTTCTTTCAGGAACGCGCGAGTTCCAGCGCCGCCGAAAAACTGCAGGCCCTCGTTCAGGCTTCCGCGATCGTGCTGCGCGACGGTAAGGAAACAAAAATCCCCATACACGAGGTGGTTCCCGGCGACATCGTGATCCTGGCGGCCGGTTCCATCATACCCGCCGACCTCCGCATTCTCCAGGCGAAGGACTTCTTCGTCAGCCAGTCAGCCCTCACGGGCGAATCCATGCCGCTGGAGAAATACCCGAACCCGTCCGACAAACCGGTAAACGACGCTCTGGAACTCCAGAACGCCTGCTTCCAGGGTTCCAACGTTATCAGCGGGTCGGCGCGCGCGCTGGTGGTCAACACCGGGCTTTCCACCTTCCTCGGCTCCATCTCGGTTACTCTCAACCGCCGCAAGGATGCCACCTCGTTCGACAAAGGAGTGAAGTCCTTTGTCTGGCTCATGATCCGATTCATGGTCATCATGGTTTCCACGGTATTCCTGATCGTGGGAATCACCAAGCACAACTGGATGGAAGCGTTTCTCTTCGCGCTGTCGGTCGCCGTCGGTCTCACGCCAGAGATGCTGCCGATGATCGTCACCGTTTGCCTCTCCAAGGGCGCGCTGTCCATGTCCAAGAAGAAGGTGATCGTCAAGAAGCTCAAGGCGATCCAGAACTTCGGCGCGATGAACATCCTCTGTACCGACAAGACCGGAACGCTGACGCAGGACAACATCATCCTGGAGCGCCACGTCGACGTGACCAACCGGCAGAGCGACGACACCCTCCGCTACGCCTATATGAACAGCTTCTACGAGACGGGACTGCGCAACCTCCTCGACAAGGCGATCCTCGCGCACGACGATCTCGACGTCGAGAAAACCTGCCGCAAGATCGATGAAATTCCCTTCGATTTCAACCGCAAGCGGACTTCCGTCATCATCGACTACGAGGACACCCACGTACTGATCTGCAAAGGCGCCGTGGAGGAAGTCTACGCCGTCTGCGACCGCTATCAGGTGGACGACGACATCTACCCGCTCATCGACATGGTGAAAAACGATCTGGTCGAGGAATACCAGGATCTTTCCAGCGAGGGCTACCGGGTTCTGGCCGTGGCATACAAGGAATTCCCGAAGACGGAGGAGACCTTCTCCGCCTCCCATGAGGCCAACCTCATTCTCCTCGGCTACGTCGCCTTCTTCGACCCTCCCAAGGATTCGAGCGCGAAGGCCATCGAGGCGCTGCGCAACTCCGGCGTGGAAGTGAAGATCCTCACCGGAGACAACGAACTTGTCACCGAAAAGGTATGTCACGACGTCGGCCTGACCATTACCGGGGTGATGACCGGTCCGAAGCTCGCCAAGATGGACCCGGAAGACTTCAAGAAAGCGGTGATTTCGGCCAACGTCTTCGCGCGTCTCTCTCCGGCGCAGAAAGAAAAGATCATTCTCACTCTCCGCTCGATGGGCAATACCGTCGGCTTCCTCGGCGACGGTATCAACGATGCTCCGGCGATGAAAGCCGCCGACGTCGGTATATCGGTGGACTCGGCGGTGGATATCGCCAAGGAATCGGCCGATATCATCCTGCTGGAAAGAAGCCTCATGGTGCTGGAAGACGGTATCCTGGAAGGACGCAAGGTATTCGCGAACATCGTCAAGTACATCAAGATGGGGGCGAGTTCCAACTTCGGCAACATGTTCAGTATGGTGGGCAGCAGCATCATCCTGCCCTTTCTTCCGATGGCCCCTATCCAGATTCTGCTGAACAACCTCCTGTACGACATTTCCCAGACCGGCATTCCCACCGACCAGGTGGATGACGATATGGTGAAGAAGCCTCACCCATGGGACATCAGTTTCATCCAGAAATTCATGATTTTCATCGGCCCGATCAGTTCGATCTTCGATTACGCCACTTTCTTCCTGATGCTGTATTTCTTCAATTGCGTCGCATTCTCTGCCGCGGGGATCTCCCCCGCCGACAAGGCGCATTACGAGGCCCTCTTCCACACGGGCTGGTTCGTGGAATCCCTGCTGACGCAGACGCTCATCGTTCACATCATCCGCACCAACCGCATTCCGTTCATCCAGAGCCGTGCGAGCTGGGCGATGACATTCACCACGCTCTCCATCATGGCGGTGGCGGCGATACTCCCCTACCTGCCCTTCTCGAACCTGATCGGTCTCGTTCCGCTTCCCTGGACGTACTGGCCTTGGATCGGCCTATTCCTGCTGCTTTACAGCATCCTCACCCACTTCGTGAAGACCCTGTTCAACCGCAAATTCGGAGGTCAATAGCCATGAAATGCCTTCTGGACGCACTGCAGGAAGGTCGCCTGGTCGAACTTCCGGAATCCGAAAAAAACGAGGCGCTGGAATACCTCGCGCACATGATCGAGGCCATCCCTGACATCAACAGTCAAACCGACCTCTACACCGAGGTTCTGGAGAGGGAAAAATCCTCGAATACCGCCATCGGAAGCGGCATCGCCTGCCCGCACGTGCGCAGCCGTCAGGCCGGCGAACTCCTCTGCGCGGTCGGCTGGAGTCCCACGGGAATCGACTACGGTGCGGCGGACGGGAAAAAGGTACATCTCGTCATTATGTATTACATCCCGGATGCCCAGCGCAATACTTATCTCAAGGAAATCTCCAGCCTCGCGAAGGCGGTGATGGAAGACGATGAAATCCAGAAATTCCCGGAAATCGAGGATATCCAGAGCGTCCGCAACCTGCTGCTCGACTGGGTGGAACTCGTGGGAGACCGTACCGCTCCGGACGCCAAGGCCCGGATGATCAAGCTGGAAGCCCGTCAGACCGCCGCCGAGATTCATGAAACCGAAACCCGCGCAAAGGCTGTCCTGCCGGCAGAGCGTTTCACCGCCATTCCCTTCAGCGCGATTGTTCACGAGAACGGCTGTCTCGTCCTGTCGCCGCAGCAGGAACTGCAGGATCACCTGGAAAACGGCGGCAACCTCGTCGAACTCCTCGGAGCCCATACCGTCTTCGAATTCGCGGGTTACCAAGTCAGCGTTCTCGCTTCCGTTCCCTTCGCACGCGGCCGGGTCCGCTACGATTGCGTCGGGATACGGCCTGTCTGATTTCCGCCCGATGCGGTCCGCACGGTCCGGAAAAAACCTCTGTGCAACTTTGCGTTTTCTTGCAAGTTTTTCTTTCGGCCGGTAGAATAGGATATTGGTCGGTCAATCCGGAATCAAATGTCGGATCCGGGTTGTCTTTCTCTTCAGTACCCTGGAACGGAGGCGCAAAACCAGACCGGGAGGACTTTGTTGAAGAAAGAAATCAAAGAACAGGAAAATGCGATCCCGGCGTCGTCCTTTGAAAGAAGCCTTGCCGCCATTATCCGGGAAAGCATCCGGAAGTACGCGGAAATTCCGGCGTTTTCAGACTACGGGTGTGCTCCCGTTACTTACCGGGAAGCGGGAGAGCGGATCGCCGCGCTGCACCGATTCTTCGACGCCTTTCACCTGAAAAAGGGCGATCGGGTGGCGCTTCTCGGGCGCAATTCCGTAAACTGGGCGCTCGTTTATCTCGCCACCATTAGTTACGGGGCTGTCATCGTACCCATCCTTCCGGATTTCCATCCGGAAGACGTCATCCATCTCGTCAACCACTCCGGTTCCCTGCTTCTCTTTGCCGCCGACAGCCTCGCGGAGGATCTGGATGTTGCGGGAGCCAAACCGCTCAAGGCGGTGATTTCCCTGGATGACTTCTCGCGCGTCACGCGTCACTCGGGCGTCGTGAAAGAACTGCTCGGAATTCTCGGCGACGTCACGGAAAAGCTGTATCGCCTCGGGGAAACGCCGATCTCCGGGAGTGAACTCGCATCCATCGTCTACACGTCCGGCACCACGGGTTTCTCCAAGGGTGTGATGCTGCGACATGAATGCCTGGCCGCGAACCTCGACTTCGCGATACGACACATGCCGCTCGAGCCGGGAGACCGCGTTCTCTCTTTCCTGCCCATCGCGCACGCTTTCGGCTGCACCTTCGAATTTCTCTTTCCCTTCTCGGCGGGCTGCCATATCACCTTCCTCGGCAAAACCCCTTCGCCCACCGTTCTCGTCAAGGCTTTCGGCGAGATCAAACCGCGGCTGGTGCTCTCCGTGCCGCTCATCATCGAGAAGATCTACTGGAAACAGATCCGGCCGAAGCTGGAATCCGGCATCCTGAAGCTCCTGATGAAACTGCCCATCGTATCCGAAGCCATCGCACATAATGTGCGGGATCAGATCTCGAAAGTTTTCGGCGACAACTTCCTCGAAATCGTCATCGGCGGCGCGGCTTTCCATCCGGAAGTGGCGCATTTCCTGCACCGCATCCGCTTCCCCTACACCGTCGGCTACGGAATGACCGAGTGCGCACCGCTCATCACTTACGCGGGCTGGAAGAACTACGAGGAAGGCTCGGTGGGGCTGCCCGTGGACACCGTTGAACTGCGCATCGACAGTACCGACCCGGTGAACATACCCGGCGAGATCCTCGTGCGCGGTATGAACGTGATGTCCGGCTACTACCGCAATCCCGAAGCCACCCGCGAAACCATCGACGCGTCCGGCTGGCTCCATACCGGCGATCTCGGACTTCAGGACGCGAAAGGCAATGTTTACATCCGCGGGCGCAGCAAGACGATGCTCCTCGGCCCCTCCGGCCAGAACATCTACCCCGAGGAGATCGAGGCGAAACTGAACGCCATGCCCTATGTTCAGGAATCCCTGATCGTGGAACAGGAAGACAAGCTCGTGGCGCTGATCTACCCGGACATGGAACTGGCCGACTCCGACGGCTTCTCGGAGGAGGAAATCGCGCAGCAGATGGAAAAGAACCGTCAGGAACTCAACGCCCGCCTGCCCGCCTACAGCCTGATCACGCGGGTGGAGATCTTCCCGGAAGAGTTCGAGAAAACGCCCAAGCGGAGTATCAAGCGGTACTTGTACAACTGAACGCGTTCAATCGTTGGTGGGAAAGGCGATCATCGGCGTGAGCGAATCCAGCTTCATCCGCAGGAAATCCGCCGAGTAGGTGTAGAACCCGGCGGCGATGGGCAGCCCCATATGACTCAGAACATCCGCGGAGAAATTGCAGCAGTTGTAAAGGAAGCTCCAGGTCGCTTCGGAGCGATAGAAGCTGTACTGGAAAATGCCGTAATTGAAACCGCCCACCGTCTCTCCCTTTCCGCCGATGATCCCGTTGGAAATATAGGCGAGTCCGGCCAGGACGTTGCTTTCCTGAAGCCGGAAGTGCCAGCCGTCCGGCCATTGCGCGTAGAAGAGGCTGCCGACCGCCTGCGGGAGTCCATCCGTTCCCACGTATGTCGCTATCTCGACGGCGGAGGGCATGTTCTCCAGGAGCGCCTTCACTGTGCCGCTAAAGCCATTGTCTCCGTTGAGGTAGTAGTCGATCTCGATGAAGGAATAATAGTCGAAACGGTTCGTTCCTCCGGCTAGGGCGCGGTGAACGAGGATTCCGCTGTGGAAATAATCGGCCGCGACATAGACGTCCACCGGTCCCGCTGAGGGAAGCTCCGGAGTGCAACCCGCGAGAAAAAGCGCCAGAATGAAGAACCCCGCCGAGCGCATGGCCCGCCCCTAAAAGTAGCGGCGGACGCCCACGCCCGCGATGTACACGCCGGCCGCCAAGCCGGTGAACTGCTGGATACTCGTGATTTTCTCCGCGAGGATCGCCGGGTCGAACTGCGAAATAACGCCGCAGGAGAGCAGCGACACTCCCCAATCGCCGACCTTGAACACGAAGGGCGTCACCTCGAGATGCAGGCCCAGTCCGAAGAAGCTGCCCGGCGTCACGCCGAAGGAACCTCCCCGTGTCCAACCGGCCACGAGCCCGAACGAGAGCGGCAATTCATAGTGCCTGCTGTTGAACAAGGTCAATTTGCCGAAAACCTCGGCGTCCAGGCCGATGCCCTCCACCCAGTAATGGTCTATGCCATACCCCCAGGTGAAGAGGGGATTCATCACATAGTTCATCTTCAGACTCATCGTATAAACGGGGAGAAACCCGGCCGCCTCGAAACTGATATAGGAGTCGGATTGCTTCGAATCCGCGTAAACGGACGAGTGCATCCAAATTCCGAGGAAAAGAAACGCAAAAACCGGAATAGCATGCCGAAAGTTTTTCATCCTTCGTCCTCCGTTCCATGACGATTCCGTTAAGTGCTCCCCATTCAAGTGCCGGGATGGCTTCTACGGAAAACAGTATGTCACAATCCCCGGATAATTTCAACCATTTCCGGAGTGGAATGTTTGACCCCGTGTCTTGCTAAAAAGGGAGATTTGTAATAAAATATGAGTTCGATGAGGCTGTCCGCAGTCTGCGGGGCAGCGGTCGGAACAGGAGCCGTGCATGCCGATCTGGAATCCTCGTGCGGAAACGATGCAGAGACAGGAGCTGAGAGAACTCCAGCTTTTCAAACTCAAGCAGATGGTCCGGAGAACCTTCGAACGCGTACCGTTCTACCGGGAAAAGCTCGAACGCTCGAGAGTATCTCCCGATGACATCCGCACGCTCGACGATATACGACGATTGCCCTTCACGGTCAAGGACGATCTCCGGGACCACTATCCCTTCGGACTTTTCGCGGTCCCGATGGAGGAAGTCGTGCGCGTGCATGCGTCCAGCGGAACCACCGGCCGGCCTACCGTCGTCGGATATACCCGCGCCGACCTCGATATGTGGAGCGAATGCGTGGCGCGCTTCGCGTCCGCGGCGGGCGTCACCCCGGCGGACCGCGCGCATGTGTCGTTCGGCTACGGACTGTTCACGGGCGGATTCGGTCTGCACTACGGCCTGGAGAAGATCGGCGCTGCCGTCATACCGGTATCGAGCGGCAACACGGCGCGGCAATTCCAACTGATGAAGGATTTCGGCGCGACAACGCTCATCGGTACCCCGAGCTACGCGCTGCACATGATAGACTCCCTGAAGGATTTCGGCATCGATCCGAAGCGGGATCTCCGGTTGAAAATCGGGCTTTTCGGCGCGGAACCCTGGAGCGAAAGCATCCGCCGCGAAATCGAAAAGGGCTTCTGCATCACCGCAACCGACAACTACGGACTTTCCGAGGTGATCGGTCCGGGAGTCGCGGGCGAGTGTCAGGAAAGATGCGGCATGCATATCTGCGAGGACCATTTCTTCGTCGAGGTGCTGGACCCGAAAACGATGGAGCCGGTCCGGGAAGGCGAGACGGGAGAACTCGTGATCACGCCGCTCTCCAAGGAAGCCCTTCCCCTGATGCGCTACCGCACGAAGGATCTTTCCGTCATCGACTCCTCTCCCTGCAGTTGCGGGAGGACCATGGCCCGCGTCATGAAGATCCGCGGCCGTACCGACGATATGCTCATCATCCGCGGCGTGAACGTCTTTCCCTCGCAGATCGAGGAAGTTCTGCTCAACGTCGAAGGCGTCGCCCCGCATTACCAGATCGTCGTGGACCGCAAGAACAACCTGGACACGATGGAGGTCCGTGTGGAAGTCAGCGAAGGCATTTTTTTCGACGAAATGAAGCGTATCGTAGAACTGGAGAAGAAAATCCTGGAACGCATCTACGCCGTTCTCGGCATCCACGTCAAGCTGAAACTCGTGGAACCGAAAACCATCGAGCGCAGTACGGGCAAGGCGCACCGCGTCATGGACATGCGCGACGTCTACGGCGAAGACGGCAAAACCTGTTGATAGAAAAATACCTGGAAATATCCGGAGGAATGACCCTATGGACGAAGAAATCCGCAGATTGACCGAAGAAGCGGCGGAAAGACGCAAGCTGGTCGAAAAACTGGAAACCGAGTTCCAGAAGGTGATCGTAGGACAGGAACATCTGATGAAGCGCATGATGAGCTGCCTCGTGAACGGCGGTCACCTGCTCGTGGAAGGCGTGCCCGGTCTCGCGAAGACCCTCGCCATCCGGACGCTCTCGCAGATCCTGTCGGTGGAGTACAAGCGCATCCAGTTCACGCCGGATATGCTCCCCGCCGATATCCGCGGCACGATGATCTACAATCAGGCTCAGGGCACTTTCGAGGCGAAGAAAGGCCCGGTTTTCACCAACTTCGTCCTCGCCGACGAGGTCAACCGCGCGCCTTCCAAGGTGCAGTCGGCGCTGCTGGAAGCGATGCAGGAGAAGACGGTGACTCTGGGCGATCAGACCTGGAGCCTTCCCGATCCTTTCTTTGTCATGGCCACGCAGAACCCGATCGAGCAGGAGGGTACTTATCCGCTGCCGGAAGCCCAGCTCGACCGCTTCTTCATGAAAGTGACGATCGGCTACCCTTCGGCCGCCGAAGAAAAGCGCGTGATGCGCCGCATGGCCGGAACCACGGTTCCCGAAGTGCGCGCCGCGGCGAAAAAAGAAGAAATTATTGAACTCCAGAAGTTCGTGGAGAAGATCTACATCGACGAAAAGGTGTACGACTACATCGTGGCCATCGTGGCCGCCACGCGCGGATTCGAGAAGGGCTACGTCCGCTTCGGCGCCTCTCCCCGCGCCTCCATCAACTTCGTGCGCGCCGCCAAGGCCGAAGCCTTCTTCGACGGACGCGGCTACGTCATTCCCGAGGACGTGAAGGCCGTGGCCTACGACATCCTGCGCCACCGCGTCATCGTCAGCTTCGAGGCCGAGGCGGAAGGCATGACGAGCGAATCCGTCATCGAAAAGATCCTGAACACGGTGGAGATACCTTAAAGATGAACGAGACGCTCAAAAAGCTCAACTGGAAGACCGGAGAGATCGCCGTTATCGATGCGCCGGAAGAGCTCGCGGCCGAAGTGGCGAGTTGGAAGGAATTCGCCACGGTCAGCGACGTGCTTCCGAAGGACGGAAATCTTCCCTGCGCCGTGGTCTTCGTGAAAACGGCGGCCGGGGTGGCGAAAATGGCGAAGCCTGTCCATCAAGCGCTGGTCGATGACGGGCTCTGCTGGTTCGTCTATCCGAAGAAAACCTCGAAGAAGTACAGGACCGACATCAGCCGCGACTCGGGCTGGGAAGCCCTGAACGCCCTCGGCTACCGTCCGGTGCGCCTCGTTGCGCTTTCGGACGACTGGTCCGCCTTCCGCTTCCGGCTGGAGAAGTACGTCAACTAACCTCCATTCGGACAATTGCCAGGATCATGAAAATGCACTAGAATGTTACAGACTTCGGCTCGAAAAGGTTAACCACGAAAGGCACAAAAAGACACGAAAAAAAGGAAGCCATTCGCAACTTTTCGTGATAGTTCGTGTCTTTCGTGGTTTGCTTCCGGGCTACATCAAAAACGGTTGCGTTAAGCATCAATTGACGTTGTCAGTAATTAATGAAACACCGAAAGGAGGATTTAATATGATCGAAATGGAGCAAAAGGTGGAAAGCCTGGAGCAGGTTCTTCAGGATTTCATTCGACATTCCATATGGCTGAATAATGAACAGAACGAGCACTTTGACCGCATGCAGCAGGAAATGCATGAATTCAAGGATGAAATGCGCGAATTCAAGGAAAACATCGCGATGGATACTGCCAAACTGAAGGCCAGCTTGGATGCGCAAAATGCCGTTTTGAACAAAAAGATGGGGGATCTGACCAACAAGCTCGGAACGGTCATCGAGGATATCATCGCCCCGGGAACTCCGGATGCGCTGGAAAAGAAGTTCGGCTCGCCGGTTCTGACCATGACAACCCGCCTCAAGATCAAAGACGGAATGGGAAACGCGGAAGAATTCGACGTCGTTTCGGAAACGGAAGATGGCCGCATCTACTTGTTGGAAGTCAAGAATTCCGCGACACCGCAACATGTGGATGAAGTCCTGATTAAAGCGGAGAAGCTGCAAATGATGCGGTATCCGGGAAAACAAGTGACCGGTATTTTGGGCACGCTGAATCCGCATGAAACGATCCTCAAATACGCCTCCCGAATGGGCGTCTGGATCATCGGTATGCGCGGCGATTATCTCGAAATCCTGAACTGACTTGGAATGCGTATCCACCACGCCGCCCTCCGAGTCCGCGACCTTGAAGCAAGCCGCGCCTTCTACGAGCGCTGGTTCGGCGCGACATCGGGAGACATCTACCGTAACCCGGCGAAGGGTTACGCTTCGTACTTTCTCCGCTTCCCCGGCGGCGCCGCCGATCTGGAACTGCAAGTATTCGCTGCCGTGGAGTTCATTCAACCCGACCCGCTCTCCCACCATCTCGCGCTTTCATTGGGTTCGCCCTCCGAGGTGGACGTCCTCGCGGCGCGTCTGCTCGAAGCCGGTGTCCCGATCCTCGACGGCCCGCGTCGCACGGGCGACGGCTATTACGAGGCCGCGTTTCTCGACCCCGACGGCCACCGACTGGAAGTCACCGCAATTTGAAGAACTATTTCCGCCGACCGGCGAAGTACGCCGCCATGTACAAAGGAATCAGCAACGCATAGACGATCCAGAGCGGCAGCAGATACGGCCAGCGGATGAAACCGGACAACGCCGCCGCGACCGACGCTCCCGCGAGTCCCGCCACCACGGGAAACAGCGTCAGCAGAAGGAGTCCCTTCCGTTCCATCGGCCGGAAGCTGCCCCACAGCAGCAGGACAGCCCAACCGGCCATCAGGCTTGCTCCCAGTCGTGAAACGTAAAGGTAATCTCCTCCCGGCGGCGCCGCGCCGAGACCGAACATGGCCCTCGCAACCGGCGGAAACAGGAGCGGGAACACCGCCAGCAGGTCGATGACGAATCCCGTCAGGAAAGCAAAGCGCATCAAACCTTCTGTTTTCTTCATTCCCGAATCCTCCCAATTGGATCGCGCGATCTACCATAAATACGGCACAAGCAACCGCGTCCGTTTTCGGTATTCTGCGAAAGTATTCCCGAATTCTTGCGCAAGCAGCCGTTCCTCCTGTCCGCACTTCCGGACGAGGCCGGCGAGACAGAAGGCCGTCTCGAAATGCTTTGCCATGTTTGTTGTGAAACAAAAGTTGAGCGGGCTTGGAACCCGGCACCCCGGGTATTACGCCTTTCGCAGAAGGTGCCGCACCCGCGCCAGCGCTTCCAGCGCTTCGCGGTAAAGCTCGCTCCAGCTCGACAGCAACGCTTCGTCCACGGCGGGGGATTCCACTTGTCGCATGATCGCGTCGATGGAATCCTGCATCGCGAGTTCCAGGAAGCGGCCGACGGGCGTGCCTTCGCGGATGGCGACGAGGAGCGCGCGGTCGAACGCGCCCATTTCGCGAAAGAGGGGATGCAGATCCTGGCGGCGCGCGAAAGCGGCCGAAGCCCTGCCGCTCGCGGCCAGCGCCTTCCGACAGAGGGGTTGAAGAGACTCGACCGTCCTCAATACCTGTTTAATCGTCGCCCGGTAGGCGGATTCGTCCACGGCGCGCCGTTCCAGACGGACCGCCTTGTCGAAGGGCTGCGGAAAACCTCCGGCGGCGCAGTCGGCGAGGCGCTCATGCGCGGCACCCTCGATATGCGCGCCCCCCTCGGTGGCGTTTATCACGGGAACGTTGGTTTCCCGGATCTCGCGGATGAACCAGTCGAGAAAAGTGAGGAATTTCCGGTCGGTCCTGACCTTGCCGCCATCCCAGGCCGCAATTTCGATGCTGTCCGCTTGGACGAGTGTCTTCGCCGAGTAGGATTCCCAAGTGCGGAGGCGGTCGATGCGCCAGTAGAGGAAGTCCTCGAGCACGTTGCCGCGGAAGTGCGTCGCTCGCCCCGTGTAGGCCAGGTCCTGGCCCACCATCACGATCGGACTGCACCCCAGTTGCCTTGCGAGGTCGAAGGCCGTGGTGGAGACCGAGCCGCCGCTGCGGAGCGATCCCCGGTCGCCCCATAAGACCGAAAGCGCTTCGTAAAGCGGAAAGATTGAGCCCGCGAGCACCGTGCGTTCGGGGTTGTACTTGGCGAGACTTACGAAGGAGCCCGCTCCTTCCAGGACGAGGACGGCGTCCCGACAGCGGGAATAGAGCAGAAAGAGCGTGTTTCGGTCCTGCGGGTCCACAGAAACCACGAAATCCGCCTTCACGCCGTTCTCGCAGAGCATCGGGAGCGCGGTATCGGTGGCGATCACGCACGCCCGATCCTGAACATCCTTCAATACCCCGATGTTCCTTCCGAGGGAAGGTCCGGCGCCCACCACCACGGCGGGCTTGCCGGAGAAGGGGTGTCGGATATCGCCCATTCCCGGGAAAGTGAAGTATGCGGGGGCGTTTTTAACGATATTTTTCAGCCACGTCTTCTGGAAGCGTTTCAGCGTGGCCCGGTTGATCTGACGCTTGGCGAGGTGAGCCGCGAGGAGTCCTTCCAGATTGCCGTAGATCTCGGGATAGAGGGAGTGGTAAGCGCGGTGGATGCTGAAGGAGAGTTCGCGAACGTCATTTTCCGCGAGGTAGCGGGTGAGTTCCTGCGGTTCCCCGGTGACGACGGCGATGCGAGGACTGGACAGAACCGAGTTGAGATTGCGCGCAACCTTCGCCGCCTCGATCACGGACGGTTCATGGTCGTAGACAAGCACCCGGTGGCTGGTTTGCTGAAGCAGGTATTCGGCGAGGTAACCCATTCCGAAACCCGCTACGACAACGGTTTCGATCGCCGGGGAAATCTTTTCCGCCAGACGTTCGGCCTCCTGCCATGGGGACAGCGAGTGCAGCGTCACCGATTTCGTCCCGCGCACGAGTTTCGCCGAGGGTTCTCCGTTGCGTCCGGGCGTGATCTCTACCCGCATCGCTTCCATAGCTACTGCTCCGGCTGCGCGCTGATCCACGGGGTGGTCACGAGGATGCGCCGCACGATGGAAGCGAACACGGGGGCCGCCACTTCCCCGCCCTGATGTTTTCCCGCCCGGGGTTTGTGAATTACCACGGTGATGGTGAGCTTGGGTTCCCCGGCGGGAACGTAGCCGAGGAAAACCGCGTTGTAAAGATCGTCGTAATAGCCCTTGCCGTCGGGACGAGCCACCTGACCCGTTCCGGTTTTCCCGGCGATATCGATGCCCTCGACGCGGGCGAGGAGCGCCGTCCCGTTTTCGCTGACGACGTTCTCCATCATGCTCCGCAGAACTTTCGTAATGCCGGGCTTGAGAAGCGCGCGCTCTTCCCGCGCGGGAAGTCCGGCGGACGAACCTCCCACCGAACGGACGAGCACGGGCGTTTTGTACACGCCGTCGCTCGCCACCACCGTCGAGGCGGCGGAAAGCTGAAGCGCGGTCACGCCGATTTCCTGACCGATGCTGACCATATACTTCGAGAAAACGCTCCATTCGGAGACGGGACGGAAGATGCCCCGTTCGAGGCCCGCGAGCGGGATGGCAGGCGCATCGCCGAAACCCGCGCCGTGAAGGAAGGAGTATAGGTCATCCTTCGGGAAATGATCCGCGATCTGGAGCATGCCGACATTGCAGGACTTCTGAATGATCATCGCGAGATCGACCTTCCCGTGAGGGGTGACGCACTCCACCGTTTGGTTCTCGATGCGCGCCACACCGGTGCATTCGTAAACGGGATAATGCGGCGTTGCGTAGCCCCGATCCAGCGCGAAAGCCGCCGAGAACTGTTTCAGCACCGAACCGGGTTCGAAAACATCGGACAGGGCGGCCGGCTTGAGAAGTTCGGGACGAAGCGCGCCCAAATCGTTGGGATCGAAGGAGGGCCAGTTCACGAGGGCGATAATCTCGCCGGTTTTCGCGTCGATAACGACGGCGCTTCCCGCTTCCGCCTTGTTGTCGATCACCGCCCGCCGCACTTCCTCCAGCGCGATGGACGAAACCTGGGGGTCGAGCGTGGTCTGCACGTCCTGACCCGCCGAGAGTTCGCGGTTGAAGGAGTATTCGAGGCCGGAAAGTCCCTGTTCGTCGACACCCACGGCTCCCACGACGGCGGCCGTCTGAATTTCCGGATAAATGCGACCGCTCTCGCGGGTCAACCCGAACTCGTCATGGGCGATCCTCTTGTCGCGCTTCCAGGCGTCGAAAAGCGGAGCAAGAAGCGCGGCCTGCGAGGGAAGCATCTTGCGCTTGACCCACGCGAAAGGCTTGTCCTGCCCGATCTGCTGGAGTTCGGCGGCAGTGAAGATTCCCGTGGCCGACAATTCCGACATGAATGCGTCCCGTTTATCGGCGGGCAGGATCATCGGACGGACGTAAAGCGAGAAGAAGGGAGTGGAAACGGCGAGAACGTGTCCATCGCGGTCCAGAATACGGCCGCGGCCGGTGATTTCCCGGGTATGGTCCTTCAACCGGGGATCGGGCAGGAGCGTCACCTGCACCATGCGCGCCACGAGAGCGAGAAAGAGCAGGAGAAAGACAAGCACGACGATCCCGAAGCGATTTTTTTTCACGGCCGCTCCCCGAATAACACTGATTTTTCATGATAAGGGGGAAAGCCCGAAATTTCCACTTTCCGCTTTCCGGACCAATCATTCCGCGCCCGTTTTTATTCACCCTTTTCCGCGTTGGCCGGCAGGGTGAAGTAGAATGTCGCGCCGACGTCCGTTTTGCCTACCGCCCAGACGCGTCCGCCATGCCTGGCCACCACGCGCTTGACGTTCGCCAGGCCGATCCCGTTGCCCTCGTATTCCGCGGGAGGGTGCAGCCGCTGGAAGGTCCCGAAAAGCTTTCCGACGTATTTCATGTCGAAACCGCAGCCGTTGTCTCTTACAAAGAAGCGTTTTTCCCCGTCGACCGTTTCGAAACCGAAGCTGATTTCCGCCTCCGCTCGCTTCGCGGTGAATTTGAGCGCGTTTGAAAGAAGGTTTTCCAGTACCGAGCGGAGCAGCCGCCGGTCGCCGGTCGCGGTTGCTCCCGGTGCGGCGGAAAACCGGATGGTTCTTCCCGGCTCCTGCGCGGACAATTCCCGGAAGATTTCCGTCGCCAGCACGGAAAGGTCGAGCGCTTCGAGACGCATCGGAGTCGCGGACAAGCGCGAGAGCGAAAGAACGCCGTCGATGAGCTGGCCCATCCGGACGGCGGATTCGCCGATGAGCTGCACGTAGCGCCTCGCCTTTTCATCCATGGTCGGGCCGAATTCTTCCGACAATATATGGGAAAAACCGTCGATGGCCCGGAGCGGCGCACGCAGGTCGTGGGAAACCGAGTAGCTGAAGCTTTCCAGTTCTCCCACCGTCTCCTCGAGTTTCCGGGTCCGTTCCCGTACTTTGTTTTCCAGATCCCGATTGAGCTCGCGGATCTCGCGTTCCATCATAATGATTTCCGTTATGTCCGGGAAAATCAGAAATCCGGCGAGAAGATCCCCCTCGGCATTCCTGATGGGAACGGCGTCGGAAACGACGATGCTCTCGCCGCCGTCCTTCCGGCGGACAAGGATTCTGCGCCCCCGGATTACCTCGCCCTCGAGCGCCCGGGAAATCGGCAAGTCTTCAACGGGAATCGGGGTTCCGTCGTTGTTGAATTCGTTCCATTCGCCGAAAAAATCGTCCATCCGCGTCCCGGGCGTAAAGCGGGACTGCGGAATACCCAGCAATTCGAGACAGGAGCGGCTTGCGTAACGCACCGAACGGTCAGTCGCCATTACGAGAGCCACCGGCACCGGGGAGCGCTCAAAAACCGCTTCGAGCAGGGCGCGCGAGTTCGACAGCTCCTGGCGCGCGATTTCGCGGTCATTCACATCTCTGACCGCTACGATAATCCGTTTGCGGCCGTCGATTTCGGTGCTTCGCATGTTCACTTCCGTCCAGAAAAGCTCTCCGGATTGTTTTTTGCACTTCCAGAGGAAAAGCTGCGGGCCTTCCACTTGGGATTTTCGCAGCCAGCGTTCCGCATCGGCCTGCGTCCACGGGGAAATTCCCGCGCTGATGTCCACCACCCGCTTGTTCAAAGCCTCCTCCCGGGACAAGCCGAACATCTCGCACATCCGGTCGTTCACGTCCAGGATGGAATAATCCTCGGCCGAATGGACGAAGATGGCGTCGTTCATGGAATCGAAGATGGTCCGGACACGATCGGCGCTTTCGCGTAAATGATCGAGTGTTGCCGAAAGCTGGGCGGTCCGATTCCGCACCTGTCTGCGCAGCAAAAGGTTCCATGCGACGAGTATGCCGAGAAAAAGGAGCGCCACTCCGGCCGCCCCGAAAATCCACGGCAGCCAAGCTCGCGAGAAAAGCGGCGTCCCGAGCCAGCGTTTCTGAACCGCCGCGAGTCGGTTCTCGGGTATTTTGCGGAACCCTTCTTCCACGAAAGCGAGCAGTTTTTCGTTTCCGATGCGGACGGCGCGATGGAATTCGCCTGTGTAGAGAGGTTCGGAAACCCGGAAAGCGCTCTCGGCGCTGGAGCGAATCAGGAAATACATCGCGGGCGGCGCATCCATCACGAACACGCGCAAGTTTCCGGCGACCGCGTTGCTGACGATTTCCTCGTAACTGTCGAATTCGCGGAACGTCTGGACTCCATGTGAGCGTAACACGTCGATGCAGGCGTCCCCGCGCTTGACTCCCACCGCAAAGCCCCGCAGGTTTTCGGGTGATCCGACTCCCTGGAGCGACCGATGAACGAATATCGGAACGTCGATCCTCGTGTAGGGCTTTGTGAAGCGGTAGATCTTCGCGCGATCGGCGTTGGAGAAAATGGTGTCGATAACGTCCGCACCGCCGCTTTCCATGATGGTGAGCGCTTTGTCCCAGGACATCGCTTTCAGATCGACCCGCACGCCGGTCGTATGCTCCCAGAGTTTCCAGTCATCCGGCAGTATTCCCTGGAGATTGCCGGCGGAATCGCGGAAAATGTACGGAGGATAGTTGTCGTCGAGGATCACCGATATCGAAGACGGAGGTACGAAGGCGACCGGGGAGCCGAACAAGGCGGCCGCAAAAAGCAACAAAAACGGAAGCGGCAAGATATTCCTCAGCATACGTGATTTTCCTCCCCGGAGGGAATGGTGAAATAGAAAACCGCGCCCTCGCCGACAGTACCTTCGGCCCAAGTACGTCCGCCATGCCGCGCGACGGCTCTCCGGACGTTCGCCAGACCGATCCCGTTGCCCTCGAAGTCGCTCTGGCTGTGAAGCCTCTGGAAAGGCGCGAACAGTTTCTGTATGTATTTCATATCGAATCCGCAGCCGTTGTCCCGGACGTAGAATATCCGCTCGCCCTTCTCTTCCCGGACGCCGAACTCGATCCGGGGTTTCTCCCGCTTTGAGGAGAACTTCGCGGCGTTTCCCAGCAGATTCTCCAGAACGACTCCGAGAAGCATCCGGTCCCCGTTGACCGTCATCCCTTGCTCGATAGCGATTACCGCTTCTTCGGTCAGGCTCCCCGCGGTCCGGATAGATGCGATAATCTGGAGGGCCATTTCCCCGAGATCCAGCTTCTCCCGGTTGAGCGGTTTCTGCTGGAGGCGGGAAAGCGAAAGGACCCCGTCGATGAGGTCGCCCATCCGTTTCACCTGCTCATGCACGAGCGCGATGTGTCTCGTCGTTCTTGCATCAACCGTATCCTTCAGATCCTCCTCGATCATCCGCGTGTAACCGTCGACGGCGCGGAGGGGCGCCCGGAGGTCGTGCGAAACGGAATAACTGAAGCTCTCCAGTTCCGACACGCTGTTCTCGAGTTCCAGCGTCCTTTCCCGGACGCGCTTTTCGAGTTCGGCGTTGGCGCGACGGATCTCTTCTTCCGCTTTCAGGGTTTCCGTCATATCGCGCACGGCGAGGATCTGCATCATCGAACCGAAGTAGGACACCGAACGGACGCGCATTTCGGCCGGGAAAGTCGCTCCGCCGGCTTTCTGCGCGGCATACACAAAGGCGGAGGAAGAACCGGAGCGGACGAAAGCCGGAACCCGTTCGCGATCGCCGTACGCAATCAAGGCGGAAACTCCCTTGCCGATGATCTCGGAAAGGGAATATCCGTGCATATCGGCTGCCTGCTCGTTCGCGTCCACTACGATCCAATGGTCGCATACCAGGATCCCTTCGAAAGCTGCGCCGGAAAGCTGGCGGAAGCGTTCCTCGCTTTCCCGAAGCGCATTTTCGGCGATTCTCCGGGCGGTGACATCCTGGAGGGCTCCCATGACGCGCATGGGTTTTCCGTCTTTCCCTTTCAGTAGCTCGGCGTGAGAATGGACATAGCGGATGGAGCCGTCATCGCCCCGGCGGACACGGAATTCGACATCGTAGGGAATTTCCTTGCCGAGAAGATCGGCAAGGGACTGATCCATCATCGGCCTGTCTTCGGGCAGCACGTAGCCTTGAGCAACCGAAAGCGGCATCCATGGAGTTTCCCGTGGCGCTCCGTAAATGCGGAAGGCCTCGTCGGAAGCCCAGATTTTTCCATCCGCGAGGTTGATCTCCCAATTGCCGACATGAGCCACGGCCTGAGCCCTTTCATGGCGCTCCTGACTTTCCCGGAGAAGATTCGTCAACCCGATGCGCTGACTCACGTCGCGGGACACCCCGAGTACGCAATATACCTTACGGTCGGATGCGGCCAAAAGGGTAGTTGAGATTTCCACGTCGATCCAACGTCCGTCTTTCGCGGGCTGCCGGATCAGGTCGAGCCTCGTCGCGACGGAGTTGTCCCCCTGTTCAAAACGGGCGACCCTTCCGGGCATCTCCTGCAGAACGACCAGCCACGATTCCGGGTCCATGGACCTTTCGGGAGGTTCCGCCATCGCCTCTTCAACGGTCATTCCGCGGAGCCGGGCGATGGATGGACTGACATAGCTGAACCGGAGAGGTTTCAGGTCCATCATCCAGATGACGTCGGTGGTGTTTTCCGCCAGCAGCCGATAGATCCGGTCGCTTTCCCGCACCCGGCTTTCCGACTCCCGGTGTGAGGTGATCTCCCGGCGCATCCTTGCCCGGGAAACGCCGAGGCGATGAATGACGTAGGCGATAGCGAGAAGCGGCAGCAGAACGAAAAGCGCAATAATCAGGTGCAGCAGATAGATTCTTCCGGAATCGTCGGGTCGGTAAAGGGCGGGTTCCGCCAGGAGGATGTCCAGTCCGGTCATGTAATTGGTGAATTGCGCCGCGATTCTCTGCCAGCGGGAAGGTTCGATGGTGCCGACGGGAATGAGTTCGGGAAGCACGAGCTTCGAGATGGCGTTGGCCTCTTCGAGAAGACGTTCGCGGGTGATGCCGCGTTCCTTCACGCCGGGAAGGCCCAGAATGTAGTCTGCGAGTTCCTCGCGGTGCGACAGCGCGTACTCCCATCCGCGGACGGCGGCCCTGCGAAAGGCGTCGACCCGGGCGGAATGGCGGACTACCTCGTCGCGGCTCGTGAAGAGGAGGTCTCCGTAAAAGTCCACGCCGAAGTCCGAAGGATAAAA
>Ga0326727_10004546_pt1 | contig 41456 bp, 32 predicted proteins | sample MB2enrmetagenome_FD_207643 | JGI IMG/M metagenome (GOLD analysis project Ga0326727, IMG submission 207643) | Lab enriched peat soil microbial communities from McLean, Ithaca, NY, United States - MB29MY | ecosystem: Environmental > Terrestrial > Soil > Wetlands > Peat | place: USA: New York...
AGCTCTACGATGGCGAGCACGAAGCCATCGTCGAAACCGAAACTTGGGCGAGTGTGCAAAAGATCCTGCACCGTAACGGGCGGAGTGGCGGCATTGAGAATCGCAAGGCGTACGACGGCCGGACCAATGCAGTACTGGCAACGGCGATCTCACGCGGGCCGAGGGCTACACAGCTACCCTCAGCTTAATTCCGTCATTAGGCGCGTGCACCAGATCCTGCTTCGTGCCAAGGTACCGCTCCGTGGTCTGCACCGATGAGTGCCCGAGCAGCAATTGGATCTGCTCCAGTTCGCCGCCGGCTGCCCGGCACAGCTTCGCGCACGTCCGACGACAATCGTGGGGTGCAATTCCGGGAACACCCGCGGCCACTGCGTACGGCCGGAGCAACTGCCAAACGACCTTCTCACTCAACGGGGCGGACTGGGCTTGGTCGCCTCGGTTCATGGAACGGAATACGGGCCGTCGCCAACGCCGGCGGCTGCCGTCCACGCATCGATGGCCACTTTCACCCAGGTCGGCATCGGGATTGTCCGTACTCGGCCATGTTTGCCAACGAGGTCCACGATGCACCAACGCCCGTCCCGCTGCTGGATATGCTCCATCGTAAGCGCAGCCACTTCGGAGCGCCGCAGGCCGCAGCCCAGGAGCACGGCGAGGATGGCGCGGTCCCGGAGGCCCTTTGTAGTCGTGACGTCCGGTGCGTTGAGCAGCGTCTGCGCCTGCCCGACTGAGAGCCAGTTCCCCAGGCGAACGCCTTTCGACGCAACTCCCTTCACGCGCGTGATCCCGTTGGCCAGCTCGGGCGCCAGCAGCCCGTTGTCGGCTGCTTCCAGGGCCAGCTTCCGCACGGCCGTAATCCGCACGTTGATCGAAACCGCGCCGAGGCCGCGGGCCTCGAGTGCAACGCGCCAAGCGCTCACGGTGGCCTTGGTGAATCCGGGCCGGGGCTCCTGGACGGACAGCCAGGCGAAAAACTCGTCGAGCCCGAGATTGTACACGCGCTTGGTGATTGTAGAGGAGACGCTATCCAGCACCAGGGCCTTGAGCTTCCGCCAGTGGTTCGTTTGCGGAACTACAATCAAATCATTCATTTAGGGTCCTCTTAATGGGTGCTATCGGTAGCCATTTGGACCTTACCTCGGGGCGGTTGGGATATCAAGCGCAGTCGGCTGCCGGGGTCTGCGGGCAGGAGAAGGAGCGACAGAGCGAGTGCCCTGAGTCGCATTCGAGACAATGGTACCTTATCCCCCCGTACTACTGGGAGGGTTGGCGACTGATTTCTCCAAAAGCATGTTGTCGTGTCGAGAAATACGTCGTACGGTGGAAAACGGGCGGGCCGCTGCTTTCGCTGGAGATGCCTAAACGGGACCATGGTCTTGGCGGTCTTTGCACAAGCCACATAGTGTGGGATGCATCGGAAGCCGGCATCGCTCGATCGAATCGAGTGCGAATGAAAGGACGGAAAAGCGTGGTGAATAGAGGACTCATGACGTTGATCAACCTGACTGTGCTGGCGGCAGGCTTGATTTCGCCGCTGGCGATCAATCGGCTGACGGCACAGGAATTCTTCGACAGAGGTCAGATCGTCGATCGCAACAGCGGCCAGTGCCTGACCGCGAGGGAAAGCAGAGAGGATGGCGCCGCGATAACTCAGTGGCCTTGTAATCGTGAAGAAGAGCGCCAGAGATGGACAGTGCGGAGAAGCGGAGAAATCGTCAGCCGGTTCAACGGCAAGTGCCTGGGCATCGGCGGCGGAAGCCTGCAGAACGGAAAGGCCGTAATTCAGTGGACATGCAACGGTCACGAAAGCCAGCAATGGCAGTTGCAGAAATCTGGAGAGATCGTCAACCGGAACAGCCGCAAGTGCATGGGCGTGAACGGTGGGAGCAGGGAGAGGGGAGCTGACGTGGTTCAATGGGACTGCAACGACCACGAAGACCAGAAATGGTCAGTGCAAATCCGTTAGCGATCCCTCAAGCCGAATAGGCAACCGAGTCTGCTTTCCGGGGCCGCTTGCCGCCGTGCGGCCCCTGCCAGGTCGAGGCGATTGTGAACACCTGCCACGACCAAGGGGGCTGATTGGGTTTATAGCTAGCCTGCGCGCCAGCGAGAGTTCGATGGGCGCCTACCGTTGGCGAGCACAGCATTGCGATCCTGGCGACGGAGCGTTAAGTGGTGGTATCGGAAGTGCTCTGCTCGCCGGACGGTCTCCGAAGTACGCCGCGAATCGGTAAAGCGCTGGGCGACTACACAGAGTAATCAGCCCCTTTGGAAGGCAGGTTTGATAGAATCGGCAACCATGGCAAGGCAAGAATCGTTTTCGTCGTTCTCAGTTCTGGCGTTCCTCCTGACTATTGCCGCCCCCCCAATCTGGCCGCAATCCACGCCACTGCCCACCACCTACACTGTGACGCAAGTCAATTCCATGATGGGCCCTGCGGTTACGGAAACCGTCTATCGCAGCGGGTCGAAAGCTCTGGTCGACATGACCATGCCTCCCAGCCCCGACAAACCCAAAGGTTTTCACACTCGCGCCCTATACGATCTGCAGGCTAACACCAGCTTTGACTGGAACCTCAACCAAACACCGATGCCCTGCTCAGCCGGCGCCTTTTCCGGCGCCTGGGGTGACCCTTTCGCCGACTCCGTCGCGGAGATGGCGGACTTGGTGAAGCAAAACCCCAAGCAAGTGGGCACAGAGACCGTCAACGGGATCGCCACCAAGATTTTCGAAATCGAGCAGCCTGTGAAGGCCAGAATTTGGCTGGACGCCCAATACGGCGAGGCCGTCAAAACACAGATGACTGAACCCGGCGGCCAGCCTCAAATCATTTCTGAAATCAAACAGATCAGCCTCGCCGCGCCTCCCGCTTCCCTCTTCGTTCTACCCGCGGATTGCGCCGCAGCGGCGGCCGCCCCGAGAGTTCCGACGGAAGCGGAACGGATCGCGGCGGAGACCGGCGGCAATGCGGCCGACTTCGCCAACGCCATTTACCCTCCAGGTTCGGACAACTCGTGTACCGTTCTGTACCGCGTCGTCCGCGCCGGATCCATGGAGACCATCGCCAGTGGCTTCCAGGTCGCCGTGGACATCGCGTTTGACCCCCAACACCCGCCCAGTTACACGACCGGAGATGGCGCCCACCCCACCTTTTCGGGCGGAGGAATTCACGAGGTAACCGCGCAAATGCGAAACAGCGTTTTGCGCATCGACAATGCACCGAAAGTGTTCTATTTGGATACCTACTTCGGAACTGCCGGCGACAGTTCGGCGATGATTTATCGGCATTGCTTTGCGCCACAGACGGTGCTGCTGTATGTCGTAAAGAATCCCGCTAAGATCTCGGACGGCGGCGACTGGCTCTATGTCAAGTCGGGCAAGTACGCTACGGTGAACCCGCCGCGCTGACCAGCTCAGCCGCGAGCGTAAGCGAGTCGGAAGTCAGCTTCGCCCGCGGCCAACGTCCGCTTGCTGACGCGCGCGGTTCCGCAGAGCAGTTGTCTTTAATTTAATCTCCCAAAGAGTGTTGGCCGGCACTGACCGAAAGCGGAACGATATCGCGCCATATCGCAGCCATCCCGGATCGCACTTCATCTCATCTACACCCCTTTTTGCGTTTGATGTTTTCAACTTTGCGGACATCTGTCGATACTGTGAAACGGTTGACCTCCCCGCATCATTGCGTGTCCAAGGATGCACCGTCAACGTTATCATGTAATCGTTTCTCCCATTACGTATCGAAACGATATCATGCAGTCCAGTGATCCACCACCAAGCGTTACCGGGAAGAACGCTCTCCAGGATATGGTTGAGTTGGAGATGTACCTTGTGGCGCAATCGCCGCAGTCGCCTTGGTCGCTGCTCGCGCGTCGCTCTAAAGTACCGGATGAAACTCGGCTGCCGTACAGTAACTCCGTCGAGGCGAGTGCAGTGAAGGAACTGATGGATCGGAGGTTTGTCGAGGCCACTTCGAGCCGGACCTTCGTCGTAAGCAAGTCTGGGTATCAGTTCTACGAGCGGTCGATCAAGCCACAGCTCAGCATGAGGGACCAGGGCGGCGCGCAGCATGAGTGAGATTCGGAAGCCGATGCCACATACGCTAACCCAGGAATCCCTTCTGGAAAACTCGTTGAAGAACCCAGGCGGACACTGCCAGGTAGGCACCAGAAGAATCAGAATCCAAAGTGGAGCGATGATGTGTGGTTCGAGAAGCGGTACGGCGATCCTGACTACTACAAAAGGGTCAAGGGTCTTAGTTAAATGGCACGTTGTAAGTGGATCCGCAAATCAACCATATCCTCGAAGGCTTGCCCGCAACCAGTGCTCCCGGTGATCGTTACGATAGGCGGCCAAACGGCTCAAGTTCAGTACGCTGGCGGAGCACCGGGCGAAGTGGCAGGCGTCATGCAGTTGAACGTCGAGATTCCCAGTGGAATCCGGACTGGAGCTGCCGTCCCCGTGCTGCTGCGGGTGGGTGGCGTCCCCAGCCAGACCGGCGTGACCCTTGCCATTCGCTGATCGACTCGGCTGGCGGCGTAGGGCTTCAAAATGAAAGCAGAGCATCCGCCGTCAGGCTTAGGTCAAACGGCGTTCCGGCAACTGAACGCCGGTGGCAACTGCTCGACTCCGCCCGTTAAGACCTGATATCGGTAGCCCCTCGCTGCCGGCCCAAGCACGTTCGTGGTTTGGGCGTTACGGTCAGGTGGCTGCTTGCGGATTCAACGTCCGGACCGTCGGTTTGTCTCCCAGTCAGACCTATGTCCGAGAGGATCAGCGCCGCTTAATGCAGGTGTCCACGAGACTGGAGGTGGCGCGGGAATTGCGTCACTCAATCTTCCTGCAGGCATTTCCGAGCGATCTCACAGTGCTTATGCTAGCCTCCGATGTCTTCGATCAAGCGAAAGCACGGCCCTATCCTGGGCGCGCTTGCACGCCAGACACGCTGGTAGATACTTGGTTAGCAGGTGGTACTCGTCGCGCGTTGCCGCAATGGGCTGCCCGCAGAAGGTGAACACATTGAGGGGGCGAATCCTGTGGCGAGTGTTAGTTTGTCTCTGGGGGGTCATACTTGTGCCGCTGCTCCTTATCTGGCGTAAACGTTGTGACCAACGATCAGCTTATGCTTCTGCGGGGTTGTTTGATGTTCAAAAGTGCACACCGGCCGCAAAATCGGTTTTGCGCTAAGGACTGGCTTACCGGGGGACGTTACGCCTTCAGTCGTGCAGGACGATATGGCAGCCTCAGATGGTATGTGGTCGCTATCAGCGTCGGGGTCGCGTTGCACAGAGCGGATCGGCCGTTTGGTGACCGGGGCGCCTCGCCGCTAGCCCATCAGGCGAGTTCCGTGTGTGTAGCCCGGAACAGACGGTCTTTGGCAGCATCGCTGCTAGCTACGCCAATCTCTGCACGTGCTGCTTCATCTGCAGATCCTCCTGTCGACGACCTCGAACGCGGACCACGGCGAGCAATCCGACAGCTAAAACGCCTCCAAAGGCGGCGGCCGCAAGGACGAGGAACGTGATGGTGCACCTCCAGGATGGTCCGGGAGTTTGTTGCAGGTTCACCATTCCGAGGTTCCGAACAGATCAGATATACACCTTTGCACGCAATGACGCACTGCGATTTCACGATTTCCGTGCTACTGCGCTTGCCTAAGACTGGGCCGGTTGCCGCACCTGACGCTAATAACTCCGCACTTCTGACGCGGGCTGTGCGAGTCATTCTCCGGCAAGTTGGCCAGTGAGCAATTTTGAACAGACAATAGGGTATTGACTTGTTAGCGTACACTTGGCACGCGGATACCGGGGAACGGAACGGGCTAGAGCCGGAGGGTCAGTTCGTGTACCGAAGCGCCGGTTGAGGGAATTCGTGTGCCGGCCCGGCATGGGCGCGCCATCTCTGCTCCTCAGAGTTTGGGAGCGGAGGCACGCCCATGCTTCAAGACTATGCCAGAAAAGCCTGTTGGACAGAACGATGGCCGGACCGATCCACCTGTCGCTCTCCCGAACCTCCGACATTCGGGAGCGCACCAGTCCGTCATCCTTGTCGCCGATGACGAACCCCTAATCCGCAATCTGGTCACCCTGCTATTGCAGCGGGAAGGGCACCTCGTTCTCGCGGCCGCCGATGGTTACGAAGGGCTGGCATTATCACGCCAGTACCCGGGCAAGATAGACTTGGTAATCACTGACGTGGAAATGCCCCGGCTAAACGGCGCCGATTTGTGCGCTCACCTGCTGGAAGAGCGGCCCGAAATCAGGGCATTGGTGATGTCAAGCACCGACATGAGCGAAATCGTCGGCCAAAACGTCAATCTGCCGTTCCTGCCCAAGCCTTTTGATGGACATGCTCTGGTAGCGAAAGTTCGGGCGCTCTTGGCCGCTCCGGCTCAGCCGCCGGTGCATTTGTTCTTGTTTCCCTCGGACATCACAACCTAAACTTCCACGCAGCGCTTGACTTAATCTGGTCGAAAATGTACACTGCTCAACATCAGGTTCCGGGCCGATCGTAAATAATCGCTTTCGCGCGCCCGCAAACAGCCCAAAAAGGGAAAAATGAGCTCTCCCATCGTCCCGGTGGTCGGTATCGGCGCATCGGCCGGCGGCTTGGAAGCTTTTACCCAGTTGCTGAAGCATCTTCCCCTGGATACGGGCCTGGCATTTGTCCTGGTGCAACACCTCGATCCTAAACACGAGAGCATGCTGACCGGGATCCTTTCGCGGGAAACCCAAATGCCGGTCGAGGAAGTGCAGGATGGCGCCTCGGTTCAACCCAACCGGGTTTATGTGATCCCGCCCAACGCGAGCATGACCATCTCCGGCCAGGTTTTGCGGCTCAAACCCCGCGAGCAAATCTCGGGACCCCACATGCCGATCGACCAATTCCTGCGCTCGTTAGCCGCGAGCTGCAAGAACAAAGCGATTGGGGTGATCCTCTCGGGAACGGGTTCAGACGGCGCGCTGGGACTGGAGGCCATCAAGGCCGAAGGGGGCATTATCTTTGCCCAGGATGCGGAATCGGCGAGATTCAACAGCATGCCGCTGCGCGCTCTGGCAACGGGCTGCGTCGATTTTGTCCTGCCGCCGGAACAGATCGCCGGGGAACTGGCCCGCATCGGTCAGCATCCCTATGTGATGCATCCCGAAGCCGCGGCGGCCGGCGGTGGCGCCGAAGCCGGCGGCGAGAGCCATCAGATCTTTGCCATGCTCAGGGCCGCCAAAGGAGTCGATTTTTCCCTCTACAAGCAGACGACCATCGCCCGCCGAATCCGCAGGCGCCTCGCCCTGCATAAGATCGCAACGCTTCCGGACTACGTCCGCTATCTACAGGACACCCCGGCGGAACTGGAGGCTTTGTATCACGAAATCCTGATCAAGGTTACGGGTTTCTTTCGGGACGCCGGAGCGTTCGATGCGCTCAAGGACAAAGTGATTCCTCAAATCCTGAAGAATCGCTCACCCGACCTGCCCATCCGCGTTTGGGTCCCCGGCTGCGCATCCGGCGAGGAAGCTTACTCCATCGCGATCTGCCTGCTCGAATCCGCGGCCGAGGCGGGGGTCAGTGCGCCCATCCAGATTTTCGCCTCCGACATCAGCGAGCCCGCGATCGAGAGGGCAAGGGCCGGCTCATACCTGGAAAATGTGGCCGCCGACATATCGCCGGAGCGCCTGGAACGTTTCTTTGTCCGCACCGACGGCGGATACCAGGTCAGCAAGCCCGTCCGGGAACTCTGCATTTTCACCAAGCAGGATCTCATCAGCGACCCGCCCTTCTCCAAGCTGGATTTGATCAGTTGCCGGAACGTGCTGATTTACCTGGGGCCGGTTCAAAAGAGGATTCTCCCGGTTCTTCACTATGCGCTCAAGCCGGGTGGATTCCTGATGCTGGGTGTCTCGGAGACCATCCGCGGATTCACCGAGCTGTTTCGGACGGTGGACAAGAAGCACAAGGTCTTCTGCCGGAAAGAGGTCGCCAGAAGAATCCACCTCGAATATGCCGCGGGCGGTTTATCGCCGGGAAGCCGGGCTGCCACTAAGCAACCCGCGCCCGTGGACCAGGCTGTCTGGAACAGCAGGGAGCTGCAAAAAAAGGTCGACCTTGTCCTGTTAGCCAGATATAGCCCGCCCGGGGTGGTTGTCGACGAGGACATGGAGATCCTTGAAATCCGCGGCCATGTCGGCCCCTACCTGGAGCTTGCCCCCGGCAAGGCCAGCCTCAGCCTCGCCAAAGTCGCCGTTAACGCGGGCTTGGCGGTGGAAATCCGGGCGGCTATCCGGGAAGCCAGGGAAAAGGCCGAACCTGTGCGAAAGGACCGCGTACAGATTGAGCGGGAAGGTCAATTCAGGGATATCGGCTTGGAAGTAGTCCCGCTCGACCTCGCCGGCCGCCGGCCGACCTTTCTGGTATTGTTTGAAGAACCCGCCCAACCTTTGCCGGCCGGGATCGAGCAGCCGATGGCAGGCCCGGAAGAACGCGCCCATCGTCAGATTCTCCAACTGAAGCAGGAACTGGCTTCCACCAAGAAGCACATGCTGGAGTTGATCGAAGATCACGAGGTGAGCCGGGATGAAAGTCAGAGCGTCGCCGAGGAGACGCTCTCCACCAATGAAGAATTGCAGAGCATCAATGAAGAGCTGGAGACCGCCAAGGAAGAACTGCAGGCTACCAACGAAGAGATGGCCTCGGTCAACGACGAGCTGGAGAATCGAAACACCGATTTGCGGCAATCCCGCGATTTTGCGCTGTCCATCGTGAACAGCATCCGGCACCCCCTTCTGGTGCTCGGGATGGACCGGCGCGTGATGAGCGCCAACCGGTCCTTCTATAGCGAATTCCGCACGTCGCCGGCGGAGACGGAGGGCCGCTCCTTCTTCGAACTGGGGGACGGCCACTTCGACATTCCCGAGCTGCGAACACGGTTGGACAAGGTTCTGTACCATGAGGACTCTTTTGAGAACTTCGAGTTCGACGGCGATTGCGCGCGGATCGGGCGGAGAGTGATCCTGTTCAGCGCGAGCCGGCTGACCGCTCTGCAGATGGTTCTGCTTACGATGGAGGACATCACCGCCCGCAGAGACATGGAAAACACACTGCGCAGCAGCGAGGAACAGCTTCGTCAATCGCAAAAACTGGAGGCGGTGGGGAGATTGGCTGGTGGGATTGCCCACGATTTCAACAACCTCCTGACCGTCGTCATGGGGCACAGCGATATGTTGCTGGGAGGCAAACCAGGAGAGGTGCCAGACCGGGAGGCGCTGGCCGCAATCCGCAGCGCTGGGGAGAGAGGCGCCGCCTTGACCCAGCAACTGCTCGCCTTCAGCCGGCGCCAGGTGCTGCAACCAAAGGTGCTGGACCTGGGCGACTTAATCGCCGAATTTGAGAGGATGCTGCGGCGCCTGATTGGAGAGCATATCGAGCTGATCGTCAATTGCGGTCCGGCGCTGTGGCGCGTGAAAGCGGATCCGGGGCAAGTGGGGCGTGTCATCATGAACCTTGCGCTGAATGCGCGCGACGCCATGCCGCAGGGAGGAACCCTGACGATGGAGCTCGGCAACGTCCGCCTGGACGAGGCCGGAGCGGCAGAGCGGAAACTGCCCCCCGGCGGCTACGTTATGCTGGCGGTCAGCGACACCGGGATTGGAATGGACGCGGAGACCCAGGCCCATCTCTTCGAGCCATTCTTCACCACCAAGACCAAGGGCGTCGGCACGGGGCTCGGTCTGCCCGTGGTCCTCGGGATCGTCGAGCAGAGCGGGGGCGCTATACGGGTTCAATCGGAAGTCGGACGGGGCACGACCTTCAGGATCTATTTGCCACAGGTCGAAGAATCCTCTAAGAGCGAGGCGGAGCCGGGCGTCAGCGAAGCGCCGCGAGGATCCGAGGTCGTCTTATTGGTCGAGGACGAAGATGGGGTCCGGCAGCTTGGCCGGCGCATCCTGGAGAGAGCCGGCTACACGGTGATTGAGGCGCGCCACGGCAAAGAGGGCCTCTCTGTCTGTGAAAGTCGCGAAGGCCCGATCCATATCCTGGTCACCGACGTTCTCATGCCGGGAATCGGCGGGCGCGAACTGGCGGAGCGCGCGGCGCTCCTGCGTCCGGAAATGAAGGCGCTTTTCGTATCGGGCCACACGGACGACTCCGTTCTCAACATGGGTATCAAATTGCGCGGCACGCCCTTTCTGCAGAAGCCTTTCACCCTGGTGCAACTGGCGAAAAAAGTGCGCGAAGTGCTGGACGGACCCGGCCAGACGTCACGAAGTGGATAGGCCTGCCATCAGGGCCGAAACCCCGAACGAGGCGCCAGCCGCCAGCTCGCGGGGTTCTAACATCCCGTCCATTTCAAGTTCGACCAATCCGTGCAGCAACGCCCGCCATGCGGAGCTTGCCTTCAAGGCCGCCCGCTGGTCTCCCAGACTCTTGAACAAGCTCACCGAGACTTCCCGGAAACCCTCTCTCTCGGCCAGCAACCCTGGCACCTTCGGATACTCCTTCATCATCGTGGCGTACACCGCCGGGTGCAGCCGGCCGAATCGCAGGTACGCGCGGCAGGCGTTCCGCACGGCGGCCTCGCCTTCGAAGCGGGCCACTGTTCTCTTCAAGACCGCATTGATGCGCCGCATACCCTCGGCCGCAACCGCGGCCTCGAGAATCTTCCGCTCCGGGAAGCGATAGTAGAGCGCGTTGGGCGCCAGCCCAAGCTTTCGTGCGACGGCGCGCACCGAAAGATGCTCCAGTCCGTCATGTTCGATGATTTCGAGCGTGGCTGCAATGATTGCCTGTTCACTTGTTTTGGATGGATGAGCCATAGAAACCCCAATCGCAGTGATACCCCGCGTTTTAATATATAAAGGCCTGTATATCTTTTGTTTGGGTAAACGCCTTTGGCGGGCGGAGACGCTTCCCACGGGCCCATTCTGGGATCGGCAAACTGACCAAACGGGAGTACCGGTGCCGTCGGGAGGGTCGGCTGACGCTTTCGAGAGTCGCCTAATAGTGGCACGTTTACGGACCATTAGCAAGACATTCCTGAAAGCAAGCGGGCCAAACCGCGCCCGAAAGGTCCCTGGAAGAGGGCACTATGCGCGCCGACGAACACTGCCGGCGAGTGAGAACAGCAGCCCGTTGAAGATGTCGTGTTGTCTCCTGGTGGCCGTGGCTCCGGCGCTGCGATATGGTTCGATATCGGCACCTTGCCGCAGTCACAGCGGACCACCGGGAATCGAGCCGAAACGAGTTCGAGCCGCCCACGCCGAATTGGTAAACGCTTCGCGACAATCCGCGAGCCATGCTTTGCGGGTCGGCGCCGCCCAGCCTGAACTCGCCGGGCCATCGTCTTGCATAGACACGGGAGGATTGTCATCATGGATGCATGCAAACTATCTTCGAAGCGGCGGGTGGCAACGACGGCCTGCGCCGTCTCGCCGTCGCCTGGCATCGTCGGGTGATGGCCGACGACGTGGTCGCCCATGCGTTCAGCCATGGCTTCCACCCCCAGCATGTCGAGCGACTCGCCGCTTACTGGGCCGAGGCACTCGGTGGCCCGACCACGTATTCGGATTCCTACGGTGACGAGACCACCGTTGTCAAAATGCACAGCGGGAACGGGGAGCACGGTGAAATGGATCGGCGCGCGATTGCCTGCTTCGACCAGGCTCTGGCCGATGTCGGACTAGCCGACGACAGTGCTTTGCGACAAGCGCTGCACGACTACTTCGCCTGGGCGACCACGACGACGATGTCCCGCTACCACCAGTCCGCCGATGATGTTCCGAACGGCCTCAGCGTCCCACACTGGTCATGGGACGGACTCCAGGCGTAAGACTCCACGGCTGACCACCGGTATTTGGCACCAACTTCAAACCTTCATATGGACGATTGTGGCGGAACCTCCCTGCCAGCCGAAAGGCGTAGATCCTCTCTGACGCCGTGGCGCAGACCGCTCGCCTTCAGGCATGTGCGCACTTTGCACGCAAGCGATATTTGGAAATATCGGAAGCCAACTCCGCCGGCAAGCCGGCCCGCCGCGATGTTTCCGGTTAATGGCGTCATCCGGCCGAGATGGCGACAAACTGTCAACTTGATTTGTAAACGCCTCGGCGTCAGGGAGGATCTAAACATTAGGCGATGGGTCGGCCACGCTTTCGGCTCCACCTCGCATTTCTGCGAGACGAGTCGCTTACGTGGTCAGAATGCCGTCCTGAATTTGTTTTTCTTGATTCTTAGCTGCCTGATCTTCGAATCCAGCGTTGAAGGCGGAATGCCGAGCCTCGAGGCAGCCCCGCCTACGCCCGCAACTTTGCCCCTGCTCTCAGCCAGAGCGGATTCAATAATCTCCTTCTCCTGATCTTGCAGTATGCGTGTCATCTTTGCTGGCGGAGCCGGCTGGGCTGGATCCTGAATCGAGCGGCACGCTCCGTCAATCGAGAACGTGCCGCCGCTGTCTACAAGAGTTTGCACAGGCGAGGAGGCACTGCTGCGCAGCGCCGGTTCCAGACAGCCAGACGGAATTCGCAATTCGCCGTCGTGAGACATGATCATCGCCCGTTCGATGACGTTTTGCAACTCACGGACGTTTCCGGGCCAGTCGTGCCGCCGCAGGGATTCCATGACATCGTTCGGCACGCGCCCGATATCCTTTCGCAACCGGCGGGCAAACCGTTCGACGAAGTGATTGACAAGCAGCGGAATGTCCTCTGTGCGGCGGCGCAGGGGCGGCATCGTGATTGGGAAGACATGGAGGCGGTAAAACAGGTCTGCACGGAATTTTCGTTCGCGAACCATTAGCATCAGGTTCTGATTGGTGGCTGCAACGATGCGGACATCCACCCGGATCGTGCGCGCGCTGCCGAGCCGCTCGAATTCCTGTTCCTGCAGCACGCGCAGCAGCTTCGGCTGCAATTCCAGCGGCAAATCGCCGATTTCGTCCAGGAACAGCGTGCCGCCGTTGGCAAGCTGGAACCTACCGGTAGTCTGATTTAACGCGCCGGTAAACGCGCCACGTTCATGTCCGAACAGTTCGCTTTCGAGCAGACCGGCGGGCATGGCCGCGCAGTTGATTTTTACGTATGGGCCGATCCTTCGGCGGCTTTGTTCATGGATGGCCCGGGCGATGAGCTCTTTCCCGGTGCCGGTTTCGCCTTGAATCAAGACTGGCGCGTCGGTGGGTGCAACCATCCGCACCGCGTCCCAGATTTCACTGAGTCCGTGGTTATAGCCGATAAGTTCGTTCCTGGATCCGGAGGAATCCAGGGAGAGGATGCTGATCGCACTGGCCGCCATGTTTGTACTCCAGATTTGGGTTAATAGATCACGCCGGAATCTCCATCACTGTTGCTCCGGCTGTCGAACCTACAAATCAAGATAGATGATGAAGGATCTAAAGGCATCCCGGAATGGAATGATTTATCGCTACTACTTTCGAGTGCGAGGAATGATGACACGATGGCGGCCGAAGAGCCGTGCGTCGATCGAGACGAAGCCCGGGCCCAAAAACGCAAGCCCGGCGTCGACCGCGGCTACAAACAGGGAATTGGGAGCACTATGAACCGGTGCAATCCAGAAAAGCGCGACGCTCGTGTTCAGAATAGCCAGCGTGGCGCTTGCAAAAGGCGTCAGAAAACCGGTGAGCAATAAGAGACCTGCGCCAACTCCAACAGCCGCGGCGGGCAGATCGAAGCCTGGCCGGGCCTGGTCAAAACGGGCCAAGCCTTCTCCCATTGCAATCGAACCGGCGGCGAGCCTCAGCACCAGCAGTCCGACACCCGGCCAGCCGGCAGGAAACGTCGAGAAGAATCTCTGCAGGGCGTAAGTCCTCGACTTGACGATAGCGAAAAGAGTCAGACCGGGGCATCCCGCGAGAGTACGACTTTTGAATACTTCTTTCGCGGTATCTGCCGGCGCCGGTGACGGCGAAGCAAGGCGCCTCCACTACAAGCGGTATCGCCTCGACTACAACTGGATGATGCCGCGGCGAACCGCAATCGCGACCGCCTGCGTCCGGTCGTTGGCGGCCAGCTTTTCCATGATGTGCCGGATATGCACCTTGACGGTCTCCTCGGTAATGAAAAGGCGTTCGCCGATTTCCCGGTTGCGGTTGCCGTCCGCGACGAGTTTGAGCACGGCTATTTCGCGTTCGCTCAGATCCTCTTCACCCAGGTGTTCCGCCAGTTGAGCGGCCAGTTCGGGATCAATGCGCCGTTTTCCGGCGTGCACCTGACGGATTGCCTCCACCAGTTGCTTCTGCGGCAAGCTCTTAAGGAGATAGCCATTCGCTCCAGCCTGAAGCGCCCGCTGGATCTCGACGTCGCCGTCAAACGTGCTGAGGATGATGATCCGCGCGCCGGGAGCCTCAGCGCGGATCGCAAGCATGGATTCGATGCCACTCATATCAGGCAGACGCAAGTCCATCAATGTCACATCGGGACGGTGCTCGCGATGCATCTGAATCGCCTCGCGGCCGGTATTGGCCTGCGAAACGAGAATCATATCCGGCTGATTGTTGATGATCGCCGCGATCCCCTCGCGCAATAAGGGGTGATCGTCGGCGGTCAGGACTCGAATTCGGCCATCGCTCATAATTCTCTGCGGCCTCTTGCGGACCCCCGGCCCTGCGGCGTCGAGTAGGCAATGTTCTTGGGAACGACGAGCACGACTTCCGTGCCGGCTGAGGCGCCGCTCCACAATGTCAGCCGTGCGCCTAACCGCTCAGCGCGCTCTCGCATCCCCTGCAAACCCCAGTGTCCCTCGCGCCCGTCGCGCAGCACGGCTGGATCGATCCCCTGACCGTTGTCGCGCACGCGGAGGCTGAATTGGTCTCGCGCGTATTCCAATTCTACTTCAATGAGTTTCGCGCCGGAGTGCCGGAACGCGTTGAGCACGGCCTCCCGTCCGATGCGGTATGCTTCATCGCGCAACGCGGCATTCAGCGAGCGCCGAGAGCCGTCGACAACGACACGAAACTCCGTGTCCTGGGAACCGCTTGCGTCCTCGGGGATTCGGCAGAAAGCGTCTTCCAGGTCCTCCGATTCGGATTGTGATGGGCGAAGTCCCCGAACCGTATTTCGTCCCTCGTCAACCACCCGCCGCATCAAATTAAGAACGCCATCAAATGCGGGACGCGCAAGAGACTCCTCGGGCACGCGGTCGAGGGCCACTTCGAGTTTCATACATGCGCTGAGAAGGCCTTGCAGCAAGGTGTCATGCAATTCCTGAGCGATTCTTGTGCGCTCCCGAAGGCGCTCCTCAAACCGCATGTTTAATTCGGCCGTCAATTGTCGTGTCCGTAAGCGATAGAAGCCGAGGGATGCGGCGCCCAGAGCCAGGACAGAAAGGGCAACGAACCACCATGTTTGCCAGAATCGCGGCGCTATGGAAATCGCCGCTGCCGCTTCGGCGGGGCTCCATGAGCCGTCGGCATTACGCGCCATCACGCGAAATCGGTAAGGTCCCGGACCGAGATTCGTGTAAGCGGCCTCGCGCGCCGTTGTCGGATTGCTCCAGGCAGTGTCGTATCCCTCAAGTCGATATCGAAACAACACGCGCGCCGGATCCGCCAGGCTCAAGCCAATGTAGCCGAACACAACGCGATGAGGCGCGGCCGGAATGGGAATGATCCCGCCCCCGTCGAGCTCGTCGCTATCGCCCAGGGTGCGCTCGTCGTTTGCCACGGTTTGGATATGCACGATCACCGGCAACGAGCTTCTCGCGATCTCCGAGGGATCGACGACCGCAACGCCGCGATTCGTGGAGAACCAGATTCGGCCGAGATGGTCGGCAGCAACGGAGCGGTAGCGCTTCAACACCGCCGTGCCGCGTAGGCCATCGGCCGCGCCGAACGTACGCACATCGGCGGCGTCAACTTTTCCTGCCAGCAATCTCTCGCGATTCACTCGCAGGATACTCTGCTCAGTGGCAATCCAAACCGTCGCGGGATGCATGTCTTGGCCCGGCGCGACAGCAATTCCAACGACGGCTTCGTGAAGCGCCGCGGGCGCGTCGTCCACCGCCATGATATGGCCATCGCGGAGAACGGCGAGACCCTCCGATGTGCCGATCCAAAGAACAGCTCCATCCGCAACGAGGCTGATGATTTCGTGCGGCGGCAATCCATCCGCGGTCGTGTAGCGGTGCCATCGTCCGTTGTACAGCGCGCCCAAACCGCCGGCGGTTGCGAACCACATGGTTCCATCCATGCTTTCTTCAATCGCATTGACGGAATTCGACGCGAGCCCGTCGGCGGTAGTCATGACCCGGAAACGGCCGTCTTGAAAGCGACTGACGCCGCCGCCGAGTGTTCCAGCCCATATGGCGCGGTCGCGGCTGCGATACACGCAATAGACGCTGCCCGGGGCGAGACCATCGGCGGCAGTATAAGTTTGCATGGATTGCGTATCCGGACGGAGGCGCGTCAATCCGCCTTTCTGCCGGCCAAGCCAAATCTCGTTTTGCCCGCCGGCGATGGAATAGATGACGTCATTGTCGAGGCTGTCGTTCTTGATGTGCTCCACGGTGAAATCGCGCCGCCAGTACAATCCGCCAGTTGACGGCGCGAACCACAAGCGCCCGGCTTCGTCGGGATCGAGCGCGCCATTGTTCTCGGAGACGTTCTCCGGTGGCGGAAGACTTGAGTAAGTCACGAAGGTGTTCTCGCGCAACCGTTGCACCCCTTGCGAGTCGCCGAACCAAATGTTTCGCTCGCGGTCCTCGAACAGCACGTTTACGCGCCGCGGTCTCCGGTCCTGGCTATCGAGACTCGTCACGGCGCCGGAGGCGACGCGCAGCAATCCCTTCGAAGTGCCGATCCAAACATTGCCCTCGCGATCGCGGATCATGCTCAGCACCTCAACGTCACGAATGGCTATCGGCAGGCCATCCCTGCTGACTCGCTTGCCGTCCCAGCGGGCAACTCCGTGGTCCGTGCCAATCCACAATTCCAAGTCGCCCACCGGCGTCAGACAATTGATCTTCATCGAGGGCAGACTGGTTCTTAGAACCCTTTCCTCTGACTTCTTCAAGTAAAACAATCCATCGTCGCGAGTGCCAAACCACAACGTCCCATCCGCGGTCTCGGCTATCGCCGTAACGGGTGCCTCCGAGGCCATGCCCGACGAAATCGTTTTGATGACTCCGCGCTCAAACGCCAGCCTGATATGCCCGGTGGATTCAAAAACTGGTGTTCCATCGGCGCGCCGGTGCATCATTTCGATGGAACGAATGGAATCGCCCGCAAGCATGTCCTTAATCGCGCCGTTCCGGTAGCGGAAGAGTCCTTCAGCCGCGAAGCGAATCCAGAGACTGTTCTCGTTATCCGCAATCAGGCCAAGCACGCGGCTGGCGGGGAGGGCTGGAGCAATTTTTTGATCCAACAAGCGAAAGCTTTCGCCATCGAAACGGACCAAACCTTGGTCGGTACCAATCCAGAGGTATCCATCGTTGGTTTGCGCAATCGCGTGCACCTCGCCCCATGAAAATCCCTGATCGATACCCCATTGATCGTGGCGAAATTCAGATAACGGGCGCCGCGAATCGAGCGCCTGGGCTGAAACGGCGCAAAACACGACCGGGAGCAGCGCCGCGACGCCGGGCGACGCCTTACGGAAGGTATTCGAATTTCTCAATCACAACCTCTGAACCTTGCGGAAGCGGCATTTGGTGATAACGGTCAATGTAGAGGCAAATTCGAAACGACTCGATTCCGTGAATGGGCACGCTCGACGTGAATACGGCCTCAGCTACCGGCTTATCCGAAGGGTTAGATGCGAGAACGCTCTGAAAAGCGGCGCGTCCCGGTTCCCAGCGCAACGAATGAACCACCGTCCTGGGTGGAATGAATCCGCGGATAGCGTTCCGGTCGACATAGTAGGGAGGAACAACATACTCCATGTTCTCCTTCCGGTCCGGCCAGTGTCGAAATTCCATGTCCATTTCGCCGTTGCTTTCCTCGGGACGAGCATAGTCCCACGTAAACATCGAGAAGACGGCCGCCTCGGGCAGGCCAGATGTGTCGCGGACTGTGACTTTGTAGGTTCCGTACCCCAAGCTCCTCGTCAGGCTGGCCTCGGCGCATGTCCAGTCGTCGCCCGCGCGAGCGATGTTCATGTGCATGGCTCCGTGCTTGTCCACCCAGACATTGTTGGAGCTGTAGTTGTTGCTAACGCCCCCGCGAGAGCTTGGGGCATCCCGAAGACGCCATGAATAGCCACTGAACTCGACCATCTTCGACGGCGGAGACGCGGCTCCCTTTGTGCTCGCGAAGGCCACCACCGCGCTCCCGGCCGGTCCGCCCAGCTTTGGCAGCTCGTCCACCACCGGTCGAGGATGGTATCCCTGGTCGACCAAAAGCGCCGCATACTCTGTCCCCAAATGTGTGGCGTTGGTCCACTTCATGCCCGCGGCTTGGGCCGTGAGCTTGGTGAAGGGATGCGTCACCAACGGCTGAACATACCAGCGCCCGCTTTTCACGTACAGGACGATCCGTTGTCCGGGCTGGGCGCCCGTGACGAATCCTTCAATGATGTCCTGCGTCTCGGGCCCCCCCGGATTGGCTTCCGGAATTCTCGAAAACTCAATCGCGGGCGCTGGTGTTCGAGAATGGCACCCCGCAAGCAGGCACATACCCACACAGAGGATGAAGGTTGCGGAAAGCAAGAACGCAAAAACTCTACTCATCTGAAAGCTCTCTAGCCCCTCCGGAAAAGCCCTACCAGCACCACTCTGAGCGCAACTGCCGAATTCTATCACTGCCCGAAGGCCTGTGGGATTTCATGTGCTGGTCTGCCCTTGGCTCGATTCGTTCACGAGATTTCGGGAGCTTTCACGGTGGTTCGTAACGGCGAACAGGTGCGCTGCTCATAACACGCCATTTACGGGTGGTATCCGATTTGCCTCTGCCGGGGTGTCCCGTTGTTCCGCCTTCGGCGCCTGATCGAGTCCGGAATGGCCAGGCTGATCGCGATGGGCCGCGTGAGTGGGCAGCAGTGATGGAAGCGCATGTTAGCGGGAATGTCGAAACAAATTCAAGGAGGGATATCCGATGAAGCACAACGCAATGGCAATCGACGTCAGAACACGAATCACCTACAGTGTGCTGGCGATCATGACAATCATGTTCAGCATGGGAAGGGATCTTATGGCACAAACAAACACATCGACAGTTGTGAAAAACATCGTTCTCGTCCACGGCGGTTTTGTGGACGGTTCCGGTTGGGAGGGCGTCTACAAAGCCCTGAAGAAGGACGGCTACACGGTTGCGATCGTCCAGAATCCGACCATCACGCTGGCAGACGACGTGGCGGTCACCAAGCGTGCAATTGCCACGCAGGATGGCCCCGTGATCCTGGTCGGTCACTCGTATGGCGGAGCCGTTATCACGGAAGCGGGCAACGATCCGAAGGTCGTTGGCCTGGTCTACGTCACCGCGTTCGCACTGGACAAGGGCGAATCGGTGTCGACGCTCATCAAAGATCCACCGCCCGGCGCGCCCGTTCCGCCGATCCTGCCGCCTCAGGATGGATACCTGCTCCTCGATAGGGCGAAGTTCCCAGCCGCATTCGCCGGGGACGTGAGTCCAGAGGCAGCCTCGTTCATGGCCGACTCCCAAGTCCCGTGGGGTGTCGAGGCGCTCAGTGGTGCGATCACCCAGCCGGCGTGGCGAACAAAGCCAAGCTGGTACTTGGTCTCTACCGACGATAAAATGATCCCGCCTGACGCTCAGCGTGCTATGTCCAAACGCGCCGGCTCAACGGTCGTCGAGGTCAAAGGCAGCCACGCCGTGTATGTGTCGCAGCCGCAGGCCGTCGCTCATTTCATCGAACAGGCCGCAACAGGTGCCTTGGCGGCAGGGCAAGAAAAGGCCGCGGCTGGTGTATTGGCTGCAAAATAGCCTAGCGGATAGCAGGATTCGACCAGGCGGAGGGCTTCGAGGGCGCGGAACGCACCGACGAAGCCTCCGCCTTGCCCGAAAGCCGCCGACTCAGAGAATGTTGAAGGCATCACGGACGGGCGTCGCGGTCCGACTTTGGCGAGCGATATCACCTCTTATCGGTAGGCAAAGGCAGACTGCCCGGCGTGCCCCACGAAAGTTCCCTCGGGGCGCTCCTACCTTCCCCTAGCCCCGTTTAACGACCGCGACGGCCCCCCATCACGCGGAACTGACCACTTCTCAGCAACGGCGACGATACGTCAAGTTGTCACTACCGGGTAACCCACCACCCTTCTCCGATCGATCTCTCGCTCTTGCGCACCGGAGGATCGTTTGGGGAGCCTCGCAGGGCCCGGAGTTCGGGACCCATTGTCATCGGCGCTTCACCAGCCCCGCGAACCAGTTTTTCGCACGCGGCGGCTCGAAACCCTCGAGCATCCAGATTTGATAAGGAAACTTCGGGATTGAGGTGAGAGCGCGTTTCCCGTCCGGAGAAATGCGCAACTCACCCACGGAAGCGGTTGAAGGCGGGAGATCCACGGCCGCCAGAAGCTTTTCCCCTTTGGTCGTCACGCTGACCTCATAAAGCTGCCACTCCGGGCCGTTGCCGGACGCATTGTGGAAAATGCCATAGACCTGGCCGCCCTCCTTCGAGAAACCAAAGGACATAAACGGGCGGGAGGAGAGCTTCCGCCTCGAATTCCCGTCGGGTGAAATCAACTCGAGACCGTTCCCCGCCCTAAACAGTATCCAGTCCGCCGTTGGCGACCATGCGGTCTCAGCGCCTTCTGCGTCAGCCAGGGTCACGGGAGCGGCGCCCGGCAGAGCCCGGATCTTCGCCAGCTTCCACTGGCCCGCGTTCATGCGGCCGTACGAGATCCACCGCCCGTCAGGAGACCACGCTAGTCCACTCATGCGATCAGCCTGGTCCAGCACAGTGGCATGGCCGCCGGACGCGTTCGCCAGCATCAGCTTGTTTGTCACCCCGTTATCGACAAAGACGAACCGCGCCCCGTCCGGCGACCAGCGCGCCGACCCCGTGTCGTAGCTGGCGTCGATTAGGCGGCGCGAGAACTCGCTGCCGGAGACCTCCTGATCCATGACCGCGCCGTTTGTGGAGAACAAAAAATGGGTGCCCGACGGCGCCCAGTCCGGTGAGACGTTGGTTCCTCCGTTCTCGATTAATGTGTGCACGGCACCGTCGGTGAGCCCGATTTCGACAACGTTCCATTCGTAGTGCCCGGCCGAATAGACAATCTTCCTGCCATCCGGCGACACCGATGGGCCCGATAGAGTGGGGCCCGTGGAATAGATCGTTTGCCGGCTGCCATCCGCGACAGCCAGCCGGATCAGTGAATCGGTCGCGCTATTGCGAGCCACCAGCAGACTGCGGCCGTCCGGGAACCAGCTTAAGCCCACTACACCTCCATAACTTCCGTTTTCTGTTCCTGTGTAGAGCTTTCGGGGCTTACCGGAGGGATAGGAAAAAAGCCAAACGGTCCCGTTGTCAAAAGCGAGATAGGAGCCACCAGGCGAGAAGCGCATGGTCGTTTCGGGCACAGTGGGCGCCAGAGGACCCGGCCAGAACTCCTTCGCCGGTCCCCCGCGAAGAGTGGCAACCCACAGCTTGCCATCGCGCGCAAACGCCACTGTTTTGCCATCGGGGTGAATGGCGGCTGCATCGACGTGTTCCAGAACTAACTGCCCGGCGCCCCCCGAGGCGGGAACGGTCCACAGGTTGTGATCTGTCTGGAAGGGCAGCACCGAATGGCTGGCGAGGTAATAGATGGACTCACCGTCGGGAGACCAGACCGGTTGGTGACAATCCCCGCTCGATCTGGTGAGCTGCGCGGCCTCATGCGACCCGACACCGCGCACAAAGATCTGTTGGACGCCATGAACTCTGGCTGAATAAGCGATGCTGTTTCCATCCGGCGACCATGCCGGGCTGCGTTCCTCGGTTTCTCCCGGTGCGACCCGCGTGAACTTGTATTGCGACAGATCCGGACCGGACGCTGGTGTCAGGAGCAGCGTAAGAATGATTCCGGCGGCGAGGCAGACGAGGGCACCCGCGGGGACCAGAAGGCGCCGCCGTTTGCGCACCGCACCAGGGGTCGGCGCCGCCACAACGGCGCTGGCAGATTGCGAGAGCTTGTCGCGAATGTGCTTCAACTCGCGATACAGGTCCAGCGTCGAGTCGTAGCGCTCGGCGGGATCTTTTGCCAACAGCCGTTCGATGACCCAACGCAGCGGCAGAGGCACCCCGGCGGGCAGCGGCTCCGCCTCTTCGCGGATGATGGCCGTCATGGTCTCCGCTGCGCTGGGGCGCTCGAAGGCCCGCTTGCCCGACGCCATCTGGTACAGGACCAGGCCGAACGAGAATTGGTCCGACTGGAAGGTAAGATTCGGTTCCCCACGCGCCTGCTCGGGCGACATGTAGCTGACGGTGCCGACCGTCGTGCCGGATTCGGTGATGGTCATGGTCAGTGTGGAGGCATCCGCGCCAGGCTGCGCGTTCAGAGCCGATTTGGCCAGGCCGAAATCAAGAATCTTCACCCGCCCCTCACGCGTGACCAGGATGTTGCCAGGCTTCAGATCGCGGTGCACGATTCCAGCTGCATGAGCCGCAGCCATCCCGTCAGCCATCTGCACCGCGATATCGAACAGTTTGCGAGGATTCTCCATCTGCCCGAGCGGTGAGCCCTCAATCAATTCCATCACCAGATAGTCCGGCCCGACGTCGTACAGCTGGCAGATATTAGGATGATTCAGCGAGCCCACGGCGCGCGCCTCGCGCTCAAATCGCTCCGAAAATTTCGCCTCCGAGACTTTAATGGCGACAAGGCGGTCGAGACGCGTGTCGCGGGCCTTGTAGACTTCCCCCATGCCGCCCGCCCCGATTGGCGCGACGATCTCATAGGGCCCCAGCCGATTTCCGGGAGCTAAGGACATTGTGCGTTGAACGATTGTACCGCGCGACAGTGCGGCCACGGATTGAGGATGGGTGACAAGAATTGAGGTCGTCCGGCGTCGACTTGACGTATCACGCGCTACTCGTGGATTGGCCGGAGCGAGGCTCTGGCTGGGTCCGGAACGATATGTACTAATATCGGAACGCAACTATGCGCGCAAACCGGCGCCCGCAACCCCAAATCGGTGTTCACGCTTGTCGATTCGTCCGACCACGGCTCTCATTGTGTTCGCACCGGGAAGCCTTCCACCCACCTGTCCAACTCCTCGCTGGTCAGTTCGTCGGGCCCTTCGCGGTGATTTCGAAACTCCACCAACTCCATCAGGGTGCCGTCTCGGCTGAGCGACCGCTGGCAGGTGGCATCCTCCAGCACCAACTTGGAGCCCAGATCCACGACCATCAGTCGGATTCGGGGCCGTGGTCTGTTCGCCGAGCCGAGCTGATGCTCCAGCCGGGTGATTCTCCTGTCGATGGTCATCATCGTAGCTCCTGTCCGCTTTGCGCCGCTGCTTCCAGCGCGGTCACGCGCGCCTCGATGTCTTCGATTTCGATGGCCTTGGCCGCGTGCCCCAACACGATATCCGCGGCGCGGAGCCGCGTGGACGCCGGCGCGCTGGAATCGACCATGATTTTCAGGACGGCGGAAACTGCCGCGCCGGATGCCTGGTGGAGGCGCGCTGTGGCTTGCCCGTATGCCGCCCGGCGAGCTCTCCGATAAGCGTTGTCGAACTCCGGTTCGTTCAGCCACCGATACAACGTCCTGGGCGCGATGTTGATAGCGTGGGCGGCGTCTTCCACGTTCCGGTTGGACAGCAGCGCAACCAGCGCTTCTTCTTGCTTGGGCCTCAGTTTTGTGACATTTCCTGACATTTTCTGCCACCCGCGCCTCGCACATCGCCAGCCCTTCGCCATCGTCGATTTTTTGCACAATCCCCTTGCTTTTCAAGCAGATCGGAGTGATTCATGTCCTGACCGCGGTTATCGCCGCAGAAGGAGATTAGACGAACATGACCAACGAGAACGCAGAAACCACGAACACCGTAGCCGCCTTGGCGGCACAGGGCGCCGACGCTGCGCCCGAGAGGGCTTCCTCGAAGAAGGCTGCCAGCACGAAAAAGGGCGCGGCCAAGAGCCAGAAAGGCGCCAAGGGTGGCAAGCCGAAGACCGCCCCGCCCAAAAAAGCGACCACGGCAAAGAAGGCTCAGAGTAAGCACACAGAGGGTTTTGACCCCCTGAAGTGCTCACTCTGCGCTGAACGAAAACTGGCTCGTCGTTCGGTATGGAGCCGGCCCGTCGCTTCGCACCGTGGGCTTAGGCGCTACAGTTGCCCGCAGCTTTTTGGCGCCCACGCGCCTGCATGTCTGTGTACCCGCTTGTTTACCAGCAGCCTCAACAGTGCTTCTGCGCGCCCGAGAGCGCGGCTGGATGGCCTAACGGACCGGGTAGGGGTCCACCAATCAGATTCACCAGTTCCTCTGACCAGGGTTATCGTACTGGGCGGTTGCTGGTTCGTCCAAGGAAGAAGACTTCCTGACTGGCTATGAAGCTGTCCCGGCAATGCCGCAGCCAAACACGACTGCCCACGCCCGTTTAACTCAAACAACTTCAACATGCGCCCCTTTAACATCCGGCATCCCTCGCGAGATGCGACGTTCAATTTCCATGGCAAACGGCAATCCGTGGCGGATTTCGAGACGGCGGACCACGCCATCGTCAACACCGCGGATGTGCTCAAACAGGTCCGCCATCGACTTCTTCAACTCGAAGTCAGCGGAAGGACTCGGCGGCTGGCTTTCAGCCGCACCAAACTTGAGAACTTGGACCAGAGTTAGCGTGCGGTCCAAAACGACCTCGCCGCAACGAATCTTGACGGACTCAAGGTGACCGAAGCCGAGTTGCTGAAGGACCGTAACGAGCCTCCGCTCGGTTGGCGAAAGGTCGCGGGTGGAGCTTGGACGCGTGACCTGTGGCCTCACTGGGTAGGCTCCTTGGCACGGCTGCCGTCGGCGGTTTCGCCCGTCTTTTGGCGCCTCGGGAGACGCGTGTGACTCGTCGTGTGACTTGGCTGGGTGTTTCTGGAGCTTCTGGTATTTTGAGAGCTTCGTGTTATGTATAAGTTACTTGTTTTCAGTGTGCTAGGAGAGAACAAGTCCCCCTCTCCGCACCATTTCAAAGGCCGCAGTATCGGATTGATTCAGCGGCGCTGCTAAGCTATGACTGTCGCGCCGTGAGCGCTTGCTAACGCCATTCGAAGGCGGGCGCATGTGCCCAAGACCCGCACCTGCACCCATTTTCAGCCACAGGCAGAGACTCCCGACGCTCGAAATACGAAACTCTTCGCGGAGCGGCGGCCTTGCTCCAGTTCGAGCTCAACAGACTTGCGTTGCCGTTGTCTTTGGCGACGCATCGGAGACCGCCGAATGAAATGCACCAGTCCTTTCCATGAGTAATTTGCGCCCCCCGGTCCAGGCGGCGCGAGATTAGCGGAATGTATACCGGTACAACGAGGATCCGGCGGCGTAGTAGATGCCAGTGGAGTCCATGGCGAAACCACCCGTAATGGGCTCCGGCGCCATCGCGGCCAGAGAAATACGACAGCTTTCCGTGTCGATCTGGAAGATGCCGCTTGAAGATAGGCCCCAAATCTTTCCATCCGGCCCCACGGCTACGCTGTTGTAGATCGTGCCGAAGTCCAGCGGAGTGAGGTGGATCACCTCGTGAGTCGCGGGATCGAATACGAACAGCGTTGCGCCGGGGGCGCGGCGGGTTCCCTGGTCTTTGGCCGGATCGAAAACCACCGGCGTTCCGCCGGCGATGCCGAAAACGCGGCCTTTCACCGCGATCAGGTCGTTGAGGGCATTCGCGCCACTCACCGGAACGGTTTCGAAGATCTTCCGCTTCGTCCTGGTGTCCCAGATAAACAGCTTAGCTTCCCGCTCGGTGGAATGGCTGCCGCCGCCGCCGATGACGGTCGTTCCCCCAACGATCAGGTCGCCAGTTGCCGTCAGTGTCACCACACTCTGGTCGTGCACCATTTGCCAGTGGGTTTCCACCGCGCCATTGGCCACGTTCCAGATGGCCAGTGGCCCTCCCAAACTGCCGTACCCCGAGACCGCCCCAATATATACCTGCCCGTCCGGTCCTTCGATCTCCGCCTGCGGGCGCCATCCGTCGTCCTCGCCCGCGAAATGGATCAATACCGGATTTCCATCGGCCCCATCACCGGGATGGAACGGCTTGGAGGGGTCGTACGACATCAACGGAGCCAGGCTGGAATAGCCTGCCATTAGCAGGCGGCCGTACAGAGGCAGCAAGGCATAAAGTTCACCGCCGGCCACCCGGCCTAGAATATCGAAGCTCCTGCTGCGCGCGTTCAATCGCACCAAATCGCCCGGCAATACTCCGCTGCCGTATACCGAGCCGTCCGGGCCAAGGCCCACGCGGAACAAATTCACCTCGTTGCCGCGGTAGTTGAACGGCCGCTCGGTGACTGCGCCGGATTTGGAATCCGTGATGCGAACAATGTTGGTGGTGACTTCCAGCGTACGGCCGTCGCTGAGCGCGTTCTGGAGGACGGGCGGCGCGGCCGTGCTCCTCTCGATGGGGATGGCATTCCAACCGTCCATGCGATACCAGTCGCGGCCGGCGTATCCATAGACCTTTCCGTCGCGTCCGCGAAACACCACCGCCTGTCCGGCGGTTTGCGACTTTTCGGGAGCAATCTCGCGATGTTCGCCCGTGGAAATCCGGTACGCCGCGATATTCGCCTTGCTGGTGCCGATACCCAGGTATATAAAGCCGTCGTCGCTGCCGGCTACATAATGCGCGTACTCCTCAACCGGATCCATGCGTCCCAGATCTTCCAGCTTGCCGGTCTTGGGATCGTAGCGCACGAGCTTCGCGCTAGGGTAAGTCGCCCCATACAGCTTGCCGTCCGATCCGAAAGCTACCGCCCAAATATAGCTTTCTGTCGCGCTGGGCCGTCCTAAGTCGACAAGCGTGCCGGCTTTCGGGTCGAGGCAGTAAAAATGTGCGCCGGTGAGTGTGCCGAGATAGATCTTGCCGTCGGCTCCCGTGATCATGGTGCGCGCGCCGGTTTCTGACGCGGCAGGATTGGGAAACACTTGGAATTGCCCCGTATCCGCGTCGACGGATACCACATCGATGGTGTGGTTGACGTACAGATAAGAAATATAGAGGCGCTGGCCTCGTCCTCCGGGCCCTGGCGCCACGGTTTGCCCGACTACCAGGCCCAGGCTCCGTAAAGTCGCCAGTTTCTCGAAATGGCCTTGTGCCGCCGCGGGAGAAGGCGGGTATGCCGGAAGCAGAACAGCGGTTGCGGCAACCACGGCGGTAAGGTGCGTTCGCATCGATTTTCCTCGACCTTTTGCTAACCAGCTAACGGGCCTTCGCCCTGCGGAATGAGACAACCTACCACACGATGCGCACCGCGGCGGCCATGACGCGCGCGCTAACTTCGTCGCTATAGGAGCTCGATATTCCCGAATCGCTCGTGATGACTCCAACCGTGCTGGGAGCCGAGAGGTTGAGAGCCGGAGCCGACCAGTTCGGGTGGTTGAAAACGTTGTCGCAATACCAGTCCAGGCGCAGTTTCGGCATGCGAGGATCCTCGGAGAACCTGATGGATTTCTCCAAGGCCGCGTGCCAGAGGTTTTCGCCCGGCCCTACCGCCGTATCACGCGCGGAGTTTCCAAACCTCCCGCTGCCGGGCGGCGGCGCTGCGAAAGCGGCCGTGTTGAACCATTGCTGGATGGTGTGGGGTCCACGGTTGGGATCGCCCACCAGGTCGGGCCGCATGGTAATCGATGCGGGGCTGGCCGTGCCGGTATAGTAGGTTCCAGTAGGATCCGGCACGGTAATGGTCGGAGTTAGAAATTGACCGGTGGTGAAGAAGTTGGTGACGGTCAACTGCCACCCGCCAATGATCTTGTCCACCGCGCTTGAAACATGCGGGAGCAACCGCCGCTCACGGCCCACCGGCAGAGCGTAAATCACCATGTTGGTCCAACGCAGTTTCTCCGGATATGGATCCGTGGCGCGCTCGCACGTCAAGCAGCTAAAATTCTGGGGAATGGCGACATCGTCGCCGATCTGGTGGGCCCACACAAACTCGGAATCGACCTGCAGGCCCCGCTTGAAGCGTCTCGTCACGCCAAGATTGAGGGCGTTATAGTTGCTGTTTGCTCCGTTGTTATAGGCGTAGATGGCGCCATACTGGGGCCAGGGCCGCGCCTTATCGATGAACAACTGGTTGTTCTCGACCGGCACGTTGATCTGGTCCTCGTATACGAGCTGCCGGCTATAGGTGCCCACTGCCGAGAGGCGGAAGCCAAAACCCCACTGTTCATGCTCCACCGTGGCATTCCACTGGTGTGAGTACGGGATGTGGAGATTCGCGGGATAGTACGCCGGGAGGCTGACGGTCGAAGGGCCGCCCGTGCCGCTGGCGGGAAATAGTTGCGGAAACGCCAGGGCCGGAGGGCTTCCGGCAGGCGTATTCGAGTACGCCGGCTCAGAAATCGTATACGGTACGCCGTTCTCGTTGGGCGCTGTGTAACTCTGCGTCAACGGCACCCCCGTGTAATAAACGCCGTACCCCCCGCGGAAGACCGTCTTGTCGCCAAAGGGACGGTAAGCGATGCCAAAACGGGGAGCGAAGTCGGTCTTACTGCTATTCACCAGGCTCTGCGGCAGACCGGCCTGGCTGGCCGAAATCACCGGCACATAGTTCGTCGGCATCAACGCAGAAACCTGGGAGAGCGCCGCATTCGGCACCACGATCGCCGAAAGGGCCGGATCGAATTCCGATGTCCGGGACTGTTTGTCGGCAAACATGCCGGCCAATTCATACCGAATGCCCATGGTGAGCGTCAGCTTCGGCAAGATCTTCCAGGTGTCGGTGACCCAAGCTGTTTCGGACCAGCGTTGCGGCTCGATCGCGACAGGAGCAAAGGCTTCAGAGGCCGTGGTCGGTACGCCAAAGAGAAAATCCGCATAAGCCAGATTGGCGTTGGTGCCGCTGTATTTGGCCGTGAAGCTCTCGCTTCCGAAAAGAGCGGGGCTGGTCGATGTAATACTCCAATCGAACATTCTCTGGATTGCCACGCCGAACTTCAAGCCGTGGCCGCCATGGAAATAGGTCACTTCATCCGATAGGTGTTGCGCCGGCTCAGTGGCCCGGTAGTAGTTGTAAGTGGTTGTGATTCCAGTGATGCCGTTCGAAAAGGAAATATTGGGGTACCCCGGAATCGTGGCCGGCACGTTGGAGGCAAGGCCCGTCAGCCCCAGCGAGCGATCGTATGCCAAGCCGCTTTCAAAGGCCGGTTGGTACTTCAGAACGTCGGAACCGCCGCCGAACCGGAGCTCATTGACTAGAGCCGGATGGAAAGTGTGAGAGTAGGCAACGTTGTAGAGTTTCTCCGGCCGCGAGCCGCGGGCGCTCAAAATTGCCGGGAGCGCCTGCGTGTAGACATAGTGGCTCGACAGGTACACCCAGGTCGCGAACAGGAAGTCCTTGGGACCCAAACTCTGGTCCAACCGCATCGAGGGCATCCGGTCCACCAGTCCCGGGGCTACGTTCAGCGATTCCCGGAAGTTGCCGGATGCGAATACGTTGGTGTTTCCATAATTGGGCAAGGGGTAAAAGAAGTTCTGCATCGCGATCGAGGCCGGGTTGATCGCGCTTTGCGGAATGATGCCGTTCGGGTAAATCGCCCCGGTGAACGGGTTCGTCACCGGCACGTTGAAGGCCGAGAAATCGCCATTGCGCATCGCCTGGGTGGGGACGGTGTCCACCAGGGTCGCCGTGGTGGCGTTGTGCCAGTAGACAAAACTCAGGAAGAAGAAGGTCTTGTTTTTGCCGTTATATATCCTGGGAATATAGACCGGTCCGCCTGCGTCCCCGGTCACCACCTGCCGTACGCCAGTGGGGCTGGATGTCGCAAAAAAATCGCGGGCCTTGAACGCCGGACTGTTGTAGATGTCCGATACCATCCCGTGTAAGTCGTTGGTGCCGGACTTGGCCACAACGTTAATCTGGCCCAGTTGACCCAGATCCGCCGAGTTATTTACGAAATCCACCTTGACTTCCTGGATGAAGTCGGTAAACGCCAGCAGGTTGACGGCGAACGATTGGCCGCCTCCGCCATCGGTATCGGTTCCATCGATCGAGACTTTGTAGTCTCCCGGATGGCTGCCCGCAAACGAGGGATTCGTGCCGACCACGGTCCCATCGAGCATCGGCAAATACGGCATATAGTTCCACGCACTCTGCGTCACTCCGTTGATGGGCAGGGTGGTGAACTCTTTCGAATCCAACGTATCGCCGATGCTGGGCGCGTCGGTTTCGATCAAGCCGGGTTGTCCCGAAACCAGCATCTCCTGTCTCATATCGCCGACCTGCAGCGATATGTCTTCCCGAAGAATCTGCCGCGGAGACAGCAGGACATCCGGGAGGAGCGCTGTGCTAAATCCGGCAGCTTCGATGTATAGCTTGTAGACGCCGTCTTTCATATCGCCCAGGTTGTAAATGCCCAGATCGTTGGTCTTCGCCACGAACTTCTGATTGGTCGCGACGAACGTAGCCGTGACCGTGGCGCTGGGCACAACCGCCCCGCTCGAGTCCGTCACGGTTCCCGTTATCGACCCGGCAATCGACTGCGCGTTTACCGAGCGCCCGCACAGAAGCAGCCCGGCCAAGGCCAGATAGAAGGCAAGGTTGAAATTAAGCGCGCCGAGCGTGGAACGTCCACCGAACGGGTTCTTTCCATGCATAAGGAGATTTTGACGCGTCTTTTCCGTAAAAGCCAGTTCTTTGAGCGCGTCGGAGGCTGTGAGTCGGACGGCATCCTCGTCGTCCCGTCCGGTTGTCGGGCGGCTTCACGCTTCGGGGGTGCAACCGAACCAGGGCGTCCTGACTAGGTCGAGATTGACCACAACCTCCCTGGGTACGAGATAATTGTGCATACGTGAAGCGAGCGGATCGCAAACGAAGGGCCGTTATCGCCCTGGGCATCGTGCTGGCGTGCTGCCGTAGTGCTTCCGCCCTGAACCCATCTCTCGACGTCAATCAATACGCGCATACCGCGTGGACGGTCCGCGAAGGCTTTTTCAAAGGCGCCATCGAGGCAATTGCTCAGACGCCCGACGGTTATCTCTGGCTCGGCACGGAATTCGGCCTGTTTCGTTTCGATGGCGTTCGGAGCGTCCCGTGGCAGCCGCCAGCGGGCGAGCGTCTCCCCAGCAGCTCTGTTCTAAGCCTGCTCGCCGCCCGCGATGGGCGTCTTTGGATTGGCGCCACTAAAGGGCTTGCCAGTTGGAAGGACGGCAAGCTGACCCACTACCCGGAACTTGCTGCACAGAATATTTTTGCGTTCCCGCTGCTTGAGGATCGTGACGGAACGATTTGGGCCGGCGGGTATGGGATTCCCACTGGGAGACTCTGCGCGATTCAGGGTGGCAGCCCCCATTGTTACGGAAACGACGGCGTTTTCGGCAGCATAGTGGGCTACTTATATGAGGACAGTGGGGGCAATCTCTGGGTGGGAGCGGGGGCCGGGCTGTGGCGATGGAAGCCTGGCCCTCCGAAACTCTATCCGATGCCCGGCCCGCCGCCCGGAATCAGCGGTCTGATCGAAGCCGACAAGGGAGCACTCCTGATCGCCATGCGCGGCGGAATCAGGCGGCTCGTTGAGGGGAAGTCCGAGCCGTATCCGCTTTCGGCCGGGGAGCAGCCCTCTCGTCTGCTCCGGGATCGCAATGGCGGTTTGTGGATCGGAACGCTGGACCGGGGGCTCGTGCATGTGCACGAGGGCAGGACGGATCGGTTTGCGCTGTCTGACGGTCTCTCAGGCAATGTTGTTTATCGCCTTTTTGAGGATCGCGAAGGCAACGTTTGGGTCGCCACCAGCGATGGGCTCGACCGCTTTCGCGACGTCTCCGTCCTCACGATTTCCGTGAAACAAGGTCTGTCGAATGCCTCTGTCGGGTCCGTCCTGGCGGCCAGGGATGGCAGCATCTGGCTTGGCACTCGCGATGGCTTGAACCGATGGAATGACGGGCAGGTTACGATCTACCGCAAGCGGAGCAGTGGATTGCCGGACGATCTGGTGGGGTCCCTCTTTCAGGACGGCCGCGGGCGAATCTGGGCTTCTACGTATCGCGGGGTTGCCTATTTCGAGAATGGCCGGTTTATTACCGTAAGCGCTGTGCCCGGCGGATTCATGCACGCCATCGCCGGCGATAGCGCGGGGAATCTCTGGATCAGCCACTCCGCTGACGGTCTCTTTCATTTGCTTGGGGGGAGTGTGGTCGAACGGATTCCTTGGGCGAAGCTGGGGACTGACGACCACGCTCTTGCTTTATTTTTCGATCCTGCGCAGGACGGTCTATGGCTTGGTTTTCGTGAAGGTGGTGTAAAGTTTTTCAAGGACGGTCAGGTCCGCGCATCGTACGCCAGTGCCGATGGGTTGGGGGAGGGTGCTGTCACCGGCCTTCAACTCGATCGGGACGGTGCCCTCTGGGCCGCAACCGAGGGCGGGTTAAGCCGCGTGAAAAACGGCCGCGTTGCCACGCTGAACAGCAAGAACGGATTGCCGTGCGATGCCGTTCACTGGGTGATGGAAGACGACGCCCATTCATTCTGGTTGTATACCGCCTGCGGTCTGGTGCGCATTGCCCGGCTTGAGCTGGACGCGTGGGCGGCCGATCCGAAACGGACGATCCAGGTCACGGTTTTCGATACTGCGGACGGAGTCAGGAGCCGTTGGGACACGAGTGGCGCCAACCCGGGTGTTGCCAAGTCCGCGGATGGAAAACTGTGGTTCCTGCCTGGCGACGGCGTCAGCGTCATCGATCCGCGTCACCTTTCCACCAACCAACTCCCGCCGCCGGTGCACATCGAGCAGGTGAAGGCGGATGGCAAGACTTACGACCTATCGCGCGGAGTGCGCCTGCCTGCTCTGGTTCGCGATGTCTCGATCGATTATACGGCACTGAGCTTCGTTGCGCCGGAGAAGGTCCATTTTCGTTACAGGCTGGAGGGCCAGGACCCCGGCTGGAAAGAGGTGGTCAACGACCGCGAGGTGCAGTATTCGAATCTTGCTCCAGGCCACTACCGCTTCCGCGTCATCGCCTGCAATAACAGCAGCGTGTGGAACGAAACCGGCGACCTCCTGGATTTTTCCGTCGACCCGGCATATTACCAGACTAACTGGTTCCGCGCGGGGTGCGTGGCCGCCGTTCTGGGATTGCTCTGGGCGCTCTATCGCTACCGCCTCCATCAGATCGCGCAGGAATTCAGCGTGCGCCTGGAAGAGCGCGTCAACGAGCGCACGCGCATCGCCCGCGAACTGCACGACACGCTGCTGCAGAGTTTCCAGGGGTTGATGCTCCGCTTTCAAGTGGGAATCAACCTGCTTCCGGCGCGTCCGGACGAAGCCAAGGAAGCACTGGAAAAAGCTCTTGAGCGGGGAGACCAGGCGATCGCCGAGGGCCGGGATTCGATACACGACTTGCGCTCCTCGACGGTGATCGCCAACGACTTGGCGGAGACGGTGAGAGCCTTGGGCGACGAACTGGCCTCCCAGGACTCCGCAACGTTCAGTCTGACGGTGGAAGGCCAGTCCCGCAACCTGCATCCGATCCTGCGCGACGAGATCTACCGGATTGCCCGCGAGGCGGTCCGCAATGCCTTCCGTCACGCGCAGGCGCGCCGGATCGAAGCGGAAATCACGTATGGCGAGCGGCTGCTCCGGCTCCGCATACGGGATGATGGAAAGGGCATGGACGCTGGAATCGTGGAGGAAGGGCGCGCCGGCCACTACGGTCTGCCCGGAATGCGTGAGCGCTCCACACGCATTGGTGCCCAATTGAATATCTGGAGCGGACCGGGAGCCGGCACGGAGATCGAGGTGACCATTCCCGGCCCGATTGCGTACGGGACAGACCCGGCTCGCACCTGGTGGCGCAGGCTTCAGCCTCGGAAAGTAAAGAGACTTCATGAGCGAACCTAGGCTGATTCGAGTTCTCTCCGTGGACGACCATCCCCTTCTGCGCGAAGGCATCGCGGCTCTGGTCGCGAGTCAGCCGGATATGGAACTCGTCGCGGAAGCCGCCAACGGGCGCGAAGCCGTCGAACAGTTCCGCAAGCACCGTCCGGATGTCACGCTCATGGACTTGCAGATGCCGGAGATGAGCGGCATCGACGCCATGGGCGCGATTCGCGCCGAGTTCCCCGAGGCGCGCATCGTGGTGCTGACCACCTATGCGGGCGATGTCCAGGTGATGCGGGCCCTTAAAGGCGGCGCGCGCGCGTACTTATTGAAGGGCCTGCTGCGAAAGGAATTGCTGGAGACGATCCGCGCCGTGCACGCCGGGCTAAGGCGCATGCCCCCCGAGATCGCCGCCGAAATCGCGGAGCATGCCACCGGCGATTCGTTAACCTCGCGTGAGATTGACGTCCTCCGGCTGATCGCCGGCGGAAATGCCAATAAGGAGATCGCGGCTCAGCTTTCCATCACGGAGGAAACGGTGAAGGGCCACGTCAAGAACATCCTCTCCAAACTGGGCGCCAACGACCGTACGCACGCCGTCACCATCGGGTTGAAGCGCGGGATCATCGATCTCTAACCAGTGCCCACCCCTCGAAAGAGGGGTAATCGAGTCACAGTTTCTGGGCTGTCGCATCGTGTTAGGGATTCCCTACCATCGAGATGGGATGGTTTTTGCAACGTCTATTCTCAACGTTTCCTGACGGTCCGCCAGGTTTAGGTCTTTTGTGCCTGCGGGTTGGCGCGGGCATCGCCTTAATACACTACGGGGTTTCGGGTCTGTCGGGAGAGGCGCTTGAGGGGCCGATCACACTGGCATCGGATGTAACCGCGGCCGTGACAGGAATTCTCCTGCTCGCCGGTTTGTGGACGCCCATCGCCGGAGCTGTGGCGGCGATCATGGAGCTATTAATCGCCATCCAGGCGAAGAGCGATCCGTCGATTCACCTTCTGTTGGTGGTTCTGGGCGCCAGTCTGGCAATGCTCGGACCGGGCGCGTGGTCCGTGGATTCCCGCCTCTTTGGGCGCAAGCGGCTCGATATGCGAGATCGCACTCGGGGGCGCGGCGCTGCTTTACCCCTCTAAAGGAGTGCCACTACCCATCACCATCCAGGCGGCTAAGCGCGCTCCTATTTAGGGTTGGCAGCGGGCAGCACTGGTTCCACAATCGGGGAGAAGAACGAAAGGAGCCGGCCAACAATGAGCGCAGCCATCAGCCATTCCCTCCCTGGTTTCCACTCGGGTTTCCGCGCGCCAACGAGACCAGCGCGCGTCGCCACTTGCCACTCCCGCGTAGTAAGCGCAGACGCGAAGGAGTTTCCCCCATTTCGGCTGGATCCCATAAACCAGTGCCTGTGGCGCCGCGCGGAAACAGGGGGCGAAAAGCGCATTCTGTTGACCCCCAAGGCGTTTGCCGTCCTGGGCTACCTGGTGGAGAACGCCGGCCGCCTGGTGCTCCAGGAGGAACTCCTGGAAGCGGTGTGGCCCGATACCTTCATCCAGCCGGAGGTCCTGAAGTATCAGATCGCCGACATTCGAAGCACGCTCGGGGATCGCCCGAAGAATCCTCTTTTCATCGAAACCCTGCCACGGAGGGGGTATCGGTTCATCGCCGCCGTCTACGACGGCGCCCCAGCCAGCCCGGCACAAAGCGGATTGGCGGGAAGCGACCCAGTGCATTGTGAGTTATGGGATTGCCTGCGGAAGGCCATCGACGGCCAGCGGCAGATCGTGTTTATCGCAACGGAGCCGGGCATGGGTAAAACCACCCCGGCCGACGAATTTCGGCGTCAGGCCGCCAACGTGCCGGGCATTCGCGTCGCGCGCGGACAATGCGTCGAGGGCTATGGAAGCAAGGAGCCTTACTACCCGATGCTGGAAGCGCTGGGGCAGTTGTGCCGAGGTGCGGGAGGAGCTTTGGTCGTCGAAACTTTGGCTGCGGAAGCGCCCACTTGGCTGGTTCAGCTTCCCGCTCTGGTGAAACGCGAGCTCCGCGAAATGCTGCAGCAGGAAATACAGGGCGGCACTGGCCAACGCATGCTGCGCGAGATCGGTGATGCGCTGAACACGGTCGCGTCGGGAAGTCCGCTGCTGCTGGTGTTGGAGGATCTCCAGTGGGCGGATCCCTGTACCGTGGATCTGATCTCCGCCGTAGCGCGCAGCCGGATGCCAGCTAAACTGATGCTGGTCGGCACCTACCGCCCAGCGGACGTGGCGGTTTCGGGAAATCTCGTGAAAGCGCTCAAGCCGGATCTGTTGATTCATCATCTATGCCGCGATATCGCTTTGAAGCCGCTGGAGAAAGTCGCGTAGCCGAGTGTCCCGCAGGCGGCTGATATCCTGCTCCAAAACTGCTCCATTAAGAAAGGCCTCGAACCAGGTCATTGAAAACAGGATAGTTTCCAAAGCTAGAAATGAACACCATGGACGCCAAATTCTGTATTTTCAATCCATAGTGAGTTTTCCCAAGCTGGACGTCGCGGGTTCGAGCCGCGCGGCGCCGAAGAGGCTTCCTTCATTCACGCCGGATCGAAACCACCGCGGCCACAACTGTCAGCGCCGGAACGGGTACGCGCCCGGGGACCGCGCATCCTCCTCGCTCCAGCCCAGCAGCCTGCGTACGTCCGCCGGAAGCATCTTCCCTCCGGGCGTGCCCGGCAGTGCCTGAAGCAGCTCGTACCGGCCAAGGTCGGGGCCCTTGAAGACCGACCGCGGAGTCCCGTCAATCTGCCGCCCGCCGGCCTCGAATGCCGGCGCCAGCTTGCGGAACTCGTCGAGCGAGCCGAGCCGGGCGGAGCAGCTATCGTTGGCCGCCGGGCTCCACAGGATGAGCGGCGGCGCGCCGGTGCCCGGCAAGTTCGCGCGCACGTAGACGTTGCCGCCCACTTCCGTCGCCTGCGGGTGCGGGAGCTTCGTGCACAGCGGCCGCGGCTGCTCGAACTGCAGCAGCGGATTGCGGTACGTCTCGCTCGCCACCAGCAGGTTGTTCATGAACACGTGGCCTTCGCGCTGGTCAACGTCCGGGCCGGTGGAGGGGTGCCAGCCGAAGTGATCGCCGGCCGCGCTCCGTTCGTTGCGCTCGAAGGCCGCCCGCGTGTCCACGAACGTGTTGTTGTAGACGCGCACGTCCGCGGAGTTCAGCACGCGGACACCCTTGTCGCAGCGGACGAAGACATTGCCCGCCACGGTCGCCCCGCGCGAAATCTCGAAGAAGAAACCGTCGATGGCGCCCTCGATCCAGTTGTTCACGAATACGGCGTCGCGATTGCCGACGTCGTACCAGATGCCATTCGAGTAGGGCTGATCGATCACCAGGTTGTCGCGGCATGTGACGCGGCGCGTCTGGTTGAAGATTTTGACCGCAGCCGGGTAGTAGCCGGTGAGCTGTTTGATGTTATTCCGCCGGAAGATGTTTTTCTCCAGCAGAACGTCCGACGATCCGATGACGTAGATCCCTTCCGTGCTGGTATCGCTGACCAGCGAATTGCGGATGACAAGGCCATCCCCGCGGAAGTAGCCGGCCACGCGTGAGCAGTAGGTAATGGTCACGTTCTCCAGCACCGTGCCCGTCACCTCCTTGCCGAATGTGGCGGGATCCGATAAGCCGACCGGCTCGTCCGTCGGCTCGTCGGCGACGGTGAAGTGCTTCTTGCCCTCCACCTCGAGCGCGCGGTAGGCATACTGCGTAAACGTGATGCCGCGAATGACCGGGCCTTTACGATCCGAAGCCTTCCCGTGGGCCGGACCGCTGGTTCGAACCAGCGCGCTGTCGAAGGCGGTAATCTCGACGAGCCGGTTGGTGGGATCGACGCCGATGTACACGTTGCCGCTCTTGTAGTCGATATAGAAGGAATGGGCATCGAGCTCTCCCTCCCAGCCCACCGACTTCAGCAGCTCGCCGTCGACGAACACCATGTCGTTGTTGAACCGGTGAAGCGGCGTTCGCGTGCCCTCGCGGTCGCGCTGCCACCAGCCCAGCGGAGCGGCTGGGAACAGCCGGTTCCAGGAGGTCTTCCAGACGTTATTGCGCAGCGCCTCCCATTTCGTCGCGACCTCGGTCCCCTTGAGGACCGGCCGTTCATCGGCGTACGGCTGCAACGTGATGCCCTGGTTGAGGATTAGGCCACCTGTGCGGTAGAGGCCCCCGCGCATCACGATCGCGTCGCCCGTGACGACTCGCTCGATTGCCGCTTCCAGCGTGGCCGGTTGTTCGAGCGCCGTCCCCGGGGAGTCGGCCTTTCCGTCGGGGGCGACGTAATAGACGTGCGCGGCCTTCGGGATCTCGTAGTGCCGATCGATGGGACCGTAGGGTCCACCGGACGGCTGAGCGTACGCCGGCGCGCCCGCGAGGAGAAGACAACAGAAGAAGAGGCAGTGCCGAACGCATTGCGGCGCTTGGCGAACCAGACGCATTGAGTGTCCTTTCGAGGCCAGCTCCTAAAGTACACTATATGCAATCGACGGACGGCGCCGGTCCAAGCGAACGATATTCGCCATTCCGGATTCCGCATGCCGATGCGCGATAATGATTTCATTGAGGAGGGTAATTCCATGGCAAGCGCAAGTTCAGCAAGACCCAAAGTCAATCCGATTCCGGATGGCTATCGCAGTGTAACTCCCTATTTGACCGTAACCGACGCCGACCGGCTCATGCGGTTCGTCAAGGACGCCTTCGGCGCACAAGAGCTTTTCGCTCACCGCGGACCGGATGGCTCCATCCAGCACGCCGAAGCCAAGATCGGCGATTCGATCGTGATGATGGGGCGGGTTCGCGGAGAGATGAAACCGATGCCGGGCATGATCTACCTGTACGTGCCGGACACGGACGCGGTTTACCGCACGGCGATGAGCGCGGGCGGCAAGAGCCTGCGCGAGCCGGTCAACGAGTTCTATGGCGATCGCTGCGCCGGTGTGGAAGACCCCTGCGGCAACCAGTGGTACATGGCCACCCACATCGAAGACGTCTCGCCCGAAGAGCTTGAACGTCGTATGGCGGCAATGGCGCAGAAGGCCTAAACTTCTCCAGAAACCTCTTCTGACGCCTGTGACGGCCCCACCGTCGGATGCTGAATTCCGAAGTTGGACGCCTTGTATCAGGGCACGGCTTCAGCCGTGCCGCCAACAACGCACTCTGAGGGCTTTAGCCCCTGTCTGCTGCCCAGGGGCTAAAGCCCATCAGCACTACCCCGTTCCGGCACGGCTGAAGCTGTGCCCTGATACAAGGCCTGTTTTTTCTTGGTCCTCGGCTGTGGAAATGCAACTTCGCCGAAGTTGACTTCGGAATCCAGGCCAAAACACCGCGTCATCCTCGCTCTCCGGCACGGCCGCGCCGTGGCATAATCCTGGTATGGAAATCACCTGGCTCGGACATGGCACGTTTCAGTTTCGTCTCGGTTCCGGGCAAGTGATCCTGATGGACCCGTGGACCGATGGCAACCCTGCGTACCCGAAGAGCCATCGCATCGAGCGCGTGGACACCATCGCGATCACCCACGGCCACTTCGATCACATTCACGACGCTATTCCTCTCGCCCGCCGGTTCACGCCGGAGGTCGTCGGCATCTACGAGACCTGCGCCTGGCTGGAGCGCAAGGGGGTCAAGAACACGCGCGGCATGAACAAGGGCGGAAGCCAGAAATCCAGCGGCGTGATATTTACCATGACGCACGCCGTGCATAGCTGCGGCATCCTGGACGAAGGCGAGATTGTGTATGGCGGCGAAGCGGCCGGCTACGTGTTGCGATTCGCCGATGGCCGCGCCTTGTACTTCGCCGGCGACACCAACGTGTTCAGCGACATGCAGCTCATCGAGCAGCTCTACCATCCGGAGCTGGCGTTTCTGCCCATCGGCGATCTGTTCACCATGAGCCCGCACGAAGCCGCGCTCGCCTGCCGCTTGCTGCGAGCGCCCAAGGTGATCCCCATGCACTTCGGCACTTTCCCGGCGCTCACCGGCAGGCCGGAGGAATTGGCGAAGCTGGTCGCCGTGAGCGGCATCAGCGTTTGGCCGCTCGAGCCGGGTAAGGCGGTGGAATGGTGATGAGGGACGCGACAGCGCGAGCGGTGACATAGGAACAGGCGGAGCCGCGACTGTTCTGCTCTTCGAGCCCGATGGATAACGTCCGGCGCCGCACGGACCGCGGCGCCATTCGCACGCGGGCGGGAAAATGGGAAACACCTAGCCTGTCGCGAGTTCCTCGCTATAATGCGGTTGGAGATGCAGATGCCAATACCTGACTTTCAAACGCTCATGCTTCCAGTTCTCCAATTGGCCGCCGACGGGGCCCAGCACAGGATTGCCGATATGAGAGAGCGTCTAGCTGTCGATCTCAACCTCACTGCCGATGAGTTGGCAGAAAAGCTCAAGAGCGGTAATCCTCTGTTTGGCAACCGGGTAGCTTGGGCAGTCGTATATTTGAAAAAGGCGGAGCTACTGAAGTCCACCGCAACCGGCGTATACCAGATCACTGATCGGGGCACCACGCTCCTGAGCAAAAGGCCTCAAAAAATCACTATCAAGACGTTACTTGATAGCGGTTTCGAAAATGAGCCGATCCCACCGAACAAGACGGTCCTCACTCCGGACGAGCAGATTGATGCCAGTTTCAACAGTCTAGGTAATGCGTTAGCCGACGAACTTCTGGAAGCTGTCCAGAACGGGAAACCCTCTGCATTAGAGCGAATTGTTGTTGACCTTCTCCTGGCAATGGGCTACGGTGATCCTCTGGACGGAGCTGGTCAAGTCATCGGTGGGCCGGGAGACGGCGGCATAGATGGCGTTATCAGGCAGGACAAGTTGGGGCTGGACAGGGTCTACGTTCAGGTAAAGCGGTATCAGGACGACAATGCGGTGGGCAGTCCCGACGTGATGAGGTTCTGTGGTTCTCTAACAGCGCAGAAGGCGGCCAAGGGCGTTATGATAACGACCTCGTATTTCACCAAGGACGCCTTGGAGTTTGTTCGACAGATTCCGCAGACAATAGTACTGATCGACGGTGAAAGACTTGCTGGGCTGATGATCGAGCACGGCATTGGAGTTCAACCGAAGAAGACCTACACCGTGAAGCGCCTGGACCAGGACTACTTCGACAACCTCTAGAAACCGCGCCAGGCCACGTGTTTCCCGTTTCCCCCGCGCCCCTATTCCGCCTTGGCCGCCCAGTGCAGGCCGATTCCGCCCAGCAGGAAACCGCGCGCGTTCACCTGCCTGTAGCCGCTGCGGCCCAGCAGCAGCGAGAAATCGTCGATCGAAACAAACGAACGCAGCGAATCCGGAATATACGTGTAGATGCGCGGCCGCCCGTGCATCAGTAACCCGAACAGGAAGCCCTGCATATAAAGGTAGGCCAGGAACAGCCGGCGGAGCAGGGCGTTGGCGGGCAGGAAAAAATCCAGGCTCACCATCACGCCGCCGGGCCGGATGATGCGCTCGACCTCGCGCACGGCCGTAGCCAGGCAAGGAAAATTGCGCAGGCCGTAGCCGATGAAGACGCAGTC
>Ga0326727_10004547_pt1 | contig 41447 bp, 35 predicted proteins | sample MB2enrmetagenome_FD_207643 | JGI IMG/M metagenome (GOLD analysis project Ga0326727, IMG submission 207643) | Lab enriched peat soil microbial communities from McLean, Ithaca, NY, United States - MB29MY | ecosystem: Environmental > Terrestrial > Soil > Wetlands > Peat | place: USA: New York...
AGTCCGCTCTGTCCCCGGGCGCGCTCCGATTCATCATGAGCCTACGCGCGACCGGTGAAGGGCATGTCTCCTCCATCGAGTTCCGGACCGGGCTCATCGAGCCCGACGGCTCGGTGAAGCTTGATTCGGTCTCTCGCTTCGTCAATGTACCTGAAGTCGATCCGAACCCCAGTTACATGAAGCGGCCTTTCATCGTCAAGCTGCACGAGATGGGCTTCGACAACGCGCAGAGCGGGGCAGTCATGGAAAGCCTCGCGGATAGCTTCGCCCTGAGCGATTTGAATACTAGCCTCGCCCGAGTCCGCCGCGAGGCCGCGCCTCCTCCACCTGAGCTCGAGGCCACCCTCCGCTGCATACAATGGCTGGCTAATTCCAACTACGAGATGAGCTTCCCCCCCGAGCTCGACATGTGCGAGCGGATCATCTTCCCCGTCTCCGCCAACGAGAGCAACGGCATCGAGGACGCAAGGTTCGTCCGATTCGTCGAAGAGGACGGGTCGGCAAAATACTACGCGACCTACACCGCTTACAACGGCCGTACAACGTTGCCTCAGCTCATCGAGACCGAGGATTTTCTCAAGTTCCGCGTGCTAACCCTGAACGGCCAGGGCGTGCAGAACAAAGGTATGGCCCTCTTCCCCCGCCGCATAAACGGCTGCTACGCGATGCTCTCCCGACGGGACGACGAGAATCTCTTCATTATGTTCTCCGATAATCCGCATTACTGGAACGACTCGCAGCTGCTCCTGCGCCCCGCCGAGAGCTGGGAGTCCGTGAAGATCGGCAACTGCGGCTCACCCATTGAGACCGAGGCGGGCTGGCTCGTGATAACCCACGGCGTCGGGCCCATGCGAAAATACTGCATAGGGGCGGCCCTCCTCGATCTACGCGATCCCACTAAAGTTATCGGCAGACTCCGGGAACCCCTCTTGGAGCCCGAAGGCCAAGGCCGCGAGGGCTACGTCCCAAATGTCGTCTACAGCTGCGGTTCCCTCGTGCATGGAGGCGAGCTCATCCTGCCCTACGCGATGAGCGATCGAGCTTCGACTATCGTGAGCGTTGCTCTTGACGATCTATTGAGCGCGTTGAAATCGTAAGGTACGGCCGGTTGCCAACTGAGCTTTCCGCGCGTATAATCATGCATGAAAGAGAGTTGTAAGCTTGTCGTCCATCGAATGGCGCGATCGCGCGTACGAAGATTCCCTCGAGACCACCCTGGCGGGGCTCGAGGCCCGGAGAAAGGCCGATCCTTCCTTCACTATCGCCGACGCTGAGGGCACATTGCGGCACCTCTACATTTTGGAAGGCAACGATTGGTGCTCACGGGGCATGCTTCAGGACGCGGTCATCGCGGCCCAGATAGCGGCGCACGAGCAGTTCATCGAGTCATGGAGGAACGAGGGAACCTGATCCGCTCGTCCTCCCGAAGGAGCGTAATAATGAGTGTAGAGATTAGGCCGGTCGTCAGCAAGAAGGAACTAAAGGCCTTCGTCCGTTTTCCCTATTCCATTTATAAAGACGATCCCTGTTGGGTGCCGCCCCTCGACATGGATGATCTTAATACCCTCAACAAGGACAAGAACCCCGCCTTCGAGTATTGCGAGGCCGGCTACTGGATGGCCTTTAGGGATGGGAAGGCGGTCGGCCGCGTCGCAGGCATCATAAACAATCGCGTCATCGAGAAATGGGGCAAGAAATACGCCCGCTTCAGCTGGATCGACTATATCGACGACTTCGAGGTCGTCGAGGCCCTCATGAAGACCGTCGAGGATTGGGCCAAGTCCAAGGGCATGGAGGGCCTCCAAGGGCCCCTAGGTTTCACCGACCTCGACAAGGAGGGCTTGCTCGTCGAGGGCTTCGATCAGATGGGCACCTACGCCACGGGCTTCAACAAGCCCTACTACGCCGGCTATATGGAAAAGCTCGGCTTCACCAAGGACATGGACTGGATCGAGTTCAAGATCAAGACGCCCGAATCCATTCCCGACAAGGTCCAGCGCGTCGGCGAACTCATCTCCAAACGCACGGGCGCCCGAATCTACGAGTGGAAGTCGAAGAAGGAGATGGTCAAGAAGTTCGGCGACCAGATCTTCGACCTCATCGACGAGGCCTACGAGCCGCTATACGGCACCTGCCCCCTTTCCGAGAAGCAAGTTCAGTTCTACATCGATACCTACCTCGGCTTCGCCGACGGGCGCTTCGTTAAGCTTCTCGTCGACAAAGACGAAAAACTTATCGGCTTCGGCATCACCATGCCCAGCCTTTCCGAGGCCGGGCGCAAGGCCCAGGGGCACCTTCTGCCTTTCGGCTGGTACTACTTCCTCAAAGCCCTGAAGCACCCCACGGTCATCGACATGTACCTCGTCGGCGTCAAGCGCGAATACCAGGAGCGCGGGGCCATCGCCATTATCATGAACGCGCTTAACAAGAGCGCCATCGAGGAAGGCGTGCAATTCTCCGAGACGCAGGTGGAACTCGAGACCAACTACAAAGTCCAGAGCATGTGGAAGGACTACGAGAAGACCCAGCACAAGCGCAGGCGAGCCTTCATCAAGAAGTTCTAATCGGCGATCGCTCGCCAATGCCTAATCGGCATTGGCGGCGTATATCTCGGCGAAGGAGTCCTGGATGCGGAGGACTACGTCGACCAGCTCCGGGTCGAAGTGGACCCCCCTCTCCTGATGTATCTTCTGGATTGCCACCTCGTGGCTGTAGGTTGGCTTGTAGCTGCGCTTCATGCGCAGGGCGTCGTAGACGTCCGCGAGCGTCACGATTCGGGCCGCGATCGGGATCATCTTCCCTTCCATATTATACGGATAGCCCGAGCCGTTCCACCACTCGTGATGGGAGAGGGCTATCTCCTTAGCCATGGGGTTCGGATAGCTCGAGAGGATGAAGGCGCCGTTTTTCGTGTGCTCCTTCATGATTCCCCACTCGAACTCGTTCAAGGGGCCTTCCTTGTTGAGGATATCGTCCGGCGTCCCGATCTTGCCCACATCGTGCATGGCCGCGAGGAAGCCGATATCCTCGATAAAGTCCTTGTCCACCTCGGGCCATCTCTGGTCGTTGAAGAGCTCCTTTGCAAGGCGGCTCGCGTAGAGGTTCACGCGTTCGATGTGCTTGCCTGTATCGTTGTCCTTCAGCTTCGAGGCTTCGAGGAGGGAAGAGAACATATCGTGCAGGACCTTGCGGTTCTCGGCGGTGACGTCGTCGAGATAGACCGAGAACCCTTGGGGCTTACCGCTGTCGCTGATCTTCTCCGCCGGCTGCGAATAGAAAGGGAAGATGTGCACTTTCGTGATAACCGCCGCCGAATCCTTCGACTTGTGAGCAATCGTGCCTTTCCATGTGTAACCGGCGTTCGCCCTTCCAAGCGACGCCAGAATATCCCGTGAGAGGCTCGGCGCGATGGAACGCGAGAGACTGTCGAGGAGGGTCGGCGATTCCGGGTACTTAAAGGCGCGCATCAGCTCTTGAAAGGGGGTATTGCGGAAGACGAAGCCCAAGCCCCCGTCGACTATCGCGAGCGGTTCGGGTATCTGCTCGTAGCTGCGGATGATACTCCGCATGCTCGATTCTTTGAGCAGAGGAGATACTGGAGAAGGTTGCTGCTCGGCGGCCTCGACCTCGATGCCGGGTTCTTCGAAGGGCTCGAGCTCCTCTATTTCATCGCGGCCGTCCCATAAAAAGGAATTCTCCATCTTCCCGTGCTTCCCTGTGAGCCCGAGCGTTTCATCTAGCCGGTTCCTCGGCCTCGCTCGGTCGCAAATATAAAGGTCCTTCGTCGGTCCTTCCCGGGCCCTCGCTCTTTAACGCCGCCAAGCCTAACAAGGCGATCGCCCGGCCTGCCGGAAAGCCCGCCCTCTGGTCCACTCGGAACCCGCTCCGCTCGGCGGCATACTCGCCGAATAGCTCGGCGTCCGGTCCCGTAGCCAGGGCCTCCGGGTAAGTATCGAGCAGGGCAGCCAGCTTGGCAAGCGGTACATCGAGCCAGTCCGAAATCCGTCTGCCCCGCAGGTATATCGCTGAATAGACACGCCCTTTCTTTCCGTCGATTATCGGCGCGACGGCGCCCGAGAAGCAGTCGTAGCCCCAGGCGAGGGCATCTAGGGTGGGAACGGCTATCCAGGGAATGCCTAGGCCGGCCGCTATACCCTTTGAGACAGCCATGCCGATGCGCAGGCCAGTGAAGGATCCGGGGCCTAGAGCGCAGGAGACTAGGTTTAAGTCCGACTTCTTAATGCCTGCGCGCGAGACGCAGAAATCGACTAAGTCCATGACACGCTCGGCGTGCCGAAGCTCGAGCTCGAGCGAGGCTTCTACCCAGCCGATATCGGTCTTTAGGGCTACCGAGAGCAGCTTGGCCGAAGCGTCTATAGCGAGGATGTTCAAGGGATGAGTTCCTCGAGGGCCCGGCCCTCTATTCTGAGCAGGCGACCGCCGTCTTCTCTGATCTCGAATTCCGCTACGACCGCGTCGGGCGGGAGGGTGTCCTCGATGCGCTCGCTCCATTCGATGACACAGACTCCGCCCGAGTCGGACAGGAGGTCTTCGCCGCCGATCGAGTCGAAGTCCTCGGACCCGGAGAGGCGGTAGGCGTCGACATGGTGTAGCCTGAGGCGTCCCTCGTATTCCGAGACTATAGTGTAGGTAGGACTCGTCACTTCTTCCTCTATGCCGAGGCCTCGGGCGAAGCCCTTCGTGAAGGTAGTCTTGCCGGCGCCCAAGCCCCCCCGGAGGGCAATGACGAGGCCTCCCGAGACTGAGAAGCCCAACTTTCGGCCGAGGAGAATGGTGTCTTCCGGGGTTTTAAGGAGGAGCTCTCTCAGGGCAATCTCCCTGTGTGCTCGAGCTCGACTACGTATTCCTTGATGGCGTGGATGACAGATAGAGCGGGCCAGTCGACGGACTCGAGAAGGTGAATGTGGACTTCTGGCGGCCCTACTGGCTTATGTTCAAGCGTTATAGCTATATCGCTCTCACTTTTCTTCGCATTCCACTCAATGACCGCCACGGCCGTGAGCTCCTTGATGTAGTGGACCGGAGACTCTCGCCTGGAGAGCTCCCGAAGCTCGACGACCCTCATGTCGGCAATTTTATGTATGGTCGACCCTTAGAGTCAAGGCTCGCGCGCGAAGGCGGGCCATGCGGGCGCTATTCTGCGTATCCGTAGACATAGGAGAGCACTGCGTTGAGTCCCTGGCGCGATATTTTCACGAATTGCAGGTGCATCACGCCGCCCATTTTGGCCTTGTTGGTCCTGAGGACCTTCGCAAAGGCCGCCTGGTCCTGTCCCCCAGTGTTGAAGACTATCTTTGCGTATTCTCCAGCCGCGAGGGGATTGGCGCATTGGATGCCGATGCCGCCCGCGGAGATGTCCGTGATAGTGCCGAGGTAGGGGATGTTCTCGACCTTCGCCTTGCCCTTTTTCCCCTTCGCCATGGCCGTCGATACGGCGACGCGGTAGAAGGTGCAGCTCGCCCTCATCTCGCGGCGAGCGTGCTTGCGCGCGGGCAGGGCGCTCACGTCCTCCGAGTGCGCGATGACCATCGCGTCCTTGCCTCCCATCTTTTCCCAACCGATCACCCGCGAGGCGAACTGATAGCCCTGATGTCCCTTCGCGTAGAAGAAGCAGGAGAGCTTCGTGCCGCGACGGAAGCGCAGGGCCTCGCCGTAGGAGTCAGTCGCGGGTTCGACCGCGAGGCCCGAGGGCTCTACAGCGAGGACGACCGAGGGATAGGACTCCTCGCCGGGGGCGATGAAGGTGAGGGGAACGCCTCGGCCGAGCTGCCTAGTCGAACTGACGCCGCCGCCCTTTGCGCTTGCGCGGGTCAGGCTCTCGCGGGCCGCGAAGAGCCTGGCCTTGCGATCGTCGGCATCCGCCTCGGAGGAGGCGGTCTTCTCTATCTGCTTGAAGGCGTCCTTGAAGAAGGCATCCAGGCGCTGGGGATTGCGGAAGGTGAAGTCGGGGTTCGAGACGCCGAGAACGCGGGCGTACTCCTCGAGGAAGCGCAGCTCGTCCTCGGAGAGGCCGGCTTCGCGCGCAGCCCTGCGAAAGGCCGACTTATTAAAGGATGAGTGGGGGGAGGCCCCGGTCTGGTTGCGGATGACCGCGAAGAGGATCAGCGCGACCACGGCCACGATGAGGCCGATCACTATGGTATCGCTCGAGGTCGAGCTCTTCGGCGCATAGAGGCTGGTTGAGCCGACTTGAGCGAGTATGGGGTAGGCTATCATGATTCGGGCAGCGCCTCGCGCATCGCGCCGAAGAAACTCTGCATCCTCGGCAAAATCTCGTACTCCGCGAGGTCGCCGATGAGCACCGCGTCCTTGTGCTCGAAAGCTTCGGTGAGCTGCCTGAGCACGGCGTTGAAGTCGCCGTAGAAACTGGGCATGGCTGCGCCCCCGATCATGATGCGCGAGGTGTCCACGCCGCTGCGGCGAAGCTCGGGTATGATGCGGATCACCTTGTTGAATATCTCGATAAAGAAGAGGACCGTCTTCATGGCCTCTCCCTCCTTGCCTGTCTGGAGGAGGACGGGAATGTCGGCGAGCTCGGCGGCGTGACCGTCGAAGAGAACCGCGGCCGAGCGCATCTCTACGACGGGGGAGCGCAGCTCGGCGAGCCTCTCACTGAAGACCGCGGCGAGCTTTTTGGTTTGGGCAGCGATCTCCGCGCGCGCGGCCTCGCTGGGCTCGTTGCCGGAGCGCTCGAGAAGGTCGGCGAAGAGCTGCACGAATGAGAGCTCGTCCGCCGCGAAGAGCCCCGCGAAGGCGTCGCGCATGTCGACCGCGCTCGCGCGTATGTTCGCCCAATCCTCGGCCGTCGACGCGCTCTCCGCCTGGGGAGACGCCGAGTGCTCGGCTATCGCGAGGAGCTCGATGAGGGTGTCGAGCGCGCGCTGCTTGATGGCAGCCGCGTCCTCGGCACCTATCTCGACCGAGGCCACTGAGGAAGGGGAGAGCGCGGAGCAGGCCGCATAGAGATCGGCGTCGATCTCCTTCCCGTCCACCCTCAGGGACACGATGACCGATCCGGCCTTGTCTATGAGATCGTCTGCCCTCGCGAGAATATCGCCGAGACTCTCCGTCTCCTTGACGTCGAGGTCGAGGCGTTCTCCGTTCACGGTTATGTTCATGCTGGATAATCCTTCCTTCAAGCCCTGTTACTGGCCCGAATTCTGCTTCGAGAAGCTGTCGATGGAGCTCGAGCTCGATTCCATCTTGTTGAGGCTCGCCTCCATGGATCCGTACTTCTCCTTGAGGTCCTGCTCCTTCGTGGCCAGCTGCGCGTCAAGGGTAGTAAGCGTTTTCTTCTCATCGTCAAGCTGTCTATCGAGGGTGCCCGTCTTGAGCGAGAGTATGCCGCCCGTCTCGGCGTAGGGCTTTATAAGCGTATCGAGGGCGTAGGCGAGGCCAGCGTTTATGATGAAGTCGCCGTTCGTATCTGTTCCGAAGAGTTGCTTTACCGCCTCGAAGTGCTCGTCCAGGGCCTTGCCGAGGGTTTCGTCCTCGATCTCGAGGTAGCCGCGCATCTTCGAGGCGTCGTAGGCCTGGGTCGCGCCGGGCTTGCTCGCGTTGGTCGCTATGCCCAATTGGGATAGGAGGACCATGTCCTTGCCGTCCTTGGTCTCGTAGGGCGCGGTCATGGTCCGCTGGAGGGCGCTCGAGAGCAGGTTCAAGGTCGAGTCTCCCTGCAGCGTCCCGAGCCTCGACTTGGCCGTCTTCTTCTCATCGTCTGAGAAGTAGGTGATCTCGTCGATGATCGCCTCGTCGCTCCTCGTGAGGACGTTGATCTGTGCCATGAGCTTGTTGTAGTTACCGATGAAGGTCACGATCGCGGTCTGAACTCCTTCGCGGTCGGGCTGCACCTTGAGCCGCACCGGTTTATCCGACGATGCCTTCACGTTGAGGGTGACGCCCGGTATGACGTCGGATATCGCGTTGGAGGGCCTGGTGACTTCGATGCCGTCGACCGAGACCAGGGCGTCCTGCGCCGTGGCGATGGGTGACTTGGCTTTGAAACCGCCCGATTCGGCGGGATCGTAGACTCGCGCCGCGGTTACCTCGAGCTTGCGCGTCGTGTCGCGGACACGGAAGGCCAGAGCGGCCGCGCTCCCACCGTAGTCGTCCAGTTTCACGGAAAGTTTCTGCGTCCCGTCTCCGTCCTGGAGCTCGGGCAGCGCTCTCTGCGAGCCGTCGGTTCCGACGACGCTCGCCATAGCGAGGTCTTCGACACGGGGCGGGATAGGGGGCGCCTTCCACTCGGGGAGGCCCGAGGCGGAGGGGGAGCCGGTCACAGTGATGCCGTCGTAGGTCGCCTGCCCGACCGCCGCGAGGCTGGGGCCTAGAGGACTCTGGGGCGCCGCGCTTCTCTCCGGAAGGCGCGTCATGCGGTACTCGAGCTCTAGCGTCATGCCCGGCTTCCTGACCGGGTTCTTGAACTCGAGCTTGGCCTCGCCCCCCGCGACAAGGGCGAGGTCCTTGGGCGCTAGCTCCTGCCGCGAGGTTTGGATGCGCTCGGCTATGCCCGTATCGAGGACAAGCTTCGCTGCGTCCGCGTCGAAACCCATGCGGTTGGCCGCGCCGGTCCTGAGCGACTCGATGACGAGGGACTTTGTGTCGGGCTTCACGGCGACGACCTGCGCACGCAGGTTGTCGCCGCCCTTGCGCGTGAGCGCGTCGGCGAATTCCTGGAGGCTGCCCCCCGAGAACTTAAGCTCTATGCGCTTGTCGCCCACGGTGAAGGCGTAATTTCCCGCAGCGACCTTGTAGTCCTTGGCGAGCTCCGAGGAGATGAAGCGGTCCGCCGAGGCCGCGCGCTTGACGACGATGCTTTTCGTCTGCTCGAGGGCCTCGCGCGTAGCCGTCGCGGTGAGGGTCTCTTCGTCCGAGGACTTGGCGACGCGAGCATTGAAGGGGTTCTTGAAGTTATAGAGGCCCTGCGCGCCTTGGCGAAGGGTGTTGAGCTTAGTGCCGAAATCGAGCCAGACGCTCTTCTGTGTCTGCATAGTCTCTATTTTCTTGGCCGACTCGTCGCGTGGGACCCGTGCCACCTTCATGAGGCCTTCTATGAGTTTTTTAGTGCCATATTTATCGGTGTCGGTTCCCGGGATCGAAATGTCGGACATTCACGCCTCGGGGAGAGTTCCAATCTCTCGGAGCCTTTCTTGGGGAAGTCGCCTTTAGGCCGACTTGTCGAAAAGAAGGCCTAGCACTTCGCGGATGCGTTCATCACAGCGCTGCAATTCCTCGGACGGAATCTCCCTCACTACTTTATCGGTATCATCGTCGATGACCTTGACGACGACACTGCCCAACTTTTCGTTCATGCTGAAGGAAAGCCTTCTGCTAAAAGGCGCGCCGAAGCGTTGGAGATCGCGGATTATGGTTTTAAGGTCTTCGGGCACGCTCTCGGCCGCTTTAGGCGCGATCTTCTCCTCGACCGCCTGGGCCGAGGCGCGTTTTGAGGCCTCGTATCGGATTGATGAGTTAATCTGTATAGACGATACGTCGAGAGCCATGTTGAGCCTCCGACTTTGCCAATCCTTCGGATTGGCATCGCAGTTTCTCGCGCCTCAACCTTTGTAAAGGAGGCGCTGCGAAACATGCGCAGATTTAACAAAAAGGCGGGAAGGGGGCGCGTTCCCCTCCCGCCGATGTTCCACCTTGGCCTTCCGGCTTCGGTATAAGGAATTCGAGAGATGACGTCCAGAAGTCTCTCGTTACCCGATTAAATGAACGGATTTTCGTTACTGAAGCAGAGACATCACATTCTGAGTGCGCGTATTGGCCTGCGCGAGCATCGCGCTTCCGGCCTGATTTAGTATGCGGTTCTTGGTGTAGTCCACCATCTGACTCGCCATATCAGTGTCGCGAATACGGCTTTCGGCAGCCTGGAGATTCTCAGAGGCCACATCCACGCCCTTTGCCGCCATTTCGAAGCGGTTCTGGTACGCGCCCAGGTCGGCGCGCTGCTTCGAAACGACCTTGAGGGCCTGATCGAGCTTGCCGATGGCCTGGTTGGCCTTGGTCGGATCTTCGATGCTGATCATGTCCGAGGTACCCTGTCCCCCCTTGAGGCCAAGGGCTTCGGCGGTCATGGTGCCGATGAAGACCTGCTTGTTCTGGTCCATGTTCGCGCCCACCTGGAACTGCATCACTGCCGTACTGTTCTTCGCGAAGCGGCCGGTGAGGATGTTCATTCCGTTGAACTGGGCGTGACTGGCGATGCGGTTGATCTCGTCGACGAGCTGGGATACCTCGACCTGGATCTGCATTCGATCCTCGGAAGTGTATATGCCGTTCGCGCCCTGAACCGATAGCTCACGCATGCGGTGAAGAATATCCTGCGTCTCTTGAAGGTACCCCTCGGTCGTCTGGATGAAGGAGACACCGTTCTGGATATTCTTCGAGGCCTGGTTAAGCCCGCGAATCTGACCGCGTAGTTTTTCGGAAACCGCGAGGCCAGAAGCATCGTCGCCCGCCCTATTGATGCGCTGACCAGAGCTGAGCTTCTCGATGTCCTTCTGGATATCGATATCCGTGCTGCCGAGCGTGCGATTCGCATACATCGCACTCATGTTGTGGTTGATGATCATCTGACCCTCCTTGAGGTATATACGCGGCAGCCTTCCATGCCGCCTGCGTTCCTTGCGCGCACGTCGACCGGGGAGGGGACGAAGATTCGCGCCGCCCCCATTCCGTTCGTCCCCGTGCGACAAGGAGCACGCCCCTTCTGCAGGGCGTCCTCTATGTCAGTGCGCGCGGGAGAGTGTTTTTCAAAGACCTACAGAGAAGACGGCCCCGAAGGACCGCCTTCCCATTAAATATACTACGCTACTGGAGCAGCTGCAAGACCGTTTGCGTCCTCTGGTTCGCCTGGGCGAGCATGGCACTACCGGCCTGGGCCAAAATGCGGTTCTTGGTGTACTCGACCATTGAGCTGGCCATATCGGCATCGCGGATGCGACTCTCGGCGGCTTGGAGGTTCTCGGCGCCGACGTCGATGCCTTTCACGGCGTGCTCGAGCCGGTTCTGGTAGGCGCCGAGGTCGGCGCGCTGCTTGTTGACCTTCTTGAGAGCCTCGTCGAGGACGCCGATACTGTGGTTCGCACTGTCGGAGCCTTCGAGGCTGAGGATACCGTCATTGCCGTTGTTCCTGACGCCCAAAGCACGGGCAGTCATCGTGCCGACGTAAACACGCACGCGCTGATCCATGTTGGCGCCGATATGGAACCACATGGATCCGGTGACCGCGTTCCCGCCGTTGTCCCGGGCGAACCGTCCGGTGAGGAGGTTCATGCCGTTGAACTGGGCGTGGCTGGCGATCCTATCGACCTCGTCGACGAGTTGGCTGACCTCGACCTGTATCTGCATGCGATCCTCGGCAGTATAGACGCCGTTGGAGGCTTGGACGGAGAGCTCGCGGAGGCGCTGGATTATGTCTTGGCTCTCCTGGAGATAGCCCTCTGTGGTCTGGATGAAAGAGATGCCGTTCGACGCGTTCTTTGATGCCTGATTGAGGCCGCGGATCTGGCTGCGCATCTTCTCCGACACGGCAAGCCCTGAGGCATCGTCACCGGCGCGGTTGATGGCCATGCCGGAAGAGAGCTTTTCCATGTTCTTGGTGGTCTGATCGTTGACGATGCGCAGGGACCTGTCGGCGAACATGGCGCTGAGGTTGTGATTGATGATCATCTGAATCCTCCTTGAATAATATCTCACGGGGCATCCTTGCCCCGATTTCAACCGAAAGAAACACGGTCACTTCTTGCTTCCCGAGTCGCCTCCTTCCGCACAAAACGTAGTAAAAAAACTAAAGCCGAAACACAACGCGCCGACACTTTAAGAAAGGGAGGGAAATCCCCTTCCTTTCCCTCACCCCCCTTATCGGCAACAGAGCCTCAAAACTTAATAGACCGTTCTATAAACTTTGCTTGCCCGGCCAAGATTCAAGACGTACAATGTCCATAGAACGAATCTCGGAGGCGGACATGAAATGCTCTGAATCGATACATACTGCGTCAGACGGGAAATCCATTTTCGTCCGAACCTGGCTTCCCTCCGGGGCGCCTAAAGCAGTTCTTCTCATAGCACACGGTATGGCCGAACATGGCGCCCGATACGAGCGTTTTGCCTCGGTTATGACCGAGGTCGGCTGGGCGGTAGTCGCCCCTGACCATCGCGGTCACGGCAAGACCGCAGCCAAAGGCGAGCTCGGCTGGTTTGCCGACCGCGACGGCTTTTTCAGGATTCGCGACGATCTCCACGAGATAGCCATCGGCCTGCGCGAGACCTACAAGCCCGCCCCGCTTTTCCTCTACGGCCATTCCATGGGCTCGGTCCTCGCCGAGACCTACATAGCCGCCTACGGCCAGGACCTTTCGGGCTGCGCCTTGTCGGGCGTGGTCGAGCCGATGGCGCCTCTTCTCCTCGCGGTAGGCAAGCTGATCGCCGTCATCGGATGTCTTTTCAAGGGACAGAGAAAACAGGCTAAAATGCTCGATACTATGGGTTTTTCCGCCTATAACAAGGATTTCGAGCCCGCTCGCACGAAGGTAGACTGGCTCTCGAGGGATCCCGCCGAGGTCGAGAAGTACGTTAGCGATCCCCTCTGCGGCTTCATCTGTAGTTTCGGCTTTTATCGCGATTTTTTTGCGGGTATCGCTTCGCTCTACGATAAGCGAGGAAGCTTCGACTCTGTGCCTAAGTCCCTGCCCATCTATATTTTCGCGGGCGCGGAGGACCCCGCGGGAGGCGCCAAGGGCTGGGTGCCCCGCCTCGCGGAGAAGCTCAAGGCTGCCGGGATTCAGAGCGTGGAGACGCGGCTTTATCCGGGCGCCCGCCACGAGGTGATCAACGAGATAAACCGCGACGAGGTTATGAGGGATTTGCGGGATTGGTTCGGCCTCCGCGTATCTCGAGCTTGACCCGGCGACGGCCTTCGACTGTATAATACCTCGAATTTCATCCGATACTTCGGCGAGGCTGTTCATTGCTCATTCGATACCGCAGATCGGCTGACGGCAAACCTGTAGCTAAAGCCGTCGTATACACCCAGGAAGAGCACCGGATCGATCGCTCTGCCATAGACCCAGATGCCCTGCGCATAGTCGAGCGCCTTCGCGAGAACGGCCACGAGGCCTATATCGTCGGCGGCGCGGTCCGGGATCTCCTTCTCGGCCGCAGGCCAAAGGATTTCGACATAGTCACCGAGGCTCAGCCGGCGCGTATCAAACGAATCTTTCGCTCCGCCCGCGTCATAGGCAGACGCTTTCGCCTCGTCCACGTCTATGCGGGACCGAAGATCTTCGAGGTCTGCACTTTCCGTTCCATAGCCAACGGCACGGTCGGCAATGAGTTCGGCACTATCGACGAGGATGCCCTTCGCAGGGACTTTACGCTCAATGCTCTGTATTATGACCCCTACGACTCGACCCTTGTCGACTACGTGGGGGGCTTCAAAGACATCGGCGCCAAGCGGATCAAGCCCGTCATCCCCCTCGCCACGATCTTCAAAGAAGACGCAGTCCGAATGATCCGCTGCGTAAAATACGCCGCTACCGCTGGGTTCCGCATCCCTTGGAACCTCCGCTGGGCCCTGAAACGGGACTCCGGCCTTCTCGCCGAGGCCAGCCCCTCGCGGCTTACTGAGGAGTTCATCAAGATCCTCGGCTCGGGTTCCTCAGCCGCCATCGTGGAAAATCTGGTCCATTTCGACCTTCTCCGGCACATACTGCCCGAGGCTGCGAGGCTCTATGCTTCCGACAAAGCCTACGCCGAAGCCCTCCGCTCGGCGCTCGGCGAGCTGGACGTGCATGCGCGCAATCCCTCGCGCGAGAAAAGCCTCTCCATGCTCCTCGCTCATTTCCTCAAGCCCTTCCTCGAATGCCGCCCTGAGACTTTTGTCGATACGCCCGACGCTTATCGCGAGGCGGTCCATGAGACGAGGCTTTTCCTTTCACCCCTCAACCCGCCTCGCGTCGAGCTCGAGACCGCGGTACTCATCGTCTTCAAGAAGCGCGGCTTTTCGCCTATGCAGAGACCGCGGCGCTTCCCTCCGCAGCAGGGGCAGGGACGAGGGGAGCAGCAGCGCAAGGAAGGCGAATCGCGCCAGGACCGGTCTCAGGGCGCTCGATCTCAGGCTCCGGCCAGGCCCGCTCAGGAAGGGCCTCGGGAAGGCGAGGGAACTCAGGGCGAAAGCTCTTCAGCCAAGCGCCGCAGGAGGCGCAAGCGTCATCACGCTCCGCAGCCGGGCCAGAAGAGCGGTCAGGAGCCTTCGGATGTCCCTGATGAGCCTTGACAATCCTTCGGCATCTTTTCCAGAATGATCATTGTGAAGACCGAAAAGCTCGAAGCGTTGACTCTTGAGGAGCTCTACGCGCTCGCTGACAGGACCGGCCTCGATTTGCCCCCCGGTCTCGAACGGCCCTTCGTCATCGAAGAGATTGCAGAGGCCCTCGAGGAGGACGAGGAAGAGTCCGAGGAAAGGCGCGCCTTTCAGGGCGAGGCCTTGCACATAGATGAGAAAAAATATTCCGACCTCCGCATCGATGATATCGGGCCCGAACCCTCCTCCGTATCAGAAGAGGCGATAGTCAGCCGCTACAACGAGACGATGATACGCGCCATTGCCCGTGATCCTTCGTGGGCTTTCGCTTATTGGGATGTCTCCGACGCGGATATTGCGGCCATGCGCGGCGATGAAAACACGGCAGGCCTCTTCCTACGCGTGGCAGGGATCGGACAAGATGAAGGGAAAGCGGCATCCGAGGGGCATCAGGAATACTTCGATATTCCCGTTAACGACGGCGACCTGCAGTGGTACATCAATCTCCCCCGCTCGGGAGTCCGTTTCCGCATAGAGCTTTGCGCGAGGAGGCTCGGATTCGGCAAGTTCCGCGTCCTCGCGCGTTCGAACGAGGTCGAATCGCCCAGACAGTCCTTAGCCTTGCCGAAGGACGGCTTCGGGACCGTTTCATATATGCTCCTTTCCCTTTCCGGCATCGAGGATCTTCCTCTCGACGATCTTCCCGATGGGAATCCCCTTTGCATCTTCCATACCGACCCCGGGGATCCGGTCGATCGCGCCGATTATTAAAGGTACACCATGGTAAATGGCTATCTCGCACTCGTCCTCAACGCTCACATGCCCTTTGTGAGGCGTCCGGAATACCCCCGATTTCTCGAGGAGCGCTGGTTATTCGAGGCTATCTCCGAGACCTATCTACCACTCCTGCGCATATTCCGCAGCCTCGAGGCGGACGGGGTACCCTTCCACTTGAGCTTGAGCATTTCGCCTACTCTCGCTTCGATGCTCTCGGACAAAGTCCTCTGTGATCGCTATATCGTCTATCTCGATTCTCAGCTCGCCCTAGCGGCAGCCGAAGAGAAGAGGGTCGGCGGCGACCCGGCTTTTGGGCCCCTCGCTCGCATGTATAAAAATCTGTACCGCGCCGACAAGGACGATTTCGTGGAGCTCTACGGCCGCGATATTCTGGCTGCCTTCGATTATTATTACAAAAGGGGGCGGGTCGAGCTCATGACGAGCGCAGCGACCCACGCCTTCCTACCCCTCTTCCGCGACAGCCCCGAGGCTTTAGTCGCTCAGGTAGAGACTGCGATAGTCACCCACCGCAAGGCTTTCGGTAAGCATCCTGCCGGTTTCTGGCTCCCCCAACTCGGCTGGTATCCAGGAGTAGCCGAGGTGCTTCGAGCGTACAACGTGCAGTATACTGTCGTAACCACTAAAGGTGCGATCTTCGGCGATCCGACTCCCGAGCGCGGCTCCTTCGCTCCCGTCGAGTGCCCCGCGGGCCTGCTCGCCTTCATCCGCGACGCCGAGGCCGCGAACGCAGTACTCTCCGAATCTTCCGGTTATCCGTCCGATCCGGTTTATCGCGATTTCTATCGCGATATCGGCTTCGACCTTCCCGCCGACTATCTGCAGGAACATCTCGAAGGTCCAGGTGAGCGCATTTTCACGGGCTTCAAGTACTGGGCGGTCACCGGCCGCACGAACGACAAGGTGCCCTACGATCCTCGCTCGGCGCAGGCGAAGGCGGCTCAGCACGCCGCACAATTCCTCGCGGGCCGCTCCAAGGAAGCCGAAGCAGCCGCGAAGCTCATGGATAGGCCTCCCCTCATGGTCTGCCCCTTCGACGCGGAGCTTTTCGGCCACTGGTGGCTTGAGGGGCCGGCTTTCCTTGAGGCGCTCTTCCGCCTGGCTGCGTCCTCGAGCGGGCTGGGCCTGATCACCCTCGGGGACTACGCTCGCTGCTATCCGCAGAACCAGATCTCCACGCCCGAGTTTTCCTCTTGGGGAGACGGCGGTTTTGCCGAAGTTTGGCTCGACGGATCGAACGACTGGATCTACCGCCATATATCCAAGGCGAGCGAGCGCATGTCCGAGCTGGCCGAGCGCTTCCCCGACGAATCGGGCCTACGCGAGCGCATCCTCAACCAGGCTGCCCGCGAAGTGCTCATGTCGATGTGCTCGGACTGGGCCCTCCTCATGCGCTCGGGCAAGTCGTCGGCCTTCGGCCGCAAGCAGATCGAGGAGGCCATCTCCAACTTCTCGCGCATCTACGATATGCTCTGTTCCAATACCGTCAGTACCGAGTGGCTCACGAAGCTCGAGAAGCGCGACAACCTCTTCCCCGATATCAACTATCGGATATTCCGAAAGAAGCGATAGATGCCCGGGCAGCCGATCGGCCCATCGAAGACCAATGTCACGCGGTTTCTCGAATCGAAGGGGATTGCTCATCGCGTCGTGACCTACGAAGTGGACCTCTCGGACCTTTCGGCGACCCATGCTGCCCAGAAGACCGGCCTTCCCGCGGAGCAAGTCTTCAAGACCCTCGCCCTGCGCGGCCCTAAGGATGGCGTCTTCCTCTGCTGCGTACCCGGCGACGCGGAGGTCGACCTCAAGAAGGCCGCCAAAGCCTCGGGCGAGAAGTCGACCGAAATGCTCCCCTTGAAGGAGCTAACCGCCGCGACAGGCTACCTTCGGGGCGGCTGTTCCCCAATCGGAACCAAGCGCGCCTACCCGGTCTTCATCGACGAGACGGCCCAGCTCTTCGGCGAGATATCGGTGAGCGCCGGAGCCCGTGGCTCCCAGGTTGTGCTCGCCCCCGCGGACCTTCTAACGGTCCTAGAAGGCCGAGCAGCCTACGCGGACCTGACGTGAAGACAAAGGCAACCACGGAGGTTTGCCGGGGCTTGATCTTCGGTTCGGGAGCGTGGCATTATTTGGCATGGAGACTCGCGGTATCTTCGAGAATCTTTCTCCTCTAGATCACCGTTATTGGATTGCCAATAAGGAAATATTCGATGCCCTTTCGGCTGTCGTGTCGGAGAGCGCCCAGGTGCGCGCCTGTGCCAGGGTCGAGGCGGCCCTGCTTATCACCCACCTTGAGCTTCGCGGCCGTTCCGACCCGAAGCTCTTCGCGTCTATAGAGGCTGCCGCCGAGGCGATAGACCCAGAAGAGGTCTACGCCGAGGAAGAGACGACGCACCACAACATCCGCGCCCTCGTCAACGTCTTCCAGAAGAAAGTCCCCGCCGACATAGCCAGCCTCGTGCACATGGGCGCGACGAGCGTCGACATCCTCGACACGGCCAAGTCCCTCTGCCTTCGCGAGGCGGCCCGCGGCGTAGTCCTCCCCCTCCTCGCCAAGGTCGAGCTCGAGCTCTGCCGCCTCGCGGTCGACGAGGCCGAGACGCCGCAGGTCGGCCGCACGCACGGGCAGCACGCGGTGCCCCTGACCTTCGGCTTCGCGATGGCCGAGTACGCGAGCCGTCTCGGGAAGTCCGTGCTGCGGGCCTCCGATCTCGCCGGGGAACTCCGCGGCAAGCTCGCGGGGGCTGTGGGATCGTACAATGCGCTCTCGATGAGCTATCCCGACCCAGAGGCGGTGGAGCGCCGCTTCCTCGAGCGGCTAGGGCTCGAGCCCTCCGAGCACTCGACCCAGCTTGTCGAGCCCGAGTACGTCCTCCGCCTCCTCCTCGAGCTCAACGCCTCCTTCGGCATACTCGCCAACCTTGCGGACGACCTGCGCAACCTGCAGAGGACCGAGATAGGCGAGGTGCACGAGTCCTTCTCGCAGGGGCAGGTCGGTTCCTCGACGATGCCGCAGAAGCGCAATCCTTGGAACAGCGAGCACGTGAAGAGCCTATGGAAGGCCTTCTCTCCCCGAGTGATAACTTTTTATTCCGACCAGATATCCGAGCACCAGAGGGACCTCACGAATTCCGCGAGCGAGCGCTTCGTCCCCGAGTACTTCGCGGGCCTCGCCGCGGCCGCGAACCGCATGCTCTCGGTGCTTGAGGGACTCTCAGTCGACCGCGCGCGCATGGCCGCCAACCTTAAGCTCACGGGCGGCGCCGTGCTGGCGGAGCCCGCCTACATCCTCCTCGCTGAGTCGGGCGAGGCAGACGCGCACGAGAAGCTACGCCGCATAACGCTCCTGTGCGAGCGGGAGGGGCTCTCCCTCCCTGCGGCCCTCGAGCGCGAGGGCGTGCTTGGGAAGCTCACGGAGAGACTGGCCGCCCTCGGCTTTTCCGAGCCGCTCGCATTCTTCGAGCGCCCCGAGCTCTATCGCGGCAAGGCCGCCGAGAAAGCCCAGGCCATCGGGATCAAGTACCGCGACCTCATGGGGCCTATCGCCTTGAACTGAGAAACGGGTCCGTCCGGCCTTCGCCGGCCCGGGCCGGCGGCCGGCGGACTTTGCCGGGGCCGCCCGTTTCCGGGTCGGCCACCTAACAGTAAGGCGAGCCGCCCGGAAGCGCTCTCGCCAAGCGCGCCAGGCAGAAGGGCGCGGAAGGCTCACCTGATGCTCGAAGAGACCTATTCCTACGACGATGTCCTCCTCGTTCCCGGCTACTCCGAGGTCCTGCCAAGGGACGTCGACGTTACCACCGTGATCGCGGGAGATATTTCGCTCAACGTGCCGATCCTATCGGCCTGTATGGACACGGTTACCGAGGAGCGCCTGGCCGTCGCCATCGCCCTCCAAGGCGGCACGGGCGTCATCCATCGCAACCTCTCGCCGGCCGTGCAGGCCGAGCAGGTCGCCTCGGTCAAGCGCTACCTCAACTGGATCATCGAGAACCCCGTCACTGTCGAGGCGGACAGGACGCTCCGCGACGTGCGTTCGATCATGGAAGGCCAGCGCGTCACCGGCCTCCCGGTCGTCGACGGCTCAGGCAAGCTCGTCGGTATCATCACCGCGCGCGACCTGCGTTTCCGCCGCGACGAGCTTTCGCTCGTGCGCGACGCGATGACCTCGCACGTGGTCGTCGAGAATCTCGACGCGACGCCTTCGAGCGCCCGAGCCAAGTTCGACGAGCATCGCATCGAGAAGCTGCCGGTCGTGGACGGGGAGGGCAAGCTCGCCGGGCTCATCACCGTGAAGGACATGGAGAAGCACGAGCGCTATCCCAAGGCCGCGACCGACAAGGCTGGCCGCCTCATCGTGGGCGCGGCAGTCTCTCCGCAGGACTATGAAGTCCGCATTCCACTGCTCAAGGCCGCCAAGGTCGACTTCCTTGTCCTCGACACCGCCCACGGAGACTCGAGGAATGTGATCGAGGCGGTCCGCGGAATCAAGCGCTCCTTCCCCGGCATCCCCGTCATCGGAGGGAACGTCGCCACGGCCGGGGGCACGCGCAGGCTCATCGACGCGGGGGCCGACGCAGTGAAGGTCGGCGTCGGTCCCGGCTCGATCTGTACGACGCGCATAGTCTCGGGCGTGGGCGTGCCCCAGTTCTCCGCGGTCCTCGCCTGCGCGGAGGAGGCCGTCAAGTCCGGCATTCCCATTATCGCGGACGGCGGCATCAAGTACTCCGGCGACATCGTCAAGGCAATAGCCGCGGGAGCCGCGGCAGTCATGATCGGCAACCTTCTCGCGGGCCTCAAGGAAGCTCCCGGCCGAGAAGTGCTCTATGAAGGCAGAATCTACAAGGAATACCGAGGCATGGGCTCGATGGGCGCCCTCAAGGACGGCTCGGGCGACCGCTATGGCGTCACCAAGGACGAGACTCCCGTGCCCGAGGGTATCGAGGGCCGCGTTCCCTACAAGGGCGAGCTCAAGAACTTCCTTCTCCAGCTCGTCGCAGGCCTGCGCAAGGGCATGGGCTACACTGGTTGCAAGAACCTCGAGGAGCTGCGCGAGTATAAGAAATTCGTGCGTATAACTTCCGCGGGCCTGCGCGAGAGCCACGCCCACGATGTGGCCATCACGCAAGAGGCGCCTAATTACAGTAGGCCCTGATGGGCGCCGTCGTGTATACTGGGCCGAGGGGGAAGGCATGAACATAGTGGTGATCGGCGCCCAGTGGGGCGACGAAGGCAAAGGCAAGATCGTCGATTATCTCGCGGGAGACGCGCGGCTAATAGTGCGCTTTTCGGGAGGGGCCAACGCGGGGCACACGATCGTGATCGGAGGCGAGCAGTACGCCCTCCACCTTGTGCCTTCGGGCATTCTCTATCCCGACAAGACGGTCATCCTCGGCACGGGCATGGTCATCGATCCCGAGGCCCTCTTCTCCGAGCTCTCCGGTCTCGAGGCCAGGGGCGTCGACTGGCATGGCCGCGTCCTCATTTCCGATCGTGCGCACCTCGTGTTGCCGACCTACCGCCGCATCGACAAAGAGCTCGACGCCGCCCGCAAGAAGCCCATCGGAACGACGGGCCGGGGCATCGGCGTCACCTACGCGATGAAGGCCTCCCGCGACGGCGTTCGAATCGCCGACATCTCCGATCCCTCTCGTCTCGCGAACCTGGCCGAGGAGGATCGCGCCTTCATAGGGCAGTGGGGCGGCAAGCTCTCTCCCATGGCCGTCGACCTCGTGCCCTACCTGCGTTCGCACAAGAACGCCTACACGCTCTTCGAGGGCGCCCAGGGCGCGCTCCTCGACCTCGACACCGGCACCTATCCCTACGTCTCGAGCGGCATGTCCTGCGCCGCGGGGGCGGCCGCCCAGGGCGGCATCGGGCCCCGCGCTATCGACCGCATTCTCGGCGTCTTCAAGGCCTACTCGACGCGGGTCGGCAACGGCCCCTTCCCGACCGAGTTCAATCCCGCTTCCCAGAGCGCCCTCGACGCCTACATCCGCGAGACGGGCCGGGAGTACGGCGTGACTACCGGTAGGCCCCGACGCTGCGGCTACCTCGACCTCGTCGCGCTGCGCTACGCGGCGACAGCCAACTCCATCGACCGCCTCGTGCTCACCCACCTCGACGTCTACGACGAGCTCGACGAGTTCGAGGCTTGCGTCGCCTATCGCGTGGGCGGCCGTATAGTCGAGGACTTCCCGACCTCGGTGGCCGACCTCGAGGCTGCCACTCCTGTCTTGCGCAAATTCCGCGGCTGGAAGCAGAAGATCGGCGCTCTGCGCGCCTACGACGAGCTCCCGCGCGAAGCGCGCGACTACATCGCTTTCATCGAAGAGTACGCCGAGACGCCCGTCTCCATGGTATCCGTCGGCTCCGACCGTAATGCCACCATCGTCAGGGAGAGTCCGTGGACAAGATCCTGATCCTCGATTTCGGCAGCCAATACACTCAGCTCATAGGCCGTCGCGTCCGCGAGCTCGGCGTCTACGCGCATATAGCCCCGAGCGACGCGGCGCTCGACACTGAACTCCTTGAAGGCACGAAAGGAATCATTCTCGCGGGTTCGCCCCGTTCGGCATACGAGAAGGACGCGCCGAAGCCGCACCCTTCGGTCTATGCTTCCGGCCTGCCGATGCTCGGCATCTGCTATGGCATCCAGCGCATGACCATCGACTTCGGCGGCAAGGTCGAGAGATTGGGCGAGCGCGAGTACGGCCGCAAACCCGTCCGGCTCGCCGAGAGCGCGCTCTCTGCCGCCCGCGATCCGTTGCTGAGGGGCCTGCCGCTCGAGTTCTCCAGTTGGATGAGCCACGGGGATTCCATCGCCGTTCCCGCGCCGAGTTTCGAGGTCCTTGCCTCTTCCGAGGGCGGTATCCCGGCGGTACTGTACTCGAAGTCGCGGGGGGCCTGGGGCTTGCAGTTCCACCCCGAGGTGAGCCACTGCGAGGGCGGCATGACCATACTCGAGAATTTCGTCGTCGGCATCTGCGGCGCCCAGCGGCAGTGGAGCATGAAGGCTTACCTTGACGAAGTCGCCGAGCGCGTACGCGCCAAAGTGGGGGGGACAGACGCCCTTCTCCTCATCTCGGGCGGCGTCGATTCGACTGTTGCCGGAGCCTTGCTTCTCAAGATCCTTCCCCCCGAAAAAGTCCATCTTCTGTATATAGATACCGGCCTAATGCGCAAAGCCGAGAGCGAAGAGGTCATGCGGAACCTCCGCGACCTGGGCGCCAAGCACATGGACATGGTTGATGCCGAGAAAGAGTTTCTTTCGGCTCTCGCGGGCCTCGAGGATCCCGAGGCCAAGCGAAAGGCGATAGGCGACCTCTTCATCACCATCCAGCAGCGTGAAGTCGAGCGCCTGGGCATACCCGACGCCTTCCTCGCGCAGGGTACCCTCTACACCGACCTCATCGAGTCGGGCAAGGGCGTGGGGTCCAAAGCCCAGGTCATCAAGAGCCACCACAACGTGCGCAGCCCCCTCATCGAGGCCAAACGCAAAGCGGGCCGCGTCGTCGAGCCTCTCGATCGCCTCTATAAAGACGAAGTACGCGCGCTGGGGCGCCTCCTCGGCGTATCGGAGGACGTTGTGCGACGCCATCCCTTTCCCGGGCCGGGCCTGGGCGTACGTATCCTGGGAGAGGTCACGAAAGAGCGCTGCGATCTCTTGCGCGAAGCGGACGCGATCTACATCGCAGAGCTCAAGGAGCGTGGCCTCTACGACAAAATCTGGCAGGCCTTCTCGGTCCTCCTGCCTATCCGCTCTGTCGGAGTCGCCGGCGACGAGCGCAAGTACGGTTCCGTCCTCGCCCTGCGCGCGGTGACTTCAGAGGACGGCATGACCGCCGACGTCTATCCCTTCGAGATGAAGGATATGCTCGAGATCTCGAGCGCCATCACAAACAAGGTCCCCGGTATAGGGCGGGTAGTTTATGACATCTCGTCAAAGCCGCCTGCTACCATAGAGTGGGAATAGAAGCCGGGCGGAGACTGACCTCCGCCCGGCTGTCGTTCATTGGACGAGCGGCATAAAATTACGCGACAGAGAAGGGCGTTGACAGAGAGCCTATTCTAATATCCTTGCCAGTCGGTTTCGTGTGAGAATCTTGAAGTTGAGAATGTTCGTTCCCATGCGGCTGTACGACGTAACGCGTGATTCCGCCTTCGTCGTCTTTTCGATGAAGAATACCCCAGTTTCCGCATCCTCTTTGGAGAAGCTGAGGTTGTTGCCCATAAGGCACAGTACGTCTTCCGTACTTCCCGAGTTCTGAACTTCCGGTTTGTCCGTGTTGCCGACGCTGATAATAGTTGGGCCTGTAGGACCAGGCCTATCGACCGGTTTGATCTTTATCGCCGACTTGATCTTGTTGAGGACTTCCTGATCCGGCCGTATGCGGATGGTGAGCTTGTCGAGCGATAGCTTGTGGGTCTGAGATCCAGCGGGATCGTTCGATTCATCTTCTGCATAGCTTTGCTGAATGGCCAATGAGAAGCAACCAAGAGGCGTAGAGACTAGCTCAAGGGCTATGCTTCAACCGAGCGAAAGCTAAAATGGCGGTTGTTGAGCGACAATCTATCTAAGCGGATCTTACAGTATTGTTGCTGTTATTTATATATCATTATATTATGACTGCGGGACAAGCTCTAAGTAGGGAATTCAAGGTTGCATCGAGTGCCTATCTTTTGCCCCATCATTTTAAAATCACCGCCAAGCTGCTTGGCCAGGGCGAGTATAAGTTGAAGTCCTGTTCCAGAGTTAGTAGAGAGATTAAAGTCATTGCTTAGCCCACAGCCGTCATCTGTCACATCAAGAATCACACTACCGTTGTTTTTTGAAGTGATACCGTAACAGTTCCCTTCATCCTGTTAGGGAATGCATGTTTTATCGCATTCGTAGTTATTTCTGTGAGAATTATCCCAATAGGAATGACATCATTAACTGAGATGGTTACTGCTTCCATTTCAGTAACAAGCGAAATATCTTTTGAAAGGCTGGCAATGCCATTTACGATCGAAGCGCAATACTCATCGAGCAGAACTTCACTGAAAGATCCGGATACATAGAGGAGCGAGTACAGTTCGGATATGGCTCTTATGCGGGCATCCAACTCCTCTAGAGTCTGATTAATCTTTGGGGAAGCAGTCTTTTCAGCAGCCAAAGATATCATGCTGGTGATCATAGTAAAGCTATTCTTTACCCGATGCTCTAGCTCGCGAAGCAGGTTTTTGTTTTCCTTGGCACTTTTTTCCAACAGTTTCTCTGAGAAAACACGCGCAGAAATTTCGCGTATATTGCATTGGATGAGCTTACCCGCCTTTACTGTATATACATTGCTTACAAACTCCACATCGATTGTTTTACCGGTCGCGGCCTCGAGGGGTAAATTCCGTAGCGGACATATTCCTTCTCTTTCAATTCTTGAAAGTTATTTTTATTGGCGATAATGTCCTTGAAAAAGCCGATTTCCCAGATCGTTTTTTTTCTAGACTGAGCTTTTTCGCCAGGGAAATGAGAGCATCGTCCTCAACAAGGAGAATATTTCGACCGTTCGGCATTGACATAAACCGCTCCCTGAGGCAGCCCTTTGTTGTTTACTTTCCATAAACATGGCATTTGGGCTGTTCTGTTAGCTATAGTATAATAGATTACGGTGATATATTTGCCTATTTGGTAAATATAAAACGCAAAGGTATTATTAGATAATTTTGGCCTGCACTTGTTAATAAAAACTTATGACCTATACTCCTAAGTAGAGCATAAGGCGGGGATCTCTCAGATTCCTATGTGAAGGAGGCACGTATGGCCCTTTTCGATATAAGTCTGCATAGAAGCAATATTAAGCAAGAGCTGAATTAATCGTGAGCCGCTCCTGGAAAGACGGAGGAGCCCATTCTTTAATCTACTCTTAAACTTCTAGGTTTGGCACGTAAAACTAAGTAGTAACGATTGCTAGTGAACATGGGGAAAGGCGTTCTGAAGAGTAAAATCGGAACAAAACAGATGGTCGCAGGTGATGCCATCAAATCATCCAATTCACTATTGTAAGGAGCACTACATGAGTATTTTTGAGCGAATGAAAGTACGAACGAGTCTTGTAATGAGCTTTGCTGTTGTCGTAGCCATTTTTGCTATCGTGCTAGGCGTTAGTTATAGCAGCCTGCTCAGCCTTGTAAAGGCAAACGGATGGAATATCCACACCTATCAGGTCATGGAACAGTCTGACGATATCCTGTCTTCCTTGATAAACATTGAGACTGGATATCGCGGCTATGTAATCACTGGAGCGGAAGCCTTTCTTGAGCCTGTATCCTTAGGGAAAGAGGGATTTCGCAAGGCCTTTGATATAGCGAAATCCCTTACTTCCGATAATCCAGCTCAACAGGAGCGTCTTGGGCAGGTCCTAGACGCCTATACAGCATGGACCAAGAACGAAATCGATGCCACGATAGCCCAACGGAAGACCGCTTCTGACCAGAAGGCTCTGGTCCATGTATACAAATGGATCGAGGAGGGCCATGGCAAAGAGCAGATGGATAGTATGAGGAAGCTGCTCTCCGACATAAAAGGCAACGAATCGAGCCTCCTCGTCGTGAGGGCGAAGGAAATGATCAGCACCCAAAATATTGCTATCGGCATCATACTGGGTGGTGGTCTCATTGCGATTATTGCCTCGCTCCTAATGGCTTTCCTCCTATCCTCGAGTATTACCCGTCAACTCGGAACGGAGCCCAGGGAGATAAAGCGGATAGCTGAGAAGATAGCAAAAGGTGAACTTGACATGGACTATTCCTCGGTGAAGAATCCCGTAGGCGCCTTCGCATCGATCAAGATTATGAACGAGAAGCTTGTCGAGACCGTTGCCGCTATCAATGAAGCAGCCACGCAGGTCTCCGCGGGTAGCGAGCAGGTAAGTACGACCGCTCAACAGATGAGCCAAGGCGCCACAGAGCAGGCCTCGAGTGCGGAGGAAGTCTCCAGTTCCGTTGAAGAGCTTGCCGCCACGATCAAGCAGAATAATGACAACTCCCTCACCACTGTAAAGATATCCCAGAAGGCCGCGGCCGATGCTGCAGAGGGCGGGAAAGCCGTGGACGAGGCAGTCGCTGCGATGAAAGTGATAGCGGGCAAGGTCGATATTATCAACGAAATCGCCCGACAGACCAATCTACTCGCCCTAAACGCGGCGATAGAGGCCGCGCGGGCAGGCGAAGTGGGCAAGGGCTTCGCTGTCGTCGCGAGCGAAGTGCGCAAGCTCGCCGAGCGATCGCAGGCCGCTGCGGGCGAGATCACAACACTGTCGGCCTCGACGGTAGCCAGTGCAACCAAGGCAGGCGGGATCATCGGTCACACTGTCCCCGATATTCAGAAGACCGCGGACCTTGTCCAGGAGATATCCTCCGCATCACGGGAACAAGCTTCCGGTTCCGATCAGATCGGCAAAGCCATAGTCCAGCTCGACACTGTGATCCAGCAGAACGCCTCGGCGAGCGAGGAAATGGCGTCCATGTCTGAAGAGCTTTCGGGCCAAGCGGTGCAGCTCATGGAAACCATGTCTTTCTTCAAGCTCGCATCGAATATAGAGGAAAACGCGAAGATGCTAAGTGGGTCAAAGCATGAAATCCATGTAGCCCATATCGGCGCTGGAATAGCGGCCGGCAAAGCCGGGACCACCCGCACACCGACTCGGACGGCCATAGTCCTCGCGAAGCACGAGCCCGCCACAGACGGCGACTTTGAATCTTTCTGAAGGTATCAGCTATGGATGAAACGTACGCTATTCCTGTGAGTCGAGTAATTGAAGTCCTTTGGTGCGGGGCCTGCGGAAGACTTTCTAAAAGGTGTCGGTCGAAAAGACGAGCAATCTATCCTTGTTCTCGAAATAAATCGACTCTTCAAAATTTATCGGGCCTGCTTAAGCTTGCAGGATCAGAAGACATCAAAAGAGCTCGCGTAGATGCCCGCTCTTCGGTGCCTTTCCCTTCGTGGATGAAGAAGACGCCCTGGTTGCCGTCCGATTTGAGGAAGCTGAGCATGTGCCCGGAAAGATGAAGGACATCTCCGACGAAACCTGCGTTCAGGATACCTTTTATTTTCTCTCCACGATGATGCGGCCTGCGACTTTATCCAGCCGGAACTTGCAGGCGTGCATCTTCCCTTCGACGACTATACTGACCCGGCAGATTTCGATCACTACGCCGGGGAACACCTCGCTACGGGCTTCGACGACCGCGTTGTCGTCCGCATCGAGTTTGCCCAAGAGATCCGTGATGATGGAGCGCAGGTCGATCGCTTTCTTTGCGAACTCGCTCTTGGCCTTTTCCATCTCCGCACCCGGGCGAGCTTGGGCTGCATGATCTACTTGGCGAATGCGCGCCGCCAATAGGCGCATCTTCTCGTTCGCCTCGTCGAGCCGGTGCTGGACGGTAAAGTCGATGCCCGCGTGGATGCGCGTGGGCTGAAAGGCCTCGTTGCCGAGCCTGCCGCAGCGGATGCCGTGCGTGGCGAATACTTCGCCTCCCATGATGACGCCCTTGTCTCCCATCTCGATGCTGCCGAGAGTATAGAGCTTCGAGCCCACGAGGGCCGAGGAGAGGTGCACATTGCCTCGAACCGCGACATGGCAGTTCTGGACATACTTGGCTTTCAGCTCCCCCCCGACGCGGACCTCGCCCTTGCGCCTGCCGATGATTCCCTGGGCGCATATGAGGTCTTTTTTCGCGCTGATCTCGAAGGCGTCGACAGTCGACTTGCAGACGATGCTTCCCCCGGATACCACCTTGAAGCCGTCGTGGACTACGCCTTCGATGACCACGTCGCCGGGGAACATGATGTGGCCGGTGTGGAAATCGACCTCGCCTTTGACGAGGAGGACTTCGTCGACGTCGGCGCAGCCGGACTCGATGGCGAGCCTACCGTCCACGGCGGCGACGAGCTTGTCCTCGCGGCGTTCCACGTTGCGGCCCGCTATGCAACTCTCAGGGTTCTCGCGGCTGAAGGGCGTCTCCTTGCCACGCACATCCAGGCCGTTTTTGCCTTCGTGTTTGGGCAGGACGGTCGCGATGATCTCATCTTTATGCACTACGAAGAGGGTAGCGAGTTCGCGGAAGTCGACTCTCTGGACTCGATCGTCTATTTGAGGCCCATGTTTCGTGAACTTAGGCTCCAGCGAGGCATGCTCGGGAATCTCCGCCTCGGGCTCGGTTCCCCTGGCCACGACGATGTCGCGAAGGATCTTGCGCTCGAGATTACAGTTCATCGTCGTTTCGGTTATCTCCTCCTCGAGGAGTCCCGAGACGACGCCAATGCGCCGCAGAAGTTCGTAGACGTATGAGGGATCGATCGGCAATCCGTCGCCTTTTGGGGGGTAGAAGGTCGCGGTCGCGCTCATCGCGTCGGGTGCGACGGAGACTTCGACGGTCCCGTCGATCGCGCTTCCCAAGCTGTGGAAGGAAACCGATTCTTCACCTTGTTGGTCGTTATCGCCCATATACTTTTAATGTATCGGCGGATAAACCCTAGGTCTTGCTCTTTTTAGGGAATTGTGTATAAATTGAGATTTATCTGTATTTTTATCCATTTTCGGAGACCCCATGAAAGAACGCTTCGAGCGGTTAAAGACAGTCCGAAATCTCATCAAGGCGCATAGAATCGATTCACAGGAAACGCTTCTGCAGCTCTTGCAAGAGGCTGGCTATACGGTTACACAGGCTACACTCTCCCGCGATCTCAAGTATCTCAAGGTAGGCAAGGTTTCCGATGGCCACTCGGGCTACTATTACACCGTCCCCTCCGACGAGGAGAGGCGCGAGTCCGAACGGCACTATATCCAGGATTTTATGCGCGGCTACGTGGCCATAGACTGGAACACGAGCGTGGCAGTGGTCCGCACATTCTCGGGACATTCGGACTCGGTGGCCTTGGCCATCGACAATATGGGCCTCGAAGAGGTTCTCGGCACCATTTCCGGCCGCGACAACATGGTCTTCATTGCCCTGCGCGAGGGGTCGACCGGCGACGACCTCGTCGTCGCGATGAAGAAGAAGATCCCCGAGCTCGAGATAGACTGACGTTCAGGCTACCGACTAGAGTTCGGAGGCTTACGCTTTTTTCATAGTTTTGTATTGCCGGTGCTCTTTCGCTACGTGCTCGAAGAGATCCTTGAGCTTCCATCCGAGGTTAGTCTCGGTGCTCGTGGCGAAAGCCGCGTCCGCGGCCGAGGGCAGGGCAGTTTTTAAAGCGCGCATGGCGGCGAGGGCCTCTTCGGGCGTGAAACCGTGAAGGATGACTATCTTTTGCTCTTCCATGGCAGTTAATGTAGCTTCCGCCGCGCGTTCTGGCAAGATTGACCCGCGCCGCCGCGTTCGCGTAGACTTCGGTTTCGATGCCTTCTCGATGGGAGGATCCGCGTGCAGGCTTTGCTTCAGTTCTTCGATATCGTGCTCCACGTCGATAAGTATCTAACTCCTATACTCCAGCAATACGGCGGCGTTACTTATCTCTTCATGTCCCTTCTCATCTTCTGCGAGACGGGCCTCGTAGTCACGCCCTTTCTGCCGGGGGACTCCGTCATATTCGCGCTCGGCGCCTTAGCGGCGACGGGCGGACTCGACCTCGGGCTCCTCGCCCTCGTGCTCATGTCCGCTGCGGTCTTCGGCAACGTCGTCAACTACGCGATCGGCCGGAAGCTCGGGCCTGCCGTCTTCAGGTCGGAAAGCTCCCGACTTTTCAAACGCGAGTACCTCGAGCGGGCGCATTCCTTCTATGAGAAGTACGGCGCCCTGGCCGTCATCCTCGGCCGCTTCATGCCCATAATCCGGACTTTCGTGCCATTCGTCGCGGGCATCGGCAAGATGAGCTATGGCCGCTATTCCTTGTTCAACTTCATCGGCTCGGTGAGCTGGGTAGCCCTCTTCCTGCTGGGCGGCTACTTCTTCGGCGCTCTTCCCTTCGTTCAGCGGAACTTCGGCGTCGTGGCCTTGGGCATCATCGTCATCTCTTTAATACCGCCCTTCGTGACCGCAATCAAGGTTCGGCTCGGTTCGAGGAAGTAGTCACGATACGCCCTCCGGCTCGAAGCGGCTCGCGTACATTCGCGCATAACTACCCCCTCGCTCGAGGAGCTCGTCGTGCGAGCCTGACTCCACGATATGTCCGTCCTCGAGTACGAGAATGAGGTCGGCCCCGCGGATCGTCGAGAGGCGGTGGGCTATAACGAAGCTCGTGCGCCCGGAAGTTAGCTTGCGCAGCGCTTCCTGGACGCGCAATTCGGTCTGGGTATCGATCGAGCTCGTCGCTTCGTCGAGGATGAAGATAGGCGGATCGGCGAGCATGACGCGGGCTATGGTCACGAGTTGCCGCTGCCCCAGCGAAAGGCCTTCGCCCGAGGCCCCGATGACCGTGTCGTAGCCGCGGCCTAGGCGCTCGATGAAGTCGGCGCCCGCCTGCTTCGCGGCTGCTACGATTTCCTGGTCCGTGGCCTCTGGCTTCGAGTAGGCTATGTTGTCCCGAAGGCTGCCGCCGAAGAGCCAAGTATCCTGCAGGACCATGCCGAAGCAACGCCGTAGGTCCGCGCGCCGGAAGTCGTGGATGTCCACGCCCTCGAGCGTTATGCGGCCTGCGTTCACGTCGTAGAAGCGCATGAGGAGGTTGACGAGAGTGGTTTTTCCCGCGCCCGTTCGTCCCACTATTGACACGCTCGTGCCGTAGGGGATATCGAGCTCGAGCCTTTCGATGAGCCGCTGCTCCGGAACGTAGGAGAAGCCCACGCCCTCGAATCGGATGTCTCCCGACGACGCGGGCATCGGGCGCTCGCGTTCATCTTCCTCCTCGACGGAGGCGCGCTCTAGCACTTCCTCGATGCGCCTCGCGCTCGCGAGGGCGGCCTGGATCTGGGAGAGTACGTTGGTGATGTCGTTGAAGGGCTTGGCGAAGAGGGTAGCGTAGATGAGGAAGCTCGAGATGCCGCCGATCGTGAGGCCTCCCCCTATCGCTATGAGGCTGCCCGTCACTCCCATTACACTATAGGCGATGTTGTTCACTAGACGCGTCGAAGGATTCGCGAGGGAGGAGTAGAACTGAGCGGAGACTCCCGCAGCGTAGAGCCGCCGATTGGTTTCTTCGAAGCGCTCGAGGGTCGTGTCCTCGAGGCGGAAAGCCTTGACCTCTTTGCGGCCCTCTATCATCTCCTCTGCGTAGCCGTTGAGGCTGCCTACGATCTCCGCCTGATCCCGGAACCTGCGCTGGGAATTGCGCGCGATGAAGCGAGTGGCGAAGATCGACAGCGGCGTGAGCACTATCACGACTATCGCCATGGTCGGGTTTAGGATGAACATGATGCCTGCCGCGCCGATGATGGTCGCCACGCCCGAAAGGAGCTGGGCGAGTCCCTGGAGAAGTCCGTCCGACACGGCGTCTACGTCGTTTACGAACCGGCTTATGGTGTCGCCCTGCGAGGTATCGTCGAAGAAGGCGAGGCCGAGGACACCCAGCTTATCGAAGAGGGCGCGTCGGAGATTCCGCGCCGCGAGATAGGAGATGCGATTGGTGACGAGGCTCAGAAGCCACTGGAAAAGGTTCATGATGAGATAGACGGCGACCAGTGAGCCGAGGACGGTCGCGACGGACGCGCCAGCGGAGACGACGGGCCCCATGAGATCGATGGCGCGTCCGATGAGCCTCGGCGCCGCGAGGCTGCCCGCCGCCGCGATCAAGGCGCAAACAACGGCCATGGCTATCATGGCTGCGTTTCCCTCGAGGTCGCGGAGCGTTTCGCGAATTTTATTTCCGTTCATAGTGCATCCTTTCTCAAGATCAAGCCTGCGACGCGATGATATCGCGGTAGGCGGGACAATCGTTCATGAGCTTCTCGTGCGAGCCCTGGCCGACGATAGAGCCTTTATCGAGAACGACAATCCTGTCTGCGTCGCGGATGGACGAGGCTCGCTGGGAGACTATCACCGTGGTCAGCCCGCGGCGGGTTTCCCTCAGGGCGGCGCGCATGGCCGCGTCCGTCGAATAGTCCAGGGCGCTCGAGGCGTCGTCGAGGAGGAGTATCTCCGGGTTGCCTAGTATGGCCCTGGCGACTCCGAGCCGCTGCCTCTGTCCGCCCGAAAAGTTCGAGCCACCGCGTTCGACCCGAGTCTGGAAGCCCGCGGGCAGTTTCGCGATGAACTCCTGGGCCTGTGCGATGCGCGCCGCCGTGGCCAGGTCCTTGTCCGTCGCTTCGATCCTGCCCGCCGCGCCCATGGCGATGTTCTCTGCTATCGTCGCGCTGAAAAGCAGCGCCCGTTGGGGGGCGATGCCCACCTTGGCGCGAAGCTCGGCATCGGAAATGCAGCGAATCGGGGCGCCATCGATCCTGAGCTCGCCTGAAGTTGCGTCGTAGAAACGCGCGACGAGACCGAGCAGCGTAGACTTGCCCGAGCCTGTTCCCCCAATGATTCCCACGCTCTCTCCGCGCTCTACGCGCAGCTCGATGTCGCGCAGGGCCATTCCTCCGTCGTAGCCGAAGGAGACCCTGGCGAACTCGATGGCGGGGGCTTCTGCGCTCGCCGTCGGACTGTCGTACGCTGCCTCGATCCGGCCGATTTCGGTCTCGGTTTCCAATAGCTCGTTTACCCGCGCCGCGGAAGCCGATGCCTTGCTGAAGACGACGACCAGGTTGGACACCACGATGAGAGCCAAGAGCAATTGCATGATGTAGTTGACGAAAGCGATCACCTGGCCTTGCATGATCTCACCCCGGCCGACCATTTTGCCGCCCATCCAAAGTATGGCCAGGATGCCTGCGTTCACCGCCAGCGTAGTGGCAGGATTGAGGAGGGCGGAGACGCGGCCCACGGAGAGGGCGGTGTCCGCGAGCGCGTCGTTGGAAGAGTCGAAGCGGCGCTTTTCCTTGCCCGTCGTGGCGAAGGCCCGTATGACGCGTACGCCCGAGAGATTCTCCCGGACGATGACGGCGAGCGAGTCCAGCCTTTTCTGGTAGCTTCGGTAAAGGGGTGCCGAGGCGCGCGCGATGAGAGCGATGATTAGGATGAAGACAGGAACAGAGGCGATGAGCACGAGGGCCATCTTCATGTTGAGCAGCATCGCCATGACGATCGCTCCTATGCAGATGAAAGGAGCCCTGATGACGAGTCGGATGAGCATGGCCACGCCGATCTGCAGGGCGTTAACGTCGTTCGTGATGCGGTTCGTTAGACTCTGCGTGCCGAAGATGTCGAGCTGGGCGATGCTCAGGGACGAAATGCGCGCGAAGAGATCGTTACGCAGGGCGGTTCCAAAGCCCTGCGATGCCCGGGCCGCGAAGTATTGGCAGACGAGGGCGCTCACGAAGCCACAGAGGGCCATCGCGATCATGAGGCCGCCGGTCTTGAGCACGTAGTCCTTGTCCCCTCGGTTTACGCCATTGTCTATCATTGCAGCCATGATCGTCGGCAAGAGGAGTTCGAAGATTGCCTCGAGCAGCTTGAAGAGCGGCCCGAGCACGCATTCCTTTTTATAGGCCCCGAGATATCGAGCGAGCTTCAGCATGTCGCGCATCCTTTCATCTCTGTGAGAGTCTACTTGTTCGCGAACAATATTAAAAATACAATTTTGCGATAGGTTTCATAGCTGATAAATATGGGAGGACGGTCATGGAATTACGGCAACTGCGCTATTTCCTTGCCATTGCTGAAGCAGGTAGCATTACGGCGGCGGCCGAAGCCCTGCATATGGCTCAACCGCCTTTGAGTCAACAGCTCAAGCAGTTGGAAGAAGAGCTGAACGCGACTCTCGTGGAGCGGGGGAGTCGGCATATCCGTTTGACCGACGCCGGCGTGTTATTCAGAAACCGCGCCGAAGAAATCCTCGATCTAGCCCAATCTGCGAAACGGGAACTCATTGACTGCACCATGGGACTGTGCGGCACGCTTACTCTTGGGACCGTCTCGTCCTCCGGCCTGCCGAACGATAACGTCAAAGCGTTTCATGAGCGTTACCCCGACATCTCATACGAGATACACGAGGGCAACACCTATCAAGTGCTGGACCTCCTCAGGAAAGGCGTGGTGGAGGTCGGCATCGTACGCACGCCCTTTGACGCAGTGGACCTGAAATGCCGCTTCTTGAAGAGCGAATCGATGTCGGCCATCTTCTCTGTAGATGGCCCGTTCGTCGGCAAGGAGCGCCTCTCGATCGCTGATCTGCGCGGAGTGCCATTGATTTTCTACCGCCGGTTCGAGCGCTTCATCATCGAGGAGTGTGAAGCGGCGGGCTTCGAGCCTCTCGTCGCCTGCAGGACCGACGACGCTCGCACGACGGTGAATTGGGCGCGGTCCGGTTTCGGCGTCGGTCTTGTCCCGGAAACGGCCCTGGCGCGAGAGGCCGCGGGGCTCAAGCGCCTATCGATCGAGAACGAAGGGTTGCGCTCGACGCTAACTGCCATCACTGTCGGGGACCGTTACCTATCCACGGTCGCGCGTCGCTTTTTCGAGGAATTCGGCGCAGGCGCGTAGCATATCCCCTGTCCGTGCCGAGCGCTCTTGCCCGTAGCGCGGGCGAATGAGTACCTTGAAAGTCATGGATTACGATAATTACACTATAAAGGCTCAAGACGCCATTCAAGCGGCTTCCTCGGACGCGCGCAGGCGAGATCAGTCTCAAGTAGACGTCGAGCATCTCGCCCTCGCCCTCCTCGATCAGGAGGAGGGCGTCGTTCCCGCCCTCGCCCAGCGCATCGGCGTGGATGTCCCTTCGCTGAAAATCGAGCTCGAGGCCCTCATCGCCAAGAAACCCAAAGTCTTCGGCGAGAGCACGCAACTTTATCTTTCTCCTTACGCGTCCACTGCTATCGCGAAGGCGGAGGCGGAGGCGGCCGCGCTCAAGGACGAGTACGTCGCGGCCGAGCACCTACTCCTTGGTATCGTCGAGGGCGAGGGTGAGGCTGCAGCCCTGCTTCGCGAGAAAGGCCTCACCAAGGACGCGATACTCGCGGCCTTGAAGTCGGTGCGCGGGAACAGGAGCGTCACGGACCAGGAGGCCGAGGGCAAGTATCGCGTCCTCGAGCGCTACTGCCGCGACCTCACCGCATTGGCTCGCGCGGAGAAGCTAGATCCCGTGATCGGCCGAGACGAGGAGATCAGGCGCGTCATGCAGGTCCTCTCGCGCCGCACGAAGAACAACCCCGTGCTCATAGGCGAGCCCGGCGTTGGCAAGACCGCCGTTGTCGAGGGCCTCGCGCGCCGCATCGCCCAGGGCGACGTGCCCGACTCGCTTAAAAATAAAAAGCTCCTCGCCCTCGATTTGGGCTCTCTCGTCGCCGGCGCGAAGTTCCGCGGCGAGTTCGAGGAGCGGCTGAAAGCTGTAGTCGAAGAGATCGAGAAGTCCGAAGGCAAGGTCATCCTCTTCATCGACGAGCTGCATACGCTTGTCGGCGCGGGGGCCGCCGAGGGCGCGATGGACGCGTCCAACCTCCTGAAGCCGGCCCTTGCTCGGGGGGAGCTTCGCTGCATAGGCGCGACGACATTGGATGAGTACCGCAAGCACATCGAGAAGGACGCGGCCCTCGAGCGGCGTTTCCAGCCCGTGCTCTGCGCCGAGCCCTCGGAGGAGGCTTCGATCGCCATCTTGCGCGGCCTTAAGGAGCGCTACGAGGTGCACCACGGCGTGCGCATCAAGGACGAGGCCCTTATCGCGGCGGTCACACTGTCGAGCCGCTACATCACGAGCCGCTTCCTCCCGGACAAGGCCATCGACCTCGTCGACGAGGCGGCGAGCCGCCTCAAGATGGAGATCGAGAGCCAGCCCACCGAGCTCGACCAGGCCGAGCGCAAGCTCCTCCAGCTCACGATCGAGAAGGCCGCCCTCACGAAAGAGTCGGATCCCGCGTCTATCGAGCGTCTCGGGAAGCTCGAGACCGAGATCGCGGACCTGTCCTCGAAGCGCGACGCGATGAAGCTGCGTTGGCAGGGCGAGAAAGAGAAGATCGACAGGCTGCGTAAGCTCAAGGCCAAGATCGAGGAGCTTAAGATCGAGGGCGAGAAGTACGAGCGCTCGGGCGATCTAGCGAAGGCCGCGGAGATCAAGTACGGCAAGCTCCTCGATGCGCAGAAGAAGCTCGATGCCGTCTCCGCCGAGATGCAGAAGGAGCCCGAGGCATCGCGCCTTTTGCGCGAAGAAGTGTCCGAGGAGGACATAGCTCGCGTCGTCTCGACCTGGACCGGCATCCCTGTGTCGAAGATGCTCTCCTCCGAGGTCCAGAAGTACGTCGGCCTCGAGGCCCAGCTCGCCAAGCGCGTCGTAGGCCAGGAAGCGGCGGTCAAGGCTGTCGCCGACGCCATCAGGCGCAATCGCGCCGGGCTCTCGGACCCGAACCGGCCCCTGGGCTCCTTCCTTTTCGTCGGCCCCACGGGCGTCGGCAAAACCGAGCTCGCGAAGGCCCTCGCGGAGCTCCTCTTCTCGGACGAGAAAGCCCTCACTCGCATCGACATGAGCGAGTACATGGAGAAGCACACGGTCTCCCGCCTCATAGGCGCGCCGCCCGGCTATGTCGGCTACGACGAGGGAGGGCAGCTCACCGAGGCGGTGCGCAGGCGGCCCTATTCCGTTGTCCTTTTCGACGAGATCGAGAAGGCCCACCCCGATGTCTTCAACGTCCTCTTGCAGCTCCTCGACGACGGCAGGCTCACCGACGGCCAGGGCAGGCTCGTGGACTTCAAGAACGCGATCATCATCATGACCTCGAACCTGGGCAGCGACCTCATCCTCGAGGCCAAGGATATGGCCCAAGTCCGCTCCGGGATCGAGAGCCTCTTGCGCGCGACCTTCAAGCCGGAGTTTATCAACCGCATCGACGAGACGGTCGTCTTCGAGCGCCTGGGCAAGGACCGTATCCTCGCGATCGTCGACCTTCAGCTCGAACTCCTGCGCAAGAGGATGGCAGACCGGAAGATAGATCTCGAGGTGACGAAGGAAGCGAAAGCCCTCATCGCCGACGCAGGCTACGACCCGAGCTACGGCGCCAGGCCGCTGAAGCGGGCAATCCAAAGCATGCTCCAGAACCCTCTCGCTACCGCGATCCTCGCGGGGAAGATCCGCGACGGGCAGAAAGTGCGGGTGGGGGCCAAGGATGGGGTACTTGCATTCGCGGCCTCAAGCGGGGTATAAAGCCTCCCGATATGGCGTCGATAGCACGATCGAAAAGAGAGAGGCGGAATAGCCAAAGGTTTAGCCCCTCAATTGAGTATCGCTTCGGCAAAGCCCGTGGGAAGATTCTTCCCACGGGCCTTTTTTTATGCCTCGAGTAGGCGTTCCTCGCAGCTTTAGTCGTTGGCAAACAGCAAGGAGTCATCATGGCTAGAGAGATCATTCAAGTCGACCAGAAAGTGCCTCTCCTCAAAGGCATTCCCTTGAGTCTGCAGCACCTGTTCGCGATGTTCGGGGCATCGATCCTCGTTCCCATACTTTTCAATACCTGGGCTGGCAAGGTCGTCGTCGATCCCGCCTTAGTCCTCCTCATGAACGGCGTAGGCACCCTGATCTACCTTTTCATCTGCCATGGAAAGGCCCCCGCCTTCCTCGGCTCGAGCTTCGCCTTCCTTGCGCCGACCGCCACCTGCATCGCTGCCGCTACTGCGGCGGGCCTCGATCCCCAGCTCGGCTTCCAGCACGCCCTAGGCGGCTTCATAGCCTCGGGCGCGGTCTTCGCCCTCGTTTCCTTCATCATCCGCTTCGCAGGCCGCGGCTGGCTCAAGGTCATACTCCCGCCTGCGGTCATGGGCCCGATAGTCGCCCTCATCGGCCTCGAGCTCGCGCCGACCGCGGTGGGCGAGGCCTTCTTTCAGGGAGGCTCCATGGCGAGCGGAGTCATAGTCCCGAGCTATGTCCTCATCTCCCTGGTCACGCTAGGCATGGTCCTCATAGGCTCTCTCGTGTTCCGCCGTTTTCTCGCGGCCATCCCCGTCCTTATCGGTATCCTCGCCGGCTACGCCTGCGCGGCCATGGTGAACGTCTGGGTTCCCGGCACGATGAGCTTCACCGCCGTCGAGAGCGCCCGGCTAGTACAGCTGCCGCGCTTTATCCCTCCCGTCTTCGACTGGGCCTCGATCCTCATCGTCCTGCCCGCGGCCCTCGTGGTCATCTCCGAACACATCGGCCACCTCTTCGTCACGAGCAACATCGTCGGGCGAGACCTCTTGAAAGATCCTGGCCTTCATCGCTCGCTCTTGGGTGACGGTGTTTCGACCATGCTCTCGGGCTTCTGCGGTTCCTGCCCCACGACGACCTACGGCGAGAACATGGGCGTCATGGCCATTACCAAGGTCTACTCGGTCTGGGTCGTGGGCGGGGCGGCGGTCATCTCGATCGTCATCGCCTTCTTCGGCCACGTGAGCGGGGCTATCCAGAGCCTTCCCACTCCGGTCATCGGCGGCGTCTCGATCATGCTCTTCGGCATCATTGCCGCCTCGGGCCTGCGCATGCTCGTCGAAGCCAAGGTCGACTACTCGAAGTCGCGCAACCTCATTCTCTCGGCCGTCACCTTCGTGGTCGGTATCTCGGGGATCACCGTCAAGCTCGGCCAGACTCAGCTCAAGGGCATGGTCCTCGCGACCCTTGTAGGCATGCTCCTTGCGCTTCTGGTCTGGATCTTCGATAGACTCGGTTGGAACGCAGAAGCGCCCGACGCCCAGTCGATGTAGTAGATGATCTTCACCGATAGTCACGCGCATCTGTCCTTTGTCGCGAAGGAGTTGGGTGGCCAGGCCCTGGCCGCCCTGCTCGATCTCTACGGCGGCGCTCAAGGCGAGCCCCTCATCCTCGACCCTGGCACCGAACCAGGTGATCTCGCCTCCCGGGCGGCGCTCCTTGAGCCTTGGGCCTCCGCTGGCTTCCTCCGCCTCGCTGCGGGAATCTGGCCCTCGCCCGAGAACCTTGCTTCGCCGGAAGCGAGTATGGCGGCCCTCGAATCGGCCATCTCGCGCGCCGTCGCCGGGGGGACCCGCATAGCCGCGATAGGCGAGGGCGGGCTCGACTATCACTATGCCGAGGGAGTCGAGGGCGCGCGGAAGCGCGCTCAAGGGGAGCTCTTCAACTACCAGCTCGCCTTAGCCTCGAGACTAGGCCTGCCCATGATCGTGCACTCGCGCGAGGCCGCTTCCGATACCCTTTCGATTTTGAGCTCCAGCCGCCTCGCCTCGCCTGTCCTTATCCACTGCTTCGGTTATGGGCCCCAGGAGGCGCGCGCCTTCCTTGATCTCGGCTGTTATATTTCATTCGCGGGAAACCTTACCTATAAAAGGAGCGACGCATTGTGCGAAGCCTGCGCCATCGTTCCCTCCGGCCGTCTCCTCCTTGAAACCGACTCACCCTACATGAACCCTATGCCCCGCCGCGGCAAGCCCTGCTCCCCCGCGGATGTCGAGCGGACCTACGCATTTGCCGCCGACCTGCGCGGCGTTGAAGCCGAGAACCTGGCGGAAACTGTATCGGCCAACGCGCATGCATTGTTCGGGTGAAGATGGTGTGTATCGATAGGGTAGGGTATCAGTGGTTTCGGTGAGATAAAGAACTTCCGAGAGAGCTAGTTTTCCCCATTCTGAGATATATATCTCTTCCGCGAGCGTCCGGAGGTTTTACCCTCCGGACGCGTAGCGCCAAGCGCCTCACTCACCAATTATCCGCCATGTCGTCGGCGTCGCGGCTGTCCTCTGCGAAGAGGTCGGTCACGGCGCGCAGGTCGTCAAGGTAGATGTAATAGGTGCCATAGGCCTCGTCTGGATCGCACTCGACGCGGAAGCCTGTGACTTTAATGCCCATATGGGTCGTATAGTGGAAGTTGCGTTGCACGATACCGGTTGTGCCGTCGGGATTTTGCGGCGGGATGGCGACGGACAACTTCTTCCAGCCCTGGAAGTTGAGCTTACCCATCGGAAGCTCATAGTTATTGCCGAAAAAGTCCCGCAGCTCGACCCAGAGCATGTGGTTATAGTTGCGCCCTACGACCCATACTGATATGGTCTTCGTGATGCCCTCGATGGGAATAGGGCGCTTTGCGGTAATGAATAGCTCGTTGTTACCGCGCCGGAAGAACTCGGACTTGACGCCATAGACGTACTTTTCGACGACTTTCGGGTCCTGCCCGACATAGCGGGGATCGGCGACGGGCTCAGCCGCGGCGGCCGCGGGGCGGCCTTCGAAGAGCCGACCGGTGATGATGCCCTCGTCGGCCGACATGAACGCTTCCCAGAAACCAGCGGCCTGGAAATTGTCAACCTCGACTTCCTTGAGCTTTTGCTGGGCGGTCTCGACACCGATCTTGGTCGGATCCGGAGAACCGACATCGGCGGTATTAGCGGCTGAGGCGGTTGCGGCGGGCGTAGCGGCCGGGGTGGAAGCCGCGCCGCTAGTCTGAGCGAATAGCGTAGCGGAGACGGCCGCGAGCGCGAGCAATACGATGATGGATTTCTTCATGATGTCGGGCCTCCCTTATTTTTTCGCGTTCGAGCCGGATCCGCCCAGAGCGTCCTGGTAGGCTTCCGGATTGGTAAGAGCGTCTCCGTCGAACAGGCTTTCAAAGGTATCGGTGAGCACCTTGATGTGGTAGAAGTAGAACTTCACGGCTTTATCGACGTCTTTTTCGTTTTCCATGCCTGGCACGACGACGACCTCGTTCGGCCTGGTCCAGATCCTAAACTTTACGAGGCTCAGGCCCTCGCGCTTGGGCAGGTACTTCTGCGACTGGGGAATGCTATCGGGGATGTTGATCCTGAGGTTCTTCCATCCGACGAAATTGAGGTCTCCCATCGGGATCGTGTAAACCACACCGCGAAAATCGCGGACGAAGGCCTCCAAGTAATAGTTAAAATTGCCGGACCAGACCCACATGTCGATCATCTTCACGCGGCCAGGCATAGCCAGTTCTATAGGCTTGTCCTTGGTGCCGGGGACTACATCGACCCAGTTGTATTCCTTGCGGTCGAAGAGCATGGCCACGCCGAGCGACTTGTCGGCGTCCGTGACGCTTTTATCGCCGAGGATGGCCGTGGGCCCGCCCTTTACATAACCCATATGGGGAAAATCCCCAGTAGTGAACTTGCTGCCGAGAACGAACCAATTCTGGGCCTCAGGCTTGCTGAAGTCCTGAATTACCCTGGATTCGAGATTGACCGTCGATTCATCCGCGAACAGCAATCCGACTCCGGAGAGGGCTAGCAGCGTTACGGCGAAGAAAAGTGCCCGGTTAATGTGCTGTTTCATCCTTGAAACTCCTTTGCAGTACCGCGGACCGGAATCCGCAGCTAGCTGGATTATATTTTCGGCATAGACCTTTGTCAAACTATAAGC
>Ga0326727_10004549_pt1 | contig 41441 bp, 38 predicted proteins | sample MB2enrmetagenome_FD_207643 | JGI IMG/M metagenome (GOLD analysis project Ga0326727, IMG submission 207643) | Lab enriched peat soil microbial communities from McLean, Ithaca, NY, United States - MB29MY | ecosystem: Environmental > Terrestrial > Soil > Wetlands > Peat | place: USA: New York...
TCGGCGAGCGCGATCCGCTGCCGGACCATTCCGGGCTGAGCCGCACCCGCTCGCGTCTGCCGGTGGAACGGCACGACCTCGTATTCACCTGGGTGCTGCAACGTCTGGCCGGTCGCGGTCTGATCAAAGGCGAGCGGATCGGCGTGGACGCCTCGACGATGGAAGCCAACGCGGCGCTGCGCACGATCGTCCGGCGCGACAGCAGCGAAGGCTATCGCGAGATGCTGACGCGCATGGCCCGCGAAAGCGGCATCGAGACGCCGACCACCGAGGACCTGATCCGCCTCGACCGCAACCGCCATGACAAGAAGCTGTCCAACGCGGACTGGCAGAGCCCGACTGATCCGGATGCGAAGATCGCCAAGTTGAAAGACGGCCGCACGCATCTCGCCTGCAAGCCCGGGCACGCCATGGAGCTCGACACCGGCGCCGTGCTTGCCGCCGAACTGCATGCCGCCGACCAGGGCGACACCACGACCATGCCGGGAACGTTGGCCAGCGCGGCTAGGCACCTCGCCGCGGTGGCGGCTGCCTGATCCACGTTGGCGGTGTCTGCGGCAGGGGTTGTTCGCGCGCTTTGCCTCCGGTCAGAACCGCACGGTGGCGTTGAGGATGAGCCGGCGTTCGATCAGTGGACCGGCCGTCTCGGCGATCCGGGCCTGATTGAACTGCTGCAAGGTCAGCGCCAGCGTTACATTGTCCATCACCCGGTAGGCGATGCGGCCATTCGCCGTGACGTAGTTCTGCACCGTTACCGGCACCAGTTGCAGGCCGGCGAACCCGGGTGCCATACGGAAATCCAGATAGCTGGACTGCCAGCGCGCCAGCAGATCGGCTTCCCACCGCCCCCGGCTGTAGCCGATGCCGGCGATCACCACGTTGCGCGGCGCACTATGCGCGTATTCCACCACACTCGTCACCGGACTGCCCTGGTTCAGCACGGTGTGGTCGGTGGTGGTCGCCAGCGAATAGCTGGCATTCCAGCGCCAGCCGGACTCCGCGTGCCCCTTGATCCCGACTTCCAGCCCGGCCGCCGTGCTGTAGCCGGCATTTTCCGAGGTGAAGGATGGTATGCCGCCCGGCCCGATCGACAACGCACCGCCGAACGGCCAGGCGATGATGTCGTCGATGCGCTGCCCGAATACCGCCGTGCGTAAGGTAGAGTCGAGCGCCGGCAGCGCGCGGTCGTAATCCAGCTCGACATTCCAGATCACCGAGGGGTTCAGATTGGGGCGGCCGTAAAAAGCCGCCGGCCCGACCTGACCGAACGGCACCTGCAGCGCCTGTTCCATCAGCGTCGGCAATTGCACGCCGCGCGCCGCGGTCAGCCGCAGCGTGTCCTGGCCGGTGGCTTTCCAGACCACGCCGGAGTTGAAGCTCGGCTCGCTCAGCGTGGTGGCATCGAACTGCGCCCGGGTAAACGGCGCCCCCGGCAGCGGGGTGCCGTGATAGTCGAGTTGCACGTAATCGAGCCGCAGGGCGTTGGTCACCGACAGATCGGGCCGCATTTGCCAGTCCCACATCAGGCTGGCGGCATAGATCAGGTTGGATGCGCTGCCGCTGAGCAGCGCCGAATTATCGGCATTCTGGCGCAGCTCGACGGCGATCCGTACCGTGTGGTCGGTGCCCAGTTTCACCAGGTCGCTGGCCTGCAGCACGGTGATGATCTGCCGCTCGTGGAAATCGGACGGAGCCAGGACGGGCATCGGCCCCGGGGAGGCGGTGTCGGCGAACACCGACACCAGCGCCTCGTTGCGATAGGCAGACAGGCTCAGCAGGCCGATGCCGGACTCGGCGTTCAGGCCGACACGCACCGCGTTGGTGTGCAGCGACTCGGTATCGTAAGCACCCGCCGGCGAGATCTGCGGAACCCGCGTGTCGCCGGCGCCGGCGGTCAGGAATGCCTCGATGCCAGGGGTGATCTGCCACCTGCCGTCGGCGTTCAGCGTGCCGGTGTACGGGTTGCGGCGGCTCAGCGCGTCGGCTTCCGCCAGCGGGCCCGGCGGGAAGTCGCTGGCGCGGAAGCCGCCAAGCGACAGGCGCAGCCCCGCCGTCTCGCCGATCCGGCCGGTGGCGACCGCCGAGCCGGCGGCGTAATTCTGCGTGCCGCCGTCCGCCGACGCGACAGTCACCGGCTCGTGCAGCGGATCGCAGGTGATGATGTTGATTACGCCGCCGACCGCATTGAAGCCGTACAGCGCCGAATTGGGCCCGCGGATCACCTCGATCTGGCGGATCTCGGTCAGCTGCACGGGAAGGGTGGCCCACGGGATGCGGCCGTAATCGACCATATAGACCTGCCGGCCATCGACCAGCACCATCAGCCGCGGATTGTCGGCCTGGTTGTAGCCGCGCATGCCCACATCGGCGCCGGCCAGGCCGCTGCGGCGCACGTCGAGGCCGGTGACGAATTGCAGCACGCCGGGGATGTCGGTGGCGCCGGAGCGGCGGATGTCGTCCTGGGTGATGATGTCGATATTGGCCGGCGCGTCGGTGGCGCGCTGCGGCTTGCCGGTGACGGAAAGCGTGACCGGCTCGCCGAACAACTGCTCCAGCGCGCCGTAGTCGATCGACTGGGCGGCGGCGCGCCCGCCCGCCGCAACGGCCAGCACGCCGGCGGCCAGGGCCAGCCGCACCGGGAAGCCAGGATTGGGTGTCATCATGTCAGATCTCCCGGATCATCATGCGGAAAGCCGCTGCGAACTCGATGCCGGCGGCGGCGGCGGCGGCGTGGTTGACAAGGATTTCGACGCGCGGCTCGGAACGGATGGCCATGACGCAGCTGCCGGCCTGCACGGCGGCAAAGTCGGCTGTCACGCACAGCACCTTTTCCCTGCGGGTCGCCGCCTGCACCGGCTCGCCGGCGGCTCCTTCGGCGGCGAGCACGACGGCGAAGCCGCCCGCGGCCAGCGACGCCGTATCGACCAGGCGGGGTTGCAGCACGGCGGCGCCGGCGCGCAGGCCGTTGCCGATCAGCCTTGCCAGCGCCTCGGCATCGCCGCGCGAGGCCGGGTTGCCGGAATCGTAGGCGATCGCCAGCGTCTGCGTTCCGGACGGCGCCGGCTGGGCGAAGGCGAGGGCGCGGCCAAGCACCTGCAGGTCGTGCGCCGACAGTGACGCCGCATCGGCCGGTCCGCCGCCCAGCAGCGCCGGCACGATGGCGAGCAGCGACCGCATCCCCGGCGCCGCCCGCCGGCGCCGCGATGTCGTGCAGGATGCTCCAGCTGCCATGCCGGCCATCCTGCCGGCTAATCGTTGCCCGGCCGTCAACGCCCGGACCGTTGCTGCCTGACCCCATTCCTTAAGTAACGGGTCCAGGGGCAAAGCCCCTGGTGGAGGTCCAGGAGGCGAAGCCTCCTGGCGGGGTTCGGGGGCAGCGCCCCGGACGGAGGCACGGGTTGATTGCTAACGCGGGTTGGTATCGGACCGCGCAACCGGCAGGCCGGCAAATGGCCGCCGCGTAAGAACCGGTTAATGCTTTGGGCAAATGATACCGTTTGACCATCGGCAGAGGGACACCATCCCTGTGGAATTCTTCTCCGCCCATGATGTGATCTTGTTCCTGGCGGCGCTGGGCGTCGGCCTGGCCGGCAGCCAGGTGGCGTTCCGTCTGCTGCCCTCGGAAGGCGGGCAGCGCCGGGCGCTGTTCACCCTGCTGTCGGGGATTGCGCTCGGCGGCACGGCCTGGGCGGTGTTCCTGCTGTCGCTGGACGGTTTCTTTCCGTTCCTGAGCGCCTCATTGCCGGTCGGCGCCACGCTGGTGGCGGTGTCGCTGTGCGTGGCCGGTGCGGTCGGCGCGATGGCCGCCACCGTCTATGGCGGGCGGGGCGCGCGGGACATCCTGTTGGCCGGCTCGCTGCTGGCCTCGGCCGCGTCCTGCGCGCTGTTCGTGGTCATGAGCGGCCTCACCGCGCCGCTGGAGCTCGGTTACGATCTGACCGCCGTGCTGGGCGCCATGGTCCTCAGCACGGCGCTGTTCGGGCTGGGGCTGCGCCGTCTGAAGCGCAGCGGCGACCGGCGCGGGCGGGCGCTGGCCGCGATCTTGTTCGGCGTCACCCTGCCGGCGCTGAACCTGGCCTCGCTGGCCGCGATCCTGCCGTTCTCGGAGTGGGTGGCCGCCTCCGCCACACCGGGGGCGCTGGCGCTGCAGCCGCTGACCGTGGTGTTCGTCTCGGAACTGATCGCCGGACTGCTGCTGGTGCGCGCCGGCGCGGCGGTCGACCGCCAGCAGGCCACGCGCACCGAGCAGGAAAACGCCCGCCTGCGCCAGCTCGCCGACTGCACGTTCGAGGGCATCCTGGTGCATCGCGCCGGCCTGGTGCTGGACGCCAACTCGGCGTTCTGTGTCCTGGCCGGGCTGCCGCTGGAGGCGATCATCGGCCGGGCGGTGACCGCGCTCGCGCCGGATTTCACCGTGCCCGACGGCGCGGCGCGGCCGGTGGAACTGGAGCTGCACCGTGCCGACGGCGGCTGCCTGCCGGTGGAAATGCTGTCGCGTGAGCTGAGCTACGGCGACGGCGCGGCGCTGGTGACGGCGGTGCGCGACATCACCGAGCGGCGGGCCGCCGAGCAGAATGCCCGCGACCGCCGGCATGTCGCCGACCTTCAGCGCGAGGCCGAGGAACTGCGCGAGCGGGCCCGCATCGCCGCCGAGACCAGCCGCGCCAAATCGGCGTTCCTGGCGATGATGAGCCACGAGATCCGCACCCCGATGAACGCCGTTCTGGGTCTGGCGACGGCGCTGCTGGAGGATGACCTGGCCGACGAGCAGCGCCGGATGGTGTCGGCGATCCGGGAATCGGGCGAGTCGCTGCTGCGCATCCTCAACGACATCCTCGACTTCTCCAAGCTCGATGCGGGCCGGCTGACCTTCGAGCCGATCCCGTTCTCGCCGGCGACGCTGACGCAGGAGGCGGTGAGCGTGCATGGGCCGGCGGCGATGGCCAAAGGGGTGAACCTGCACGCCGAAACCGACCCCGACCTGCCGGCCATGTTGCTGGGCGATGCCGGACGGATCCGCCAGGTGCTGATGAATCTGGTGTCGAACGCGGTGAAGTTCACCGACGCCGGCGAGGTCGCCATCCGCACCCGCTGCCTGGGGCGGCTGGGCACCGCCGTGCGAGTCCGGTGGGAAGTGCAGGACACCGGCATCGGCGTGCCGCCCGACAAGCTCGCCCGCCTGTTCGACGAATTCGTCCAGGCCGACGATTCGATCACCCGCCGCTTCGGCGGCTCGGGACTGGGCCTGGCCATCAGCCGGCGGATCGTCGAGCAGATGGGCGGCGAGATCAGCGTCGACTCGCAGCTGGGAGCCGGCAGCCTGTTCCGCTTCAGCCTGACACTGCAGCAGGCCGCCGCCCTGAAAACCGCCGCCGGCGGGCGGCGCGGCGACCATGCCGAGGCGCTGCGCGCGCTGTCACGCAAACTCGGCCGCAAGCTGCGCCTGCTGCTCGCCGAGGACAACCCGACCAACCAGTTCGTCATGGAACAGCTGCTGCGCGGCTTCGACATCGTGCTGGACGTGGAAGCGGACGGGCGGGCCGCCGTGGCCGCGGCGGCGGCCAATCGCTACGACGCCATTTTCATGGATATGCGCATGCCGGAAATGGACGGGCTGGCGGCTACGCGCGCCATCCGCCGCCTCGGCGGGCCGGCCGCCACGGTGCCGGTCATCGCGCTGACCGCGAACGCCTTTCCCGGCGACGTGAAAGCCTGCCTGGCCGCCGGCATGACGCATTTCGTCGCCAAGCCGGTGGCCAGCGACGTGCTGTTCCAGGCGCTGGTGGACGCCCTGTCCGCCCCGCAGGAGGCAGGCCCGCCGGCACCACCGGGCAGCGAGGCCGGGCATCCGGCGCCGGCGATCGACACCGATGCGCTCGGCACGCTGCTGGATGTGCTGGGCCAGGACACTGTGCGGCGCATGGTGGAGATATTCGAGTCCGAAACCGAAGCGCGGCTGCACCGGCTTGGCGGCACCCCGGCAGACGCGGCGGCGCTGCGTGAGGAGATGCATACGCTGAAAGGCGCCGCGATCACCGTCGGCGCGCCGCGCCTGTCGGCGCTGGCGGGGGCGGCGGAGACGCGGCTGAAACAGGACGGCACCGCCGCTCTGCCGGAACTGCCGGCGCTGTCGGCGGCATTCGATGCGTTCCGGCAGGCGGCGGCGGGGCTCGACCTGCGCGCCGGGGTGCGGCCCCGGACCCCGCCCCACGCGGAGCGTGCCTTCGGCACGACGGGCTTGGCCCCCTGGCCCCCCACCAAGGGCACGCCCTTGGAACCCGTTTCTTAAGGAGATATCAGGCTTCTGGCGGGGCCGGGCCGCCGCTTGACGCGGTCACGGCGGACAGGATTGAAGGTGACAGGGCGGTGGCACTCCGCCACCCTGCCTGCCCGTCAGCGGAGGCGCCTCTGCCCGTGGAGATCGTCCGCGAACTGCCCCTGGATCAGGTGATCCTCGGCGATGCCGTGCGCATCATGCGCATGCTGCCGCCGGCTTCGGTTCATTGCATCTTCGCCGATCCGCCCTACAACCTTCAGTTGCGCGGCGAACTGCGCCGCCCCGATGACAGCCTGGTCGATGGCGTGGACGACGACTGGGACCGGTTCACCGATTTCGCCGCCTACGACGCCTTCACGCGCGACTGGCTGAGCGAATGCCACCGCCTGCTGCGCAAGGACGGCACGTTGTGGGTGATAGGTACTTATCATAACATTTTTCGCATCGGCGCCATCCTTCAGGAACTCGGGTTCTGGATCCTGAACGACGTGGTGTGGCGCAAGGCCAACCCGATGCCGAATTTCCGCGGCCGCCGGTTCACCAACGCCCATGAAACGCTGATCTGGGCGGCACCGGGGCGGGATGCGCGCTACCGGTTCAACTACCAGGCCATGAAGGCGCTGAACGACGACGTGCAGATGCGCAGCGACTGGTATTTTCCGCTCTGCACCGGCGCCGAGCGGCTGCGCAACGCGCACGGTCTCAAGCTGCACCCGACGCAAAAGCCCGAGGCGCTGCTGCACCGGGTGCTGACCGCCTGCACCGGGCCCGGCGACATTGTGCTGGACCCGTTCCTGGGCACCGGCACCACCGCCGCGGTGGCCCGCCGCCTGTCCCGCCACTATATCGGCATCGAGCGCCACCCCGCCTATGTCGAGGCCGCGCTCGGCCGGGTGCGCCGGGTTCGCCCGGCCCCGGCCGGGGCGCTGGCGGCCACCCCGACCAAACGCGAAACGCCGCGAGTGCCGTTCGGCTCCCTGGTCGAACGCGGGATTCTGCCCGCCGGCACGCTGCTGACAGACCGGCTGGGCCGGGTGCAGGCGGTGGTGGTGGCCGACGGCACGGTGCGCTGCGGCGACATCCAGGGATCGATCCACCAGGTCGGCGCCGCGGTGCAGCACGCGCCGTCCTGCAACGGCTGGACGTTCTGGCACCTGGAACGCGACGGCGTGCTGGTGGCGATCGACGGGCTGCGGTCGGCGCCGGGCTGACCGGCGGCCCGCTACTTGCCGATCATCACATCCGAGGCCTTGATGATCGCGGTTGCGGTGTCGCCGACCGCCAGGCCCAGCTCGTCCACCGACTCGTTGGTGACCGACGCCGTCAGCACCAGGCCGCCGCCAATGTCGATGCGCACATGCGCGGTGGTCTGGCCCTTCTGAATATCGACAACCGTGCCGGGAATCTGGTTGCGCGCGCTGAGTCGCATGTGGTTTGTCCTTGGTTGAGTGCCGTCGCCTTCGGGCGCCCTGGCCGTCACCGGGGGGCATCACCGGCGGGGGAGAAAGCCGCGCCGGTGCGGCAGGGCCTGTCCCGGGGCCGAGATTACCGGGGCGACGCAGCAACGCAACAGGGCGCCGCGCGACCCCGCCATCCCGGAACGGACCCCCAGGGGCCAAGCCCGTCATGCCGAAGGCGCGCTGAGCGGGGTCCGGGGCTGCGCCCCGGCTAGCCGGCACGCCCGGGGTGGAACCCAAAAACCCGCAAAAACCGCTCCGCATAGGCCGGCCAGGCATCCGGGTTGAGCAGTCGCGCCGGCCGGCGCCCGTCGAGAACATCCAGCACCTGCTCGGCAGCGATGCGAGCGATTCGTTCGCGCGATTCCACCGTGACGCCGGCCGTGTGCGGGCTGGCGATGACATTGTCGAAGCGCAGCAGCGGATGGTCGGGTGGCGGCGGCTCGACCGCCCACACATCCAGCCCGGCCCCGGCGATGGCGCCGCTTGCCAACGCCGCCTCCAGCGCCGCCTCGTCGTGGATGCCGCCGCGGGCAGTGGTGATGAACCAGGCGGTCGGCTTCATCAGCGCGAATTCGCGGGCGCCGATCATGCCCAGCGTCTCGGCGGTGCGTGGGCAACTGACCGAAACGAAGTCGGCGGCCTGCAGCACCTGGTCGAGCCCGGCCTTGCCGGCGCCCTTTGCGGCAATCTGCTCCCCGGTCAGGTACGGGTCATAGGCCAGCACCGGCATGGCAAACATCTGGCCGCACAACCCGGCCAGCCGGGAGCCGACATTGCCCAATCCGATGATGCCCAGCGTCTTGCCGTGGATGTCCTGGCCGATATAGGCGTTGCGGTTGATGCCGGCCTCGCGGCGCATGTGCCGGTCGGCCTGGATGATGCGCTTGGACAGCACCAACATCATGCCCAGCACGTGCTCGGCCACCGCCTCGCGGTTGCCGCCGGCCTGGTTGACCGCCAGCACGCCGGCAGCGGTGCAGGCCGCCACGTCGATGGTGTCATAGCCGGCGCCGCTGCTGGACAGCACCAGCAGATCCGGCGCGCGGGCGATCAGCGCGGCGGTGCCGAGCAGATGGGACGGGATCTCGCCACGAGCGGCGCCGATCTGATAGACGTGGGCGCCGGCGAGCACGGCGTCGATATCGGCCTGCGGGGAGGCATTGTCCAGCCGGTCGAGCCGGATGTCGGGCCGGGCGCCCAGCAGGTCGGCGAATACCGGGTGGGTGAGCCGGCTGACGTAGAAAACGCGCTTGACGGGCGCGGGCATGGCGGCCTCCGGGCGAAGGGGCCGGGACCCTAACGGCAAGGACCGGAAGACGGAAGGGCAGGGGCCCGGCCTTTGGGCCCACCAATGCCTTTGGGCCGGCCAATTGTCAAAAAAGTTACGCAGCAGCCGGCGGGCGGACGTGAGAGAGTACCATAATGCGCGGAGTGAACCGTGCAGGCCAACAAGGGGGCCGCCAGAATGACGAACCGCCACAACAGCAATAAAGCTGCTCCGGCCGCAACCCAGCAGCCGACCCGGGTGGTCAACACCGCCTCGGCGCCCGCGGCCGACGGGCAGCCGCGTTTCGCCCAGCCGGTGATCGATCACGACGATCCCACGCGGTTCCAGATCACTCACGGATCGGACACCGCAGCCTATAAGATCCTGGACGCGAAAGGCCGGGCCGGGGAACTTCAGCCGCTTCCCTTCCCGCCGGCGCGCGGCGGCGCCGAGCCGCGGCTGACGCTCGCGCAGGTGCTCGGCGATGCCGGCGCGACGGTTGAGCAGCACATCCAGGCCGCCGGCCAGATCGTGTTCCACGCCGCCGGCGATACCGGCAATACGCGCGGCCCCGAGCCGCAGAACCAGGTGGCCGACAAGCTGGAGTTCGACTTCGCCGACGAGCACCCGGAGGATCTGCCGCGCTTCCTGTTCCATCTCGGCGACGTGGTGTACAGTTTCGGCGAGGCGCAGTACTACTACGACCAGTTCTATGAACCGTATCGCAATTATCCGGCGCCGATCCTGGCTGTCGCCGGCAACCATGACGGCATGGTGGCGCCGAACACCGACGCCCAGACGCTGGACGCTTTCCTGCGGAACTTCTGCTCAGACAGCTTCCAGATTTCGCCGGAGGCCGGCGGGCTCGACCGCACCACGCAGATCCAGCCCGGCGTCTATTTCACTTTCGAGGCGCCGTTCCTGCGCATCCTGGCGCTGTACACCAACGCGCTTGAGGATCCCGGCATCATCTCCTCACAGGGCGGCCAGTTTCCCGACCTGACCGACGTGCAGCTCGATTATCTGCGCGCAGCGCTGGGCCGGATCGCGAGCGAGAATTTCGCCGGTGCGGTGATCATCGTCCACCACCATCCGTGCTATACCGCCGGCGGGCGCCACGGCTGGAGCGAGACGGTCCGCAAGGAAGTCGATGCCATCTGCGCGGAAACCGGGGTGTGGCCGCACGCCGTTCTGTCGGGCCATGCGCATAACTACCAGCGCTTCACCCGCGTGCATGACGGCAAGCAAATCCCTTACCTGATATCCGGCAACGGCGGACACGGCGTTTCCCGGCTGACCCGGAAGAACGAGCCGGCGCTGCGGGTGCCGTCGGTGATCGACAGCAGCGACGGCGACAAGGTGACGCTGGAGAGCTACGACGATCAGGATTACGGCTACCTGCGCATCGTGGTGAACGCGACGCAACTGCGCATCGAGTACCATCCGGCGAGCGACGGCGGCACGGCCAAGACGCCCGACGATGCCGTGACGGTGGACCTGGCCACCCGCACGCTGGCGCATTACGACGCGCCCGATCTGGATACGGATGCGCCGGCGCCTGCGGCGGCACCGCGTGCTGCCGGGCAGCACAGCACCAGCAAGCAAGGGACCAAGCGCAAGCGCAAAGCGAAGTCGTAAGCAAGAAAGGCCAGGGCGCTGCCCTGGACCTGCCCTGCGTGCGGAGCGCGCCTTCGGCGCCCTGCGCGCGGAGCGCGCCTTCGGCGCGACGGGTCGGTTGACCCCATTACCGGGGTCCAGGGGCATTGCCCCTGGTGGGGGTGCAGGGGGCAAAGCCCCCTGCCGGGGTCCGGGGCTGCGCCCCGGGGTCGTAGCCGCTAATCTTCGAGCAACTGCTCCAGCGCCTTCCCGGCCGGGGTTTCCAGATCGGCCTTCGACAGCTTGCCGTCGTGGCCGGAATCCGCCGCGTTGAACAGCTTCTCCGCGGCGGCGACAAACTCATCCCGGCTCAGCGCGCCGCTCTTGTCCGGGTCGGCCGCCGCGAAATCGGCATCCGACAACCGCTTGCCCACCTCTTTGCGGTCCAGCGTGCCGCCATGGTCGCGGTCCAGCTTGTCGAACACCGCGCCGGCGGCTTTCTTCACGTCGGCGAGGTCGACGGTGCCGTCATGGTCTACGTCCAGCTCGTCCAGCAGGTCGTGTGCGGCGCCGGCCCGCGGCAGCACCACAGCGGCCCCCAAAGCAACTGCCAGAAACGTGCGTCGATCAAACATGTCACTCTCTCCCTGTTCGCCCCGGCTACGCCTGTGCGGCGGGGCGGCATGGCTATACATGTTTCGTGACGTAACAACCATCCCCGTTCCGGCGGCGGAGCAGGCGCCGCAGCCCCGCCCATTGCTGCGCCGCGTAGCTGCCGGTGGCCAGCGTTTCTTCCGCCGTCGGGTCGCCGGTGCGCACGAAGTCACGCGAAAAATCGGCGGTGCGGAACAGCATGTCCCACCAGGGCAGGATCGCCCCGTAATTGACGCTTGCCTGCCCGGCCGCGGTGGTGCCGTGATGGGCGCGGTGGAAGCGCGGCGAGATCAGCAGGCGCTCGCCCAGCCAGCCGAAGCTCAGCCGCACATTGGCGTGACTGAGGCTTTCCAGCAGCCGCAGCAGCAGCACCAGCAAGGGGAACTGCATCGGCGGGATGCCGATCAGCAGGGCGACGGCGGTAAACCAGGCAAAGGAGAAAACCTCGTCCAGCAGGTGGTTGCGGTCATCCGACCAGAAGGTCATCTGCCGCTGGGCATGGTGCAGCGCGTGCAGCGAATACCACCAGTCGACCCTGTGGCTGAGCCGGTGGCGCCAGTATTCCGCGAAGTCGAGGATGACCACATACAGGCAGAAGGTCAGCACCTGCTGCCCGAGCAGCGCCGGAAACAACCGTTCCAGCGTGGGCGCCACCCAGCCCTGGTCGGCCAGGAAGCCGTTCAGTTCCACCTGCGCCTTGTAGAACAGCACGAACGTCGCCAGCGGCAGCAGGCCGACTCGCGAGATCAGCGTGTAGAGAATATCGACCGACACCGCCCTGGCATCGGGCCAGCGTTCCACCGGGCGCCAGTGTTCCAGCGGCACGCAGACGGCGTAGGTAAGCGCCACCTGGGCGGCGCCATAGACGGCGAACAGCGCCCAGCCGAACGAGACATCCTCCCACTGCATCAGGCCGAGCGCATAAAGCAGCGGCAGCAGGGCGTTTTCCTGCAGCCAGCCGGCGGCGAGGTCGAACGGCGCGGTCATGGCCTCAGCGCGCCGCCACCGAGGCCGGCACCGCCGCCCGGGGGTTGAGGAAGATGCCGTGCGGCGAGCGGCCCACATCGATCACGTCGTAGCGGCCGCTGGCGGGGTCGAGCACCGCCACCTTGTTGACGAATCGCAGCGTGAACCACAGGGACCCGTCCGGCGCGAAGACCATGTCGTCGGGGCCGCCGGGCAGCCGGTAGCTGCGCACCGGCGCCAGCGTGGCGGCGTCCAGCACGGTCACGCTGTTGGTATCCAGCCGGTTGTTGACATAGAGCAGCCGGCCGTCCGGGCTGAGGAAAAGCTGGTGGGCGCCCTTGCCGGTGCGGATGCGGCGCTCGATGCGCCCGTCGGCGGGGTTCAGCACGGCCACGTCGTCGCTGCCCATGTTGGCGACCAGCACGCGGCCGTGCAGCCATAGCACCCCGGCCGGCGCCTTTCCCACATCAGCGGTCCAGGCCACTTCCATGCGGCGAAGGTCGATGGCGGCCAGCTTGCCGGTGCCCTGAAGCGATACATACACGGTGGAACTATCCGGCGCGTAGGCCAGGTGACTCGGCATGGATGCCAGCGGAAAGCGCTTCACCAGGCGGTAGGAGCCGGCCTGATATACATCGACCTGCGCGCGGGCGAGGCCGTTCACCACCAGCAGTTTCCCGTCCGGGCTGAAGCCCAGCTGGTAGGGATCGGCGACCGGGATGCGGCGGCGCGTCCCGAAACTGGACGGGTCGAGCACCACCAGTTCGTTGGCGCCGGTATCGGCCACCAGCAGGTCGCTGCCGTCGGGCGTCAGCGCCCAGTGGTGCGGTTCGCGCAGCACGGCAATGCGGCGCAGTTCCTGGCGGGTGGCGAGGTCGATGACGCTGAGCGTGGCGTCGTTCGAGTTCATCACCAGCACGGCGCCGGCGGCGCGGGCGGGCTGGTTCGGCCCGGCCAGCAGGGCGGCGCAGAGGAGGAGAAAAAGCCAGGGACGCGGCATGCGGGGCCTCGTTCAACTTGGGACCGGGAGCGTGGCGGATCAAGCGCCTCGACGGTGTTCTTATAGCATGGTGGAGGGTGGGAATGCCATGTCGGGCAGGTGGGTTGCACGGTTTCGCGGCATTCTTTCCGCAGGGTGATCGTCCTGGAAGCAGTAAGCAAGCAAGGCCAGGGCGCTGCCCTGGACCCGCCCTGCGCGTGGAGCGCGCCTCCGGCGCGACGGGACAGTGGTCCCCTTGACCCCATTACTAAGGGTCCAGGGGCTTTGCCCCTGGTGGGGGTCCAGGGGGCAAAGCCCCCTGGCGGGATCGGGCCGCGAAGCGGACCGATGGGCAGCGCCCCGGCTCCTGGCCCGCCAATTGCATTATTCCGCGAGCGAAGGTTTCGCCCATGAAAACACATGAGGGATGACGTGATGGTTTTTGTCCGAACCTGGCTCCGGCGTGCGTGCGTCGGCGTTGCCGCCGTGGCCCTCATGCTGGGGCTTGTTCCCGCCGCCCATGCGCAAGGCGCCGGACCGATCAAGATCGGCATCCTGCACTCGCTTTCCGGCACCATGGCCATCAGCGAAACGACGCTGAAGGACGTGATGCTGATGCTCATCGAGCAGCAGAACAGGAAAGGCGGCGTGCTCGGCCGCAAGCTGGAAGCGGTGGTGGTCGATCCGGCCTCCAACTGGCCGCTGTTCGCCGAGAAGGCCCGCCAGCTGATCACCGTGGACAAGGTGGCGGTGGTGTTCGGCTGCTGGACGTCGGTCAGCCGCAAGTCGGTGCTGCCGGTGTTCGAGGAACTCGATTCCCTGCTGTTCTATCCGGTGCAGTACGAAGGCGAGGAAAGCAGCCGCAACGTCATCTATACCGGCGCCGCGCCGAACCAGCAGGCGATACCCGCGGTCGATTACCTGGCGGAGAACGAGAAGGTGCAGCGCTGGGTGCTGGCCGGCACCGATTACGTGTATCCGCGCACGACCAACAAGATCCTGGAAGCCTACCTGAAGTCGAAGGGCGTCAAGGACGAGGACATCCTGATCAACTACACGCCGTTCGGCCATAGCGACTGGCAGAACATCGTGGCACAGATCAAGAAATTCGGTTCGGCCGGCAAGAAGACCGCGGTGGTTTCCACGATCAACGGCGATGCCAACGTGCCGTTCTACAAGGAACTGGCCAATCAGGGCATCAAGGCCACCGACATTCCCGTGGTGGCGTTCTCGGTCGGCGAGGAGGAACTGGCGGGCATCGACACCAAGCCGCTGCTCGGCCACCTGGCGGCGTGGAACTATTTCGAAAGCGTCAACACCCCGGCCAACCGGCAGTTCATCGCCGACTGGCACGCCTTCACCAGGAATCCGAAGCGCACCACCAACGACCCGATGGAGGCGCATTATATCGGCTTCAACCTGTGGGTGAAGGCGGTGCAGAAGGCCGGCACCACCGACCCCGCGAAGGTGATCGACGCGCTGATCGGCGTGACCGTGCCCAACCTGACCGGCGGCTACGCGGCGCTGATGCCGAACCACCACATCACCAAGCCCGTGCTGATCGGCGAGGTGAAGGGCGACGGCCAGTTCAACGTGGTCTGGGAAACCCCCGGCACGGTGGTGGCCAACGAGTGGTCGCCGTATCTGGCAGGCTCGAAGGATCTGATCGCCGACTGGCGGTCGCCGATGTCCTGCGGGAATTTCAACGTGGTGACAGGCAAGTGCGGCGGGGCATCGAAGTAGCCGCCGCAATGATGGAAGGCGGGCGGCGATCCGCCGCCCGCCCTCACCGCCGCAAAGGGTCCGCATGACATTGATCCGCTGCCTGCTGGCGTTGCTGGTGCTGCTCGCCGCCCGGCCGGCGCCCGCCCAGGACGATCCGTTCGCCGGCCTGGCTTCCGGCAGTTTCGCCGGTGTCTCGGCGGCGGTCGCCGCGCTGGCCCTGTCCGGCCATCCGCAGGCCGCCGCCACCATCGGCGCGTTGCAGGCCGAGGCGCTGTATGCCGGCCCCGACGGGGCGATCCTCATCCGCACCGATGACGGCTGGACCGACGCCCGCACCGGCGGGAAACGCGCCGAGGTGAGCGAAGACGACCTCACCCCGGTGCGGGTCAACAACGCCGTGCGGCGGGCGATCGAGGCGGCGCTGGGCAGCCTCAACCTGTTCTCCGCTGCCGCGGCGACCCGCGCCGGTGCCGCCGAGGAGGTGTTCAAGTCGCGCGATCCCGCCGCCTTGCCGGCGCTCGCCCGCGCCATCGCGACGGAAAAAGATGCCGGCGTGCGGCGCGTGATGGTGCAGGCTCGGGCCGCCGCACGGCTCTCCGATCCTGCCACCGCGGACGCCGACAAGCTGGCGGATATCGCCGTCATCGGCGCCCGCGGCGATCTGGAGGCGCTCGGTCTGCTGTCATCGCTGCACGACCAGCCCCCGGCCGTCGCCACGGCGGCGGCGGCAGCGGTGGACGCGATCAAGCGCTCGGAGCGGCTGTGGAGCGTCGCCCAGAGCGTGTTCTACGGCCTGTCGCTCGGCTCGGTGCTGCTGCTGGCCGCCGCCGGCCTCGCCATCACCTTCGGCGTGATGGGCGTGATCAATATGGCGCATGGCGAAATGGTTATGCTGGGCGCGTACACCACTTTCGTCGTTCAGCAGGCGATCCAGGCCACCGCCCCCGGCCTGTCCGGCTGGAGCCTGCCGCTTTCCGTGCCGCTGGCCTTCCTGGTCTCCGGCGCGGTCGGCATCGCCATCGAACGCGGGCTGATCCGATTCCTGTACGGCCGCCCGCTGGAAACGCTGCTGGCCACCTGGGGGCTGAGCCTGGTGTTGCAGCAGGCGGTGCGCAGCCTGTTCGGCGCCTCCAACCGGGAGGTCGGCACGCCGGACTGGATGAGCGGGGCGGTGCAGTGGGGCGGGCTCACCGTCACCTGGAACCGCCTGACCATCATCATCTTCGCCGTGCTGGTGGTGGCGGCGCTGATGGCGGCGCTGCGCTACACGGCGCTGGGCCTGCGCATGCGGGCGGTGACGCAGAACCGGCGCATGGCCGCCGCCATGGGCATCCGCACGCCGTGGATCGACGCGCTGACCTTCGGGCTGGGATCGGGGGTGGCCGGCATGGCCGGGGTGGCGCTGAGCCAGATCGACAATGTCAGCCCCAATCTGGGGCAGGGCTACATCATCGACAGTTTCATGGTGGTGGTGTTCGGCGGGGTGGGCAATTTGTGGGGCACCGTGGTCAGCGCGCTGACGCTCGGCATCGTCAATAAATTCCTCGAACCCGTCGCCGGCGCCGTGCTTGGCAAAATCCTGGTGCTTGTGCTGCTCATCCTGTTCATCCAGCGCAGGCCGCGCGGCCTGTTCCCGCTGAAGGGGCGGGCGGTGGAGGCATGAACCGCATCGCCGTTTTCCTCTGTGCGGCGGCGGTGCTGGGCGGCGCCGTGGCGCTGGCCGGTCTCAACCTGGCGACCGCTTCGGACTCGCCCTGGCACGTGCCGCCCTATGTTGTGTCGCTGGCGGGGAAATATCTCTGCTACGCCATCCTGGCGCTGGCGGTGGATCTTGTGTGGGGCTTCGCCGGCATTCTCAGCCTGGGGCATGCGGCGTTCTTCGCGCTCGGCGGCTACGCCATGGGCATGTATCTGATGCGCCAGATCGCCGGGCGGGGGGTGTACGGCAACGCCGAACTGCCCGATTTCATGGTGTTCCTGAACTGGAAGGAACTGCCCTGGTACTGGCTCGGCTTCGACAACCCGGTATTCGCCGGGCTGATGGTGGTGGCGGTGCCCGGGCTGCTGGCGCTGGTGTTCGGCTGGCTGGCCTTTCGCAGCCGGGTTTCCGGGGTTTATCTGTCGATCATCACCCAGGCGCTGACCTATGCGCTGCTACTCGCGTTCTTCCGCAACGACATGGGATTCGGCGGCAATAACGGCCTGACCGATTTCAAGGAGATTCTGTCTTTTCCCTTGCAGGCCGATGCGACCCGGGCCGGTCTGCTGCTGGCAACCGCGGTGGCGCTGTCGCTGTCGCTGCTGGCGGCCTATGCCATCGTCGCCAGCCGTTTCGGCCGCGTGCTGATTGCCGTGCGCGATGCGGAAAGCCGCACCCGCTTCCTGGGCTACCGGCCGGAACGCTATAAACTGTTCGTCTGGGTTGTCTCGGCGGTTATGGCCGGGATCGGCGGGGCGCTGTATGTGCCGCAGGTCGGCATCATCAATCCCTCGGAATTCTCGCCGGCCAATTCGATCGAGGCGGTGATCTGGGTGGCAGTGGGCGGTCGCGGCACGCTGGTGGGGGCGGTGCTGGGCGCGGTGCTGGTAAGCGGCGGCAAGACCTATCTGACCGGCGCCCTGCCGGAGCTTTGGCTGTTCGCTCTCGGCGCGCTGTTCATTTTCGTCACCCTGTTCCTGCCGGCCGGGATTATCGGCGCGTTGCGCCGGCGCGCCCGCGTGCCTGCCCCGGACATCCAAGCCGCGGAGCCGGCACAGTGACCCGCCCGCATGAGGATACGCTGCTGTATCTCGACAACGTGACCGTCAGTTTCGATGGGTTCCGGGCGCTGAATGCGCTGTCGCTGTTGCTGGAACGCGGCGAGATGCGGGCGGTGATCGGGCCGAACGGCGCCGGCAAGACGACGATGATGGACGTGATTACCGGCAAGACGCGGCCGGACCGGGGCGTGGTGATGTTCGGCCGCGACACCGACCTGACGCGGCTGGACGAGCCCGACATCGCGGCGCTGGGCATCGGCCGGAAGTTCCAGAAGCCCACCGTGTTCGAGCCGCTGACGGTGTGGGACAATTTTCTGCTGGCTCTGGCCGGGGACCGCCGGCCGCGATTCACTCTGTTTGCGCGCGAGACCGCCGCGGAACGCGAGCGCATCGAGGCCTTGCTGGCGACCACGCGGCTGGGCGAATTGCGCCGCCGCCGTGCCGGCGATCTCAGCCACGGGCAGAAACAGTGGCTGGAGATCGGCATGCTGCTGGCGCAGGATCCTCAGTTGCTGCTGCTGGACGAGCCGGTGGCCGGCATGACCGATGCCGAAACGGCCCAGACCGCCGACCTGCTGCGCGAGATCAACCGCAGCCACAGCGTGGTGGTGGTGGAGCACGACATGGATTTCGTGCGCGCGCTGGACGTGAAGGTGACGGTGCTGCACGAAGGCTCCGTGCTGTCCGAGGGGTCGATCGACCATGTCAGCGCCGATCCGAAGGTCATCGACGTGTATCTGGGGCGCTGAGCGATGCTGGAGGTGAAGAGCGTCGATCTGCACTATGGCGCGGCGATTGCTCTGCGCGGCGTGTCGCTGACCGCCGAAACCGGCGAGGTGACCTGTCTGCTGGGCCGCAACGGGGTGGGCAAGACCTCGCTGCTGCGGGCGATCACGGGCGCGCATCCGGTCAGCCGCGGGTCGATCCTGTGGAACGGCGAGGACGTGACCGGCCTGCCGATCTATGAGCGGGCCCGGCGCGGCATTGCCTGGGTGCCGCAGGGCCGCGACATTTTTCCGTTGCTGACCGTGCGGGAGAATCTGGAAACCGGCTTTGCCGTGCTGCCGCGGGGGCAGCGGCGGGTGGGGGACGATATTTTCGACCTGTTCCCGGTGTTGCGGACCATGCTGGGGCGGCGCGGCGGCGACCTTTCGGGCGGGCAGCAGCAGCAGCTGGCGATTGCGCGGGCGCTGGTGATGAAGCCGCGGCTGCTGGTGCTGGACGAGCCGACCGAAGGCATTCAGCCCAGCATCATCAAGGATATCGGCCGGGTGATTGCGTTGCTGCGCGACCGCGGGGGAATGGCGATTCTGCTGGTGGAGCAGTATTTCGACTTCGCCCGCGACCTGGCGCAGCGCATTGCGGTGATGGATCGCGGGGATATCGTGCTGGCGGGGCGGCGCGAGGAACTCGACGAACAGGATGTGCGGCGGAGGTTGTCTGTCTGACTGGCCAGCAAGCCTAAAGGATAAAAGTTTTTTGGTTCTTTTTTTCAAAAAAGAACAAGACTTCTTTTTGAAAAAAGAAGCAAAAACTTTTATTCGTTTTTTTACTGGCAATACACCGGCGTGACGCACCAACGCGCCCGCGGTGTTTTGTCGCTGGGTTTCCGGCGCCGGGGCCCGCTTACCTGCCTTGCCGATCTCCGCCAGGAGGGCTGTCTGAAGGCCCGCTTTCCGAGGCCGCATGACGGCATGGAGGCGGTGACGCTGAACACATCCGGCGGCGTGGCCGGCGGCGATGTGCTGCGTTCTGCCGTGCGCCTGGGCGAAGGCGCCGCGGCGACGATCGCCAGCCAGGCGGCGGAGCGTTTCTATCGCGCGCTGCCCGACGAGCAGCCGGCGGCGGTGCGCACCGACCTGGTTCTGGAGGGCGCCGCCGCGCTGGACTGGCTGCCGCAGGAGGCGATTCTGTTTGATGGCTGCGCGCTGGACCGCAGGCTGAACATCGATATGGCGGCGGATGCGCGGTTTCTCGGCATCGAGTGCCTGGTGTTCGGCCGTGCCGCGATGGGCGAGCGCGTCCGCACCGCCCGCCTTCGCGACAGGATCGAGGTGCGCCGCGGCGGGGGGCTGGTGCTGCACGACGCCATCCGCATGCCGGATGGCGTGGACGCGGCGTTGCGGCGCACGGCGATCGGCGCCGGGGCGCGGGCCGTCGCCACGGTGTTGCTGGTGGCCCCGGATGCGGCGGCACGGCTGGAGGGGCTGCGGGCGGCGCTGGCGGCGCACGAGGCCGGGGCGAGCGCCTGGAACGGCTTTCTTCTTGCGCGTATCATCGCCCCGGATGCGGCGGCGCTGCGCCGCGCCGTGACGGCGGGACTCGATTTCCTGCGCGGCGGGCGTGCCTTGCCGCGGGTGTGGATGTGCTGAGGAACCGACATGAACCTGACCCCGCGCGAGCGCGACAAGCTGCTGGTGGCGATGGCCGCGATGGTGGCGCGGCGCCGGCTGGAACGGGGGGTGCGCCTCAACCATCCCGAGGCGGTGGCGCTGATCACCGATTTCGTGGTGGAGGGCGCGCGGGACGGGCGGTCGGTGGCCGACCTCATGCAGCAGGGCGCCTTCGTGCTCACCCGCGAGCAGGTAATGGAGGGGGTGGCGGAGATGATCCCCGATGTACAGGTGGAGGCGACGTTCCCGGACGGCACCAAGCTGGTGACCGTGCATGAGCCGATCCGGTAGCAGGAGCGACCCGCATGATTCCCGGTGAAATCGAAACCGCCGACGGCGACATCGAGCTGAACGCCGGCCTGCCGCGCACCGTGCTGACGGTGGCCAACACCGGCGACCGGCCGATCCAGGTCGGCAGCCACTACCACTTTGCCGAAACCAACCCGGCGCTGGACTTCGACCGCGCCGCCGCGCGCGGGCAGCGGCTCGACATCGCCGCCGGCACCGCCGTGCGCTTCGAGCCGGGGCAAACCCGCGAGGTGACGCTGGTGCCGTTGCAGGGACGGCGCCACGTGGTCGGTTTCCGCGGCGACGTGATGGGAGCGCTGTAGCGCCATGGCCCGCCTCTCCCGCCGTGCCTATGCCGACATGTTCGGCCCCACCACCGGCGACCGCGTGCGCCTGGCCGACACCGAATTGTGGGTCGAGGTCGAGCGCGACCTCACCATCTACGGCGAGGAAGTGAAATTCGGCGGCGGCAAAGTGATTCGCGACGGCATGGGCCAGTCGCAGGCGAGCCAGGCCGAAGGCGCGGCCGATACGGTCATCACCAATGCGCTCATCATCGACCATTGGGGTATCGTGAAGGCCGATATCGGCATCACCCACGGCCGCATCAGCGCCATCGGCAAGGCGGGCAACCCCGACATGCAGCCGGGGGTGGACATCATCATCGGCCCGGGCACCGAAATCATCGCCGGCGAGGGGAAAATCCTCACCGCGGGCGGCATCGACAGCCATATCCATTTCATCTGCCCGCAACAGGTGGACGACGCCCTGGCCGGCGGCATCACCACGCTGATCGGCGGCGGCACCGGGCCGGCCACCGGCACCTCCGCCACCACCTGCACGCCCGGCCCCTGGCACCTGATGCGCATGCTGCAGGCCGCCGAGGGGCTGCCGGTGAACATCGCCTTCGCCGGCAAGGGCAATGCCTCGCGGCCGGCGGCCCTGGAGGAAATGATCCGCGCCGGCGCATCCTCGCTCAAGTTGCACGAGGATTGGGGCACCACGCCGGCCGCCATCGATTGCTGCCTGTCGGTGGCCGACCGGTTCGACGTGCAGGTGATGATCCACACCGACACGCTGAACGAAAGCGGCTTCGTTGAAGACACCATCGCCGCCTTCAGCGGCCGCACCATCCACGCCTTCCACACCGAAGGCGCCGGCGGCGGCCATGCGCCCGACATCATCAAGGTGGCGGGCCTGCCCAACGTGCTGCCGAGCTCCACCAACCCCACCCGGCCCTATACGGCGAACACGCTGGACGAGCATCTCGACATGCTCATGGTGTGCCATCACCTCGACCCGTCGATTCCGGAAGACGTGGCCTTCGCCGAATCCCGTATCCGCCGCGAAACCATCGCCGCCGAGGACATTCTGCACGATCTCGGCGCGCTCTCGATGATTTCGTCCGACAGCCAGGCGATGGGGCGGGTGGGCGAAGTGGTCATCCGCACCTGGCAGACCGCGCATAAAATGAAAATCCAGCGCGGCGCCTTGCCGGGCGACGCCACCCGCCACGACAATGCGCGGGTAAAACGATATGTGGCGAAATACACCATCAACCCCGCCATTGCCCAGGGGCTGGCGCATGAAGTCGGCTCGGTGGAGGCAGGAAAACTGGCCGATCTGGTGCTGTGGTCACCGGCTTTCTTCGGGGTGAAGCCCGATCTGGTGATCAAGGGCGGCAGCATCGTGCTGGCGCCGATGGGCGACCCCAACGCTTCCATCCCGACGCCGCAGCCGGTGCATTACCGGCCGATGTTCGCCGCCTTCGGGCGGGCGCTGGCGGCCTCGTGCATCACCTTCGTCTCGGCGGCGGCGCTGGAGGCGGAGATCGGCACGCGGTTCGGGCTCACCCGGCCGCTGTCGGCCGTGCGCAACACGCGCGGCGGGATCGGCAAGAAAGATATGGTGCATAACCATGCGACGCCGGTGATCGATGTCGATCCCGAAACCTACGAGGTCCGCGCCGACGGGGTGCTGCTGACCTGCGAGCCGGCGACCGTGCTGCCGATGGCGCAGCGGTATTTTCTGTTCTGATAAACCTTTGGAAATGCTGACTTGCCAGGCAAAGCAAGCAAGGCCAGGGCGCTGCCCTGGACCCGCCCCGCGCGCGGAGCGCGCCTTCGGCGCGACGGGGCAGTGGCCCCCTTGACCCCATTCTTTAAGAAAGGGGTCCAGGGGCTTAGCACCTGGTGGGGGTCCAGGGGGCAAAGCCCCCTGGTGGGATCGGGCCGCGAAGCGGACCGATGGGCAACGCCCCGATGATGCGCAGCACAGCGATCCTTCCCGCCGGCAGTTGGGACGAAACAACCGGCACCGACATCGTGCGCCTGGATTTCGACGGCCGGCACCGCCGGCGCATCGTGCTGCACACCGAGGCCGGGCAGGATGTGCTGCTCGACCTGCCCCAGACCGCACGGCTGCGCCACGGCGACGGGCTGGTGCTGGATAACGGCGGCATTGTGCGCGTCGAAGCGCGAGCGGAAATGCTGGCGGAAATCCACGCGCACGGCGAAGGCGACCTGGTGCGCATCGCCTGGCATCTCGGCAACCGCCATCTGCCGGTGCAAGTGCTCGCGGACCGTATCCGTATCCGGGCCGACCACGTTATCGAGGCGATGGTCGAAAGGCTGGGCGGTCATATCGATCCCATCGAAGCCCCGTTCGACCCGGAATCCGGCGCCTATGCCGGCGGACATGCCCATGACGGCTGACGCCGCCCTGCTGCGCCTGCTGGCCTGGCTGTCGCCCGCCTTCCCCACCGGCGGCTTCGCCTGGTCGCAGGGCATCGAATGGGCGGTGGAGGCGGGCGACATCGCCGACGCGGACTCGTTACGAGACTGGCTGGAAGATGTGCTGCGCCACGGCGCCGGCCGCGCCGACGCCATCCTGCTGCGCCACGCCCACGCCGCGCAGAACGATGCGGCGGCGCTGGCGGAAATCGCCGCTTTCGCCCGTGCGGCGCAGCCCTCGCGCGAGCGCCTTGCCGAAACGATCGGCCAGGGCAATGCCTTCGCGCTGGCCGCGTCGCCCTGGGGGGCCGAGGTTATCGTCGGGTTACAGGACGTGCCCTATCCGGTCGCGGTCGGCGCGCTCGCCGGCCGGCACGGCATCGACGCCGAGGCGGCGTGCGCCGGGTTTTTACAGGCGAGCGCTGCCACCCTGATCTCCGCCGCGGTGCGGCTGGTGCCGCTCGGCCAAAGCGCCGGGCTGCGGGTGCTGGCCGGGCTGCAACCCGTCTGTCTCGCGGTGGCGGCGGCAACGCGCGGCGTCTCGCTCGACGATGTGGGCGGCGCCTGTTTCCGGGCCGACCTCGCGGCGATGCGGCACGAAACGCAATATACGAGGCTGTTCAGGTCATGAAATCTTCCAACGGCCCGCTGCGCGTGGGCGTCGGCGGCCCGGTCGGCACCGGCAAGACCGCGCTGATGGACGCGCTGTGCCGGCGCCTGCGCGACCGTTACGATATCGCCGCCATCACCAACGACATCTTCACCCGCGAAGACGCCGATTTTCTGACCCGTGCCGGCTCGCTGCCGCCCGAGCGCATCCTGGGCATCGAAACCGGCGGCTGTCCGCACACCGCCATCCGCGAGGACGCCTCCATCAACCTCGCCGGGGTTGCCGAACTGCGGCGGAAGTTTCCGGATCTCGACATCATCCTGATCGAGAGCGGCGGTGACAATCTGGCGGCGACGTTCAGCCCGGAACTGGCCGACCTGACGATCTATGTCATCGACGTGTCCGCCGGCGACAAGATTCCGCGCAAGGGCGGGCCGGGGATCACGCGGTCGGATTTGCTGGTGATCAACAAGATCGATCTGGCGCCGTTGGTGGGCGCGAGCCTGGAGGTGATGGACCGCGATTCCCAGCGCATGCGCGGCGGGCGGCCGTTCGTGTTCGCGAATATCCGCGCCGGGCAGGGGGTGGAGGAGGTGGCGCGGTTCATCGAGGCGCGAGGCGGGCTTGCGGCCTGAAAGGTCAGGGGCGCCGCCCCTGGAGCCCGGCGTGCCGCCCGGCTCCGCCCCATGACGCTCGCGCCGCTGCACCTGGCCGGCGAGCGTCTGATGCTCGATCCTGCCGGCGCGCTGGTCTGGCCGGCGCAACGCCTGCTCGCGGTGGCCGACCTGCATCTGGAAAAAGGATCGGCGGCGGCGCTGCGCGGCTCGCTGTTGCCTCCTTGGGACACGCGGGTCACGCTCGACCGGCTGGCGGCGCTGCTGCGCCGGCACGCGCCGCGGATCGTGGTGGCGCTGGGCGATTCGTTTCACGATTCGCAGGGCGCGGCGCGGCTGCCGCCGGCGGAGGCGGGGCGGCTGGCGGCGATGGCGGAGGCCGCCGCCTTCGTGTGGGTGCGCGGCAACCATGACCCCGCCCCGGCGGAGGGTATCGGCGGGGTGTCGGCGGCGGAGTGGCGGGCCGGGCCGCTGGTGTTCCGGCATGAGGCGGCGGCCGGCGCAACCGGCGAAATTTCCGGCCATTTCCATCCGAAGGCGCAGGTGCCGGTGCGCGGCACGTCGGTGTCGCGCGCCTGTTTCGTGGCGGACGGGCGGCGGGTGATGCTGCCGGCGCTGGGCGCCTATACCGGCGGGCTGGACGTGCGCGACCCGGCCATTGCCCGGCTGTTTCCGCGCGGCGGGCGGGTTTTTCTGCTCGGCCGGGAGCGGTTGTTCAGCTTTGCGTACGGCGCCGTGCGCGGCGGCGCGGAGCAGGGAAGAAGTTAGGGGCGGGAGGCTCACGGCTCCGGTAGCCGGTGTCTGCCAAAGGCGGCCCGGCCGGGCAGCGTCCCGCACCTGGCGGTGCCGTGGTGTCAAGTCATGATCGCCGGCCGGGCGCTCCGCCCGGAGGTCATATTAGCCCCCGTTGCGGCTGACTTGCCCGAAGAAAGCAGGGCCAGGGCTCCGCCCTGGACCCGCCCTGCGCGCGGGGCGCGCCTTCGGCGCGACGGGTCAGTGGACCCCTCGACCCCCTTCCTTAAGCAAGGGGTCCAGAGGCATTGCCCCCCTGGTGGGGTTTGGAACAGCGCCCCAAGGTTGCCCCCGGCCGGCGCCCGGACTACCCTGCCGTCCCTTCGCCAGTGCCCGAGAACCCGCCAATGCCGCTCATCGCCGAACGTCTCGACCGGATCAGCCCCAGCCAGACCATCGCCATCGCCACCAAGGCGCGGGCGCTGAAGGCGGCAGGGCGGGACATCATCAGCCTGTCGGCCGGCGAACCCGATTTCGACACGCCGCAATTCGTCAAGGACGCCGCCATCGCCGCCATCCAGGCGGGCGCCACCAAATATACCGACGTGTCCGGCACCCCGGCGCTGCGGCAAGCGGTGGCGGATAAGTTCCGCCGCGACCACGGCATCGACTACGCGCCCGACGAGGTCATCGTTTCCACCGGCGGCAAGCAGGTGATCTTCAACGCCATGCTCGCCACGCTGAACCCGGGCGACGAGGCGATCATCCCCACGCCCTGCTGGGTCAGCTATCCCGACATCGTCTCCCTGGCCGAAGGGACGCCGGTATTCGTGCCGTGCGGTCAGAATAACGGCTTCAAGCTGCGCGCCGAAGACCTGGAATCCGCCATCACGCCGCGCACGAAATGGCTGATCCTGAACAATCCCTGCAACCCGACCGGGGCGGCCTATTCGGCCGGGGAACTGCGGCCGATCTGCGATGTGCTGCTGCGTCACCCGGATGTCTGGGTCTTCACCGACGACATCTATGAAAAACTCGCCTATGACGGGTTCCGCCCGGCCACCATCGTGGAAGTGGAGCCGCGGCTGCGCGACCGCACGCTGACCATGAATGGCTGCTCCAAGGCCTATGCCATGACCGGCTGGCGTATCGGCTTCGCCGGCGGGCCGAAGCTGCTGATCAAGGCATTGGACAAGCTGCAAAGCCAGTCCACCACCAATGCCTCCTCGGTCGGCCAGGCCGCGGCCCTGGCGGCGCTGACCGGCCCGCAGGACTGCATCGGCGAGATGGTCGAAATATACCGCCAGCGCCGCGACCTGGTGGTCGAGATGCTGAACGCGGCGCCCGGCATCACCTGCCACAAGCCCGAGGGCGCGTTCTACGTGTTCCCGTCCGTGCATGGCTGCATCGGCAAAACCAGCCGAAAGGGCGCGAAGATCACCGGCGACGAAAGCTTCGTCATCGCCTTGCTGGACGAGGAAGGCGTGGCCGCCGTGCATGGCTCGGCCTTCATGTATCCCGGCCATTTCCGCATCAGCTATGCCACCGACACCGACAGCCTGCGCGAGGCCTGCCGCCGCATCCAGCATTTCTGCCAGGGTCTGACCTAGACCCATGTCGGATACGATGCGACCTGGCCTGTCGCTGCGGCTCGGCCGGGCGGAGCCGGCGGCCACCGTCGCCATGACCACGAAAGCCCGCGCCTTGCGCGAGGCCGGCCATGACGTGGTGTCGCTGACCATCGGCGAGCCGGATTTCGACACCCCGCCGCACGCCGTCGCGGCGGCGCACGCGGCCGCCCTGCGCGGCGACACGAAATATCCGCCGCAGGACGGCACGCCGGCGCTCAAGCGCGCCGTGCAGCGCCAGTTCCGGCGCGATCACGGGCTCGACTATGCGCTCGACGAGATCATGGTTTCCAACGGCGCCAAGCAGGTATTGTTCAATGCCCTGATGGCGACGGTGGACGAGGGCGACGAGGTGGTGATCCCGGTGCCCTGCTGGGCCGCCTATGCGCTGATGGTGCGGGTGGCGGGCGGCGTGCCGGTGCATGTCACCTGCCCGCAGAATAACGGGTTCCGGCTTCGGCCGGAGGATCTGGATGCGGCCATTACGCCGCGCACAAGGTGGCTGCTGCTGAATTTCCCCAATAACCCGACCGGCGCCGTTGCCAGCCGCGCCGAACTGGCCGCGCTGGCGGAGGTGCTGCTGCGGCATCCGCATGTCTGGATTCTGTCCGACGACATGTACGAGCATCTGTTCTATTCGGACGAGCGCCATGCGACGCTCGCCGAAGTCGCGCCGCGCCTGCGTGACCGCACGCTGACCGTCAGCGGCGTGTCGAAAACCTACGCCATGACGGGCTGGCGCATCGGCTTTGCCGGCGGGCCGGCGGAGTTGATCCGCGGCATGGTGGCGATACAGGGCCATGTGGCCGCCGGCGTTTCCACCATCGGCCAGGCCGCCGCGGTGGCGGCGCTGGACGGGCCGCAGGAGCTGGTGGCCGAGCGCGCCGCCATCTACCGCCGCCGCCGCGACGCGGTGGTCGAGGCGCTGAATGCCTGCCCGGGCCTGTCCTGCCACCGGCCGGAGGGCGCTTTCTATGTGTTCCCCGGCATCGCCGGCTGCCTGGGCAAAACCACCGCCGGCGGGCGCGTGCTGCGCACCGACGAGGATTTTGTTCTGGCGCTGCTGGAGGAGGCTCACGTGGCCGCGGTGCAGGGGGCGGCGTTCGGCATGAGCCCCTATATACGCATCAGCTATGCCACCGACGACGCCTCGCTGGCCAAGGCCATGCAGCGCATCGCGGCGTTTACCGCCGGGTTGCGGTAACGGCGCACTATGCCGGCGTGATCGCGCAGGCCGATTCGGGCGCCGCCGCTTTGTCCGCCGGCGTCGTCCCGACCAGCTTGTAGAGATCCCATTCGCCCACGCTCTCAATGGGTTTCTTTACCTCGAACAGGTAGGCCGGGCACAAATAACGCCCGTCCGCGCGGATTTTCCCGGCGCCATAGCAATCATCCAGGGTTGGCGTGGCCTTCATGCGCGCAACCGTCGCCGCCCCGTCCTGCTTGGCGCGCGCCGCGCCGAGTTCCGCCACCACTTTCAGGTAGTGCAGCGCCCCGGCATAGACGCCGGCATGCATTTCGTTGGGGTAGTTCGACGGGGTTTTCGGCCGCAGCCGGTCCATCCAGGCACGGGTGCGCGGGTTCATGTCCCAGTAGAAGCTTTCGGTCAGCAGCAGCCCCTGGGCGACATCCAGGCCGATGCCATGCACCATGGTCAGCGAGCCCAGCAGCGCGGCGAGCTTTGCCTTGTCGGTCAGGCGGAGCTCGCGGGCCTGCCGGACGCAGGTGGCGGTGTCCTCGGCGGCACTCGCCAGGGCGATGACTTTTGCGCCGGAGGCTTTTGCCTGTTGCAGGATCGCGGTGAAATTCCAGGTTGCCGGGAACGGGTAAGCGGTGGTGCCGAGCACGCGGTCGCCGGCCCTTTGCACGGCGGCCACGGTATCGCGTTTCAGTTGCTGGCAGAACGCATAGTCGGCGGCGATGAAATACCAGGTATCGCCGCCCGCTTTGGTCAGGGCGTCCCCGGTGGAAACCGCGATCATGGCGGTATCGCAAGACCAATGCACGGTGTTGCCGGTGCATAGCGCGCCGGTCAGCTCCGCCGAGAGGCAACCGGTATTGATGTAAACCTTGTTCCTGTCCTTCACGATCGTGTTGACCGCGAGGGCGACCGGCGCGCTGGGCACATCCATGATCACGTCCACGCCGTCATGGTCGAACCAGTAGCGCGCGATGTCGGCGCCCAGATTTGGCTTGTTCCGGTGGTCGGCGGCCAGCACCTCGACGGTGAAGCCTTTGCCGGAGACACCGAAATCCTCCACGGCCTGGTGCAGGCAGGCGACCGAGGTGGGGCCGGTGATGTCGCGGTCGGGTCCGGACAGGTCGGTCAGCACGCCGATGCGGATTGTGCCTGATTCTTGCGGGCCGGCCCGCCACACGGGGGCGTTGGCCGCGGTGGCGGCCATGAGGGCGCGACGGGTCAGGGGCATGGGTGGGAATCCTGTCACTGGCATGGGCACGCCACAGCAACATTATCCGCCGGCGCGGCGAGCGCAATCTGTCGCGGCGTCCCTTGATCCTGGTCAACAGGAGCAAGGGCGCCACCTGTCAGCTGACAGGTCTGTGGGCCAGGCCAGGAAAAACGAACAAAAGTTTTTGCTTCTTTTTTAAAAAGAAGCCTTGGTCCTTGTTCTTTTTTGAAAAAAAGAACCAAAAAACCTTTGTTCGTTTGATGTGCGCGGGGCGCCCCTTCTCAGGCGGATGCTTCGTGCGCAATGCCCTTCTCGTGCAAAGCGGTCGCCAGCTCGCCGGACTGAAACATCTCCGTCACGATGTCGCAGCCGCCGATGAACTCGCCCTTGATGTAGAGCTGCGGAACGGTCGGCCAGTTGGAGAATGCCTTGATGCCATCCCGCAGATCGGCGTCTTCAAGCACGTTGGCGGTTTTGAACGGCACCCCGAGATGGGTGAGAATCTGCACCACCCGCGCCGAGAAGCCGCATTGCGGGAACAAGGCGGTGCCCTTCATGTACAGAAACACCGGGTTCTCGGTGATATCGGCCTGAATGCGCTCGAAGACGGGGTTGCTCATGCGGGGGTTCCTGGTTCGGGGGCGGAGGTCTGCAGGGCGAGGGCGTGCAGCTCGCCCCCCACCCGGCCGCGCAGGGCGGCATAGACGATCTGGTGCTGCTTGACGCGGGAGAGGCCGCGGAAACTCTCGCTGACCACGGTGGCGGCCCAGTGGTCGCCATCGCCGGCCAGATCCTCGATGGTCACGGACGCATCCGGCACTGCCGCCTTGATCAAGGCCTCGATCTCGCTCGCCGACATGGCCATCGCGTCGCTGTTCCCTCTCCGATTCAGCCGCCCATCAGCGACGGCAGGGTCTGCTCGTGGATCGCGCGCAGCCTTGCCAGCGAAATGGTGTCACCGGACGGAAGTGTCAAATCCTCACCGCCGGAAACGCCGAGGCGTGCGGCGGGCACGCCGGCCGCCGCGGCCGCCGCCAGCAGGGCGCCGGCGTCCGCCACCGCCAGCACGTAGCGCGCCTGGTCCTCGCCGAACCAGAATTCGTGCGGCGCCACATCCGCCGGTCCGGGCGACAGGCGGGCGCCGACATTGCCGGCCAGCGCCATCTCGGCGACGGCGACCAGCAGCCCGCCATCGGCCACGTCGTGGCAGGCGCGCACCCGCCCGGCGAGGATTTCGCCACGGACGAAATCACCGTTGCGGCGCTCGGCGGCAAGATCGACCATCGGCGGCGGCCCTTCCTCCCGCCCGGCGATTTCGCGCAGCCACAGCGACTGACCGAGCTGGCCGGCGGTGGCGCCGATCCCCACGAGATCACACCCCGGCGGCAGCGCCAGCCCGACCGACGCGGCGGCATCTTCGAGCACGCCCAGCCCGCCGATCGCCGGGGTGGGCAGGATGGGGCGGCCTTCGGTTTCGTTGTACAGCGACACATTGCCGCTCACGACCGGGAAATCCAGCGCGCGGCACGCCGCCGCCATGCCGCGGATGGCGGCGGCGAACTGGCCCATGATTTCCGGCTTTTCCGGATTGCCGAAATTCATGTTGTCGGTGACGGCCAGCGGCGTGGCGCCGGTGGCGGTGATGTTGCGCCAGGCTTCGGCCACCGCCTGCGCGCCGCCCGCCTCGGGGTCGGCCTGGCAATAGCGCGGGGTGCAGTCGGTGGTCAGCGCCAGCGCGCGGCGGCTGCCGTCGATCTTCACGATCGCCGCATCCGCCGTCCCGGGCCGGCGGACGGTCTGCCCGCCCACGGTGGCGTCATACTGGTGCCACACCCAGGCGCGCGAGCACAGGTCGGGGCAGCCGATCAGCCGTACCAGCGCCTCCGCCAGCCCGACCGGGTCGGCCACCGCGCCGAGCGGCGCCGGCTTCGGGGTTTCGGCGGTGGGCCGGTGATATAGCGGCGCCTGGTCGGCCAGCGGCGCGAGGGGAATATCGGCCTCCACCACGCCGCGATGCGTCACGGTGATGCGCCCGGTATCGGTCAGGCGGCCGATGACGGCGAAATCCAGCTCCCATTTCCCGAAAATCGCCCGCGCCGCGTCCTGCCGGTCCGGCCGCAGCACCATGAGCATGCGCTCCTGGCTTTCCGACAGCATCATCTCGTAGGCGGTCATGCCGGTCTCGCGCTGCGGCACGGCGTCGAGCTCGAGCGCGATGCCCACCCCGCCCTTGCCCGCCATTTCGACCGCGGAGGAGGTCAGCCCGGCCGCGCCCATGTCCTGGATGGCGACGATGGCGTCCGTGGCCATCAGTTCCAGGCACGCCTCGATCAGCAGTTTTTCCGTGAACGGGTCGCCGACCTGCACGGTCGGGCGCTTTTCCTCGCTGTCCTGGCCGAATTCGGCCGAGGCCATGGTGGCGCCGTGGATGCCGTCGCGGCCGGTTTTCGAGCCGACATAGACCACCGGGTTGCCGATGCCGGCGGCGGCGGACAGAAAAATCCGGTCTGCGGGAGCGATGCCGACGGTCATGGCATTGACCAGCGGGTTGCCGTTATAGGCGGGATGGAAATTGATCTCGCCGCCCACGGTCGGCACGCCGACGCAATTGCCGTAGCCGCCGATGCCGCGCACCACCCCGTCGATGGTGCGCTTCGTGCGCGGCAGGGCAGGGTCGCCGAAGCGCAGCGCATTGAGGTTGGCGACCGGCCGGGCGCCCATGGTGAACACATCGCGCAGAATGCCGCCCACGCCGGTGGCGGCGCCCTGGTAGGGCTCGATGAAGCTCGGATGGTTGTGGCTTTCCATCTTGAAGATGGCGGCCAGGCCCTCGCCGATATCGACCACGCCGGCATTCTCGCCCGGCCCGTGGATGACCCAGGGGGCCGTGGTGGGCAGCTGCTTCAGCCAGACGCGGCTGGATTTGTACGAGCAATGCTCCGACCACATGACGCTGAACACGCCGATCTCGGTGAGCGTGGGCGTGCGGCCCATGATGTCCAGCACGCGCGTGTATTCTTCGGCGGAGAGGCCGAAGGTGCGGGCCAGGGACGGGGTGACGTCGTGTGTCATGGGTTAGCTGCCTTGCCTCTGTCGCCGGGGCGTTGCCCCGGACCCCGCCAGGGGGCTTTGCCCCCTGGACCCCCACCAAGGGCTGGCCCTTGGAACCCATTTCTTATGTCATGGGGTCCAGGGGGCAGCGCCGCCTGGCCTTGCTTTCATGCCGCCAGCGCCGCCGCCAACCCGTCGAACAAAGGCTTGCCGTCAATGCCACCCATCAGCGGATCCACCAGATCCTCAGGGTGCGGCATCAGCCCCAGTATCCGCAGGTTGGGCGAATAGATGCCGGCAATGTTGCGCGCGCTGCCATTGCGGTTGGCGGCCGGCGAAGCCTCGCCGGAGGGCAACGCATAACGGAACGCCACCAGACCCTCCCCCTCCAGCCGGTCGAGCGTGGCGTCATCGGCAAAATAATTGCCGTCGCCATGCGCCATCGGGCTGCGAAACACCGCGCCTTGCCGGTAGTGGCGGGTGAAGGCGGTGTCCGCCCGCTCGACGCGCAGCCAGCAATCCGACGACAGAAAACGCAGCGAGGCGTTGCGCAGCAGCGCACCGGGCAACAATCCCGCCTCGGTCAGAATCTGGAACCCGTTGCACACGCCCAGGATATGGCCGCCGCGGACGGCGTGGGCGCGGATGGCGCCCATCACCGGCGACTGCGCCGCCATGGCGCCGCAGCGCAGATAGTCGCCGTAGCTGAACCCGCCCGGGATCACCACCAGATCGAGCCCGGACAGGTCGGTCTCGCGGTGCCAGACCATGCGCGGCTTGCGGCCGGTGGCCCCCTCCAGCGCGATCGCCATGTCGCGCTCGCGGTTGATGCCGGGGAAGATGACGATGCCGGCTTTCACGCGGCGATCTCGACGCGGAAGCTCTCGATCACCGTGTTGGCCAGCAGGCGGCGGGCCATGTCCTCGGCCTGGGCGCGGGCGGCGCCGGGGTCGGTCTCGGCCAGGTCGAGTTCGATCACCTTGCCGGCCCGCACCTCGCCCACGCCGGCGAAGCCGAGATTGTGCAGCGCCTGGCTGATCGCCTTGCCCTGCGGGTCGAGCACGCCCGCCTTCAGCATCACCGTGACGGTGGCCTTCACTGCATCATCTCCGGCCCCTTGAGGTCGCGCGTGCCGGCCTCGGGCAGGATGCCCAGCCGGCGGGCGACTTCCTGATAGGCTTCCTCCACCTTGCCGAGATCGCGGCGGAACCGGTCCTTGTCCATTTTTTCGTTGGTCTTGGAATCCCACAGGCGGCAATTATCCGGGCTGATTTCGTCGGCGAGCACGATCCGCATCTCCTCGTTCTCCCACAGCCGGCCGAATTCCAGCTTGAAATCGACCAGGATGATGCCGACGCCCAGGAACAGGCCGGTCAGGAAGTCGTTCACCCGCAGCGTCAGCGCCACCATGTCGTCGAGATCCTGGGTGGCCGCCCAGCCGAAGGCGGTGATGTGCTCCTCGGACACCATCGGGTCGCCGAGCTGGTCGTTTTTATAGTAGTACTCGATGATGGAGCGGGGCAGGCGGGTGCCCTCCGGAATGCCGAGCCGGGTGGAGAGGCTGCCGGCCGCCACGTTGCGCACCACCACCTCGACGGGGATGATCTCCACCTCGCGGATCAGCTGCTCGCGCATGTTCAGCCGGCGGACGAAATGCGTGGGCACGCCGATTTCGCCCAGCCGCGTCATCAGGTATTCGCTGATGCGGTTGTTCAGCACGCCCTTGCCGGTGATGATGCCCTTCTTCTGCGCGTTGAAGGCGGTGGCGTCGTCCTTGAAATACTGCACGAGCGTGCCGGGTTCCGGTCCCTCGAACAGGATCTTCGCTTTGCCTTCGTACAGCTGGCGGCGGCGGGCCATGGGCGGTTCCTTCCGGGCAGTCGCGGGCGCGTGGGGTACACGCTCGCGCCACGCCACGGGGTGTCCCAAGGCGCGAGGGGGGGTATAGCAGCGGTGTGGCCGCCATGCCACGCCCGCCTGGACCCGCCGGCCGGGAGATGGTGTCGCACCTGTGCGGTCTGCCGGTGCGCCCGTCGTTCTGCGTGTCAGCCTGCCGCCCGGCGGCGTTCGCGCCGGAGCGCCGCCAGTCCCGCCAGCCCCACCCCCAGCAGCGCCGCCGGGCCCGGCTCGGGCATCAGTGTCAGTTCCAGCGGCCCGCGCGTTGCCGTGAGCGGGGGCACGGTGTCGAGCGACAGATCGATGAAGATATCGAAGAAACTGGTGATCTGGAATTCGCCCTGGCTGTTCAGTCCGCCGGCCGGCGTGATACTGGTTTCGCCCCCCGAAACCTGCGCCGGGTCGAGCCCGACCGATACGGTGTGACCGAGCACCGACCCGGTGAAATCCAGCCCGACCAGTTCAGTGGACCAGAAGCCGGTGGCGTCCGCCGCGCTACGGCCCTTGACCAGTTCATCGACGGTTCCGGTCAAGGTGAGCGGCCCGACGGTCGCCCCTGCGACGGTCGTCAGCACCGTCGTCATGCGGCCGGACATGTCGAGCGTCTGCCCGTCCGGCCCGAAACTAGAGCTGACAGGCACCAGATCGCTCAGCGTTCCGGGCGTGACACACAGGTCCGCGATGGTGAAGCATCCGGCCGCGCCCGAGGTGGCATAGACCGCGCCCGGCGGCGGCAGGATGGGAGTGGAGAAGATTTCGGCCCTGGCTGGTCCGGCGAGGAGGGCGGCGGACGACAGCGCAAGCAGGATTTGCGTACTGTGCATCGGTTCGATCCCTTGGCGGCCGAAGGGCTCGGATGGACCCTGGGTTTTGCGTGGGCGGCGGCCACGGCCGCGCCTGGCCAGCCCGCCATTAAGCCTACATGGTTGCGCAACGGCAAAGCAAGTTGGCGTCGATCGGGCCGCGAAGCGGACCGATGGGCAGCGCCCCGGCTTCGGTTTCTGGATCCGGCGGAGGCTCTTAGACAACGGCCGAACAACCAGCCAAATGACTGGTGCTGTTGGAGAGGATTGAACTCTCGACCTCTCCCTTACCAAGGGAGTGCTCTACCACTGAGCTACAACAGCGCCGATGCCCGAAACGGCGGATTACCTAGCGTTCCGCGGCGCCGGGCGCAACCCCTCGCGGCAGACGGCTGATCCGCCGCATCCTCATCGCCATCAGCCAGACCTTCCATTTATCGCCCTGTCCGAATTTTTGCCCACAATTCTGCACGGCGCTCGGCATCTCGCGCCGCTTATAACGGAATGGTTATCCGGGCGGCGCTTGATATCGCGCAGCCGCGCGGGCAGGGTCGGAAGATAAGGAAAGATCCGCGAATGCTCGCCCGAACCGAACTCGATGCCCAGGAAGCGCTGGTCTGCACCATGGTGCTGGTGGCCGCCACCGGCGGCGGCATTTCCGATCGCGAGATCGGCGTGATGTCCGGCCTGGTGCAGACGCTGCCGGTGTTCCGCGACTTCTCGACCGAGCGGCTGCGGGTCGCCACCGAGGCTGCGGTCGGGCTGCTCGACGAGGAAGAAGGGCTCGCCCATGCGGCGAATCTGATTCGCGCGGCGCTGGAGCCGCGGTTGCGCGAGACGGCCTATGCGCTGGCCTGCGAGGTGGCGGCGGCGGATCGTTTCGCCCAGCAGGACTGCCTGCGCATGCTGGAACTCATCCGCCATGAGCTGCATCTGGACCCGCTGGTCACGGCCGCCATCGAACGCGGCGCGCGGGCGAGGCACCAGCAGGTGTAACCACGGCGGTCCCGTTACGATATATTTCGCTCATTGACCAGGTCCAGGGGCTTCCCCCGTGGTGGGGTGCAGGGGCGAAGCCGTCGTGCCGAAGGCGCGCTCCGCGAAGCCGTCGTGCCGAAGGCGCGCTCCGCGCGGCCCGGGGTTTGGGGCAGCGCCCCAACCTTACGGAGTTACCAGCTGCCCGCGCATACTGAAAACGTCTGCCGCATGACATCGCGGGACGCCGCAACGACCGCCCGCCGCTCCCGCCGCGGCCGCACCGCCCAGCGCCGCGGCATCGACGCGGAGGCCGCCGCCTGTGCGGCGCTCGAACGGGAAGGCTGGACCGTGCTTGGCCGCCGCCTGCGCACCGAAGCCGGCGAGGTCGATGCCGTCGCCGAAAAAGACGGGCTGCTCGCCGTGCTGGAGGTGAAGAGCCGCCCCAGCCTGGCGCTCGCCGCTGCCTGCCTTTCGCCGCGCCAGCGTGCCCGCCTGCTCGCTGCCGCCGGCATCCTGCTGGCGGCCAATCCCCAGTGGGGCCGCAACGGCGTGCGTTTCGACGTGCTGCTGGTGGATGCGGAAGGGACGGTGCGCCGTATTCCCGATGCGTTCCGCCAGGAGGCGTGACCGGCGGGCCGCTCCGGAGTATGCAAAGCTGGCGCGCCCTGATGTTTGCCACCCTGATGTTTGCCACCCTGATGTTTGCCACCCTGATGTTTGCCACCCTGATGTTTGCAAAGGAGCCGGCCCGCCTTGCGCCCCGCTGTGATCCACCTCGCCCTGCTGGCGGGGCTCGCCGCCCCGGCCGCCGCCCAGACACCGGACCCGGTCGCGCGGCCCGGCAACGAGATCGGCACCGGACAGTCGCTGCCCTTCTCCGACCAGCCGAGCAACCTCGCCCCTTCGGCCGCGCCGGTCCCCTACGGCTATCGTCTGCCCACGCCTGACATCGACGAGAACGCCTCTCCCGTGGCTTTTCTGAACGCCGCCCGCCGCGCGCTGGCGGCCGGGCGCGGCGGCGAGGCACAGGAGGCGCTGGAACGGGCCGAAAGCCGGGCGCTGACCCGGGCGGAGCGGCCCTCGCGCGCGGACCAGCCGAGCCGGCAGCAGGTGGTGGAGCGCATCACCGAAGCCCGCGCGGCGCTGGCCACCGGCGACCGGATGCGCGTGCTGGAACTGATCGACGCCGCGCTCGCCGCCGAGGCCGCCGAATCGCCTTAGCCCGCGCTGTTCAGGAGGTTTGCATGGCCGCAAGCCGCATTGCCCCGCTGGCCGCCCTGGGTCTCGTTTTGCCGCTGCTGGCCGGGGCGGCGCCTTCCGACCGGTCGCTGTTTGCGCCCGAAGCGCCGCCGGCCGCGGCGGCACGGCAGGACCCGGAAGGGGTGCGCGCGCGCGCCGGGCAGGGCGATGCCGAGGCGCAGATCGAGCTTGGCCGCCGTTACGGCCATGGCTGGGGCGTGCCGAAGGATGGCGAGGCGGCGATGCTCTGGCTCAGCCGTGCCGCCGCCCAGCCGAGCCCGTCGGCAAGCGCCGCCGCCAACCGCGAAATGGGTCTGCTGCTGCAGCAGGGCGATGCCGTGGCGAAAAACCCGGGGCGCGCCGCCGAATTGCTGCGTCTGGCCGCCGAGGCCGGCGACGCGCCGGCGCAGGCGGCGCTCGGGGCGGCCTATGCGCTCGGCCAGGGCGTGGCGCAGGATTTCGGCGCCGCCGTCGCCTGGAGCCGCCGCGCGGCCGACCAGGGGGACGCGACCGGACAGACCAATCTCGGCGAATATCTGGAACTCGGCCGCGGCCTGCCGGCCGACCCCGCCGAGGCCGCTTCATGGTACCGGCGGGCGATCGCCCAGGGGTCGGCGCGCGCCATGGTGCGGATGGGCAATCTGCTTCAGCGCGGGCTCGGCGTAACGCGCGACCCCGGGGCGGCGTTTGAGCTGTATATGCAGGCGGCGCGGGGCGGCGACCGGTTTGGCCAACGCAGCGTCGGCATTGCCTATCGGGAAGGCAGCGGCGTGGCGCGCGATGACGGCGAATCGGTGGGCTGGCTGACCGCCGCCGCCCGCCAGGGCGACGCGGACGCCGCCTTCCTGCTGGCCCTGGCCTGCGAGGAAGGGCGCGGCCTGAAGCAGGACCGCATGCAGGCCTGGCCGTGGCTGCTGCGCGCCGCCGAGGCCGGTCATTTCATGGCCGCCGCGCTGGTCGGCGAGCGCTGGTTCTGGGGCGTCAACGCGCCGCGCCGCGACCTGGCCGAGGCCCGGCGCTGGCTGGAGGCGGCGCTGGAAACCGCGCGCGTCGAGGCGCTGTTCCATGCCCCCGATCCCGGCTCGCCCGAGGCGCGCCAGCTTGCCGCGGTGCGCCTGCATCTGGGCAAGCTGCTCATCGAAGGGGGCGCCGGCGCGACCGACCCGGCCCGCGGTGCGGCCCTGATCGCCGAGGCCGCCGGCCGTACCCTGGCCGGGAGCAGCGCCGCCGGAACAGCCGGTCCGGCACCGAATGCCGACGCGCTGAACGAACTGGCGCGGCTTTATTTGGCCGGCATTGCGGTGGAGAAGGATCTGCCCCGGGCGATGGCGTTGTTCCGCGAGGCGGCGGAACAAGGCTCGGCGGCGGCTTCGTTCAATCTGGCCCTGGGGCTGCGCGCCGGCTGGGCCGGCCCGGCCGACCCGCAGGCGGCGCTCGCCTGGTATCGCCGCTCGGCCGCGCTCGGCCACACGCCGGCCTGGGCGGCGCTGGGCGAGATGCTGGAAACCGGCGCCGGCGGCGCGCCTGACGCGGCGGAGGCGCTGGTATGGTACCGGCTGGCGGCCGATCGCGGCGAGCCGGTGGCACAGATGCGCCTGGCCGATGCCACGCAAGCCGGCCGGCTCGGCCTGACGCGCGACGATGAAGCGGCGCTGCGCCTTTACCGCGCCGCCGCTGCGCGCGGGCTGGCGATGGCACAGGCCAAGCTGGCCTGGATGCTGGAGCATGGCACCGGCGCGCCGGCCGATCCTTCGGCTGCGCTCGATCTCTACCGCACCGCGGCGTCGCAAGGCTTTCCCTTCGCCGAGCTGCGCCTGGGCCAGGCGTACCGGCAGGCCGAGCTGGGGCTGGCGCACGACGATGCGGCGGCGGTGACATGGTACCGCGCCGCCGCCGGCCACGACAGCCCCGATGCGATGGTGGCGCTCGGGCTGATGCTGGAAGCGGGGCAGGGGGCCCCGGCGGATGCGGCCGGGGCGCTGGCGCTGTTCCGCCGCGCCGCCGCCAAAGGCAGCGCCGCCGGCGAGGCGCAGCTTGGCCGCTTCCTCTGGCTCGGCCTCGGCGGTGCCGCGGCAGACCGCGCCGAGGCGATGACGCATTTGCGTGTCGCCGCGGAAGGCGGCGACGCCAATGCCCAGAACCTGCTGTCGGCGGCCTACAGAACCGGCGACGGGGTGGCCCAGGATACCGGCCAGATGCTGGAATGGGCGCGCAAGGCGGCGGCGCAAGGCCATCCGGAGGCGCTGAACACGCTGGGCGCGGCGATCCTGCAGGGCCTCGACGAGGGCGGCGACATGGCCGAGGCGGTGGCGGTGCTTTCTCTCGCGGTCGAGCGATCGCCGCCGGGAGAGGCCCATGACCGCGCTGCGGCGAATCTGGCGATCGCCCGTGGCCGTCTGAGCGAGGCCATGCAGCCGGAGGTGGAAAGAGATCTGGCGGAGTGGCGGGGCCGGCTGGTGGCGCATCCCCGCACCGGTGCGTACTGACCGCGAACAGCCAAGGAATGCCAAGCAACGCGGACTGAACCTCTTGCACCCAATCCAGCACGGCGCAACAGGGGAGAGTCGAAAAATGCTTGTTCCGGCCCGGCACAGCAGCGCAGGAGCCTTGTTCAAATCAGCGTCGGGCCGCTGCCTCCGGGCGGCGCGGCCGGCCCGGAGGCAAGCTGTCGGTTGCAGGGTGGCTGCAGAGCCGGCATAGTCCGATGGTCGCGCAGCTGTGGCCCCTATGTCCTTTTGATACGGAATACCGATGACCGATCCGACAAGGGAGCCCGGGTTTGCGGGCCGGCTCGCCGTCCTCGCGCCAGCCTGATCATGCATCCGATCACGCAGATGCGGTCTGATCAGACCGGCCGGGCCTGACGAAGCCATGCCGGACGACATGCGGGCGCAGGATCCCGGCCAGGACCGCAGCAGCGAGGCGCCCCCTCGCCGGTCGCCGACGGGCTGGCTGGTGCTGGGGACGGTGGCGTTGCTGGCGATTGCCGGCGGGGCGGCCTATTGGTATGCCACGCGCAACGAGGTCAGCACGGACGACGCCTTTACCGACGGGCGTGCCGTTACCATCGCGGCGAAGCTGGCGGGCTACGTGACCGAACTGCACGTCACCGACAACCAGCGCGTCCACGCCGGCGAGGTGCTGCTGCGCATCGACGCGCGCGACACCCGCGCCGCGCGCGACCAGGCCGCCGGGCGTGTGGCCTCGGCCGAGGCGCAACTGAGCAATGCGCGGCTGGCGCTCGACCTTGCCCGCATCGTCTATCCGGCCCGGCTGGCCTCGGCGCTGGCACAGCGCGACGCGGTGCGGGCGACGCTGGTGCGGGCCCAGGCCGACCGCCGTCGCCAGCTGGCGATGCCGCGACCGGCCACCACCCAGACCGAGGTGGACGAGGCCACCGCCGCATCGGCGCAGGCGCAGGCCCAGCTCGCCGAGGCCGAGGCCGCCATTCGCCAGGCCGAGCCGGTGGCGCTGAGCATCGCCCAGGCCGAGGCGCAGGTGCATGAGCTGGAAGGCGAGCTGGCGCAGGCGCGGGCGCAGCTCGACCAGGCCGAGGTAACCCTGTCCTACTGCACCCTGATCGCGCCGCAGGACGGCTGGGTCACCAAGCGCAATGTCGAGCGTGGCACTTTCGTCAATGCCGGCGCCGCGCTGATGTCGCTGGTGTCGCCGGAGGTGTGGGTGACGGCGAATTTCAAGGAAAGCCAGCTCGACCGCATGCGGCCGGGCCAGCACGTGCGCATTTGGGTCGATGCCTATCCGGGGCTGGCGCTGCGCGGCCATGTGGACAGCATCCAGCGGGGCAGCGGCGGCCGGTTCTCGGCCTTTCCGCCGGAGAACGCGACCGGAAACTTCGTCAAGATCGTCCAGCGCGTGCCGGTGAAGATCGTCATCGACGAGGGGCTGGACCCGGATGTGCCGCTGCCGCTCGGCCTGTCGGTGGACCCCAAGGTCGAGCTGCAATGACCCGGACCGGCATGCGGGATCGCGCCGCATGAGCGATCCGGCTCCCTGGCAGCCGCGGCATAACCGCTGGGCGATCACGCTGACGGTGACGCTGGTGGCGTTCATGGAGATCCTCGACACCACCATCGTCAACGTGGCCCTGCCGCATATCGCCGGGTCGATGTCGGTTTCCAACGACGAGGCGACCTGGGCCCTGACCTCCTATCTGGTGGCCAACGGCATCGTGCTGCCGATCTCGGGCTGGCTGGCGCGTCTGTTCGGCCGCAAGCGGTATTTTCTGCTGTGCATCGCCAGTTTCACCGCGTGCAGCTTCCTGTGCGGCATTGCCGACAATCTGGGGCAGCTGATCCTGTTCCGGCTGTTGCAGGGTTTTTTCGGCGGCGGGCTGCAGCCGAACCAGCAATCCATCATCCTCG
>Ga0326727_10004550_pt1 | contig 41439 bp, 31 predicted proteins | sample MB2enrmetagenome_FD_207643 | JGI IMG/M metagenome (GOLD analysis project Ga0326727, IMG submission 207643) | Lab enriched peat soil microbial communities from McLean, Ithaca, NY, United States - MB29MY | ecosystem: Environmental > Terrestrial > Soil > Wetlands > Peat | place: USA: New York...
GACGCCATGCCCAACGGCGGCAAGATCACCGTCGCTACAAGCAATGCCACGCTGGATGAAAACCACGAACGCGCGCACCCCGGCGCAATTCCCGGCGACTACGTCATGCTCAGTGTCAGTGACACGGGAACCGGCATGACCGACGAAGTCAAAGCTCATCTGTTTGAGGCGTTTTTTACCACGAAGCCCAAGGGCAAAGGCACGGGTTTGGGACTGGCGACCTGCCAGACTATTGTCCAACAATCCGGCGGTCACATCTGCGTTTACAGTGAAGTGGGCAAAGGCGCGACCTTCAAGGTTTATTTTCCGCGAGTCGAACAGCCGCTTGATGTCCCGGCCGGACCGATCCAGACCGGGCCGTTGCCGCGCGGGACGGAAACCTTGCTGATCGTCGAAGATGAGCCAGCCTTGCGGCATCTGGCTCGCGACGTATTGGAAGCGCAGGGTTATGAAGTGCTGAGGGCCGCCAACGGCCAGCATGCGTTGCACGTGGCGCGGGAGCATAAGGGTTCCCCGATTCGTTTGGTGATCTCTGATGTCATCATGCCTCAAATGGGAGGCAAAGTGATGGCGGAGTGGCTGAATTCAGCTTATCCCGGTCTCAAAATCCTCTTCACCTCAGGATACACGGACGACGCCATCGCGCATCACGGCGTGCTGGATGCGAGCATGGCCTTTTTACCCAAGCCCTATACGCCAGAAACGCTCACCCGCAAAGTGCGGGAGCTGCTGGATGCCGCGCCGGCAACAGCGCATTCCGGCCCAGCCGAAGGGGAGAGAACATCGTGAAGCATCTCGATGCCAGGCATTGGTTGGAACGACAAATCCAGAAGCGCACCGAGGAAGAACTTCGCGTGCAGACCACGGCCCTCCATGCGGCAGCCAATGCCGTCATGATTACCGACCACAACGGCAGGATCCACTCGGTCAACCCCGCTTTCACGGCGCTGACCGGCTACACGGCACAGGAAGTCGTCGGGCGGAACCCGCGCTTCCTTAAAAGCGGCAAACAGGACGAGGCGGTCTATCGAAACCTGTGGCAAACGATCTCCTCCGGCCGGGTCTGGAGCGGAGAACTGACCAACCGCCGCAAGGACGGCAGCCTTTACATCGAGGAAATGACCATCACCCCGTTGCGGAACGCCGACGGCGCGATTGCCCGCTACATTGCAATAAAACAGGATATCTCAGAACGCAAGCAGGCCGAGGCCGAAGCGGCGCAATTGGCGGCGATCGTGGAATACTCCTCCGACGCCATTATCAGCAAAGACCTCGAGGGCACCATCCTGACGTGGAACGCGGCTGCCGGGCGCCTTTTTGGTTACGAGGCGGAGGAGGTGATCGGCCAAAACATTGCCTTGCTCATCCCTGAAAACTACCGGGCGGAAGAAATTGCCATTTTGGAGAAGGTGCGCAAGGGCCGGGGTGTCCAGCATTACGAAGCCGTCCGGTTCAAGAAGGACGGAACACCGCTGGCTGTTTCGCTGACGATTTCACCCGTGAGGGATGCCGCGGGCAAGATTGTGGGCACCTCCAAGATTGTCCGGGATATCAGCGAGCGCAAGCGGGCGGAGGAGGAAATCCTCAACCTCAACGCCGAACTGGAGCAGCGGGTCCATGACCGCACGGCCCAACTCGAAGCGGCCAACCGGGAACTGGAAGCCTTCTCCTATTCCGTTTCGCATGATTTGCGCGCGCCGTTGCGGCACATCGGCGGCTTTGCCGACCTGCTGGTCAGGGCGGCGGGACCCGGCTTGCCGGACAAGAGCCGGCATTATCTGGAACAGATTTTGGACGCCACCAGGCAGATGGGCTGCCTGATTGATGATTTGCTGCTTTTCTCCCGGATGGGCCGGGCCGAGATGAGGCTCCAACCCGTGGACCTGGGGCAGTTGGTGCAAGAGGCCAAAAAACAGTTCGAGCCGGAGAGCAAAGGCCGGGACATTCGCTGGAAGCACGGCGCCCTCCTCGAAGTGCAAGCCGACAAGGCGCTGCTGCGGCAGGTGATGCTCAATCTGCTCTCCAATGCGGTTAAATACACCCGTCCGCGCAACCCCGCTGAGATTGAAATCGGATGCGACGGCGGCAGCCCGGAGGAAACAGTCGTATTCGTGCGGGACAACGGAGTTGGTTTCAACATGGAATACGCTCCAAAGCTCTTCGGGGTTTTCCAACGCCTCCATTTGGACGAAGAATTCGAAGGCACGGGCATCGGCCTGGCCAGCGTCCGCCGCATCATTGCCCGTCATGGCGGCCGGACCTGGGCCGAAGGCAAGGTCAACGCGGGCGCCACTTTTTATTTCTCATTGCCAAAAAACAATCATCCCCCGGATGTTTATGATCGCACTCAAACGCATTCTCCTGGTTGAAGACAAGGCCAAAGACGTCGAACTCACCCTCGGAGCGCTGGAAGAAAATCGCCTGGCCAACGAGGTCGCCGTCGCCCGCGACGGCGTCGAGGCGCTGGATTATCTCCATGCCTGCGGGAAATTCGCCGAACGGCGCGATGGCGACCCGGCGGTCGTGCTCCTGGACATCAAAATGCCCCGGATGGGCGGGCTGGAGGTGCTGCGGCGCGTCAAAGCCGACCCGCGGTTGAAAAGGGTCCCCATTGTGATTTTGACCTCCTCGCGCGAGGAACCCGACCTGACGGAAGCCTACGAACTGGGGGTCAACGCCTACGTCGTCAAGCCGGTGGAATTTCAGCAGTTCACCAACGTGGTCAGGCAGGTGGGCGCGTTCTGGGCCATTCTCAACGAACTGCCGCCGCCGGGCAGGAGAACAGAGAGTCAGGATGAAGTCCCCAATCCGCATATTGCTCCTTGAGGACGATCCAAGAGATGCCAATCTCATGGCCGCAAAGTGCGCGACATGCTGGATGCCAAATAAATTATCCAGGCTTTCCTGCCGGCCCCCTTTTGCGTATTCTGCGCCGCGTTTATTCGCTGTTTATGTTCCGCGGAAAAAAGATCGTCGTCGTCATGCCCGCTTACAACGCGGCCAAAACCCTCGTCCAGACTTACGACGAGGTCATGGAACAAGGGGTGGCCGACGTGGTCATCGTGGTGGACGACGCCAGTCGTGATGCCACGAGCGCCATTGCGCAAAAGCTGCCCCACACCGTGCTGTTGACCCATTCCGAAAACCTCGGCTACGGCGGCAATCAAAAAAGCTGCTATCGCCTGGCCTTGCAGGAAGGGGCCGACATCGTCATCATGGTCCATCCCGATTCGCAGTACACCCCGAAACTCATCCCGGCCATGGCGTCGATGATTGCCTCCGGTCTCTATCCCTGTGTTTTGGGGAGCCGGATCCTGGGCGGCCACGCCTTGCGCGGCGGCATGCCCCTGTGGAAATACATCGCCAATCGCGGCCTGACCCTGGCCGAGAATGTTTTGCTCGGGGCCAAACTTTCCGAATACCACACCGGCTACCGCGCCTTTTCGCGGGAACTGCTCGAACGGCTGCCCTTGTCCGAAAATTCCAACGATTTCGTTTTCGACAATCAAATGCTGGCGCAGATTTTGTGGTTCGGTTACACGATTGCGGAGATCAGTTGTCCAACCCGCTATTTCGCCGAAGCCTCGTCCATCAATTTTCGGCGGAGTCTGACCTATGGTTTTGAATGCCTGGGCACCGCTTTGGCCTGGCGGCTCGCCAGGATGAAGCTGCGGCCCTCGAAGTTATTTCCGCCGCGGCCGTGAAGGGTCCAGAGAAGTGGCACATCGGACTGATTTGTTTGCTGCTGACCGCGGCGGTCCTGGCTGTCTTTTGGCGTGCCTTGGATTGCGACTTCGTCAATTACGACGACCCCGCCTATGTCACCTCCAATCCGGAGGTGCAACACGGCCTGACCCGTCAAAGTTTTCTCTGGGCGTGGCGCAGCGTGGCGGCCAGCAACTGGCATCCTTTGACGTGGCTCTCCCACATGGCGGACGTGGACCTCTACGGACTGAACCCCCGCGGACATCATTTGACCAATCTGCTCCTGCACGCCGCCAACGCGGTCTTGCTCTTTCTTGTTTTGAGAAGCTTGACCGGGGCCATTGGCCGCAGCGCCATGGTGGCGGCGTTGTTCGCGCTCCATCCGCTCCGCGTGGAGTCGGTGGTCTGGATCTCCGAGCGCAAGGATGTGTTGAGCACCCTCTTTTGGATGCTGACGGTCTGGATGTATGCCTGTTACGCCAGGCGGCGCAATCCCGCCGGCCGGCGCGGCCAACCCGCGTATGTTCTGGCCCTCCTGTTTTTCATGCTCGGGTTGATGGCCAAGCCGATGCTGGTAACATTGCCCTTTGTGCTGCTGCTGCTGGACTATTGGCCGTTGCGCCGGCTGGATCCGGGCCGGATGCGTCAAACCATCGGCCCGTTGTTGCTGGAGAAAATCCCTTTCTTTCTTTTGGCCATTGCCTCAAGCGCCGTCACGTTTGTGGTGCAACGGCGCGGCGGGGCCGTTTCCCCGATGGCCGCCCTGCCTCCGGGCGCGCGGGTCTGCAACGCCTTCATTTCCTATGCCCGCTATTTGGGCAAGACGTTTTGGCCCGGTCATCTTTCCGTTCTCTATCCGCTTCCCCGTCATTGGCCGGATTGGGAAGTGGCCGGCGCGATTATCCTCTTGACAATTATCAGCGGGTGGGTGGTTTGGCGGGCCGTCCGGCAACCGTGCCTGATCGTGGGCTGGCTTTGGTTCGCGGGCATGCTGGTCCCGGCCATTGGTCTGGTCCAGGTCGGCATTCAATCGATGGCGGACCGCTATGGCTATGTTCCGCTGGTGGGGGTGTTTATCATGGTGGTTTGGGGCGCGTGCGAAGGGCTGGGAAGTTCCGCGGCGGGCCGGTGGGTTTTGGGGGCGGCCGGCGCGCTGGCCCTGGCGGCTTGCGCCGTGCTTACGCCGCGGCAGATTGGTTATTGGGCCAACAGCGAATCTCTCTTCGAACACGCGGTCGCGGTCACGGACGATAATTATCTGGCCTACAATAACATCGGCTTTTACCTGTCCAATCGCGGCGAAACCGCGGAGTCGATGAAGTATTATCAAAGCTCTTTGCGGATCAACCCCAATTACGAAGAGGCGCACAACAATCTGGGTTTTGCGCTGGCCGGCTTGGGAAGCAACCAGGAAGCCATTGTCGAATACATCAAGGCCCTGAGCATTAAATCCGATCTGACCGAGGCCCACAACAACCTGGGCAATGCCCTGGCTGCCGTGGGCCGGAACGACGAAGCCATTCACGAATACTTGGCCGCCTTGAAAGAGAACCCGCGCCATGCCCAGGCCCATAATAACTACGGCATCGCCCTGGCCACGCATGGGAAATTGAATGAAGCCATCGCGCAATTTAAAATGGCCATCCGTGACAAGGAGGACTATGCCAGCGCCCACAGCAACCTGGGCAATGCCTTGGCCCTGCAAGGGAAATTCAACGAAGCGATCGGGCAGTTTCGCATCTGCCTGAAACTCGACGCCAACAATCCGCAAATCCACAACAATTTGGCCAACGTGCTGACCCAGCAAGGCAGACTGGACGAAGCAGTCGAACAGTATCGCACGGCCCTGAAGCTGAAACCGCAAAATCCGGAGGCGCATTTTAACCTGGGCGATTGCCTGGCCCGGCAAGGCCGGCGGGCTGAAGCCATCGCCCAGTTTCGTGAAGCGCTGCGCCTCAAGCCGGGCGATCCGGCCATTCAACAGCGGCTCGATGCCGCCCTGCGCCAATAGCGCCAGCGCCGTTAAATGTTCCAGCCGGCGCGGTATTCCCGTTTGAGAAACTGCGCCGCTTCCGGCGCGTTTTTGGCTTTCATGCCCGGCCCGTCCCACTCCAGCTTCCGGCCTGCGCGCAACGCCACGCATCCGAGCAGGATGATCTCGGTCAGATACGCCCCGATTTCAAAGTTCGAACAAGCCGTCTCGTGCCGGCCGGATTTGCAGGCCGCGAACCACTCCTTGTGATGGCGAAAATCGGCCGGCTCCCGGTTGTCAAAAGCGTTGCGCGGCATCGTTTGGGCAATGGCTTTGGCGCCTTCGTGCCGGGGGGCCGCGGCCCATTCCTTGTCGTCCTTCAACTTGACAAAAACGCGAAATTCATCGTCGCCGACATCCGGGGAAAACATCATGCCTTTCTCGCCGATCATGACGCAGCCGCTGGAGGAGATGCCGCCGAACATCACCGTGATGTCCGCCGTGACTTCCGCGGGCGGTGTGTTGCCTCCATCCAGCCAGCGCACCGTCACCGGCGGCAGGCCTTCGCGCGCGGGAAACTCGAAGCGGATGCGCGAGCTGTTCGGGTACATCTCCGCCATCATGCCGGAGGAACTGGCTTCCACTTCCGTCGGGTAGCCCAGTTTGAGGGCGCGGAAGGGCCAGTTCAGGGTGTGACAGCCCATGTCCCCCATGACGCTGGTGCCAAAATCATACCAGCCCCGCCAATTAAACGGTTGATAGACATTCGGGCTGAACTGCAAAAACTGGGCATGGTAGTGCTGCGGGCTGAAATGCAAAAGCTGAGTCTGCTCCGCCAGTTGCGCCTCCGGCCACTTCTCCTTGAACGGGCGCGCGGGCGCGGTGCCCAGCCAGAGGTCCCAATCCAGGTTGGCCGGGACGGGGTCCGACCCGGCCGGCCGTTCCAAACCTTGCGGCCAGATGGGGCGATTGGTCCACACAAAAGCCTGGCGCACCGGGCCGATCAGCCCCGCCTGCACCAGTTCCACCCCCCGCCTCAATCCATCCGCCGCGCTGCCTTGATTGCCCATTTGCGTGGCCACCTTGTATTGGCGGGCCAGGTCCCGCAACAGCCGCGCTTCTGAGACATCATGCGTCAACGGCTTCTGGCAATAGACGTGCTTGCCCAGTTTTATCGCCATCGCCGCGATGACGGCATGATTATGATCGGGCACGGCGATATCGACGGCATCGAGGCTTTTCTCCTTTTCAAAAAGCTCGCGAAAATCCTTGTACGCTCTGGCGGCGGGAACGTATTGTTTCAAGTTGTCCATCGGCGTCGAATTCACGTCGCACAGGGCGACGAGGTTTTCCGTCGCACACCATTGCGCGTCGCTCATGCCCTTCACCCCCAGGCCGATTTGCGCGATGTTCAGCCGGCTGTTCAAATTCTGTCCCCGCAGCAAATAAGGACCCGCCAAAACCGCCCCGCCCGCCGTCAGCGCCCCGTAGCGGATGAACTGACGCCGGGAATGTCCGTAAGAAATGACTTTTTTATTCATGACTAATGGCCAATTCAACCAGCCTCTCCCACAAAAGCAAGCCCGCATTGGGGCGGGGACGCTATTGCGGCATCCAGACCCGGAACTCCCCGCTGCAATGCAACAGCGCCATCAGGTAAAGCAATCCTTCGTAATAACGCTCCAGGCCGTCGGGCGTCGGCGTGTTCCACAAGGCTTCAACGAATTTTTTCGAGCGCGGATTCGTTGCCGCCAGGCTCGCCACCGCGTTCATGGCCACAAGCCCCTGCGCGTGCCGGTCGTCGAGCTGCTCGCCGTCGAGCGTGAACTGGCAGCCGTAAGTTTCCATTCCCCTGGATTCAAAGAACGCCTGCAATCGGTCGCTCAATTCCCGTTCGCGCCCATCCTTTCCCCACCACGACCAATCCACCGACCAATTCCCCGCCGTGCGAAACGCATCGAACCTGAAATGCGACGCGCCCGGGTTCCAACTGTTGGTGGCCGGCGTCCCGTCAAAATTCGCATAATCGGGGGCAAGGCCGGTGGCCGGATTGGCCGCGCGCGGAAAAAAATCGCGGCTGGCCGCCGCGGCCTCCATCCAAAAATGCCTGTCAGCGGCCGGTCCCCATCGCGCCCACAACTCATAGAAGGCCGGCAAATGATAAGAAGGATCCGTGAACCGTCCGCGTTCGGAAACGGGCGAGAACAGCGCCATTTTGTGCTCCTGGTCAAAAAGCGCCCCGGCGGTCACTGTCGAAGTTGAATTTGTATTTCGCCGCGACATGAAAATCGGACCCGTGATCATCGTGCGATGCCTCATGTTCGCCAGCAATTCATCCGCCTGCTCCTTGTAATTGTAAATTCCCCTGCCCCCGCCCCAGCGGTTCGCCGCAAAGTAGAGCGCCGTGACGTAATACGACTCCCCGTCCGGCGCGACCATTTCGCTCAGAACCGCGCCGTTCGTTTTCGCCTCCCATGAAAAAAACCCGTAAGACGGATGTTTGGGCGAGTCGTGATACAAGTAAGTTTTCGACCAGTTCCACAGCGCGTCGAACTCCGCCTTCCTGTTCATTTGCGCCGCAATCATCATGCCGTAGGACAATCCTTCCGTGCGCACGTCCTGGTGTTTGATGTCCGTGACATAGGCGAGCGGGCCGTTGGAGTTGTTGCCGGCGGAATAATACACCGTTTGATTAGACGGATCGCCGTGGAACAATTGCTCGAACGCCGCGTCAATTTTTTCCCGGATTTCCCGCTGCGAATGGCCGTTTTCGGCGAACAGATTGCGGTAATGCCCCGACGCAAAAGCGCCCGAGCCGTTGCCGCCCTCGCGGCATTTTTGCAAACAGCGGCACCCCGCCAAAAACAATGCCGGAACAACCAACACAACGGCAAATTTGTTCAGCGGATTTCGCATGAGCCGTCCCCATATTCCAGCAAACCCTCCCCCAGTTCAAACAGATTGATTTGTGTTGCTCTGTGGCCAATCGTCTTCTGAATGCTCAAGAACTGTAAAGGGGTCCTGCGGCGTGCGAAAAATGGCGGGCTGAAAACAAAAACGATTTCACGCCGCGCCCGCCTTCCGGTTCCGGTTTTGAAAGGCCTTGAACTTCAGATCAGCTTTTCCGGCGCAAGCGCTTCACCAGTTCAATGCCGCCAAACAAGAGCGCGCTCGCGAGGCCAAGGTCGCTTGGTTCGGGCACCACGCCCATGGGAATCATTTCCTGCGTGAAGCTGTAATCAGTCGAACCGGCAAAGTGGATCCCGTAGCCGAAATCCAATTCGTCACCCACCTGAACAGGTGTGCCTCCCGTTAAATTGATGGTCCCTTCATACTTATTGGCGTATATGCCGGTGTTCTGCAAAATGGGGGCTATGACGTTGGCCACCGTCCAATCCGGCGTCCAACCGTTGGGAGGAGAGGCCGGATAGTTGGCCACGTACTCGCTGTTGGCGACAAACGAGAAGTCAACAGGCATGACCACGTTGACCTGATAGCTGGTCCAGGCAAACGCGGTGTCATTATCCACTGCGCTGCCCAGATAGAGCGTCGGGTCTGTTGGGCTGTCCGTCTGCACCCACCCGAGCATGTGGCCCGCCGCCGACTGGCCCGGCACCGTGTACTGATCTCCAGTCATCGTCATGTTGGGAGCCGGCAAGCTGCCGCTATTGTTGCCCCATGTTTTACAGACAAGCACACCGTCGCCGTCATCATGCCACCAAGCGTTGGTTATATCCGCTCTGCCGGTGGTGCAAAACGCCAGGAAGGCCAGTCCGAAAGCCACGAGAATCTTAGTTTTCATTCTAATAGTGGTTGGTGTTTTTAGTTGTTCAGTCTTATGGCAACGCTTTTAACACGATAAGACCCTCGATGTCAACAGATTTCTCATAAGAATTGATCATTTTTAGCGCCGCTTTTTGCAACCCATTCTGATAGAGGCACTTGTTCAAAAAGTGACGCTCAAAAATTGCAAAATTCCGCCCCCGCATCATTTCTGCTCTCTGCTTTCCCAATTTCAGCTTTTTGTAAGTGCCTTGCGGACAACAAGTTGCAGTTTTCAATGGAAGAAAACCGGAAAATTTCACGGTTTTTTCCGGGGAAGATATTCTTGAGAAAATAAAGAATGACGGGTCAAAAATGAGGGTGGCGCAAAATCGAATTTAAGCCCTTCTCTCTCCTGAACAGCGTCGTTGGATGGATTGGCAACGGCTTCAGGTTCCGCTGGCCGGCCCGCTCCAATACTTGCTCGATGTGGACTTCCACCTGTCTGAGGAACGAGGGCGATACCGCGTAGCCGTCGCTCTCGTAGGTCAACAATGGCATGTCCGCCTGCAGGCTGAGCGGTTTGAGGATGGATTCGGAGATGCGGTAGGGCAGACAATTGAAGGGACCGATCAGGAAAATGCCGTCGTAGCCTTCGTTGGCGGCCTCCAATCCTTTGCCGACGCTGGGTATGACCTCTCCAAAAATCGCCGGGGAAATGTGGCGGGAGGCTGTCTCGAACAGGGACGACACGTTGTTCGGCCCGGCTACGAGCAGCCCGGTCTTGCGGAAGATTTGGCGGTAGCGGCTTTCGAGCCATCGTTCGGCCCGGTAGTTCATCCACTGCCGCAGATACTGTTTGCCGTCGGGCTGAAACATTCTCAGGCACGCTTTGGCCAGGGCCGGGTAACCCGGCTTCATGCCCCAAATGCTGGCCGTTCCCGCCACGCGGTCATAGATGGCGTATTGAACGAAGTCACCGAGGTCAACGGGCTTGAGGATGATGCCGCTGGCCGCGTAGAGTTCGTGGACGCCTTCCATGAAAAACGGGCTGAAGCGGGTGAAAAAATCGCCTGTGATCACCACTTTGGGACACGTCAACGGATCCCGCTTGCGCGGCAATGCCGCCAGCCAATCGGCCAATGCAGGCAGATGGTTGTTGAACTCGTCGAGCGAGCGGGCCTCATCCAGGAAGCGCCGCCATTGCGCGCGAAGTTGCTCCACACTGCCGGGCAATCCCACCGCGGCCAGCACCTGCTCGATTTCCACCAGGATGTCCGCCATTTGGATGGCCGGTGATACGTTCTCGACCAGGGCCATGCGGTCGATGCCGCACCAGCCGTTTTCTTCACAGGGATTGAGCAGAAAGAAATCGGGCAACCGTTGTTCGGCGATGAACCTTTCAAAATAGCCCATGTAACAATCCGAAACGCAGGGGGCGCCTCCGCGCACCATGTAGAAGCCGGTGATTTCATCGGGCGGACGCTGCTCGCTGATCTGGAGCAGTTGCCCGATGCAGATGGGCAGGGGAAGACACTCGCGCCCCGAGGTGTGCGCCAGGCCGCGGTCGAGCTGGTTTCGGTCCAGCGGAATTGTTTCCCCCACATTCAGCCCCAGCCAGCAGGCGGCCTTGGCCAGGCTTTCCGAATGGTATTGGGAAAAGTTCGGGAAGCGGATTTTCACCCGGGGGTCATCCAGCCGGACGGATTGGCCATTGGTTCGGATGACGCGGCCGTCCGGGACCAACCGGCAGGCGTTGAACGGTTGGATGGGACTGGTTTGCCGCGCCTGGTAATTGGCGGCGATGTCCAGAAAAGCTTCCAAGCGGGTTTGGATGCCGGCATCGGCGGTATGGGCGTCAATCTCAAGGATCAGGTGCGGCTTTGCGCCCATCACCGAGGCCAGCAGGGATTGGGTGAAAGCGTCGATGGTGCAACTGAAATTGCTCACGCAAAGCAGGAACAGATTGGGATGCTTTTTCGCGATGGCCGCGGCATTCAGGATTTGATTTGCGAAGTGCCAGGCGGTGGGTCCTGCTTCGAGCGGCGTGAGGCAGTCGCCGGGGATCACGGTCACTCCCATGCTGGAGAGCTTTCTGGCCACGGATTGGGAGGCCTCCGGCGCAAAGGCGCTGTAGCTGTGACCGGCCAGGAGAATCGCCAGTTTCCCGCCTGTCACCGCCTCGTCGAGCGTCCTCCGGCCGAGCGCCCGCAGCGTGCGTTCCGCCTCCTCTTGGGCATGCACCGCGGCCGTCCAGGCGCTTGCGGCCAGCTCGCGTGACACTCCCAATTCCCGGACGGCCATCTCCACCATCGCTGAAGAGAGGCCGTAGCCCTTGGAGAAATCCAGCAGCGGAGACAGGAATTGCAGGTCTGGAAACGCCTTCGCCATGAAGGAGGGACTGGCCTGGGTGATCGGGCACAAGTAACAATCGCCGCACGCGTTGGGTTCGGGCATGTGCATCACCTGCGGCAGGAATATCAGGGTCACATTCCGCCGGGCCAGATCCAGCACCGCGCCGTGCGCGATTTGCACGGGAAAGCAAAAGCCGGCATTGGACTTCAGTTCGCCCTGCGGATCCACACCGGAGAGGACCGGTTCGATTCCCAAGCCGGAGAAAAAGGTGGAAAAAAGCGGATGCAATGAATGCGTCAGAAGCGCCTTGGGGATGCCAATGCGCCGGCCCGCCTTTGCCGGGACGCCCGACGGACGGCCAAAGAGCAGGTTGGTCCTTTCGTCCACCAAGTCTGGAGCCGCGGCCGTGCGCGATTTGCGCTTCCACACATTCTCATACAGGCTGCAACGCCCCCCGAATGGGAACACGCGGCCGCCCACTTTGAACCGGTCGATGCTGCAATACAGTTTGCAGGCACGGCAGGTGAACCGGCCCACGCGCTCCAATTCCGGCGCCGCCAGGGCGCGCAGTTCCCCGGCGGTGTCCGCCGGACCACTGGACCGTTTCAACGCGAGCAGCGCCACGCCCAAGGCTCCCAGCAACTCAGGATCGGGGGGAATCACCACCTCGCGGCCAACCAGATGAGCAAAAGCATGGCCGAGCGCGCGGTTCAGGGCCACGCCGCCCTGCAAAAACACCTTCCGGCCGACGCAGCGCGGCCCCTTGACCTTGGTGAGATAGTTGGAGGCGATGGCGTAAACCAACCCGGCGACAATGTCATCGTGCGAATGCCCCTGCTGTTGGGCGGCGCGAATATCGGAGTTGATGAACGCCGCGCAGGTCGCTTTGAAATGCACGGGGGACTGGGACCCCAGCGCAACGCCGGAGAGTTCGGACACCGCCACGCCGAGGTCGCTCCGGGCGCTTTCCTCCAGAAAGGAGCCGGTGCCGGCGGAACAAGCGTTGTTCATCGCATAGTCAATGGGAACGCCATTGCGGAGATGGATGTACTTGGAATCCTGGCCGCCTATTTCCATGATCGTGTCCACCTCGTTGTCGAAATGGCCCGCGCCGGCCGCGTGGGCGGAGATTTCGTTGAACACAAATTCCGTGCCCAAGTACGCGCCGGCAATTTCCCGCGCCGAGCCTGTCGTTCCAATCAGGCCGATGCGGCCGTTGCCAACTTGGCCGGCCAGTGCCCGCAGGCACGCGCGCAACGAGGCCACGGGGTCGCCCTGCGTGCGCAAGTAATGCGAGGCCACCACGCCGCCGGTGGCGGGATCCAGCAGAACTGCCTTGGTGGTGGTTGATCCGGCATCCACTCCCAGCACCATCGGGCCGTCCGGGGGCAACTGCCGTGGCGGCGCAGGAATGATCCGGACCCGGGCGGCGAAGCGATGGAGCGGCGGGAGCCGGCCAAGACGCGGCTGGATCGACAACTTCGGAAACCGGTGGACGGGCTTGTCCCGGGTCAGCAAAGCAGTGCCCCAAGCCTCGAACCAGGGACTCTCCGGTGGCACCACAAACTCCGTGCCGGGTAGCTTCGCGCGCAATGCCGCGAGCATGGCCGCGTTGCGGCTCACCCCTCCGATCAACAGCACCCGCCGCCGCGGACGCTGCCCTTTTTCCAGCAACGCAACCACCTTGTTGGCCATGCTGTCATGCAAAGTGTGAAGGATGTCCGCTGGCGCGGCCTCATTGCGGTTCAGCTTGTGGGTGATGTCCGACTTGCAGTGGACCGAGCACCGGGATGCCAGCGGCACCACCTTGCCCTCCAACGAGAGTTGGATCGCCGCCTCCATCCCCAGCCCCATCCGTCCGATTTGCTGGACAAAAAACTCCCCGCTTCCGGCGGCGCATTTGTTGTGCGAAAGGACATTGGTGATCCTGCCGCGCGTGAGAAAGTAAACCAGGAAAGCTTCCCCCCCGAGCGAGGCCACCGCATCGAAAGTCTCATCCAGTTCACGCAAGCCGCGCCGAATCGCCGCGACCTCGGTCAGATGCCCCAGTTGACCCGACACTCCGAAATACTCAACGCTGGCGAATTCGGCTTCCGCCAGCATCCCCTTGAGCGTCTCCAGGGGACGGCCACAATGGAGCGCCACCCGCGCCACCCTCCGCTCCCCATTCAGGGCAACGACCTTGACCGACAAGGCACCGATGTTCACACCCGCGCACGACATAATTGATTCTCCGGCGATGCACGCCACCCGACGTTGTTGACAATCTTGAACCCAAGCCCAACCTGATAAAATAGCTTCCGGCCATCCTTCCGGCTGCCTCTATCTTGGCAATAACAAGTTAATTCTTGCGCCTTGTCCTTTTTGACCCGACCCTTGTTTTTCCGAAGAACCCCGATAGCTTTCGGGGCAAATTGCAACCCCGAAATCAATTCGGGGCAGGTGCTTTGATTTTGATTTTCTCAAGAGCAATCTGCCCCGAAAGAACCGTGAAATTTTTCCGCTTTTTATCCGTCAAATAGTCACAACAATTTGTCGGCAAGGTATTTACAAAATTCCGCCCTCGTCGGTTCAGGCTTTCAACCGCTTCAAATAATCATTCGCTTCATCCTGATCGAAGTGTGCCGGGTCCCATTCGCCGCCGATCCACTCCTTCAAATCGGCGTGTTCCGGGTGCTTTGGGTCCGCGAGCGCTTCCAGCAGATTGTAATACCCGAACATGCCGCCGCAATCGTCCGGCGGGCAGGCGTTGGCTCCGGCCAGGCAGACCGGATGTTTGAAAGCCGCGTCCGGCGGCAAAACTTTTTCCACCGTCACTTCGTGCTCCCAGCCGTCGCCGAAGTCATATTCGTAAATGAATTTCTTTTTCGCGGCGGGCGCAAGGTCGGCCACCGTATGGTGCTTCTCGTTCAAAGTTTCACTGCCCATGTGCGCAAATTCCGGGTCGGGCTTGCCGTAAAAAGTCCGCCCCGCGACGAACTGATGCAAATGCGAATTGGTCCACGGCATCACAAGCTGGACGACTTGGTGCAGCCGGTCCAATCTCATGTCCGCGCGGATGAGAACGCGCCGCCAGATGGGTGGCTTGGACCATTTCAAGGTGATTTTGAGCTGATAAAGCGGCACGCCGCTGCTTTGTTCAATGAGTCGTATCATGATTATTTCAAATTAAACGGCACGAGCATTGGGCGGACAACGCCAAACCTGCCCAAATCTTCCCGATGCACCCAAATGTTCTGACAGCAAATCACCTGGCGCGGATTCTTGCCCTTCAAATTTTCCAGGAATTCCACGTCCAGGACAAGGTATTTCTTTCTATCAGAGCATGGATTGAGGGTGCCTCCGGCGAAGCAGACGGGGAATCCACCCTGAAAGGCGCACCATGAACCCGGCAGAAAGGCCACGACGGTTGTGGCGTTGCATGGATGCGCTGCGCGCCTGCAACTGCGCGGCGACTTTGACGCGGCCAAACATCACGGCGAACATGAGCGGGGTCATGCCGCCGCCGTTGTCCGCATCAATGTCCGCGCCGTGTTCCAGGAGCATCCGCGTGGTTTCGAGGTCGCCGTTGTAGCGGTCACACCCTGTCACCACCCGGTCACGTTCATGATAACGTTGAGTTGGACTGGAGGGTTTTTGGCCGTGCCGCTTTTGTTGCCGTTTTTGTTGGTGGACAGAGCGGGCGGGGTGCGGCATTCTGCTGGCATGGCGCGAAAGCTACGTCTGCAATATCCGGGGCCATTAATCATTGTACGGTTCGAAACGGTCTCGCGCCAGTCATGCAAATCTGCTAAAAATCAATGCGCTTGAATCGAAAAAACAAAACCGTGGCGTCCAATTTCGGCGACTACAAAAAGGATGGCCACAACTGGATTACACTCGCTACAGGTGAGTTCTATCCAGATATTCTTCCGCAAGCTTGCGAGTTGTATAAGCCGGTTCTCGTTTTGTTTGGCCAGTTCATCCAATCGTCGGAATCCTCCGCAGCGCTATTTCGACAGATTTGCGCTGTGTCGGAAGGCTGGATGCGAATTCAACTTGCGAGAGTCTTTCGCAAATACGTCAGCCCAAATACACCGGTCGAAATGTTGAAGAAAAAAGCTTCGTGCGAACGCATCATCGAATACTTCGGAAAAGAATTCCGGCCGGTCAACGAGGTTCAACAAGCTTATTCGACACGGCCAATACCTGACGAAGCGCTTTGTGCCGTTCTTTGGGAATACAAAGATCGAGGGAAAAAGGGATACGACCTCACTGCAAAACTTTTCAAAACGTTGCGCGATCAATTCCCCACGCTGACGGTGCAAGGGCCGGAAGGCGCCGGGAAAGATATTCTTCTCAGCGATATTTTCACCAACTATCCGAATCTATCCCGTCCTGTGGATTTCGTCATCTACGACGAGGACAAAACTTCGATTCTTGCGATCGGTTTGGCGCGATACGATTCCGACCGGGGCGGCGCTCAAGAGGATGACCGCACCGGCGGTTATTTCAACTGCGCTCAGGAGTTCTTCATGTATATGAAGCTCAACAAACTCCGAATGAAGCTGATTTTTTTGAACGACGGTCCGGGTCTTTTGCTCGGCTCGATGTGGGACGATTACGCCCGGCTTGAGCGAAGTCAGAAGGGCAAAATTGCAGTTCTAACCCTGCGGATGATACCGGAGCGTCTGACTCTGGATTGGCTGAGAAGTTGAGAATTTTGTATGGCAACTGGCATTCCGAAATCAAACATCGACGGCCCTCTGGAAAATCAAAATGATGCGCCAATCGGCGGGCAAATCCATTTGAGCTACGAAGGCAAGCGCAGCGTCCCGGAAATCATTGCGAATTGTCCCAAAGCGAAGCTGTCACTTGCCGAGTCGCCCCAATATTCGCATGGCTGGACGAACAGACTGTATTTCGGAGACAACTTTCCAATCCTTGGAACGCTTTTGGATGACTCCGCTATTCGGGGCAAGGTGTCGCTTATTTACATTGACCCGCCCTATTCCACAAACAGCGTCTTTGAATCCCGACAACAGAAGGTGGCTTATCATGATCTAATTTCCGGCGCGGCATTTATCGAGTCTTTGAGGGAAAAGCTTGTTTTGCTTCGCGAGTTGCTTTCGAATCGCGGCTCAATTTATGTCCATCTTGACGAAAACATGGCATTTCCGATGAAGATCGTGATGGATGAAGTTTTTGGGGCGCAGAATTTCCGGAACTTTATCACCCGGAAAAAGTGCAACACAAAAAATTACACGCGGAGAACTTATGGGAACATTTCTGACTACATCCTGTTTTACTCAAAGACCGAAACCTATGTCTGGAATCGCCCTGTGGTTGCCTGGTCCGAAGACAGGGCGAAAAAAGAATATACTTACATGGAGTCATCGACGGGCCGAAGATTCAAAAAAGTGCCGTTGCATGCGCCAGGCGTTCGCCATGGTGAAACAGGAAAACCATGGCGCGGAATGCCGCCGCCCCCCGGCAAGCACTGGCAATTTCCGCCGAGTACGTTGGAGGAAATGGATCGTCGGGGCGAAATCTTCTGGTCCTCGAACGGAAATCCACGACGGAAAATATACCTGGATGACAGTGACGGAATTCCTGTCCAGGACATTTGGCTGGATTTCAAAGACGCCCACAACCAGAACATCGAAATCACCGGCTATCCAACAGAGAAGAATATGGAAATGTTGGAGCAAATCATCAGTGCCTCTTCCGAACCGGGGGATTTGGTGTTGGATTGTTTTGCGGGTTCAGGAACAACGCTTGTCGCTGCCGGGAATTTGGGACGGCGATGGATTGGAATTGACAACAGCGAAGAGGCAATTGGCGCGATCGTCAACCGATTGCGATTTGGCAGCCGACCGATGGGTGATTACGTGACGAAGAAGGAAGCGCCCGCGGCTGAAAGTCATTTGGAACTCTTTGGCAGCAATACAGAGTTCGAGCAAAAGGCGGCCACAAATGGAGTCAGGGAAATTTTTTGTCTTTACCAGATAACAAACGAGTCGGATTTCATCCCGCAATCCAACGTTATTCTCACATTAAAAGACCGGCCTGCCGCTCACGACATTCAAAAACATCTCCAAAAGGTTATTTATAAAACCGCGCGCAAGCATTCAGTCAGGAAGAAAAATGCGAGATGACGCCATTCCGCCGTTTGAATTTGAGAGCTGGGCCGTTAAATGGATCACCCAATGAGGCAACTATGCAGCCGACGTATCAAGTTCCTTGGGAAAAGCTCGAAAGCACTTGTGCCACACTGAAAAATGAAGTTGTTGGCGAGGGGGAATTTTCAACAGCTACTTCCAATTTTATTTCTTTGCGGCTTGCGGTTTCAATTCAGCTATTTTCGAACGGCATTGAACGAAAAGAATTCACTCCAACACCTCGGCGCAGGACATCTCCTGGATGACTCTTTGGATGAAACCTGCGAGCGCGGCTTGCAAATTCTCATGCAACGCGCGAAGTCGCGCAATTTACGAAACACACTTGGAGAATTTTTGAAACCAAGTTCCAATTCCGAATGGCTTTTATTGCAATGTGCCTTCCTCGAATTACCGACAAAGCCCCCAGTCCCCGTCATACATTGGATTGAGCATGGTAACAAAGAAACCAACCTGATTCGCTTTAGCTTCGGAATGGGCATGAGAAGTTTTTGGGCTGACGAATCGCGTTCTTTTGTCCAAAAAATGATAAAGAAGTCATTTGGCTTTGTAAATTGGAAAGGAGAATCCTGCGCAAGCCGAGTTAAGGAAGTAATGGATGGCTTTGAATGGAGTCCACTCTGGGTTCTTCCCGAATTCTAATTCGAAGCAGGCTCATCATCCTTTAATTTCCTCGATCCCATAAACGGCTCCCGCCCAATCTTATATTATCGTTTACTTCCCACACCATGTAACACGCGACTCCGATTCGCCTTTATGGGCACTCGGATATGGTCTTTGGCATTCAGGTCAATCATCTGGGAATGGCGTAGTAAATAATGTCTGATAGAACTCCACGAATTTTACGAATCTAACGTCGAAGGCAGTTTTCGCTTTTGGGCAAAGTATAGCAAAGTCTCGCACCGTCAATGCCAAGTACGCTGTCGTGTACTCGACGGCTTGATTTAACATGGAATTGACCTCCGGAAGAAAGGGATCATGTTTTCTCAGTGTGTTGACAAATTCGGGCTGTGAATGTGTAACGCTTGATAGGAATTGATATTGCAGATCGAAATGTTCGGGCAAAATTCCTGCCTTTGTGGCGATTGAATGATTATGTTCAAGTAATGAACGACTTGGGCGCTTTCCAGAACGGAACTCATTGCGCAATTTATGGGGAAGATCTTTGAACCGAATGTGCGACGCAATTTTTGTCGCTAAATTGGATTTTTGCTGACGATGAGCTGCGATCTCAGGTATTGTGGATCGAATGATCTCAAGTGTTCGAATGCGTTGGTTGATTTCATGCCAGTCCCACCAAAGCAGACGGAATTCCATCTCGTCAGTTGAGTACTGCTGCACGGCAATATTGTTCATCGCGAGATAACTTTCAAGAATTGTACGAGCCAGAGCGGCGGTTGAAGCAAAGTCGGGGAAAATCAGGGCTGGAAGGCCATCAATTGCTGTGGGATGCAACATTTGGTATATCGTCAATGCTGTTAACGAATTGCGAAGCAACAGAGCATCTGCGATTACACCCGTCCTGTTTGTTTTCGTTCCATCTGCGGCGTTTTTAGCGTTAAGCGAGATCTGAATCACGTGCCTAAGATTGGACTTCGTTTTCTCAAGTCGTTCCTTCTTTTTATCAATCGGCGTGTCTGTATTCATGGGTTTCGTTATACTTGATGTTCTGAAGGAAAGCGATCCTCGTCGTAAGCCATTTTGACGATGATTCGTTCGAGGATTTCCCTCTTACCATTGCCTTCTTAATTCTTACTTCTGCCCGGATTCCGCCTTTTTGCTTCTGCCATTCTCTGGATCCCGCTTCCATCTTCGCTCCGCCAAGCGGAGCTTTCTCCTTCGCCCAACGGCTACGGTGGACGAGATGACGGACGGGAGGAAGGCTAAACTCTTACAGCGCAATTTGTAAGCTGCTTACTGACAACGAGTTGCGACTTTTTGACGGATAAATGGCGAAAATTTCACGATTTTTGCGGGGGTCGGTCCGCCTGACAAAATCAAGCTGTAGCATGGCAGTTTGGAAGCTTTTTATCTGTGGCTAATGCGGCTGAAAATCACGCTGGAATTGGGCGGCGTTGACAGTATCTTTTGATTGCCAATGACTGTTCCTCACATTCCGGCGTTGCGACGGGGCCGGCCCTATGAAAGCCTCGATCAATCCTCCATTCTCGATTATCGCGACGGGACGGCGCTGGCCACGGTCAGCCAGGTCAACGCCGGCATGGTGCGCAAGGACCTGGCCGGCATCGCCCAGTCCCGCGCTGCATTGAAAAAATTGTCCGCCGCCGAATTGATCGAAATCTGCGCCAGGGCGGCACAGCTCTTTCTCGACGGCACTTTGCCCATCGGCGACAAGGGCGCTGAGCAATCGGCCGGGCAATACGTCGAAGCCCTCTCAGCCAGCAGCGGTTTGCCGCACGTCATGGTGCGGCGCAACATGGCCAAGATCCACGATGCCCTGACGCAAATGAAAACCATTCTCAATGGCCTGACGCGCGGGCTTGATCTCTCCATCCTGGACGCGGGATTTGCCGGACGGTTGAGCTTTTATCCGGCGGCCAACAGCCTGGGCCTGGTCCTGCCGAGCAATTCACCGGGGGTCAATTCGCTCTGGCTGGCGGCCATTCCGCTGAAAATCCCGGTCGTCATCAAACCCGGCCGCGAAGAACCGTGGACGCCGTATCGTTTGATCCAGGCCTTCATCGCGGCGGGCTGTCCGGCGGAGGCCTTTGGTTTTTATCCGACCGATCACGAAGGGGCGGGGGAGATATTGCGGTGCTGCGGCCGTTCGCTGCTGTTTGGCGACAAGGACACGACCGCCCCTTACGCGAACAATCCCGGCATTCAGATTCACGGACCGGGCTACAGCAAAATCCTGGTCGGCCAGGACGAAATCGAGCGCTGGCCGGAATTTATCGACTTGATGGTCTCCGCGATTTCAGACAATGGCGGCCGCAGTTGCATCAACGCCTCGGCCATCGTCGTGCCCAAATACGCCGAAGAAATTGCGGACGCCCTGGCCCGGGAGCTTGGCCCGATTGTGCCGCTGCCGGCGGCGGATGAACACGCGCGGCTGGCCGCGTTCGCCAATCCGCAAATGGCGGCGTTGATTGATTCCAGCATTGAAGAAGGCCTGCGCACCGGCGGCGCCCTCGATGTCACCGCCGCTTACCGCCAGGGGCCGCGCCGGGTGCAATTCGAGGGAGGCGCGTATTTGCGGTCGACAATCGTGTGGTGCGAGTCCTTCGCGCATCCGCTGGCCAATCGCGAGTTCTTGTTTCCCTACGCCAGCGTCGTCGCGTTGCCGCAGGCGGAGATGGCCGGAGAGATCGGGCCGTCGCTGGCCGTGACGGCCCTGACGCGGGACAAAACGTTCATCGAACAATTGCTGGAATCGCCGCGGATCGAGCGCCTCAACATCGGCCCCATTTCCACCATGACGGTTTCCTGGGACCAGCCGCATGAAGGCAACCTGTTTGATTTTCTTTATAAACGGCGGGCGATCGAGATTTCCACATGAGAAGCGTCCAAACAACTTTTGCGGCGTTCGATCACCAACCCCGCACGCGTCTGGTTTTTGGCCTCGATGCCGTGGAGCGCGTTGGGGAATTGGCGGCTGAAATCGGGATGGAAATGCCGTTGCTGGTCACAGACCCCGGCGTGGCCGCCGCCGGCCACATGGAGCGGGCGCGCCAATCCTTGCAGCGGGCCGGAATAAAACCCGCCGTGTTCGACCAAGTGCGGGAGAACCCAACCACGCGCGACGTGGAGCTTTGCCTGGAAGCGGCCAGGACCGCGGCCATCGACGGCATGATCGGCCTGGGGGGCGGCAGCAGCATGGACACCGCCAAGGGCGGGAATTTTCTGCTGACCAACGGCGGGCGCATGCAGGATTACCGGGGCGCGGGCAAGGCCGCGCGGCCCATGCTGCCCTTGATCGCCATTCCGACCACCGCCGGCACGGGGAGCGAGTGCCAGTCCTTTGCCTTGATCGCCGATGAAATCACCCATCAAAAAATGGCCTGCGGCGACCCGAAGGCCGCAGCCCGCATTGCAATTCTGGATCCGACGCTGACGGTTTCACAGCCGGCGCGCGTCACGGCTTGTGCGGGAGTGGATGCCTTGTCGCACGCGTTGGAAACAGCGGTCACCACAAAGCGCAACGGGCTGTCGCTGGCCTATTCGCGGGAGGCATTTCAACTCTGCTCCAGTTCCTTGCCCGGGGTGATCCGGAACGGGGATGAGTTGGAGTGGCGGGCGGGAATGTTGCTGGGCGCCGCGCTGGCGGGGCTGGCCGTTGAAAACAGCATGTTGGGCGCGGCTCACGCGGCGGCCAATCCGCTGACCGCTCATTTCCGAATCGTCCACGGCCAGGCGGTTGGCCTCCTGCTGCCCTGGGTCGTTCGTTTTAACGCTGAGGATTCTGAAACGGCGCGCCTCTACGAGGCATTGCACGGTGGTGGAATTGGCCGCTTGGTTTCGCGGCTGGACTGGCTGTTGAATTTGGCCGGGATACCCCGCTCGCTCGGGGAGTGCCCTGTGAATCCAGCCGCCATTCCCAGCCTCGCCGCCGAAGCGGCTAAACAATGGACCGCCGCTTTTAACCCGCGCCCGCTGGCGGAGGCGGATTTTGCCAGGCTCTATCAGGCCGCCTTTCAAACCCGCGGCGACGGCGCGCCGTGATCGGCCTGGCGCGCGAGCCTGCTACTTGATGCTCAGTTGGTATGGGGCGGACATCAGGCTGTCCCCCTTCGGCTTGCCAAAGGCATCTTCCATGAAGTCGAATTTGTAATGGTAACGGACGAAATCCTTGCCGGGCGGAACGGGGATGAACGCTTCCCATCGGTCCTTGACCAGCGGCACCGGCTGCATGGGATAATTTTGAAGATCGACGACGACCAGAGGTTTGAACGAGCCTGGCCGGATGACCCGTTGGTTGCTCTTCCACATCGCCTCCACCCGGTAATAGCCCGAGGCGTCCCGCGGATACTGTGTCGGGGTCAAGTTGGTGATGGAGCTGCAACCGGCCAAAAGCGCCGGCAGCAGTGACAGAAGGCAAAGTTTGTTTATTTTTGACATAAGCTTGATCTTGATGGCGCGGGCGCCTTCAGGGCAACCCGCGGCAAGGCAGATGTTGGATGCGTTCGCTTCCGAATTCAAGAGGATTAAATCGGCCCTTGCGCAATGGCGGTTTGCCCTTAGTATGGCTGTTGCGTTGGACCGCCCGCGGCGGGGCCGTCGAGGGGGCGCGTTCTTAGAACCCGGATTTTGGTATGATTGGCACAATTCGCAAGCATCAGAAGTGGCTTTGGATGGTGATCATCGCGGCGACCATCCTTTCCTTCCTCATTTATTTCACCCCCAACAGCCGGAACAGCTACATGGATCGAACGCCGTCCAGGATGAACCTGGGCTCGGTCTTCGGCGAACCCATCACCCTGGAACAACTCCGCGCCGCGCAAGCGGAGGGGCGGATTTTCTTCCGCCTCAATTACGGCGAATGGCCGGAGTCGGAAGCGAGAAGGAAGGAACTGCGGCAATTCGCTGAACAGCGGCTTCTGCTCAATGCCGAATTGGAGCAATATCACATCACGGCGACTCCCGACGCAGCCGCCCGCTATACCAAACGGCTTCTTGGCGTCAGACCCGATGACGCGGTCCCCGCCGACAAGATATTGGAGACATTAGTCAAACTGGCGCGCGAAGGCAACGTGAGCGTCGATGACTTTGACCGGTTTGCCCGGCATCAGGCCGGACAGGAATACCTGATCGCGCTCGTGGGCATGAGCGGCCAGCTCATCACCCCCCAGGAGACGGAGGTTTTCTATCGCCGGGAGAACGAGCCGATGGAGACGGAACTGGTTACCTTCCCCGCGACCAATTTTTACGCCGCGATCACCCCCGCCGAAAAGGAGATCGAAGATTTTTACACCAAGAGACAGGCCGACTACCGGGTGCCGGACCGCATCCAGATCAACTACGTTGAATTGAGAATCAGCAACTATCTGGCCCGGGCGGAAAAACTGCTGAGCACCAATTTCAATGAGATTGTCGATCAGGAGTATCTCCAAAAAGGCCCGGCCGCGTTCAAGGACGAGACGGGCGCCCAGCTCGGCGCCGAGGCCGCCAAGGCTCAAATCAAAAAGCAAATCCTCCAGACCGTCGCCCGGAACGAGGCCATCAAGGACGCCAACAGCTTCCTGAACGATCTGACCCAAGGCCACGACGATCAGCATCCTTACACGCCCGGCGATTTGACGGTGCTGGCCAAGACCAGGCATCTGACGGTCAAGACTTCCGAACCGTTCGACTTGAAAAACGGCCCGAAAGATTTGGACATTTTGCCAAAGAATCTCCGGGTCCTGTTCTCACTGCGCGATGATGATCCTGATGACAAGGAGCGGTCCTTGATTTATGCCCCTTCGCCGCTGCCGGGCGAGGAGGCGGTCTATATCGCGGGCCTTCAGAAGCGCATCCCCAGCCAAATCCAGCCCCTCTCCGCAGTGCGTGACAAAGTGGAGGCGGATTACCGCCAAAGCAAAGCACTGGAATTGGCCAGAGCGGCCGGGAGCCGGTTCGAGTCGGCCCTGGGGGCCGGTTTGGCCCAGGGCAAGACATTCGACACCATGTGCGCGGCCCATTTCGTCCGGCCGCAGGCCCTAAGCCCGTTTTCCCTTGTGTCAAGTTCAATTCCTGAAGTGCCGGACAAAGCCCAATTCGAGCAACTGCTGGAAACCGCCGCCAGGCTGCACGCGGGCCAGTGTTCGCCTTTCATCCCGACGGCCGACGGCGGATTTGTTCTCTATGTCAAGGCGGAATTGCCTGTTGACCAGGCCGCCCTGCAACGCGACATGCCGGCCTTTCTGGCCAGGATGCGCGAGCGCCTTCAGCTCGCGGCCTTCAACGCGTGGTTTAACCGGCAATATCAGTTGCATTTTGTCCCGCCGCCCGGCGACCTCTCCGCCTCCGGGGGTTGACGCGTGCCCGACGCCGTTAAATTGTCTTCGCCCGACACGGGCGAATTCTGGGAAATCCCGGTCCTTTTTGAAGACGGCCATTTGCTGGCCTTGAACAAGCCGGCCCAACTCCCGGTTTCGCCGGATCGTTGCGGCCCCGAGCGCCCCAGCCTCATGCAACTGCTCCACCGCGACATCGAACGCGGCGCCCCGTGGGCCGGACGCCGCCGCCTGGGTTATTTGATGAATGCGCACCGCCTCGATTTCGAAACCAGCGGCGTCATCCTCCTGGCCAAAAACAAGGCCGCGCTCATCGCGCTGGCCGCCCAATTTGCCGCCGGACAACCCCGCCGGATTTATGCGGCCCTCGTTCGCGGATCGTCCGGCGCGGACACGTTTTCAACCGACGCCAAACTGGCGCCGCATCCGCTGCAAATGGGCGTTGTCAGAGTTGACCCGAAAGAGGGCAAGCGCTCGAGCACCGCCTTTGCCGTGCGCGAACGGTTCGACGGCTGCCTCCTGCTCGAATGCCGGCCCTGCCCCGACCGTCCCCATCAAATCCGCGCCCACCTCAAACATCTCCGTCTGCCCCTGGTCGGCGATGAGGTTTACGGAGGCCGCCCGCTGCTGCTGTCCACGCTGAAATCCGGGTACCATCTGAAACGGGGCCAGGTTGAGCGGCCGCTCATGGCCCGCCCGGCCTTGCACATGGAGCAGGTGGCCGTCGAACATCCCGCGACGGGCGCGACATTGACGCTGGCGGCGCCATGGCCGAAAGACCTGACAGTGTCAATAAAGTATTTGCGGCGCTACGCGGCCGGCGGGGCCGGCGCCTGAAGGCAAACGGCCTCTAAGGTTCAAACAGTTTTGCAATTCTTTGCTGGAATTCCCGCGCCTTCGCCTTGGGATTGGTTGCGTTGCGGATGGGTCTTCCAACCACAATGTAATCCGCCCCGTCAAGAAAAGCCGCCTCAATGTCCGCGACACGTTTCTGATCGTCCACCACCCTGTTTACCAGCGGTCTGATGCCGGGAACCGCAATCACAAACTCCCGGCCAAATTCCCGCCGCAACGCCCGCACTTCAATGCCCGATGAAATGACCCCATCGCACTTCAAAGCCAACGCCCGTTTCGCCCGGGAAAGCACCAGTTGTTCGATATTGCATTTGAACCCCAGGTCTTCGACATCGCTCTGGTCCAGGCTGGTGAGAACAGTCACGGCCAGAATCTTGACTCCGTCCCTGCCTTCCACCGCCGCCTTCAGGATGGGGTCGCTTCCGTGGACGGTTGCAAAAGTCACGCCGCGGTTTCTGAGCTGCCTTACGCCCGCCTTCACGGTTTCGGCAATGTCAAACATCTTGACATCGACCATCACCTTCTTTTTCCGCCCGACAAGCCAGTCAATCAATTCCGCATACCCCTCTTTGCCGCCGCCTCCGGCCAGGAGAAGCTGGAGCCCAATTTTGTAGAAAACGACATCTTCTCCGAACGTCGCAACCAGTTGCTTTGCCTCATCGACAGTGGGCACATCCAACGCAAGGATGAGCCTTTCACGCAGCGGGATGTTCCTGGCGGACAAGAGGGACCTGTCCGCCGTTGATTGAATTTGTTGACAAGCCTTGAGTCGCATCACTCTTTCTTGCGCGGCGGTTCGTCCTTCAGAATAAGCGGCGCGTTTTCCCGCTCCAGGCAAAGTCGCTCGCGGATGCGATGCACCTCGGCAATGATCGGATCGTAAACACGGTACGGTTCAGCCGGAGGCGGAGGCGGCTCAGTAGCTTCACGATGGCGCAATCGTGCCTGTAGTTCTTCAGGCGAATTTACCACCGGCCCGGCGTGTGGATGTGCCGCCTGCCATTCTTCCATCTGGTCAAGAAACCGTCGCAGGTCGCCGCCAGCCTGTTCGGCCAGCCGATCCTTGACAGCCTCGACCTCTTGAATGATCGGGTCAGCCTTCATACGCAATATCTATTGGACAATCCATTGCAGGACAGCCTTCTGGCAATGCAGCCGGTTTTCGGCCTGGTCGAATATAGTCTGGGCGTTGGCTTCAAAGGTTGGTTCGTCGATTTCCTTGCCGCGGTAGGCCGGCAGACAATGCATGACGAGCGCGTCCGGTTTGGCCAGCTTGACCAATTCGCCGTTGAGTTGATAGCCGGACAGTTCGCGCAGGCGCTCGGCTGATTCCGCCTCCTTGCCCATGGAAACCCAGACGTCGGTGTAGAGCAAATCGGCGCCTTGCGCCGCGGCGCGGACGTCCTCGGTGCAGAGGATGTTGCCGCGCGCGCGCTCCAGCAACGCGGCCGGGGGCTGGAATTTTTTCGGCGCGGCAATGCGCAATTCAAAATCCAGTTTGGCCGCCGCGAAAATCCAGGAGGCGGGGACGTTGCACGCGCCGTCGCCAAAAAAGGCGACCCTTTTGCCCCGGATCGGCCCGCGCTTTTCCAGGTAGGTGAAAATGTCCGCGATGATCTGGCAGGGGTGCTCCTCATCGGTCAACGCGTTGATGGTGGGAAGGCCGGCGTATTGGGCAAACTCCTCGACGTCCTTTTGCGCGTAGGTGCGGATGACCGCGCCATGGATCATTCGTCCCAGCACGCGGGCCGTGTCCTTGATCAGCTCGCCGCGCCCGAGTTGAATTTCGGAGGCGCTCAGGAACATGACCTGCCCGCCCAATTCCCGGATGCCGACCTCGAATGAAACGCGGGTGCGGGTGGATGACTTGGCAAAGAGCAGCGCCCACACCTGCCCGGCCAGCGGTTGCGGTTCGCCCCTGCCGCGCTCCTTTTTCACCGTGGTGCTGGCGGCCAGGAGGTGTTCAAAATCCGCCCGCGACAATTTTTCGATGCTCAATAAATGTTTCATGGGGATAATGTTGCGGCAACGGATTCGATGATGCGGACACCTTCGGCGGCGTCTTCCCGCGGCAGATTCAGGGCCGGAAGAACCCGGACGACCCTGGCGCCGGCGGGAATGGCCAGCAGGCCCGCTTCATGCAGGTGATTGATGAACTGAATGGAGGGGGCCTTGTCGGCGGTTGAAAATGCCGGGATGTCCCCGGCCAGTTCGATTCCGATCATCAGCCCCAAGCCGCGCACCTGGCTGATGACGCGCGGATATTTCGAGGCCAGCGCGGCTAATTTCGACTTGAGGAATTCACCCGTCTGGCGGGCGTGGTCCGCCAAATGATCGCGCTCGATCACTTCGAGCACTGTCAATCCCACCGCGCACGCCAGCGGCGTTCCGCCGAAAGTCGAAGCGTGCGTCCCGGCCCCCAGCACGTCCGCCCAGGGCTCCCGCACCCAAAATGCCCCCATGGGAAATCCGCCGCCCAACGATTTGGCCATGGCGATTCCGTCCGGCAGAAACCCGGCGGCGGCGGCCGGATTGGCCGCGCCTTCCAAAATGCGCTGAAAGCTCTGGAAGCGGCCCGTTCGAAAATGGCCGCATTGGACGCCATCCATGAGCAGCAACAATTTTTTCTCATCGCACAATTGGCGCAGGCCCAGCAAATACTCCGCCGTGGCGGGCACCACGCCGGCTTCGCCCTGCACGCCTTCGATTAAAATCGCCGCCGTCGCCGGCGACAGCGCCGCGCGCGCCGCCGCCAGATCGTTAAAGGGAACATGGCGAAAGCCCTGCACCATCGGCTCAAACCCCTTTTTGATTTTCGCCTGGCCGGTCGCGGAGATGCCGGCGAGAGTCCGGCCGTGAAATGAATTCTCCGCCGTGAGGATTTCAAACCGACCCTCATCGTGGCCGAACTTGCGGGCCAGTTTGAAGAGGCCTTCATCGGCCTCAGCGCCGCTGTTGCAAAAGAATACTCTCCCGGGGCCGATCAGGCCGGCCAGTTTTTCCGCCAGCCGGCCCTGCGGCTCCTGGAAATAAAGATTGGAAACATGGACCAGCTTGCGGGATTGCTCCATGAGCGTGCGGGTGATTTCGGGATGGGCGTGTCCCAGCGCGCAGACCGCGATCCCCCCGCCAAAATCCAGGTAGCATTTCCCGTTGACGTCCCAAACGCGCGACCCCTCGCCGTGATCCAGCACCAGGTCGAACCGCGCATAAGTGGGGAGGACGTTTTTTTGGAACCGATCCTGAATGGCTTGCATTTGATTGCGCACCACGGCGGCGGGGATGGGCAGGGGATCTCTCATTTTACAACCTGTCAACCGGTTGTCGTTGTTCCCGGCAAATCATGTGTTTGCAGAATCATGGGTGGATAGTGGCATGTTTGCCCGGCGGATTCAATCATTGCGCGAGATAGAAATCTTCTGGCAAAGAACGGGATATGCCGCCCCAACGGGGCTGGAGAGATTTTTGGTTTGTGATTCTACAAAGATGCCGCGCCTACAGCGCCGGGAAAAACGGGTACGCCGTCAGGATTTTTGCTCACCTCAATGGATGTAACTTTCATTTGGCGCGGCGTAATTGCCCAGCTCGGGACTGCATGCTTTCACGCCACTGAAGCCGCAGACGCCGTTCAATTTGTCGCTGCTTGGGAGAATCTGAACGCGCCTCCCTGGCATCGAAGAAAGGACTTTGCGTATCGGGTTCGGGATCAAGTGAGCCTCCGAGCGCGAGATAGGTCTGCCACAGTTTCTCGCTCTCCAGCCAGCGTTGCACGGGCGTGAGCCGATACCACTCGGCCCACTCGCCGTCAACCAATTCTTCGGGCTGAATCATGAAGAAGGAGTAACAGATTTACCGGCCGTTGTCTCTCAAAATGACCATCCGGTTGGATCCGTTGCTGGTCAGATTGAACATCAGGCCCTTCCGGGCATCCGCCGCCTTGAGCGCCTGGCGAAATTGCTTCAGATTGGTCACCGGCTGGCGGTTGATCTGGGTGATGATGTCGCCCGGTTGAACGCCATTTTCGTCGGCGGGCGAATCGCGCTCCACCGCCGTCACGATCACCCCCGAATCCGGTTCGACTCCGTACTGTTCGGCCAAATCCTTCGTCATCGCCTGAACGGTCAGGCCAAAGGCCGGGGACCCGGATTCCGCGTCGGGCTGATGTCTGGCTTGGGCCAGTTCGGCGTTCATCGGCAGCGCTTCCGTCCGCACCTTGACGGACAGATGATCCTTGCCGCGGACAACGTTCAACATCAGGTCGTGGCCGGGCGGCTGCAAGAGGATGGAGTCTTTGAGTTGGCGCGCCGTTTTGACCGTTTTGCCTTCCACGGAGACGATCACGTCCCCCGCGCGCAAGTCGGATTTTGAGGCCGGACCGTTGGCCGCCATTCCGAGGACCACAACGCCGTCGTCCGTGGCCGGGGCCAATGGCTTGTCGAGATTCTTGTATTCGGGATACTCCCTCAATTCCTGGATGTAGATGCCAATCCAGGAGCGGGTGAATTTTCCCTCGGCGATCAAGTGGTCCTTGACCCGTTTGGCGAGGTTGATCGGAACGGCAAAGCCGATGCCGGTGTTCATGCCCTCGATCATGGTGTTGACAGCGATGACTTCGCCGTAAAGATTGACCAGCGGCCCGCCGCTGTTGCCCGGATTGATGCTGGCGTCGGTCTGGATGAAATCCTGGTCGGCGTAGCCCCGGGTTTCCCCTTCGAAAGACCGCCCTTTGGCGCTGACATGGCCCACCGTCACGCTGTAGCTCAGGGCGAACGGGGCGCCGATGGCCAGGACGAATTCCCCGACCCGCGTGCTGTCGGAATCCCCCAGCCTGGCCGGGGTCAGGCCCCTGGCCTTTATTTTGACCACGGCGATGTCCGATTCCGGGTCGGTCCCCTTGATTTCCCCGTCGTAGGCCCGGCCGTCCATGAAGCGCACCACAATTTTATCCGCGTTTTCGACGACGTGATCATTCGTCAAAATATAACCATCCTCGGAAACAACGACGCCCGAGCCTTCGCCATGAACGGTCTCCGGGCGCGAGCCGTGCCTGTGCTTGCGGTGGCGCGGCCGCTCATCAGGCGGGAGCAGGTCCCACCAAGACCCTTCGTCCTCGCCGTCGCGGACTTTTTCCGTCACTTCGATCACGACCACGGCCGGGGAAACCTTGTCCACGACCTCGGTGAACGCGTCGTTGAGCTGGCGGGCCAGTGTCAGCGCGGGGGAATCAAGGGCCGTGACGGACGCGCCGCCGGCCATCAGGGCGGCGGCCAGATAAAACGCGGATTTAAACCGGTGCATATTTCTCACAGCCAAACCATCGCACTGTTGGCCGTTTTTCGCCAAAAATATTTAATGCGCGCCGGCCTCCGCATTTGACTTGCCGTTTGGGGACGGCTAATCTTTTCGGACGATGGATGGCCCAATTCAAGATGTAATCGAAAAACTCCTCACCTTGCAAGACAGCGACCGCCGCCTGTCGCACATCAAGGACCAACTGGCGCGCGTTGCGCCGGAGCGCCAGGGGCTGCAAAACAGGGCCGGCGGCGCCAAGGCCAGCCTGGATGCCGTCAAAACAAAGATCAAACTGGCTGAAACGGAGCGCAAAAAGCTGGAGTTGGAAGTCAATTCCAAACAGCAACAAATCGATCGATATTCCCTGCAACAATTTCAAACCAAAAAGAACGAGGAATACCGCGCCCTGGCCCACGAAATTGAGACCTGCCGCGGGGACATCGCCCGGCTTGAAGACCGGCAGTTGGAGTTGATGGAACAGGCTGAAACTCTCCAGAACCAAGTCCTGACCCTGGGCCGCGAAGCGGAGGAGGCCGCCACATTGACCGAAGCCCGGTTAAAAGAGCTGGCAGCACGGGAACAGACCCTGAAAAGCGAACTGGCCGAACTGGAAACCAATCGCGCCCGACTGGCCGGCGCTGTCGATGCCTCCATTTTGAAGCGCTACGAACGGTTACTGGTCCAGAAAGGCGGCAGCAGCGTGGTGGTGGGGATTCAGCACGGGGTTTGCGGCGGCTGCCACATGAAATATCCCGTACAATTGGTTGTCTCATGCCAGGCCGCCCGCGAATTGGTCACCTGCCCCAACTGCGGCCGCATTTTATACTACACGCGCGACATGGACCTGGCGGTGGCGGACTAAAGCGGCTGTTCCTCCTCTTTGAGTTTTTGCGAAAGCCATTCCTTAATTTGAGCCTGCCGGGGCATGCCTTTGCGTCGGGCGACGCGGTCGATTTTGAGGATCATCCAGTGCGGAATGTCCAGATTGATCCGCTCCTTCTCAAGCAGAGGACGACTCGCTTTGGTGAGGTCAAAATAGTCCATCACGTCCCCGCCCTGGTCAAACTTTCTCTCCAAATTCTCTGCTGTAGTTTTAATGTTACGCACTTTTTTATTCATAATCTTGCCGCAAAAACTGCGCCGGCAAGCACCAAAACATGCAAAAGTGTGGCTGACCCCTTGCCAGGGCAAGTTTCATTGACACCCCGTTTCAACGGGGTGGTTGAGGGTGAGAGTCAAAGGTCAAAGGGGTCAAACCGTATATTTGCATTATTCTGTTCATTCATTCGTGCCTTTTCTCTCTTGAAGGTTTGTGCTCAAAGTGTTCCGGGTTCCCATTTGCAACCTCTGCGCGATCTGCCCGATGGTCAGGGTCGTCTCCTGGCGCAATTTGGCCGCCAACCCCACTTTGCCCGGATCGCTTTTGGCCCGCCGGCTCAACTCGCCCTCTTTCCATCCCAACCGCCTCAGTTCTTTGGCGATGATCGCCTCCGCACGCACTCCGTTCGCCTCCCGCTGCATCTGTCCTTGACGGCTCAGGACATGAAAGATCGCGCCCGGAAACTCAATGCGCATTTGACGTGGCATCAGTCAATCCTGCCGCAAAAAACGCATGGTAGCAAGTGCAATAACAAGCAAATATGGCTGACCCTTTGACGTTCATTTTCTTATTTTCAGTGATTCCACCCACTTGTTTTTGCGTCCTGCATAATGATCACGCAGGCGATCTTCCACGTGAGTCGGATCCCACACGGCTGCCCGTTCAAGCCCCACACATTCAGATTTGGTAGCCGGACGAATTTGCCCCTTTTGATAAAGGCTAAAAGAATCCTTCCGCAAGGCATCTTGCATAAAGAAAGGAGGCGGATTCATCAGTGCCTCGTCCAAGGCAATATGGCCAACAACCGCCCAACGCCCCCGCTTTACGGCATAGTTCATAACGGGAACCCGAAACAATATAGGAGATGAAACGATGCGATCAAGTGGGAGATCTTCTCTCGCACGGCAGTCATAAAAGGCAAACGAAGCTTCCTCGAGTACCCGTGCATATGTATGGAATCCGTCGCCAAGACCGATTTTAACAACATCGCCTGGAACACGCTTTTGCGATTTCATTGTGGAATTAATTCTCCAAACTCTTCATTTGCCGCGTCAAGGTAATTATTGAGTTCTGCATTGTTTGGACTTATGCCATTAATCTTGTTGCCCGATGTTCCACCTTGCGACTTTGCTCCGCCGTTGGCCTCAATTAGTTGCTGTTCACGACCCCTTATAGCCTTTGGGTTTGAGGACGATTTGTCAAGTTCCGCGGGGCCAAAACCTTGCTTGTTCATAGGATGACCTACATCGCGATTTGCAACGTTTTCTACCGGAGTACCTGTCCCGCTCGTCCTACCTGAATAAACCTCGCCTGTTTCTCGATTTGGTTTGGTGTACGTTTGATAAGTCTTTGATTCGGCTGTGGTACCCGCAGCCGTATCTGCGGCCGCTGCGCCCACGGCAGCCTCTCCCACTTTTGCGGTCTCCTTTGCCGCACCTTCCAACACCTCCTTCCCCGCTGTCTTGGCGATCCCCTCCGCTCCAACTTTGACCGCCTCCTTCACCGTCCCGGTCACGGCTCCCTTCCCGCCAAGTGTCAACGCGTTGAACCCCGCGTCAGCGATACCGGCTGCCATTCCAGCAATCCCCACCGGCACTTCCACCCATTTCCAGCCGGTCGAATCAGGCATGGTCATTAATTTGTAACAGGCCTTGATGGTGCCCGTGTTCAAGAGCGCATCGTCAATCGGTCCATGTCCGCTGGGGTCAACGTACCGCAGAGGATTATCCATGCCATAGGCATAGCGGTCATAAGACCTGGGATCGAACTGATTGGGGATGAGTGTGTCAGGCTGAACGAACCGGCCTATCACCGGGTCGTAATAACGAGCACCGTAGTAATAAAGGCCCGTTTCCTCGTCCAACACCTGGCTGGTGTAGCGCCTGGAAATGGGGAAAGCGGTCGTGCTGTAAGTATAGCGACTGATGCCGTAGGCCGTATATTCATAATGCTGGTAGAGGCCGCCGGAGGAACTGCTCAGTATCTCTGCTGAATGCAGGTGGTCCGGGTGATAGTATTCAAAGACGGTGTTGCTCGCGTCGAACGTGCAAACAAGGCGATCGCCGGTGGAAATGTGAAAAAGGATTTTGCCGTCCTTTTCCTCGTAGTTTCCACCAATCCACACTTGCAACGTGTTCGTGGGCGAGCCTTGTTTCCACAGCCGCGCCCCGCTGCCATCGTAGCCAAAGGTGGTCACCTGATTGCTGGAAACAACCGCGATCAATCGGTTTTCGGCGTTATAGACCAATTGTTGCCCGCCGCGCGAGAGCATGTTGCCGCAAAGATCGTAGGCGTAATTGAGGCCGTTTGCTGTCCTGATTGCGTGCGGCAACAGGCCCGCGCTTGGCCCATAAGTGTAAGCTCCGGAACCATTTTCGCTGTTGGTGGTCATGTTCCCAACGGTGTCGTAAGTAAAACTGACCGACTGGCCCGTGGAAGGGCGGGTGAAGGAAAGCAAGCGGTGCAGGTCGTCGTAACTGACGCTGCTGATCGCGGCAGAAGCGCTGCCAGAATACGCGCCGATGCCGTCGCTGATGGAAAGAATATCGGCCACCTGATCGTAGGTGTAGGACAGGTTTTGCAATCCGCCGCTCGTCACGGCCGATTGCAGCCGTTTCGAGTTGCCGTAATAAGAGTATGTTGCAGTGACGCCGTTGCCATACGTGATGCCCGCGATTTGATCCAAAGGCGTGAAAGATGTTGCCTGATAAAATGTCGTTCCGCTTCCGCCAACCTTCTGCACTTGGGACAGATTTGCTCCGGTGTCGTAAATGTTGGTGATGGTCGGGCCGTTGCTGGGATAGACGATTGACCGCACCCGGTCCATGTCATCATACGTGTACTGATTGGTGTAGGTGTTTCCATTCTTGCTGAGATAACGCGCCGTTTTGATCTTTCGCCCCCGCACATCATATCCATTCTTGGAGAAACCTTCGCTGTCAATGGTCTTGTAAAGCTGGCCGGGATAGACGGTGAAATTGGGGTCGTCACTGGTGTCATAAATATTGGTGACGCCATAGATGAAGTTGGTTTTCAGGTCATACACCTGGCGCGTTTGTAATCGCCCAAGAGCATCATAATTGAATTCAACTGTTTGATTGTCGCCGTCGATTTGCTTCCTCAGCCGCCCGGCGACATCCCGCTGATATTGCCAGACGCCCATGTCGGGATCGGCCATTGCCACCTTTTCACCAATCAAGTTATAGGCGTATTGAATCTGGTTGCCCGCATTGTCTGTTAGATTCGTCAAATCCCCCGCCAGATTGTAACCGAGCGTGGTCGTGAAATTCCCGCCGCTGGTCGTCACCTCGACAATCTGGTTCGTCCTTCCGTACGCGTCCATCGTGTATTGGTGAATCTTTCCCGTGGCGTCGCTGACAACGTATGTCCAGGGATCGGTTCCATTGTAGTATGCGTTGGTCGAGGCGGCGACAGGTGAGCCTGAATCGCCGCCAGTGGCGCTGCTGCTGGTAAGCAGGCCGGAACTCAGGGTGCCATTCTCCCCAGGCGTTACAATGGTTAATCGCCCAATGGGGTCATAACCATACAACGTGCCCAAAAATGTTCCCGACAGCGTGACAAAGCTGTCACCCGAACTAAACACTGGGTCCGTTTCAAAAATGATATTGCCGCGCTGGTCATAGGCCGTGTTCACGACACGGAACCCATTGTTGCCTTCGGCTTCCTTGCGGACTTGGACAAGACGATCCACGCCATCCCTGTATGACACGGTTTCATAACCATTTGCATTCACATCGTCGTGTTCGTAATGAAATACCGCATTGTCAGGAAGACCATTCGATACTCCCTGTTGATAGGTATAATTGTCAATCCATTCGGAAGCAGACCCATTGGGCGTGGTGGAAACTTGGGTTTCGAGTATTCTAAGAAATGCATCATAAGCATTTGTCGTAACAAGGCCCGCAGGATCGGTGGATGCAAGGAGTTGTCCGGAACGCGGATCATATTGAAAAGTAGAGGTGAACGTCCTGTTTGTCTGAGGATCGGAGATGACTGTTTGTGTCGGAAATGTTTCAGAGGCCGAATCGTACGTCGTTGTCGTAACAATCCCGACAGGGTCGGTTTCCGTCTGTACGTTATTATATCCATTGTAGGTATAATTCGTGGTTCGATAGGTGCCGGGGCAGATCAGATAGTTTTTCGTGAGCAAATTGGCGGCGGTCGTGGTATCGTAGGTGAAAGTCTCCTGCCGCAGTATGTTGTTCCCGGCAGAATCGGTTGACACTGTAATTGTTCCCGGCCTGTCGACAATATTCGTGTTCGAGAGGGTGGCGAACTGCGTTAGGTGATAAACGGTATCGCCGGGGATGTTAGTGAATCCCTCCGTCTGCGTATTAACCGAACCAACCGCGCCGCAGTCTGTCTCATTGGTCAAATTGCCATTGCTCAAGTTATAATAATACTGCCTGGCGGTTGCCCTATAGGCACTGGATGTTGCGGGATAATCAATCTCGATGTTCGTTGTGACGTAGGCAAAATGCTGGCCGCCAGTTAAAACGGTCTCGTTGACTTGATTTAGGACAAGCTGGTACGGGTTGCCGTTACTACCGATGGTGTCTTGGCGATATTCCATGCCCACTTTGCCAATCGCGCTGGGGGAGTCTTCATATTCACCGAAGGCGGAATTGTCCCTCCCCCCCGCTTGGTGAAACCAATGAATACGGGTCCTGCCCATGGGATCCACGTTGGTCGTCTGCGCGAAGCCGTCAAACTGGCGCAGTGCGAAATTCCACAATCCGCCCGTGTAGCCATACGTTGTCGTATTCGTTTGAGCCAGACCGTCTCCGACCGCAAGCGAAGACACGGTGTAAAGCGGGAACGGCAAGCGTTGATTGCCGACGGAATCCAGGTTGTTGTATTGCGTGGAAGGTTCCCAGGTTACGGCGACGGTGCCGCCCAAACCGTTGGCAACATTGGTCAGCAGGTCAGGAAATGGGCCTTTGCTGAGCTCCACGACAAAGTAGTTGGAACTGGCCGTTGGGACAAACACAGCCGAGACACGATCAACCAAACCGTCTCCATTCATGTCCATCAACATCGAGGCGAGTGATGTAACAGCGCCCGCCGGTGGGTCACCCGGCTGTCCCTGAGTGTCAATCGACCCCCAATTGGTGACCGGGCCGAATCCGGAGCCGGTATTAATCTGCACAAAAAAATTGGTATAGACTCCGCCGCATGGCACCGCCAATACCCGATCAGGCAGCCCATCACCATTGACATCGCGCAGGGCGACGCTCTGATCATCGCCTAAATCCATGTAACCCTCAAAGTCACCTCCACCACAGGGAAAATTGGTAAGGGGGTCCACTCCGGGCCAGATCATGGGCGGCTCAAACCCGTAGCCGTTGCCGAGCGCAACCACGAAATAGGTCTGTTGCGCAGGCGAGGCCAAACCGTTGGAAGTGGCCACGAGCATTACTTGATCGGGCAGACCATCGCCGTTAATGTCCATCAACCTGATATTAGTCTGTCCGCCGCTGCCGGACAGCCCGGCCCAGTTGGCATAGTTTGTATTGCCTGCTATCTGCTGTTGAAAGGCAAAGAAATTGGTGTTGGGAAAACCGCTCCCAGTATTAAACTGAACCTCGTAGCCGTTGTAAGGCGCTTGCGTTTTAATCATGACCCGATCCAACAGCCCATCGCCGTTCATATCGATCATCATTACGTAACCCACTTTCTCCACGGCCTGAAATACCCCGGTTTGACCCGACACGAATTCCTGGTCGTTTACGTTGGTCCAGTTAAGGCCAGGACTGCCAAAACTGCTGCCATTGTTGGTTTGCACAAAGAAGTAGTTGTAACTGGAAGGATCGGCGTCGGTATCGTAAAAAAATGGCAATGGGTCAAATACTATATCAGGTATCGCGTCCCCGTTAATATCCAATAGCCGCGCATGGCTGTTCCCGGCAAGGGCGTACCAACTCGGAGTGCTCGAAGTCGAAAAACCGTCATAGCTTTGCGAGCCCAAAGTCCAGGCGGTCAACGGGCCAAATCCGGTTCCCGTGTTGTGTTGCACATACCACTGGTTGAAGGGTGATTCCGGCCCTTGGATAATCCGGTCCGGGAATCCATCCCCATCCACGTCAACCAATTCAAATGAACCTCCAGGACTTGACACTGTTCCTGACAATCCATAATAATTTGGATTTCCCGTTGCGCCAGCCGGCATATCCAGGGGACCCCAATTGGTGGCAGTCTGAAAACCGTAATTTTGCTGCGAATAATTAAATGTGACTGGCGGCAAAGTGCTGGAGAGATCGGCGCCATACCGTGTCACGGAGTGGAGAAGCGACCGCAAGGTGGACGGCGAAGTCACGTATGTTAGGCTGTTGCTCCAAACCGTTTGCCCGCCTGCCGTGTGCAGAATGCCGCTTATCAACATGGTTTGATCCACCCGGTAGCCGGATTTGCACGAAATGTTCGTGTCGGGGCGGTGCGCCAGCGAGAAATAGACAAAGCAAGAAGCCGCCAAGCCGCTCGTGTGCGCGTTGTAGGAGAGCGTATTTGGATAAAGGTAATTGCTAATCGTCGTATAAGAAATCGTGGCGATGTCACCCTCAACGGTCTGAATTTTATCCAAAGCCCAGCGAAATGTTCCCGATGAGGCGCTTTGCGACCAGCCTGATTTGGGATTAATCATTCGACTGGCAGCGCTTTCACCAAAGTAGTATTGAGTCCCGCTCTTGTCCGTGGCCACCCATTGGTTGGCGCTGGACTGGTATTGAAAATTGACGAAATCACTCTGGATTTGCGCCGCATAAGTGCCGCCCGAAACTTGAACGAGCGCCGAATTTTTCCTGTTGAAGCTCATGGTAAAGCCTTTGGTGTCGTCGTAATCAGGAAGCGGCAGGCCGGCGGACCACTGGACAGGCATTCCAAAGCGGGTTTCCCTCTCAATGTAACCCAAATCAATGTCCCACCCCACCCCACACATGCCATTCGGGTTGGCCGAATTGTAAATTAATTCAACGCTGGGGGTGCTCCCGTGCCGTCCTGGAGCCAACACAAAAGGGATCGTATAACCAAAGCGCCCGGTGAAAAGGTCGGTTTGAAAATCCGTCTGGCCTGACGGACCTGGTGTCTGGCTCTCCTGCGAAGCGGGGACACCGGAGTTGTTTCCTGCATCATCCCCGTCTTGGGCTTGCAGACTGGCCGCGAACGCGAACGAGAGGAACGATATGCAACAAAAGATGTGGCGAATGGGTTTCACGGTTTGAAATATTATCAGGGAACTGGACAAGTCGGCACAGCAATTGAATTCAGCGAAGGGACCGGTACCGGCGAAGTTAACGACAACCCCGCCAAGAGCTTAAAGCCGTTGCCTATCCCGTCGCCCGCCACATCAGGATCGTATGGGCTGATGTGCAGTATCAGATTGTCGTACGCATCTGTGGTTCCATCGCCATCAGAATCCTGCGGAGTTCCCAAAATCAGAAAGACGCCACTGTTTGTCAAGCCAGACATGTTGTAGGTGACACACTGATACCCCTGCCCCATCCATGTCCAAATCCCGTTGGTCAACGGCGTTGTCACCGCGCAAGTCGCAAAGACATCATAAGGATACCCCCCGTAGCCCCCTGCAATTGTAAAATCCAGGTTCACCGACCCGTTGCTTCCGACTGTCGCCACAACGTTCGTCAGCCAGACGTTGCTGCTGGAAACGCAGCTTGTAGTGTTTGTGCTTACAGCCTCGAGATTACCCGGACCCGAGATAATTTCATACATCCCCGCCTCGCTGGGGGATGAAGAGGGTGCTTGAACAATATTTGCCGTACTCGCCATGTCGGCGAGATAGAAAATCTCGGTTATCACAAACGTGCTGTTGATTGTGCCGGCATCCAGTGGGTAATCGTAGGTCGAGACGTCGCTGATAATTCCGTGGCATTGATTGCTTCCCGTGCTGTCACTCCCCAGCCAAAAGCCATTGGAGAGAACCTCCGGGCTGGGATAAATGGTGACGCCGGGGCCGTTGGTCACAAAAGAGCCGTCAATATAAAGCGCCGTGTTGGTGCTGGAATACGTCAGCGCCAGAAAATGGAATTGGCCGGCGGCCCAGGAGACGGGGGCGGAAAGATAATTGGTCTGGTCCCCGATCCCGTCTTGAGCCGAGAAGAATACGTTTGAGCCGGGCGGGTCCAAATACAAACTCCACCAGCCATAATCCGCGTTGGTGGTGAATGCGCCGGTTTCAATCAGGGGCCCCCAAACACCCGGCCCGGCTCCGCCCTGGCTCTGGCTGGACCAATCCGGCGAGAACCACAGCATGAGGCTTCCCAAATCCACAGTCAGATTTGTAGTGCCATCCTTCTCCCAGACGTTGTACTGCAACCAGCTCACGTTCGTGGAGTCCACCACCAGCGCAGTGCCATCGAGCAGACAGAAGACGCCCAAATTTGTATATGACAGAGGGCTGTAACCAAGAGCGGTCGTCCAGCCGTTAGTGTCGCTAAACGGCCAATAATCCAGCCAGGGATTTGAATCCGAGTTTGTGGACGGGTCCGGGACTTGTCCGATGGCGCTGGAACATGCCCAAAGGCAATTGAGGGCCAGCAAAGAGGTTGTCAAGGCGCGGCGGGCATTCATCAGTTTCGTATTCATACTTTTTTCTCTCTGAACCCTGGATGGTTCAATAAAATGAGATGACGTTAAGCCAATAAATGATTCTGGTGATATGGGGTGTTTTCCCCATGGGACATTCACTCTCATCCTGATCCAGAGTGACGGGTTTCCGCCGTCGCCGGGGCGGCTTTGGCGCGACAAGTGTTACGGGTTGGTGTTTTGTAAGTGATTTATTGACAACATGTTGTGACTATTCAAAATGTCGAAAATTTCACAGTTTGTTGACAGCCCCGCACTTGCGCCGTTTTCCTTCCGAACGGCTCTTGTCATTTGGATTTACACGCGCTATATTCTGGTTGATTTCGGAAGGGCGGAGAATCGCTTTCGTCCCGAAGGGGACGGAGGAGGAAAGTCCGAACACCGGAGGGCGCGATGCCGCGTAACCCCGAAGGCTTTCGGGGATGCACGCGGGCGGAATGCTTCAAGGCATTTCGACGGACAGTGCCACAGAAAACAAACCGCCCCGCCCGCAAGGACGGAGCAAGGGTGAAACGGTGAGGCAAGAGCTTACCGCCTGGCCAGTAATGGCCAGGGCACGGAAAACCCCATCGGGTGCAAGGCCAAATAGGAAACCGAAGAGCGGCCCGCTCCGCGTTCCGTTCCGCGGAACAGGTTTCGGGTACTGGCTGCTGAGACAAATGATTC
>Ga0326727_10004551_pt1 | contig 41437 bp, 38 predicted proteins | sample MB2enrmetagenome_FD_207643 | JGI IMG/M metagenome (GOLD analysis project Ga0326727, IMG submission 207643) | Lab enriched peat soil microbial communities from McLean, Ithaca, NY, United States - MB29MY | ecosystem: Environmental > Terrestrial > Soil > Wetlands > Peat | place: USA: New York...
CGGTGGTCTCGATCCCGAACACGGGCGCCTACACGTTCGAGTGGATGCTGAGCGACCGGGCGCCGGAGAACTACTCGGCGACCGCGCTCCATCCCAGCCCGAACTCCAGCACCACGCTGGTCGTGGACCTCCCGGTGGATGCCGCGGCGGGCTCCTACACGCCGCTGCTGGCCTGGGGGAACGCCGAGCTGGGCGTGATCAGCGAAAGCGGCAACGGCACGGCCGGGAACCCGTACGTCCTGATCCACCATCCCGAAGGCCCCCTCGACCCGGTCTTCGGCCAGCTGAACGACTTGGGCTTCCCGGTGTTCGCGGGCGTCCTCCTCGTCAACACCACCAGCTACGTGGACGTCGTCCAGCCGTCCGCCGCGATCGACTACGGGAGCTGGATGGCCCCGCAGCTCGCGAGCCTCGGGCTGCCCTCCACCAACACGCTCCAGCTCGAGTTCTGGAACGTCAGCAACGTTTCCGTCAGGGACTCGAGCGACCTGAGCGGCTGGGTCTCGGCGAACTTCCTCCCCAACCCGGCCGCCGAGGTCCTGTTCTGGGGTTCCGACGGGAACCTCGTCGCGAGCAACACGTTCCACGACCAGGGCGTGGCCCTCGCGCTCTACGGCGGTGAGAACAACACCGTCTGGGGCAACACGATCGTCCCCTCGTCGCAGATGCCCGCGTTCTTGAACGCCAGCAACACGACCGGCATCCTCGAGTGGGAGTCGGGCGACCTGATCTACAACAACTACCTCGCGGTGCTGAACCCGGCGGTCACGCCGACGTTCGATGCGTTCTCCTGCCAGAACGTCTGCGAGCCGGCGACGTACAACGACAGCTGGAACGTCTCGCTCCAGCCGGCGAACGCGAGCGTGACGGTCCTCGGGATGGACCTCACGGGGAGCATCCTCGGCACCTGGTACCAGGGAGGGAACTACTGGTCGAACTACGGAACGCCCGCCGACCCGTTCGGGGTCCTCCCCTACAACGACCATGGGCTGATCAGCCAGGGCGGCGACTACGTCCCGCTCGTGCTCTCGACGGTCTACTCGGTGACGTTCGTGGAGAGCGGGCTAGTCCCGGGGGCCGCCTGGAACGTGACGCTGCTCGGGGTCACCGCGAACTCGACGTCGACCCAGCTCGTCCTCTACGCACCGAACGGCTCGACCAACGCCTCGGTCGGGACCCCGCTCGGCTACGTCGGCCCGGCGACCGTCGTCGTGGACGTCAACGGTACGAACCTGACGGTGCCGGTCAACTTCACGGAGGTGTTCGAGGTGACCGTCCACGAAAGCGGGCTCGTGGCCGGCTGGTCGTGGAACGCGTCGTTCCTCGGGACCTCGGCGGGCGCTTCGGGCGGGGCGTTCGCCTCGACCGCGTCGGCCGGGACGGTCGACCTGACGAACGGGACGTACTCCTGCACGTTCTACGCCTACGGCTACGCGACCGGACCGGGGCTCGCGAAGCTTACGGTCAGCGGACGCGCCGTCTCGCGGCACCTTGTCTTCTCGCTCCTCCCAATCCTTTCCGTGACGGCCTCCGGTCTCTCGCCCGGGGCGCCCTGGACCGTCACGGTCACCCAGGGATCCTCCCACGTGAACGAGACCGGTCTCGGCGACGGGACGCTCGTCTTCACGGTCCTGGAGATCAACCCGGGGTCGTTCGCCTGGAACGTGACGGTCAACGGTTACTCGGCGAGCCCGTCGGCCGGGCAGGGAACGGCCTCCCGGCCCGGAAGCACGCCCACCCTGACCGCCGTCGTCGTGGCCTTCGCGGCGAACCCAGCTCCTGCCCCCGGGTTCGACTGGACCTGGGCCGTGGTCGGCGCGTTGGCCGCCCTGGCGGCGATCGGGTTCGCGTTGCTCGCCCTCGAGCGCCGTAAGAGGCGACCGCCGTCCAAGCCGATGGTGCCGGCCGCGGTGATCGCCGCGCCCGAGGCCAAGGCCTGGGACGAGACGCCCGACACCAAGGAGACGCCCGCCTCGGGCCGCCCCCCCTGGGCCGAGGAGCCGAGCGACACGGAGCGGCCGGAGCCGTACCAGCGGAAGGTGTGACGGGGACCCCGGCGTGCCTCTCCGCCAAGGACCGTGGAGACCTCCGCAGCCCGGCGTTCGCGCGATGTTTACTAGGCGGGGGGCTCTACCCACGGGATGGCCTTGACCGGAGGAGGGTCCCCGAGGCCTCTCCACGGGGCGCCGCTCCTGCCGCCGGCCACCTTCTCCCAGCGCATCCTTCGGCTGAGCAGCGCGTCCGCCGGGGTGGGCGTGCTCCTGATCGTCCTCGGCGTCCTCTCCGGGGTCCGCCCTCCCCCCCTGCTGTACCGCGACGCCTTCTCCGGTTACGACCCGCCGTTCGCGATCGTGGCCGGAATCCTCCTCATCATCCTCGCGCCGCGCGTGCGCGAACGGGCCGCCTTCGGCTGGCTGTTTTCGCTGCTGGCGCCGACCCTCACCTGGCTCGCCGCCGTGGGCAGCCCGAACGTCTACTCGCTCTCGAGCGCGGTCGCCTCGTCGGTGTTCGTCGGCGCGGTCTACCCTTACCGGAGCGGGTTCTACCGGGGGGTTCCGCGCGGCTCCGGGACGGTGGAGCTCGCGGTCGTCGTGACCGCGCTGATGTCGCTGTTGTTCGGCACGGTCACGGCGCGCTGGCTCGGCGGAGACTTCACCCCGCCGGTCCGGAGCTGGGCGGAGGCGCTCTACTTCACCGTCACGACGATATCGACCAACGGCTCGACGATCGCCCCGGCGACGGACGCGACCCGGGTGTTCGAGGTCGCGCTGATCCTCATCGGCGTGGGAACGTTCTTATCCGCCATCGTCGTCCTCTTCATCCCGTTCCTGGAGAGAAGGCTGAGCGGGATCTCCGCTCGCCTGGAGCGGGCGCAGATGCAGGAGCTCGAGCAGCACGTCCTCGTCTGCGGAGCGTCGCCCGAGGCGATCGCGACGGCCAAGGCGCTCCGGGCGGCGGGGGCGCGCACGGTCATCGTCTCCCCGGACTCCCAGGCGCTCGAGCTGCTCCGTTCGGAGGGGTTCCGCACCCACCTGGGCGACCCTTCCGTTGAGGACGACCTTCGGTCCGTCGGCGTAGACCGGGCGAAGGCGCTCGTCGTCGCCCAGGCGTCGGACGCAGAGAACCTGCTCACCGTGATCACCGCGCGGGCGCTGCAGCCCGGGCTGCGGATCGTCGCGATCGCCTCCTCCGACAGCAGCCTCCCGAAGCTCCGACGGGCTGGGGCGAACGTGGCGGTGAGCGTCGTGAGCGTTGCGGCCCAGCTGATGAGCTCCGCCGCGCTCGGGACCGACCCGCAGAACGGCCCTGCCTCCCGCACGGCCCCGGGTTGAGGTGGGGGCGGACGGCGAGGGACCCTAGAGGCCCGGGCCGCGCAGGACCTGCGGGCCCTCCTTCGGACCCGGGGCGTGCCGGTCGGGCGGGCGCGAGGCTGGCATGAGCGGCCAGGCGAAACGCCGTTCCCGTGGCCGGTCGAGATCGGCCGGTGGGGTGGTGCGCATCGAGCTCGACCTGCCGCACGAGGTGCTCCGGCCCTCGGTCGTCCCGGTGATCCGTCAGATCCGGGCGTTCCTCCGGGAGCAGGAGGTCGAGGAGCAGGAGAACCTCCTCGTCCGCGTCGGCGAACTTCTGGACGAGCTCGGAGGCCTCGGCTACTCGAGGGTCGACCACTGGGAGGTCGAGCCGGGCGGCTGGCTGCCGCTCCCGGAGGCGACCCACGCCGGTCGGTTCGAGCCGGTCGGTCATCTGGTGAAGGCCCTGAAGAGCCCGGCGTGGTGGCCGGTCGCCGAGGCCCGTGGGTTCGGGGTCCGCCTGACGTCCCCGGACGGCCAGCGCGCGGACGCACGCGTGCTCCACTGGCACCGCGAGCGGGAGCACTCGGTCACGGTCGACCTGTGGGGGCCGCCGACGGAGACCGAGCTCCACCGCGTCGTCGGGGCCCTGCGCCACCGCTTTGCCCCGTTGAAGGTGAGGATCCTCCGGTGACGCCCGCTGGGCCTCGTGCATCGACCGGGCCGGGGCCGCGGAAGCGGAGATGATCGAGGGAGTCACCGTCGGCGCGCTGGTCGTCGCGTTCGTCGTCACCGTGCTCGAGCTGACCGAGGTCGTGGCGCTGGTGTTCGCGCTGAGCGCGGACGCGGCGACGGTGCGCCACGGGGCGCTCGGGGCGACCGCGGGCACGGCCGTCGTCGCGCTGGTCGCCCTGGGCACCGGGGCCGCGATCCTCGCGGTGCCTCACGCCTGGCTGCTGTGGGCGTCCGCGGTCGTCCTCGCCGCCTTCGGCGTCTTCCTGTTCCGCAGCACCCTGAAGACCTACCGCCGGGCCCGCGCGGCCCAGGCGGGCTCGCCGTCTCCCCCGCCGTCGCGGGCCGCGCTCCAGTTCGCCGGCGGGTTCACGGTCGGGGCGGTGGAGTCGACCGAGGTGGTCGTCGTCCTCCTCGCCCTGACGGCCGCCGGCGAGGGGAGCTCGGCGATCCTCGGCTCGGTCGCGGGTGGGATCTGCCTGGTCGCGGCGGCCGCGCTCGTCCACGACCGCATCCGCCGGATCAAGACCGCCTGGCTGAAGCTGGGCGCGACCGCGATGGTCCTCGCGTTCGCCGTCTTCTGGACCGGAGAGGCCGCGGGCCTACGCTGGCCGGGGGCGGACCTCGTCCTCGTTCCGCTGTTCGTGGCCAGCCTCCTGGTCGTGCGGGGGGCGCTCGAGCTGCGGCTGCGGGCCGACCGACCCGCCCCCCGTCCCGGGGGTCCGGCCTAGACCACCGCCTCGGCCAGAGGACCACCGCGAACTGGTGCGGGGTCTGCGCCAGGTCCTGCCCGCATCGGGGCTCAGGATCGGCCGGCCCGCTTTGGTGCCAACGACCCGGAGATGTGAGCGCAGGGAGCCGATATCGTCCCGGGGCTTGGACCGCAGCGGTGCGGACCCCCTTCGGGCTCGTCAGCCAGGTGCCTAGGGACGACACCTGGGACCGAAGGGTCCTCCGAGGCGACCTCCTCTCCCCCTCCTGCCATCCCGCGCAGACCGGCCACAGCCGTTGCCGCACAAAGAGCCGGGGGACTGAAGATGAGCCGGACGCGGGCCGGTGGAACGTCTCCGCCCCCAGATCCCGGCGGGCGCCTCACCCCGGACAGAGGCTGAAGAAAGGGAGGAAAGGGTTGGCCGCGGCAGGCCGTGCCCGCCTAGGTCGGCAGGATCTTCTTGGAGTAGCTGTGGTTGGTGAGATCGGCCGTACCGAGGTACCACGCGATCAGGCCAGAGATGATCCACACCACGCCGACCGCCCACATCTCGCCCGAGGAGATGGTCGTGGTCGGGTTGGCGCCGTACTGCCAGAACTCGATGACCAGCAGGATCATTCCGACGAACAGGAACAGGAACAGGAAGAACGTCATCCAGCCGTGCTTCATCGAGCTGATCAGGAACGTCAGGGTGAACAGCAGCCAGACGAACGCTAGCCCGGCCGCTCCGTAGCCATGGGCGGTTCCGATGATCGCCCACGTGCCCCAGAACGCTCCCCAGCCCAGGAACACGCTTCCCCAGAACGTGTGGTTCTTGGACAACGAGATGACCCCCACGAGGATCAGGATCAGCCCGCCCAGCACGATGTCGGTCATCGGGATCCCTGCGTAGCCCACGAACCCGTTCCCGTAGGGTTTGGGCAGGTTCATCAACCCGTAGAGTATCGTGGTCATGCCAAAGGCCAAGAGCCCGATGATCGAGGGGCTGGCCCATCCGTTCGTCGTTTTGCTCCCCGGTGCCCCGGATGAGCTATCCGTTCCCCCCGAGGGGGTCCCCATCGCCGTATCGACCGCCGGCATGTTGACGGTGCTTCGGGCTCCAACTACATAAACCCCGTATTTCACGCGCTTTGGGGTCCCCTCCTGCCCTCGACCGGCCCCCCCTCACCCAGACCCCCCTCCGGCCCCCTCCGTACGTCGGCCGGCAGAGCGGGCCGCGAGCGGGCCGGGAGGTCCTGTCCGACGGGCCGTCCTTCCGCCCCCCGACCTTAAGGGGAGGGGCACCTGCGGGTGACGGGTCGATCATGCAGGACCGGGAGGAGCTCCGGCGCATCGTCTTCGGGCAGACCCGGGTCGTCCTGACCCGGGACCTTTCCGTCATGAACCCGAACCTGGTCGCCGGCTCGCAGGGGTTGGTCGTAGGCAAGCTCGCGAACTACACCCTCAAGGTCGCCTTTCCCAAGGTGACGGTCGGGGTCAACTGGCAGGATTGCGACCTCGTCGAAGGGAAGACCGGCATGCCGACGGACGCCGAGCAGCCGAAGGTGGTCCCGAAGCCTCGCCACATGGGCGAGGAGTGAGCCGCCGGCCCCCTACAGGATCGTCCGAAGGACCCCGGGCAGCTCGGGCCAGCTGCCGAAGTGGTAGGGCGTCGGGGGCTCCGACCACCCCGGGGGGAGGAACAGCCGGCGGTACATCTGGCCATAGTGCTGGAGGCCCGTGTAAAGGACCCCCGCCCGGAGCCGGGCGCGGCGGGCGCCCTCGATGTCGACCCAGCCGTCGCCGACGTGGACGGTGCGAAGGGGGTCGGCCCCGACCCGGTCCATCGCCTCGCGGAAGATCTCCGGGGCCGGCTTGGTCCAGGGATGCTCGTCGCTGAAGACCAAGGCGTCGACCAGCGGCTCGAACCCCATCCGGCGCAGCACGGGGCGGAACGCCTCACCCGGTTCCCCGACGGTGTTGGAAACGACCGCGACCGCCCACCCGTCGTTCCGGAGCCCGCGCAGCACCGCGACCGCCCCGGGGGCCGGCTGGAACGGGGTACGGGCCACGAGCGCGCACAGCCTGTCCACGTAGTCCTGGGGTTCCGGGACCCGACCGGTGCGAACCCCTGCTTCCGCGATCTGGTCAGGGGGAGGGACACTGCGGCCCTCCTGCGAGGCGGCGACCGCCCCCGCGTAGACCGCCTCGAAGACGGATCGGAGACCGTCCGGGGCCACCGGAGTGCTCCCGCCCGCGAGGCGGGCCTCCGAGAGGACGGACACGGCCAGGTCGACCTGCGCGCGCATGTAGGTCTCCTCCGCCTCGGGGTCCAGGTAGAGCAGCGTATGCCAGAGGTCGAGCGAGAGGAGCCGAGGGCCGTCGTTGGGGCCCAGGGAGCTCATCGTTCCTCCTGGGCGGCGAGCTCGAAGCGGTGCACGAACGGGCCCCCGTGGCGGGACCTTCTCGGGCCGGCCCAGGCCGGCGGGTCGGGGGCCCCCTCCCGAGCGAGGAGGCGGGCGCGCCACCGTGGGGCCGGTCCCACCAAGCCGGACGGGACTTCGACCTGGCCCTGGGGCGCGCGGTACGGCATCCGGCCTGTCCACGGTCGCCGCTCGGTCAAAACCCTGACCGGGGAGAGCGTTGACCAGATGAAGGGGACCGGAGTGGCCTTGCCGTGACGCCCGTCGGCCCCCGGTTGCTCCTCCTCATGAAGGAGACTCCGGGCACCCGCGACCTGGTCCGACGGCGCCTACCGACGGTGCCGTTCGCGTTCCTGGCGGAGGCCGACGCCTCGGCCCGGGCGACGGTCGAGGCGGTCCTGCTGAGGACGATGACCCGGGACGCCGTGGGTTGGGACCCCGCGGCGTACCCGCGCCTTCGCTTCGTCCAGCGGCTCTTCGCGGGGGTCGACGACCTCCCGCTCGACCGGTTCCCCCCGGGGGTCGAGATCGCGGGGAACGTCGGCGGCCTGGCCCCCTTCGTCGCGGAGCACGCGGCCGCGCTCGCGCTGGCCTCGGCCCGGTGCGTCCTCGAGGGGAGCGCCGCGGTGGCGGCGGGCCGCGCACGCCCCCCGCCCGAGCTGAGGACGCTCTACGGGGAGACGGTGGTCATCCTGGGCTTCGGGGCGATCGGCCGGGCCCTCGCCGAGCGACTGCGCCCGTTCGGCGCCCGAGTGGTCGGCCTCAACCGGACGGGCGCGCCCGCCCCGGGGTGCGAGGCGATGTTCTCGGCGGACCGCCTCGAGGAGGCGGTCGCCCTCGGCTCGGTCGTCTTCGACGCCCGTCCGCTCACGGCCCGGACGCTCAGGAGCCTGGGGGCACGGGAGTTCGCCGCGATGCGCGAGGACGCCACGTTCGTGAACGTCGGGCGGGCCGCGACCGTCGACGAGGAGGCGCTCTACCGCCACCTGCTCGCGCATCCCCGCTTCCGCGCCGCCTTGGACGTCTGGTGGGACGAGGACCTCGCCGAGGGCCGGGTCCGCAGCCGCTTCCCGTTCTCGACCCTACCCAACTTCCTCGGCTCGCCCCACTGGGCCGGGTTCTCCCCGAGGGTCGGGGAGTTCGCTCTCGCGACGGCCCTCGACAACCTCGCAAGGTTCTTCGCCGGGGAGCGGCCTCTCCACCTCGTCGACCGCTCGGAGTACGTCGGGGTGCCGAGCCACGCGGTCTAGCGGATCCGCTCGAGAGCGAACGAGCCGACGATCAGGTTCCGGCTCGTCGCCCGCACCTCGACCCACTCGCGGGTCGCGACATCGCCGAAGCCCTTGACCGAGAGGTACGTTCGGTCCCGTTCCTGGCGGAACACGATCGCCCCGTCCATCCGCCCCAGGAGCGACTCGACCTGCGCCTCGCTCAAGGCGCCGGCCTCGAGGGCGTACATCGCGAGGGCGTTGCGCGGCTTCAGGATCCCGACGAAGTTCTGCAGGAAGGAGAAGCTCGACCGCTCGTCCGCGTGCGCGAGGAGCGCGGAGAGCCCGAAGAACCCGACGCGGAACGTTCCGCCCTTCGCCGCCTCCTCTGCCTGCTTCGCCGCTTGGACCAGGGAGGTGAGGATGCCGGCCCGGTCGTCCGAGCCCTTCGCGACCAGGACGTTCGGCCCGGCCGGCGCGCCGCTCCCGGAGGCGTCGATCCAGGTCACGCTCCTCATCTGCTCGTACTCGCGGAACTGCGGGAGGACCACGCCCAGGCTCTCGGAGATCTCGGCGGAGGACCGGGCGGCGGTCACGAGGAGCGCCGGCTCGCCGCGCTTCAGGCCCTCGGCGATGTACGCGTAGAGGGCGATCTCCTTGCCCGAGAACGCGTCCCCGAGGAGGACGACGTGGCTCCGGGGGGGAAGCCCCCCGAGGAGCAGGTCGTCGAGCCTCGGGGTGCCGGTCGGAAGGCGGTCCGGGTGCTTGCGGCCTGCGGGCGCGGCGAGCGTGTCCGAGCCCGGGGCCGAGTCGGTGACGGGGGTCGGGGCGCCGGGCGGGCCGCGCCGTCCCCGGGCGAAACGGTAGGAGGGCGCGCCGGCGTCCGCCTCAGCCCGGTCGGCCGCGGCCACCGCGAGCAGGCCGGCGAACGGGAGGTCCGCCTCCCGCCCGATCGCCTGGCGGCGGAGGCTCACTTCCGCCACATCGGCGTCGACGGACCGCTCGCGCAGGACGATCGTCCCCTCGCGACGGTCGAGCTCCGCAGAGGCGGACCGGAGGCGGGCCTCCCGCTCCCCCAGCGCCCTCTCCCGCTCGGCGATCGAGCTGAGGTTCCGGTCGAGGTCCGCCCCCTTCTGGGCGGCGGTGATCTGCTGGAGGCCGACCTCGTCGAGCCGCGCCTGGTAGTCCCGGAGCGCGGTCTCGAACTGGAGCCGACGTTCGTCGGCGGCCTTGAGGCGCTCTTCGAGGTCCCCCTCGCGCTGGGCGAGCGCGGCCTCGCGCGAGGCGAGCGAGGCCTGGCGTTCGGCGATCTGGCGGAGCTTGGTCTCCGCGGCCTGCGCCTGCTCGGAGACCTCCTTCGCCCGGCGGCCGAGCTGAACGTTCTGCTCATCGAGCAGGGTCTTGAGATGCTGGGCCCGCGCCTCGCGCGCCGCGAGGTCCTGGGCGACCGAGGTGGCCCGGGCCGACCCGGTCCCGGGGGCCGGCGCCCGCTCCCGAGCGGCGACCTCGCCCTCCCGGCGCAGGAGCTCGGCCGTCTTCTGGTCGATCTCCTTGCGTCGGGCCGTCACCCGGTTCTCTCCCTCGGCGACCGTCGACTGCCGTCGGTCGAGGTCGTGGGCTCGGTGCTGGAGCTCGACCTCCCGTCGGGCCAGATCGCCTTCCTGCTTGGCGAGCCGCTGCTCGCGGGTGGCGAGCTCGGGGACCTGGCGGCCGAGCTCCCGCGTCCGGCGCTCGACCTCCTTGGCGCGCTCGTCGACCCCCTTGGCCTTGACCTCGAGCGTGGCCTCCCGGCCCGCGACGTCCCGCTCGCGCTGGGCGAGGGTGTCGGCCAGGTTGCGGCAGCCCGCCTCGAGCTGCTCGATGCGGCTCTCCCGCTCTCGCTGCGCCTCGTGGTTGCGGCGGAGCGCCGCTTCCGCGCTCTCGGTGTCCGCCTCGCGCTTGACCAGGGCGGCCTCGCGGAAGCGGATCGCCTCATCGCGCTTTTGCACCTCGCCCGCGAGCCGGACGATGCGGCTCTGCCCGGAGAGCACGACCGCCTCCTCGTGCGCGGCCGTCCCGGAGGAGCCGAGGTGGAGGAACGAACCGCTCGTCTGGTACAGGATCGCCGAGAGCAGCAACGAGACGGCCAGCGCTTCGGACGGACCCTTCGGGGCGGCGGACGGAACGAAGATCAGGGCGGCCGTCGCGACCGGGGCGACCGCGGTCACGGCGCAGATCCACTGCCGTGCTCCCCACGGCCGCCACGTCGTCACGACGCCGAGGAGGGCCACGGAGGTCCCCGCCAGGACGAGAGGAACGAGCGCCGGGTAGAGCGCCACGTGGCCGGTGGGGCCGTAGGCGGCGACGCGCAGGGCATAGAGCACGACGGCGAGCACCATGACCGCGAACCCGCCGACGCTCGTCGCGAAGTGGGCCTCCCACGGCCAGAGCTGGAACGACCCCCACTTCGAGGCGAGCCCGACGACCGCGATGATGAGCCCGCCGGCGATCGGGGGGATCAGGTAGAACGAGTGCGCGAAGGCGACCCAGCCCCGGTCCGACCCGGCGAGGGTGGGGAGCGTCGGGAGCAAGAACAACAGGAGGATGGCGTCCACGGCGAGGGCGGTCGAGACGAGAACGGCCGAGAAATGGGCGGAGCGCCCGATCTTGAGCTGGAGCAGGGCGTCCCGCTTCGCGAGGTCGAGGTCCTCGGGCCGGACCGGAGACGCCGGCGGCGGGGGCTGCACGGTGCTGGAGGGCGACGGTTTCTTGACCATCCTTCGCCCGAAGCGACGTTGCCTCGCGCACAAAACCGTTTGTTTGGACTCTCCCGAGGCCCGGCCCTCCAGGCCCCACGGCTCACGCCCTAGCCGAGATCGTCCGAACCTTCCGCCCGCGCGAACCCCTCACGGCCGTCGGGTCCTCCACCGGCTAGGGACCGAGTCCCTCCCCGGCCTGGGAAAGGGGACCGGGAACACCCGTTTATCGCGTGAGAGCTACGGGTGTGGCATGGAGCGGGTCGTACTCGGCTGGATTTCGCTACCCGAGGCAACGGCCTGCGAGGGATGCGGGGCTCAGATTCCCAGAGGGACTCGGGCGCTCTACGTCCAGATGCCGATCCCTGCACCTCTACCCGGCAACATTGGCGGATTTCGATTCCACTCACGCGAACACCTGGTCCGATGGGCCAAGAACTGGGCAGGCACCCAAGGCAGACCGACGGATCAGAGGGAGGCGTTCGAGGAGTTGGCTCGACGGGCGGCGGCGGTCCGGCCTCCCTACCTTCGCGGGGCGAGCGGAGCTGCGCCTCGGTGAACCGTCATTCGAGAACCCCCGAGGAGACCGGCACGGACGGGTGGGTTGGCAAGGACGGTCGTTCCACGGCGACGAGGACCGCCGCGGCGTTCGGCCACCGAGCCGGCTCGTGACCCAGCTGCTCCTCCATCTCCATGAGCCGCGCCCACGCCTGAGGGTCCCGCGCGACCTCCGAGAGCCGGCCCGTGTCGGGTCCGAGGGCCGGAGCGACCGCCATCGCCTCTCGGACGCGCCAGCCCAGAGGGCGCCAGCGCTCGAGAAGCTCGTCAGCCGTCCAGCGACGGAACGCGGCCGTCCGATGCCGGGTCGGCTCCGTTTCGAACCCTTCGCGGCGAATGCGCGGGAGGACCGCGGCCGGTGGCGCCGCGAGGAGCCTTCGGACGGCACCGTGGGGGAGTCGGACGAGGTACCGCGCGTGCTCGCCCGGTCCGGGAGCGACCTCTACCAGGAGGAAGCCCCCCTCGGCGACCAGCCCCTCGACCGTTTGGAGCAAAGCGTCGCCCGAGCCGGCCTCGAAGCCGAGGGCGTTGCCGACCAGGGCGACCTCATCGAACGTCCCGGGGGAGAACGGCGGCTGGAGGGCGTCGCCGCGCACGCGTTCGACGCGCAGAGCCTCCGGCCCGGCGGCGGGCGGAGAGATCTCCCGCCCGACGGCCAGCATCGCCAGGGACAGGTCGAGCCCCACGCAGGTCACCCCGCCCGCCCCGACGTGCCGGGAGAACCGGCCCGGGCCCGAGCCGACATCCAGGGCCCACCGACCTGAGCGTGCGTTCCGGAGCAGGAACCGTTCCCGCAGCTGACGGAACAGCTCCCGCTGGGCGGTCCCCTCGTACCGCATCCACTCCCGCCTCGCGCGGTCCCGGTCGAGCCGAAGGAACCTGTCGTGCGCGGCGGAGACGCTCGCGCGGCGGGGAGGGACGGGGGACGCTCGGGCAGGGGTCCGGGGCCACCGAGCGTGCCGTCGTGGGTGTCGCTCGGTCAACGCGCTCCGGGGGGGCGGGTCTACGGGCCGCCCGCCGCCGTACAAGCGGGGCCGATTTATAGGGCGACCCCGTTGGTCCGGGTCGATAACGATGCCGTACTACGAGTGCCCGAAGTGCGGTGGCGGCTACGTGATCGACGTGCCTCCGAGCGCTCGGCCGGTCTGCGACCGGGACGGGGCGCGGCTCAAGCGGGCCAGCGACGCCTCCTACGAGCGGAACGCCCGAGAGGATTGATCCCCCGGACCGATGGTCTCGCCGGAAACGCGGTTCGGGCCGCTGGTCCACCGTTCGGTCCATCACGGCTCGGCGCTCTGGCTGGCCGGGGCGCTCCAGTTCGTCGTCGCGATGGTGGTCGTTCAGCTGTCGTGGACCGCCGCCCATCCGTACAGCCTGACCCAGAACTACATCAGCGACCTCGGCAACACCGGTTGCGGGGATTGGCCGAGCGGCACGACGCACTACGTCTGCTCGCCGTGGCACCTCGTGTTCGACGTGTCGTCGGTCGTCCTCGGGCTCCTGGTCGTCCTCGGGGCCTTCCTTCTCCGAACCGGTTTCCCGATGCGGGGGAGCTCCAAGGTGGGCCTCGGCCTGGTCGTGATCGCGGGCCTGGGGTCGATCGGCGTGGGGCTCGCTCCGGAGAACGTCAACCTCGCCGCCCACCTGGGGTCGGCCGGAATGATCTTCCTCGGGGGGAACCTCGCCCTGGTCGTCCTCGCGATCGCCATGTTCCGCGACACGCGCTGGAACGGCTGCCGGGCCTACACGGTCTTCTCGGGGCTCGTCGGCCTGATCGCGTTTGCCCTCCTCGAGACCGGCCACGACCTGGGCCTGGGCGCAGGGGGCATGGAGCGCCTGGTCGCCGCGCCCTTGCTCCTTTGGCTCCTCCTCGCATCCGTCCACCTGCTGCGGTTCCCCCAGTTCGCGCCGCACACCGTGCCCTCCTCGTAAGCGACGGCGGTGTCGTGGCGTGGGACGAGCGGCAGAATCGGGGGAAATCGGCCCCGGAAGCAGGTCGAATCGGGGATCCGGGTTTCCGCATAAGCGCTTAATGGCCTTCCTGTGTTCCCGACCCTCCGGAGCCTCATGCCCGGAACGGGCGCGTCGCCCGAACGAGCCGAGAAGACCGTCCACCTGAGGATCGACCCGAACGATGAGACAACGACCCTCGAGGACGTCCTCAGCCGCATCTCGGAGCTCCAGCGCAAGCACCCGGACCGGGAGGTCTTCTTCGATGGGGACGAGTATGCCATCTGCTCACGACCGAAACGACCCAAGGCGGCCGGCCCCCGCTGAGCGGCCCCCGCTCGGATCGCCACTGTTCATCCTCAACCTGAAGACGTTCCCCTCCGCCCTTGGCCCGGGCGCCCTCGCGATCGCCACCGACCTGGCCCGGGCGGGCCGGAACGCTGGGGTGGCCGTGGCCATCGCCCCCGCGATGCCGGACCTGGCCGCGGTCGCCGCGTCGGTGGCCATCCCGGTGGTCGCCCAGCACGTCGACCCGATCGAGCCCGGCCCGACGACCGGCTTCGTGCCCGTGCCGGCGATCGTCGCTGCCGGGGCGAGAGGGAGCCTGGTGAACCACTCGGAGCACCCGCTGTCCGGCCGCGCCGTCGCGACCGCGACGCGTCGCCTGAGGGAGGCGGGTCTCGCCGCGGTCGTCTGCGCCCGGAACCCTAGGGTCGCCGGTCGTCTCGCCGCGCTCCGGCCCCCCTACCTCGCCTTGGAGCCGCCGGAACTCATCGGGGGCAAGCGCGCGGTCTCCACGGCCCAGCCCGAGGCGGTGGTCGCCGGGGTCTCCGCCGTCCACGCCGTTTCGCTTTCGACCCAAGTGCTCTGCGGAGCCGGGATCCACGGGCGCACGGACGTCCGTCGGGCCCTCGAGCTCGGGACCGCGGGGATCCTCGTGGCCAGCGCCGTCACCCTCGCCCGCCGTCCTCGCACGGTGATCGAGGAGCTGCTCGCCGGCTTCTGACCTGCTCGGAGCCTGCGGGTCCTCGGCGTTCCTCTACGTCCTTCCCACGGGCGGCCCTAAACGGGGTGGGTCAACTGAACACGAGATTGACGATCCCGCTGTACGCGCCGCCGGGAAGGGAGAGCGTGAGGTTGAGCGTTCCGTTCCCGAGCGGGCCCACCACGTCAGGGGCTTGGACCCCCGAGACGGAGAAGCCGGACGTGTTCGTGGTCACGCTCTCGACGCTGCAGGCGCTCAGGTTGAAGTTCTCGAGTTGAAGGTCGAGGGCCATCTGCGTTCCCGCGGACGCGTTGAACCCGGAGTAGCCGACCGGGTTCGCGTTCAGGCCGCAGACGTTGTCCGGAGCGTAGACGTTGAGCCCCTGCACATCGACGTTCGGGGGCGGGAGCGTGAGCAAGAAGGCCCCGACTGCGGCCACGATCACGACCAGCACGACGACCACGACCAGAACGAGCCGAAGGCGCGAGCGGCGTCGCGGCGGGGGAGACCCGTACGACGGGAACGGGGTGGACCCGGCGCTCGGCCCGGGCGGGGTCCCAAAGGGGAGCGGGGCGGGCGCCGGCGCGGCCGGAGCCGCCCTGCCACAGTACGTGCAGAACTGTGCGCCCGGCGCCAGAGGGGCGCCACAGCCTACGCAAAACGAGCTTCCCACGATGGCCCCGAGGTCCCGGTGGTATTTCCCCTCACACAGGGAGAGGTCGGCGCGGCCCCATCGCCCGAACCGGCCTTGGGACCGCCACCGTCCTAGAGGAACGGCCCGGCAACTTGGGAGCACGCCTGGTAGAGACGGAGCGCCCCGGCCATGTCCCGGGACTGCGGGGAGCCTGGGCGGACCACGCGACGCGCGAGGTACTCGCCGGTCACCTTGTCCAGGCTCGGGTCGGCCGCCACGAAGACGATGTCCTTGGCGGCCTTGCGGACATTGCGGCCGAACAGGCGCGCGGCGAGCCCGATGCCGAACCCGACGGCTCCCCCGTTGTTGCGCCCGAAGCCGGACGCGACGAATCCCGGGTGCAACGCGTTGACCGTGACGGGGGCGCCCTGCGCCCGACGGGCGAACTCCCGGGTGAGGAGGATCAGCTCGAGCTTCGAGCGGCCGTAGGCACGGAACCCCCGGTACTTCCCGGCCGACTGGAGGTCCTCGAAATCGACACGGTGGCCCCGGTGCGCGTCGGAAGCGACCATGACGACCCGCGCAGGGGCGCTCTGGACGAGCCTGGGCAGAAGGCGTGAGGTCAGGAGGAACGGCGCGAGGACGTTCAGGGCGAACGTCCGTTCGAGGCCCTCGGAGGTGACCTCTCTCCGATGGAAGTACCCCCCGGCGTTGTTCACCAGGAGGTCGATCCTAGGGTAGCGTTCGAGGAGCGTGGTGGCTAGGCGGGCGACCTCGGAACCCAGGGCGAGGTCCGTCACGGGCAGCGGGTGGACGTTCGGGTTCTGCGTCTGAGAGGAGATCTCCCGGGCGATCGCGGCGGTCCGTGGCTCGGAGCGCCCGACGACCACCGTGGTGGCGCCATGCGCCGCCAGATCCTCGGCCGCCCAGCGACCAAGGCCAGACGTTGCGCCGGTGACGACGGCCACCTTTCCCTTCACGTTCTCCATCCCGCAGGCCCCTGTCGAGGCAGCTCGGCAGGCCTACAAGAGCCCAACCCCGGGCCCGCAAGGTCATCCCGCGTTGCCCGAGAGCGCCCCGTGCGGACCCTTGGAATGCGTCAGGTCCCGAGCTTGGCCCCACACGGACGCGGAGGCCTGCTTCCGAGGAACGATCCCGAGCGGCCCGTCCATCGGTCCGGCCGCATCCCGGCTCGCCAGAGCCTAAATCGTCCTCGGGCGTCCGGCGCTTTCGTGTCGTCCATCGCCGTTCCTTCTTTCAGGAACGGGAGGGACGCGCAACGGTTCGTCCTCGAGCTCGACCGCCGCCTCGAGCCTTTGGACCGGGCCATCCTCGTCGCGGACTGGAACCTCAACACCGGCCGCTCCCGCCGGGGTCCTGGACCGTGGCAGCTGAAACGTGCCGAGCTGCTCTCCGATCCAAGGCTTCTCCCCTGGGTGCGAGGTGCCCTGCAGGAGAGCTGGCCGCCGCTCCTGCGGCGGAGGCTCGAGCTGCTCGAGCGAATCCTCCTCGACACGTCCGTCGAGCAGCATCCGGAGGTCGTCCGCCTCCGGGAGGAGCTCCAGCGCGCGATCGTGCAGTTCCGGCCGATGTGGAACGGCCGGCGGGTCAACCGCGCGGTGATCGGCCACATCGTGCGGCGGGACCGAGATCCCTCGCACCGCCGTCAAGCGTTCTACGCCCTCCAGCCTCTCTACCGACCGCTCGAGGAGCCGTTCCTCCGCCTTGTCCGCCTCCGCAACGAGAGGGCGAGGGCCCAGGGATTTGCCACGTTCGCCGAGATGCGCCTCGGCTTCCAGGGGTTCAGCTCCGCGCGGGTCGTGGAGCTCGCGGAGACGGCGGTCCAAGGGGTCCGGAGGCGGGCCCTGGCCCTTCGCGACCAGCTCCCCTCCGAGGGTGCGGCGGGGGGCTGGCACCCCTGGGACCTCCCCTACGCCCGCGAGCGGCTCGCGAGCATCCCCGACCGGGCGCTTCCCCAGCGAGGGATGCTCCCCCGGGTCCTTCGCGGGGTCGAGAAGTGGGGGTTCCCGACTTCTCGCATGAGGTTTCGGGTCGTCTTCCACGACCTTCCCGCGGGAGGGCTGACGCTGGCCCCCGACCCTCCTTCCGACGTTCGGATCCTGGTGCACCCGAGGGGTGGTTGGGGAGCCTATCAGGCCATGTTCCACGAGGTCGGCCACGCCGTGCACTCGGCCTCGATCCGGTCCCCCCGGCACCTGCTCCGATGGCACGAGAACATCCCGGGTTTCGGCGGGATGCACGAGGGGATCGGAGGCCTCTTCGAGGAGATCCCTCGGGAGCGCGCCTGGCTCGTGGAAGCGGCCGGGATCTCCCCGGCCGCCGCCGAACGGTTCGCGGAGGCACGGCGCGACACGGACCTGATCGGCACGGCCTCGATCAGTTCCTGGATCCTGCCGGAGCTGAACCTCTATCGCCAGCCGGGCCGGGACCCCATGGCCTCCGCCCAACGGTTCGCGCGGCGGACGTTCGGCTACGATGCGTTCGCCCCGACCTCGTTCGTCGATTCGTTCTACGTCGTCGACCCGCTCTACACCGCCAACTACCTCCTCGCGACGATGTTCCACTATCAGCTCGCTGCCTCGCTCCGCGCCCGCTTCGGCGAACCGCTGTGGCCGAACCGCAAGGTCGGACCCTGCCTCACCCGGGAGTGGTTCGCCCCCGGCTCACTGATCGACTGGGTCCCCCACCTCCAGGAGGTCACGGGAAAGCCGTTCGGGGCTCAGGCGTTCTGCGAGTGGTTTCGGCAGCACTAGGTCACGGGCCGATCCGCGAGCGGGGCCCCCGGCCGGGGCAGCCCCGAGGGGTAGGCTCGCCTAGGCCACGATCTCGATCTTGCCGGACCGGCCCATCGAGACCTGGAGCTTCCCGCGGAAGTCCTTGACCCAGCCATCGGTGATCTTGACCTTCTGGCCGACCGAGTAGCGGCCCGCGTCGTCCCCCCACAGGGTCAGGGTGATCGTCCCCGTGTCGTCCTGGAGCGTGGCGTCCGCGACGCGACCGGGCCCGCGAGCCGTGGTCACTTCCCGAACGGGGGAGATCGCGGTGATCGTCGCTTCGATGGTGGCGTTCGAGTTGGCGCGCAGGGTCGAGATTCCCGGCATGGCGCGCCCCGAACTAGGCCCACCTTATCCCACTTGCGGAGGCCCGGGAGCGCGGCGGGCCCCCCCCGCCGGCGTCAGTTTATATCGGGGTCCTTGCTCGCGGAGCCGTGCCCGACGGCCGCCCCCGCGTCGTGGTGATTGGGCTCGACTCCGCCTCGCCGTGGACGGCGTTCGAGCGTTTCCTTCCGTTCACGCCTCGGCTCAAGGCCCTGTTCGACCGGTCGAAACGGGGCACCCTCCGCACGATCGACCCGCCGATCACGGTCCCGGCCTGGGCCGTGATGTTCTCGGGGATGGACCCGGGGACGCTCGGGATCTACGGCTTCCGCCACCGACGACCGGGCACCTACTTCGACCAGTACGTCCCCTCGTCGCGCACGCTGCTCCAGCCGATGGTCTGGGACCGGCTCTCCCGTTCCGGCCGCCGCGTCTGCGTCATCGGGATGCCTCCGGGCTACCCTCCACCGACGGTCAACGGGGTCTACATCTCCGACTTCCTCACCCCGGACGGCGCCCAGGACTTCGTCTCCCCGGCCTCCCTGCGCGACGAGATCCAGGCCGCCGGCGGGGGCTACACGTTCGACGTCACGTTCCGCGCCGACGACCGGGACCGCATCGGCCGCGAGCTCCTCGAGATGACCCGCCAGCACATCGCCGTCGCCCGCCACCTGTGGAAGAAGGAGCGGTGGGACTTCTTCGCGCTCCACGAGATCGGACCGGACCGGGTCCACCACACGTTCTGGAAGTTCTTCGACCCGGCCCACCCGCGGTACGAGGAGAACCCTAAGTTCCGCGAGTTCGCCGAGGAGTACTACCGGCGCCTCGACACGGAGCTCGGCGCCTGGCTGGACGAGATCCCCGACGACGTGCGCGTGCTGGTCGTCTCCGACCACGGGAGCCAGGCGATGCAGGGATGCTTCTGCATCAACGAGTGGCTGATCCAGAACGGCTACCTCGCCCTCCGCGCGCGCCCCCCCGCCGGCACGCCGCTCGAGGAGGCCCAGGTCGACTGGAGCAAGACTCGGGCCTGGGGCTCCGGCGGCTACTACGCGCGCATCTTCTACAACGTCAAGGGGCGGGAGCCCCAGGGCACGATCGCGGCCCGGGACGTCCCCGCCTTCCAGGCGGAGCTCACCGAGCGACTGAAGGGGATCCGGGGGCCGAACGGCGCCCCTCTCGGGGTCGACGTCCGGGTGCCGAAGTCGATCTACCGCCAGGTCCGGGGCGACAGCCCCGACCTGATGGTCTACTTCGCCAACGCCGCCTGGCGGTCCGCCGGCACGCTCGGCTACGACACCCTCTACCTGGCCGAGAACGACACCGGCCCGGACGACTCGGTCCATTCGTTCGACGGGATCTACTCGATCAGCGACCCCGCCACGGGCCGCGGGACCGTCGGACCCACGGAGAAGCTGATGGACATCGGGCCGACGATCCTGGACCTGCTCGGGATACCGCTCCCGCCCGAGCTCCAAGGCAAGCCGATCGCCGGCTTCCGCTGACCCCCCCCGCCCGCGACCGGGCCGGTCCGGGCTCAGGCTGCGTCCGGAGGGCTTTGCCGGACGAGGTCCTGGAGCCGGAGCACGGTGTTCCAGTTGCGGCTGGTCCCGCGGACGCCGAGCTTCCGCTCGAGGAGGGCGGCGGTGAGCCTGGAGCGACCGATCCCATCGGGGTAGACGACGTAGGCGCACCGCTCTCCCGGGGCCACCGTCTCGCGCCCGGGGATGCAGCGCTTCAGATCGTCCCACGCCCCGCGGTCGGGAGCGGATCTCAGCACCGTGACCAGCAGATGGGCCGGGTCGCCGGCCGCCTCTTTGGGGAACGGATTGCCCCGGACGATGCGATCCCACGCCCTCCCGTCCCGCGCGAAGGCTTCCGTGGCAAGTCCGGCGGTCCGAACCAGGGCGTCCTCGACCAGCTTCTCGAGGTGCTCGGCCCGAACGCCGGGGCCGGCTTCGACCAGGGCATTCCCGGTCGTTCCCAGGGTCCTTGCCGGCAAGCCCAGGGTGGCCAGCGCCTCCCTCCACCGCTCCGAGGAGAGCGCGCGCCCCCCGACGTTCACGGCCCGGAGGAGCACCACGTAGCTCGTCACGGAAGGCGCCTCTCGAGCCACGACCGCAGGACCGCACGGGGGAACGGAGACGGCGGCCCTCGCAGGGTCCGAGCCGTCAATCGTTCTCAGGGGCGAACTTCGCGGTGAAATGCCGCATGCGCTCCGGGGCCTCGACCATCCGCATTCCCCGGACCGCGGCCCGCCGGTCCCAGACCCGGCGGACGGTCTCGGCGACGTACCTCAGGTGGCTCTCCGTGTACACGCGCCGCGGGATCGCGAGCCGCACGAGCTCGAGGGGGCTCGAGGGGCCGTCCTGCCCATCCTCGAACATGATCGCGCCGACCTCGACCGTGCGGACCGCGCCCTCCCGATAGAGCTCGACGACCAGCGCCTGCCCGGGGAGCCGGGCGGGAGCCAGGTGCGGCAGGAACCGCGGGACGTCGAGGTAGATCCCGTGCCCGCCGGGCGGCCGCATCATCGGGATGCCGTGCGCGTCCAGGAGCTCGGCGAGGAAGCGGACCTGGCCGATCCGGTGCTCCAGGAACCGCTCGTCCGCCCCCTCCTGGAGGCCTATGGAAATCGCCTCGAGGTCCCTCCGGGCGAGCCCGCCGTACGTCGGGAACCCCTCGAAGATGATCAGCTGCTCCTTGAGGCGGGCCGCGAGCGCGGGGTCCCGCACGGCGACGAAGCCGCCCATGTTGACCAGGCCGTCCTTCTTGGCGCTCATCGTCGCGCCGTCCGCGAGGTCGAAGACCTCGCGCCCGATCTCGCGCACGGAGCGGCCGGCCTGGCCGGCCTCCCGAGTGCGGATGAAGTAGGCGTTCTCCGCCCAGCGGCACATGTCCAGGTAGAGCGGCTTGCCGTGCTGGTGGCAGATGCGGGAGACCTCGCGGAGGTTGGCCAGCGAGACGGGCTGCCCGCCTCCGGTGTTGTTCGTGAGGGTGACCATGACGAACGGGACCGACCTGGCCGAGGGGCCCTCGAGGAGCGAGGTGAGCTTCTGGGTATCGACGTTGCCCTTGAACGGCAGACGGCTCTCGCAGTCGTACGCCTCCGCGATCGCGAGGTCGAGAGGTTTCGCCCCCACGCGGAGCACGTGCGACCGCGTGGTGTCGAAGTGCATGTTGTTGGGGACGATCTCGCCCGGATGCGCGAGCTCGCCGATCAGCAGGTGCTCGGCCGCGCGGCCCTGGTGGGCCGGGAGGATGTGGGGGAACCCGGTGAGCTCGCGGACCGTCGCCTCGAAGTGGACGAAGTTCCGGCTGCCGGCGTACGCCTCGTCGCCGATCATCATCCCGGCCCACTGCCGGTCGCTCATCGCGGCGGTGCCCGAGTCGGTCAGCAGGTCGATGTAGACCTCCTCCGACAAGAGGTTGAACAGGTTGTAGCCGGCGCGGCGCAGCGCCTTTTCCCTCGCCTCCGGGGACGGGAGGGCGATCGCCTCGACGACCTTGATCCGGTACGGTTCGACGGGCGGCCCGTCGGCGGGCGAAGGGCGTGCCACGGCCGGCGTGGACCGGGACCGCACATTAGCCCTTCGTGCGGGGCCTTCCCCTGCCCGCTCGGCCCTACCCCCGCAGGGAACGGGGGGATCACTCGAGCGAGACGTCCGACCGGAGGTAGGCCCGCGTGGCCAGGAACAGGAACACGACCGTCTCGGCGGCGAGGACGAGCATCTCGAGGCCGTTCGTGGCCGTGAGGGCTCCCTGGTAGCCGTTGCGGGCGGTGTCGGCGATGTAGGTCAGCGGGTTGACGACGAACAGGACCCGCAGGGCGTAGGGAAGGGCCGAGCTGTACGGGTAGAAGACCGTCGACGCGAAGTTCACCAAGAAGATGACGAGGATCTGCACGCTGTTGTAGGCCGTGTTCGACTTGAGGTAGGCGGCGAGAAGCAGCATCACCGAGCCGAAGAAGATCGATCCCAGCGCGATCGCCCCGAAGATCGCGAGCCCGCCGACAACGCTGACCGTGGTCCAGCCGACCAGCACCGCCGCGATCGCGAGCATCACGGCCGCACCCCCCAGCCCCCAGAGCAGCGAGGTGAACATGATCCCGAACAGGTACTCCAGCCGGGTGAACGGGCCCACCAGCAACTGGCCGAGCATCCCCCAGCGACGATCCGCCCACAGCATGCTGCCCCCGACCGTGCCGGCCATGACGGCCTGGAACGACATGATCCCGGGCGCGAGGAACGTCAGGTAGCGCGTTCCGCCCCCTGAGGCGGCGGCAAGGGACTGGAACCCGAACCCGAAGAACACCAGGTACATCGCCGGCAGCCCGAGCAGGATGATCAGGCTCCCCGGGTCGGTGTTGACCCGGGTGTTGCGGTAGATGAGCCGGAGGAGGTTAGGCGCCGCCAGAGACACCCCTCCCGGGATCGATGGAGCGCAGGAAGACGTCCTCCAGGGTGTTCTGGCGGACCGTGAGCCACTCCAGCTGGATGCCGAGGCGCTGGACGAGCTCCACGATGGTGGCCAGCGCTCCCCTGGGGTCGCTGACGAGGAGGATCGCGACGTTCCCGCGGATCGTGATGTCGGCCCCGTCCCCGAGCGCCTGGGCCAGGGCCGCGAAGAAGTGGGACGCGTCCGAGGCCCCGACCGTGAGGTCGATCGTCCGCTTGCCGCTGTAGAGGCGCTTCAGGCTCTCGACGGTGTCCATGGCCAGGATCTTCCCTTCCTCGATGACGGCGACCCGGTCGCACAGGTAGTCGGCCTCCTCGAGGTTGTGCGTGGTGAAGATCACGGTGAGCCCGCGCCGGGCCTCCGCCCGTATCGAATCGAGGAGGACGCGTCGCATCAGCACGTCCAGGCCGACCGTCGGCTCGTCCAAGAAGAGGATGTCCATGTCGTGCATGAACTCCCGCGCGACCTGGGTCCGCCGCTTCTGCCCGCCGGAGATGTCGAACGACCGCCGGCGACGGATGTCGACCAGCCCGAAGCGCTCCAGGAGCACCTCCATCCGCCGCTTCCGCTCGGCCTTCGGGACGCGCCAGAGGTAGCCGTAGAGGTCGAGGTTCCCCTCGACCGTCGTGAACTCGAACGACTCCCCCTGCTGCACGACGCCGATCCGCTCCCGGATGCGACCGCCCTCGTGCCGGGGGTCGTGCCCCAGGATGCGCAACTTGCCGGACGTGGGCTGGATCAGGGTGGTCATCGCCTTGATGAGCGTGGACTTGCCCGCCCCGTTCCTCCCGAGCAGGCCGAAGATCTCGCCTCGACCGACCGTGAAGCTCACGCCATCGAGCGCGAACTGGCGTCCGTTGTAGGAATGCCGCACTTGCTCGGCGACGATGACAGGCTGGCCGTCCGGGGCCCGGGCCGAGTTGAGCATGTGGTGGCTCCGTCGCCGTGGGGAAGTCCCACGAGGGGCACCGCGCCCCGCGTTCGAGGGACCTGGAACCCCTTCCCGGCCGCACGACCTCCGCGGGAGGAGAGAGGTCAGGTCTTCTAAAGGCATGCTCACACCGGGTGAGTCGCCCGGGTTCACCGCCGGCTCGTAGACCCCACGGCGTGGCGGATGTTCTCGGGGGGTCTGCTGACGGAGCGCGTCCCCGCGCGCTCCCGCTCGAACAGGAGCCCTGGCAGGCCCACCGCCCCACGACTCGGCTCGACCCTCCCCGTCAGGGTTCCAGGGCACCCTGCCCCGCCCTGGGCTCTAACCCCTTGCACGGCGGCCTGCCTCCTGCCGGCACCCCCCTCCTCCGCCGTCCCCACTTTTGCCCAGGCCCGGCACTCGTACGCGGTCCGCGGTTGGGACCTTTCCAACCGACGGCTAATATATGCCTATGCATATGTGGTAGCATGCCCTCCCGAAACATCGCCGTGCAGCGGGCCGTGTACGACGCCCTGGAGCGAGAGAAGCGGTCCGGGGAGAGCTTCACCTCGGTCCTGCGCCGTCTCCTCGAGCAGCGGCGAGGCCTCGAGGACGTCTGGGGGAGCTGGGGCACCCGGGGGCGCAAGGTGGACCGTGCACGTCTCCGAAAGCTGCGATCGGGGGGCGTCCGAGGATGAAGGCCCTCGACACCGGCGTCCTTCTCGCCCTGCTCGAGGGCTCCCCCAAGGCCCGCGAGCAGCTGAGAAAGCTCAGGGGAACCGAGATCGCCACCACCGAGGCCAACCTATTGGAGCTCGCCTACCTCGCCGCAGCAGCGTCGCCGAGGGCCCGCGTCGCGCGGCTGGCGGCCCTCGAAAGACTGCGTCAGAGGGTAACGGTCCTCCCCATCGAGGCGAGGTCCGTCCGTGAGGCGTCCTCGAGGATCGCGCGCGCTGGGGTCAAGCTCCCTCCCACGGTGGCGTCGATGCTGGGGGCCCTCCAGGCGGCCGGGTGCGAGGAGCTCCTAACGGACGATCCGCGTGCCGTGGTCGGCGACTGGGGCTTTCGGGTCCGTGTTGTAACGTTGTAGGTACTGAGTTGCCGCTTATGCGTGTTTAGCGCATCTATCCTGTGGGTTTTCCATTAATGCCGTGGGGGACGCGACTTCGGAGCGCCCTCCGGGCCCTGATCGGGACGCTCCGCGCACGCAAACCCCACCCCTTTTCGGCCGAACTGCATCTTGAATGCACTATGGGCTTGTAGGAATCGCTAATAGCGCAATATGCGCGTCCACGCATCGTGTAAGCCAGGACGTGGCCCGCCGACGTGCCTGGGCGGTCCTCACGTTCTCCCTCGAAACGGCGTATAACTGGAGTTATACGCACACCGCGAGGCCCCTGCGGGGGCGGGTCCGGCCGGCTCGCGGGCCTCGGCCTACCCGCGGGTCCTGGCCTCGGTGGGGGATCTCGGGGGTGTCTCCGAGGGCAACGGCTCCGTAGTGATGGCTGTTGTGTCTATAGCATTACAACGAATGCCATCTCTCGCGAACACTCCCACGTCGCCCTCGAGAGGCCCGAGTTGGTGGGAACTGTCCCTCCTCGGCTTCCCCTTCGCCGGCGGCGCAGGAATTGAGGGTCGGCCGGCAGCTCTCGCCACGAGCGCATGGCCTCCGTGATCACGATGCGACGGGTATTCGCCCTCGGCCTCTTCCTGTTCAGCTGTGTGCGGGCGGGCGACCCGACTAGGCGGGCGCGACGCTCCAGGTTGAGGTCGGTCGACCTCGGTGCCCGCATCTGCGTCGCCACGCACCTCTCTTGGCCCGTCGGACCCGGTAGCGATGATCCGGGCCGGCAGTGTTATGACACGTGAGGTGTTGCTGTCTATATATGCATATACATATGACGTGCTTTCCTGGGGCGGCTCGGACCCGAAGCCGGAGCCGGCCGACCCGTACGGTGAGGAGGTCACGGCCTGTGGACCGGAGGCGGCAACACTAGGGCCGGTGGAGGCGGCTCCCGACAGGGAGGGCTGAACTCCGAGGCCGTGACGGGTCCTCGGTCCCAGGACGGCGGTGTGGTGGGGGCGTGCGGGATGGTAAAAGGGGGAGCGCGGAAGGGACGATCACCGCCCGGCGACCAGCCCGAACATGAGCCGGAGCGGTCGACCGCTGAGGTGGCGGAGCACGATCGTGCGTGGGGAGCCGACCGCAGGACATGCCTTGGCAGTGGTCACTATGTCAGGCGGCGGCAGCCGATGTGGCCGCATATACAGTCTCACGAAGGCATAGTGGCTGGTTGGTCGTTTCGACTCGAGATAGCGCTTTTAGCGTAGAGCCATCTGTAGGTCTGGTGACGTCCCGCGGGACGTCGAGGGAGTAAGGACGATGATGGCGAGGGAGGGAAAGCAGGTCTGGATGGACGGACGCATGGTCGACTTCGACGATGCCCGTGTTCATGTCCTTAGCCACACGCTCCACTACGGGATCGGGGTCTTCGAGGGGATACGGGCCTACCCGACCCCCTCCGGGCCGGCGGTCTTCCGGCTCCCGGAGCACGTGCGTCGTCTCGTGACGAGCGCGCGGGTCTACCACATGTCGCTGCCCTGGAGCGAGGAGGAGATTGCGAAGGCGGTCGTCGAGACGGTCGCGGCCAACGGGATCGTTCCCGCGTACATCCGTCCGCTGGTCTACCGTGGCGAGCCTGGGCTTGGCGTGAAGAACACCACGGGCAAGGTCTCTCTCGCGATCGCGGTCATCCCGGCCAAGAAGTACCTGGGAGAGGACTCCGAGCAGGGGGTGCGGGCCAGGATCGCCTCGTTCCGCAAGCCACGCTCGGATGCGATGCCGTCGTACGCGAAGGCGTGCGGCAACTACCTCACGAGCTACCTCGCCGGGGTCGACGCGGCGCAGGACGGCTACGACGAGGCGATCCTGTTGGACGCCAACGGCTACGTCGCCGAGGGGACAGGGGAGAACCTGTTCCTCGTTCGCGGCGAGACGATCTACACCCCGGGCCTCGAGTCGGACATCCTCCTCGGGATCACGCGCGACACGGTCATCCAGATCGCGAGCGACCTCGGCTACACGGTCGTGCAGAGGCTGATTTCGGTCAACGAGCTCCTGACCGCGGACGAGGCGTTCTTCTCGGGGACCTTCGCCGAGCTCGCGCCGATCCGCGAGGTCGGGCACTACCCTGTCGGCCGCGCGGTCCCCGGGCCCGTGACCCGGTCCGTGATGGAGGTCTTCGCAAAGGCGGTGCGGGGGGAGGATCCGAGGTACTCCCGCTGGCTCACCAAGGTCCCCGGGATCGTCGCCGCGGTTGCGCCAAGGCCGCGGGCCGCGCGACGCTAGGCCCGCCTACGCCTCGTCGTCCTCTTCGTCGACCACCGGCGGGGGCGGCTTCGGGTGGGAGCAGACGTGGGTGTGGGGGTCCGCGCGCCAGACGAGCTCGAGGGAGAGGCCTTCCGGGCCGCGCAGGAAGAGGGAGCGCGAGTTGTCCCGCTCCTTCTCGCCGGTGATCGTCACGCGGGCCCGCCCGACCCGGCTGCGCAGCCCGGTCCATTCGCTGACGCGGAGGGCCAGGTGGTGGACCCCCGCAGGTCCGCCACCGTTCGGGGCATCGTGCAGCCCGAGGACCTGGTCCCCCATGAGCAGGTAGGTGTGGTCGGGCCCTTCCCCGATCACGTCCATGCCAAGCTGCTCGACGAAGAAGCGCCGGGCCCGTTCCCGGTCCTTGACGTTCAGGTCCACGTGGTCGATCCCGACCAAGCCGAAATCCCGCGACGGGGTCCTCGTCGGCACGACGCGGCAGAGCCGCCCCTTGCTAAAACGGCTCCCCGGTAAGGCCGCCGACGCCCCGCGGGCGCCGAAGCCCGCGGCGGCGTGGCCTCAGCGGGGACCCCTTGGGGTTATGAGCGAAGGGTCCTGACACGCTTCGTTGACGACGGTCGCGGACCACGAGGGCGGCCTTGACCAGGCCCTGCAGCGCCTCGGCCGCAAGGCCCGATTCGCCGAGCTCATGGCGGAGAGCCGAACGGGTGATCGCGTGAGCGTGGACACGAGCTCGACCACGTTCGCGTCCGAGCCGCGGCTCCGCGGGGTCGTCTTCCGCGTCTGGACGGGGCGACAGTGGGCGGAGGCCTCGACCTCCGAGTTCGGCCCGGCGGAGCTGGACGTTGTCGTCTCCCGACTCGAGAGCGAGTCCGAGCGCGGCGGAGGGAACGCTCCGCCACCCGGCGAACCCGCGACAACGCGAGGGAGCTGGACCGCAGTGGCGAAGCGGTCCCTGAGGGACCTGGGTCCCGAGGGGTCGATTTCCCTGGCGAAGGACATCCGGGGCTGGGCGGCCGCGGTTCAGGGGATCTCCATGGTCCACGTCGTGCTGGACTGGGGCCAGTCGGAGCGGCTGTACCTGAACTCCGCGGGGGCCCGGTGCCACCAGAGGATCGAGCGGACCCACGCGATCGTCGTGCCGATCGCGATGGAGAACGGCCGGGTCGGGTTCGAGCGCTGGGGAGTCGGCGGGATTGGGGGGCTCGAGCTCCTGCCCGAGCTGACGGAACCTACGATCCGCAAGACCGCCGCGGCCTCCAAGGAGCTGCTGGGCGCGAAGGCACCCCCCTCGGGGGAGACCGACGTCCTTCTCGAGCCCGGGGTCACCGGCATCTTCGCCCATGAGTCGTTCGGGCACGGTACGGAGGCCGACCAGTTCGTCCGCAACCGTTCCTACCTCAAGCCGATCCTCGGCCAGGTCGTCGGTCCGGAGTACCTCTCGATCGTGGACGACGGTACGTTCCCCGGGGGCTGGGGTTCGTTCTTTTGCGACGACGAGGGCCACCTCGCCCACAAGACCCCGCTGATCGACCACGGCCGGTTCGTCGGGGCGTTGCACGACCGGGAGACGGCCGCCGTGCTCGGGGCGAAGGCGACGGCCAACACGCGCAGGTCCGATTTCCGGAGCCGGGCCTTCGTCCGGATGACGAACACCTACGTCGCGCCGGGCGACCGGACGCTGGAGGAGCTGGTCGCCGACGTCCAGGACGGGGTGCTCCTCGAGCAGTGGATGAGCGGCATCGAGGACCCTCTCGGCGGCCAGATGCAGATCAAGGTCCAGAAGGGCCATCGGATCGAGCACGGGCGCATCACCGACCTGGTCGGCGCGATGGCCCTCTCGGGCAAGGTCCTCGACTTCCTGAAGGCGATCCGCGGGGTGGGTCGGGCGGACCGCATCGTCATCGAGCCCGGCTTCTGTGGCAAGGGCCACTCGGACCCCCTGCCGGCCGGCACGGGCGGGGTCCATCTCCTCTCCCGAGCGATCGTGGGGCCGGCATGAGCGCGAAGGCGGCGCCCTCCGACATGGCCTTCCGCGTCGCCGACCGGCTCCGGACGGACGGACCCTGGGACGTCATCGGGGAGCGGTCGACGCGCTTCGAGGTCCACCTGCAGGGGGCGGCCATCGAGCTCGAGCGTGGGCCGATCACGGTCGAGGGCTACGGGGTCCGCCTCTTCCGCCCGCGGGGCGATAAGCTGGGAACGGGCTTCCAGGGGTCGACCGACACCTCCCCGGAGGGGGTCCGCGCGGTCCTCGAGGACGCCGAGGCGACCGCCCGCCACTCGGAGTTCCCGGCCCGGACGGTCGAGCTGCCGTCAGGAGGCAGGGCCCCGGCGGAGGTCCTGAGCGTCGACCGGGGGCTCTGGTCCGACCCGGTCGGGTCCATCCGCGCGTACGTGGACGCCCTCCTCCGACCCTTCGAGGGAAGGAAGGGTGCGGTCCCGAGCTTCGGCTCGGTGAAGGCGACGCTCACCGAGCTTTCGTTCGCCAACTCCGCCGGGCTGAAGGTCTCCTTCCCGTGCACGAGGGTCGATCTCGAGCTCGCGGTGAAGGCGTTCGGCGGCCCCGAAGGGGCCCCGCCGGGGGAGTTCTGGGTCACCCACACGGCCGGGCGCCTCGAGCCGGAGAGCGCGGCACGGTCCGTCGAGGCCTGGTGCCGGCACGCCGCCGACGTGCGTCACGCCGTCACCCCACCGACCGGGGACCAGGCGGTCATCCTCCCGCCCCCTGTCCTGACCGACATTCTTCCCCACGTGCTGGGGTTCCAGTTCACCGGCGTGGCCCGCCTCCGCAGGATCGCGCCGAAGCTCGGAGCGGCGGTCGCCGCAGACAGGGTCACGATCCGGGACGAGGGGACCTACCCGTGGGGGGCCCGTTCGGCGCCGTACGACGACGAGGGGGCCCCGCGGGGAACGCACGCCCTCATCGAGCGGGGTTCGGTCGCCGGCCTCCTCTACGACAGCCTCTATGCCTCGGCCTTCGCCACGGGCTCCACGGGCAGCGCGACCCGCACCACCCTCGGCCCGAGCGTGGACTCCTTCGGGGACCTCCGTTTCACGCAACGTTCGGGCCCGGGAGGGTCGACCATCGTCGTCGCTCCGGGCGACGGGGGGACGACCGACGAGCTCGTCGAGGCCGCCGGTGAGGGGATCCTCGTCACCCAACTGGGGTGGGCGAACCCGAACCCGATCTCGGGCTCGTTCGGGGGGGAGATCCGGATCGGCTACCGCATCCGCGGGGGAAAGATCGCCGAGCCCGTGCGGGGGGGAACCATAGGGGGGGCGGTCCTCGCGCCGCCGGGGGCGCCTTCGATGCTCGCCAACGCGGAGGCGATCGGACGGGACCTGGAGCTCTGCGGCTACCTGGCGGCCCCGGCGATCCTCGTCCGCCCGCTCAGCGTCGCCGGCTCGTCGCCGTAGGCCCGCTACTTGGGCTTCGGCAGCCTGAGGAGCACGGTCCCGCAGCTCGCGCAGCGGCTCCCGGGAAGGTTGGCGGAGAACGTCCCGCCGAACCCCGTGCCCACCAGGACCTCAAGCCCCTTCGGCCGGAGCCGGGCGCCGGGGGCGTCGTGGGCCCAGAACAGCCCGGAACCGTTCGAGGTCGCCAGATAGCCCGCTTCCGTCGGTCCTCCGCAGACCGTGCACTTCGCCGCGCCCATTCGGCCTCTCCTCCACCGGACCGGCTCCTGGTATCTCTCGTTTGCCCCGGCCCGACGCCTCAGCCGAGGATCCCTCGAACTTGGGCCCCGAAAAAAACAAACGGCCCTCGCGGAGCCGGGAACTCCGCGAGGGCCCAAATCATCGTGAGGTCACACTGTGACGTCCATGTTCACCGGTATTGCTCCATGTGTCGGTGGGAGGAACGGTGCCCTCCCGCCTTGAACGCGGGCGGCGCCAGCCAGTGCGGCCAGCCCCAGCGCGCGGGGTCGGCGAGGCGAGGAGGGGAAGCGACCGCGAACAGGACCCGCGAGGTGCCGCCCGAGGCGGGGGCACGCCCCGCGGCGCGAAGTCCCTCCGAGGTGCCCGTGTGCAGCATCAGAGCACCTCCCCGAGGTCCGGCGGGTGGAGCCAGGGGATGGCGAGTCCGCGGGGGAGGCCGTTACCGGCCGGGACCGGGTCGACCACGCCCATGGTCACGGGCAGGCTCGCGCGGCGCGGCTTGGGCGCCGGGGTCTCGAAGTCGTGGATCTGGCGGGCCGCAGGGACGGGGGGGACGTCGTCGTCCTCACCCGCCCGCTCGGGCTCGGGCAGCGCCGCGAAGACCGCCGGGCGGCAGCGGTCCTTGGAGATGTGCTGGGCGGCGGCCGAGGGGTTCTCGGAAAGCTGCTTGCCGCACCGCGGGCAGATGTGAGCGACCTCGAGCATCAGGCCGATGCCCCCAAGGAAGCCCGTGCGTGCGGCGCGCGTCATCGCCATCATGTTGGCCAGAATTGATACTTAAACACCTCACAATAATTTGTACAAAATAATTCTAAGTAGGGGGAGTGCCATCGTGTCCCTGTGGGACTCCAGACGCACCTCCCCGTGGAGATCCTCGACTACGTCCAGACCCACGAGCCGCTGGAGGAGGTCTACGGGATCAGCCAGAAGGAGCTCGCGAAGGCGCTCGGCTACCACCCCTGTTCGATGTCCCGGCCCTTGGGGGACCTGGTCGGCTCAGGGTGCTTGACCTGCGAGCGGGGTCTGGTCCGTGACGGGAAGCGTCGGCAGCTTACCTATCGGTTGACCGCGGCCGGCCACACTCGCCTGCAGCAGGAGACGACCGACGTCCCGCTCCTTTCGGGCGAGCTCCCGCGCCCCCCGAACCCGTTCTACGGCCGGAAGGAGGAGATCGAGCAGCTGGCGTCGTTCTCGCTCGGGGGACCTTCGGTCACGGTGGTGGACGGGCCGGCGGGGATGGGAAAGACCGCGCTGGTGAGCCGGTTCCTCCGCCGGTACCGAGCTCGACGCATCGCCTTCTGGTATTCGACTCGGCCCGCGAGCTCCCCAAGGCAGTTCGTGACAGCGCTGGCCCACGCGCTGTCGATCCTTGGCAAGCCCCAGCTGGCCTACTATGTCCAACTTCCCAAGGCCCCGTTGCCCCGCGAGTGCGCTGACCTCGTCGCTCGAGCGCTCGAGGGCCGAACGCTCGCCGCGGTCGTGGACGACGCCCACTTCGCCGGGGCCGACCTTCGAGCGTTCCTGGCTGAGTTCATCTCGGCCCTGGGCGGTCGTGGAGAGCACCAGTTCTACTTGGTGGGTCAAGGGTCGACCGATCTTGATTTCGGGGCGGTAGCGGTCCACCGGCTCACCGTGGGTGGGCTCGACCGGTCGGCCGCCTACGAGCTGACGAGCCGTCAGGGAGGCCTGTCCGAGCGATTCGAGGCGGTGTACCAATCGACCCTGGGCTCGCCGCTCCTCTTGAAGCTCGCCGTCGCGCGGCCCGAGGCGGTCGTGGACACGTTCAACCTGCCCTCCGTCGTGGTGGGTCAGCTCAAGCCCGCGGAGTTGAGGGCAATCCTGCCCGCAGCAGTGGCGAACGCCCCGCTCCCATCGGCGTTCCTGCTCGAGGACCGCGCGCTGACGCCGGAGCGCTTGAAGGGCCTCGTGACGATCGGCATTCTCCAGCCGGGCCTCCACGACAGCGTCGATGTGCTTCAGACGATCCGGGGTGCCGTCCTTGCTCGGGTGGAGCCCGGGGACGAGCGGATGGCGCACCGTCGTCTTGCCCGGTTCTATGGGCGAAGCCACCGGTCCGAGACGCTTCGGGAGCGGTTCCTGCACCTGGTCGCCGGAGAGGAGTGGAAGGTCGCGGCCGAGCTCCTGGAGACCCACGAGCGCGAGATGCTCCGTCTCGGCTATTCCGATGTGTTCCGAGGCGCGATACGCACGCTCGTCACGGCCCTCCCTCCGGGCCCTTCGAAGGTGCAAACGTACCTCACGGAGGCGGCGATGCTGCGCCAGCACGCGGACTACAGCGAGGCGATTCTCTCCTACCGGCGGGCGATGACCCACGCTCCGAACGACGGGCGTATCCAGCGGGAGGGCCTTCTCGGGATCGTCGACCTGGAGCTGAAACTGGGGCAGCTCGACCTCGCGGAGCAGGAGTTCGGACGGGCCCAGAAGATCCCCACCACCTCCCGCCACCTCGAGGCCTACGTCGTGCTGACCATGGCCCGACTGGCCGAGGCCCGGGGGGAACGGGAGGCCGCCGAGGCCGGCTACCAGCGATCGTTCGAGATGGCTCGAAAGGCCCGCAGCCAGGACATCGCGTTCGAGAGTATCGCCTCGTGGTCCAAGTTCGCGGGGATGACAAGGGGGCCGCAGGTGGCCCTAGACGCGGTCCAGGCCGCCCTTCCCGGCGCGCGTCAGTCCGGCCGCATGGATCTCGTCTTCAACCTGCGCCTCGTTCGGGCGAGAGCCTACTCCGAGATGGGCCGCCAGGACCTGGCCGAGGCCGAGGTGGAGGCGACCCGCTCGGAGGCCGAATCCCTGGGTTACCTTACCCAGCTGACCTACGCCCTTAGCGGTCTGGCGGCCGTGGCGTTCGAGCGCGAGCATTGGAGTGCGGGGGCGACGTACGCTCGGCAGGCCAGCGACCTTGCGGAGCGGCTTGGGAACAGCCTCGTCCTCGGGCACACCTTGGCGCTACTGTGTTCCTCGGAACTGCGACAGGCGGACATCGGGGGCAACGCCCAGCTGCTCTACGACGCCGCAGAACACGGCCGCAGAGCGGTCGAGGTGCTCGGAAGGATCCCCCCTTCCGACTCCCTGGTCCTGGCCCAGGGCTACCTTGCGGAGGTCTGCGTTCTGTTGAAGCGCCCTGTTGACGCCGCGCAACACTACAATGCGGCTCTCGATTTGGCCAAGGAACTCGGGCTCAAGGCGATCGCCGAAAGCCTGATCATAGAGGTGGGCCCAAAAATCAACGAGCTAACGCGGTCCAGTGCCCCAACCCTCGGCACGAACACCGACGGGTAGCCTATGGGGCGTTCGGGATGTCATTAGGCTGGCCAAGGGAGGGCCTTGCGGCCCTCCCTCTTCCGGCGAGCGCCCTACAGCTGCTCGCGCGGGACTGGGGGTAGACAAGGCAGGTACATGACCCGAGGCACCTCCGGCGGCTTGGCCGCCATACGGCTACTTAAACCCCATGGGTGAGGGGGTGCGGCGTAGTGCCGGATATACCGTCCGCATAGGTGTGGGCCCATGCGTATCCACAATAGATTCCTCTATCTGGTGCCTGACTTCCCGTAAAAGCTGACGCGGGTCGCACTAACGCTCAAAACCTCGCCCGACGGATGGAGACCCGGTCCCCGTCCCACGTGAAACGCAGCCGCGGACGGCGCTTCCAGACGCTCCGCCGGTCCCACAACGCCCCCGCCAGGAGCGGCAGGGCGACGGACGCCTCGATGTGGGCCATCGCCCGGGTGGCGGTCTTGGCGATCTTGCCCCAGGACTGGGCCTCGTCGAGCGTGCTTCCGGAGAGGCCGCCCCAGTGCGGTACGTCGGTGGTGATCTGGATCGCGTAGTAGTGGCCCTCGCCCTCACGGCCGAACGCGTAGTTCGCCATCACGATCCCGTCGTTGATCCAGTTCTTGGGGGTCCCGCCGCCGATGTAGACGACCGCCGTCCGGGGCGAGGCGGCCAGGATCTGGACGAGCTCGAAGTTGTCCCGGACCGCGTCCAGGATGAACCGCTCCTTCCGGCCGCGGTTCGCCTGGTAGTGGAGGGTGAGGCCGATCCCGATCGAGCTGTCGATCAGCGCCGGGGAAAAGACCGGGATGCCCCGCCGGGCGGCCGTCGCGAGGATCGACTCCGAGGACGGGAACCGCTTTCCGAGGAAGCCGAGGTACTCCCGGGAGGACGCGGGTCGGGCCGGGAACTCGTCGGTCACCCGGCCGATCGCACGGTCGGTCTCCTCGAACTTGACCTCGTCGACGTACGTGTCGTAGATCCGGTCGAGGTAGAGCTCGCGGAGGCGGACGTCGTCCGCGGTCGGCGAGCCCATCCAGTGCCGTCCCCCGATGGTCTGGTAGAGGTCCTGGTAGAGGACGGCCCCCGTGGAGACGACGACGTCGACCAGGCCCCAGTCGATCAGGTCCCGGAGGACCTTGCGCAGGCCGGCGGCGATGAGCGGACCAGCGAGGCCCAGCAGGATGGTCGGCCGCTTGCGGTCGGTGAGGGCGTTCTCCCAGACCTCGAGGCATCGTCCGAGGTTGCGCGCCTGGATCGAGGTTCCCTGGAACTGCTCGAGGAGGTCGCCGAGGCCCCGCACGGTGGTGACGTCCACGGCGCGGACGGCCTTGCGGAGGAGCGGGCGCCGTCGGGCCGCGAGCGAGGAGGGCACGGAGCGTCCAGCGCCGCGCCGTTCTTAGCGGTTGGCGGCCCCAAGGGGGGCCTCGGATGGGCCCCCCCGCGTGTTAAATCCACGGGGGGGGCTTTCCTCAGAGGGGTGGGTGACACGGCCACGGGCGAACCGGCCGTCCTTCGGGCGCTGGAGGGGCTGGCCGAGCGCTCCGGCCGGACCCTCGTCATCCTCGGTCCTCCGGGAAGCGGAAAGTCGGCGCTCCTCGCGCGCTTGCGGGCCGGCATCGAGGCGGCCGGCGGGAGGGCCATCGCCCTGCGGGGGAACTACCGCGACCGCGCGGTGCCGTTCGGCGTCCTCGAAGCCCTCGATCGGCCGACGGACGCAGGCGAGGAAGGGGACGGGTCGGACGAGACCCGGGCCGACGCCTCCGAGGACGATGCCGCGTATGCCCCGATGGCCCCGGTGGCGATCGCCCCGGAGGCGATCACCGGCTCGAGACGGCGCGACGGGCGGGTCCGGACGACCTTCTTCGGAGGACCGAGCCGGGGCCGGGGACCACCGACCCGGGACGCGGACGACTTCTGGCAGCAGCTCCTTCCCGAGTTCCAGGGAGAGGATGCCCACGCGGTCGGGTTGCTGCTCGACGATGCGGCGTTCTCCGACGCGGAGAGCCGGGAGTTCGTGGTCGACCTGAGCCGTCGGGCCCGGCTCCGTCCTTTGCTCGTGGCGATCGGCCTGGACTCCACGTCGGCGGCGTCGGGGGTCTGGGAGGAGGCGCTGCTGGGCCGGTCGGACGTCGACTGGATCCGTTTCCCGCGGCTCGCGCCGGACCCTAGGGAGGTCCACCGGCTGCGCGAGCTGATGGACCGCCTTCCCGCGTCGGCGAAGCGCATGGTCGGCTACGTCACCCTCCTGGGCGGGGAAGCGACCGCGGTCGCGCTCGCGCGGGTCGCCAAGATCAGCCTCCGCAAGCTGCCCGAGGCGATCCGGCCGGCGGTGGAGGTCGGCCTCCTCAAGGTGCGGGAGCGCACGGTCTTCGTCCCGGACCGCTCCATGCTCACGGTCCTCGAAGGCCTGCTGCCGGAGGCCGACCGGGGCCGCTGGCACCTCGATGTCGCCGACGGACTCCAGGCCCTCTGGTCGGAGCCTCCCCCGTCGCGTCGCATCGAGATCGCCCGGCACTACTTCGCCTCGGCCGCGGACGCCGTCGCGATGGCCCGCCTGTTTGAGGCCGCCGAGGTCAGCCTCGGGTTCCTCGAGTTCGACGAGGCGAGCCGCCTCCTTTCGGACGCCATCCGGTGCCTCGGGTCGATCCCCCCGGCCGAACGCGCGGCGATCGAGCCCGAGATGCACCTCATGAACGCCCGGGCGCTGTTCCACTCCGGCTGCCCGACCGAGGCCGAGAGCTCCCTGCGCGAGGGGGTGGAGGGGGCTCTGCAGGCCGGCACGAGCGCCGCCGAGCTGGCTAGCTGGCTCGAGCCGCTGCTCCCCGCCCTCGAGGTCATCGGCCCGCGCCGCCAGCTCATGACGCTCGTCGTCGAGCTGGCCGAGCGTCTCCACGAGGCGGGCCTCATCGAGCCGGAGGTGCTCCTCGAGACCCTCCTGCCGGCGTACCACGCGGAGCGGAACCTGCTGGAGCGCTCGCATGCGGACGCCCTCCGGGCCGCGCATAACGCCCGCCGCCTCCGGGAGCGCCACTTCCAGGCCCTCGGACTGTTCGCGATGGGGATCGCCCGGGTCGTCGGCTCCGAGGAGGAGCTGGCCCAGGCCGAGCGGTTCCTGAGGGCGGCGCGGTACCTCTTGCGCGACACGCGGCGCTGGGAGCTCGACTACCTGGCGTCGGAGTTCGAGTGCCGGGTGCTCGAGGCCCGGGGCTCGGTCGACCAGGCGCTCGCCGTGCGGCAGCAGAGCGTCACCGCCCTGGAGCGAGCGAGGCTGCCCTCGGTCGAGCTGCTCCACGAGCTCGCGATCGCGCAGATCTATCTGGACCGCGGCACCCCCGCCGTCGCCGACGGGCCCCTCGACCGAGCGATGCGGCTCGCCGACAACCTGCACCTGTTCCCGCCGTCCCCCGGTCTGCTGAAGGCCTGGCTCCTGGACGGGCGGCGGTACGCCCTCGCCGGCTCGGTAGAGGCCGCCCGGGACCGCTGGTCGGCGTTGGTCGACCTGCCGCCGACGCTCAGCCTGCCCCGCCTGCGCGCGGAGGCCCTCCTGCGGCTCGCCCTCCTCGAGAGGGCGGCCGGGAGGTCCGACGAGGTGGAGCGGCTCACGGCCGCGCTGGACGCCCCGGACGTCGCCGCGGCGCTGCCCAAGCCCTGGCAGGCCTGGGCGAAGGACCTCGCGACCCAGGCACCCTCGAGCCACCATGGCGGGGGCACCCTGCCGCGCACGCCCCCGGTCCCAGGTCCCGGGCTAGGGCGACGGGAACGCCGACGGAGCTAGGCCGTAGGCGGCCGTCACGACCCCGACCGCGAACAAGATCCCCGCCACGACCTTGCGGACCGTCGCCGGGGAGAGGCGCACGCCGAGCCGCCTCCCCAGCCAGACGTCCCACGCCGCGACCGTGACCAGGGCGAGGGATCCCCCGGCGAGGACCGCCACCCAGCCGAACGTCGGGACGAAGACGACCTCGAAGACCATCGTCGTGTCGCCCAGCTCGAGGAGGAGGATGGTCGTGAAGGCGGCCGCGAACGCGCCCGTGAGGCTGGGCCGGCTCGCGGGCTCCGCCTCGCGCGGACCCAATAGGGTCCAGGCGGCGTAGCCGATCAGGAAGAGGCCTCCCGCGAACCGCAGCCAGCCGATGCGGCCGGGACCGAAGACCCCCTCCAGGGCGGAGCCCACGACGACCGCGAGCACCGTGGTCGAAAGGAACGCCGCGGCGCCCCCGAGCCAGGCGCCGAGCGGCCGGGCGCGCGCAGCCAGGCCGATCAGCGCGAAGCTCGTCCGGTCGATCAGCTCGAGGCCGCCGATCACTGCCACGACGGTGGCGAAGCCGACGAGCGCGAACCCGGACATCCCGGCCGTGGTCAGGCGAGGTGGTGGGCGAAGTCGTCCACCCGCCGCTCACAAAAGGCGCACCGGAGGACCGCCGGCCGGCGCGACGTGACCTCGAACTCGCTCTCCACCGGCTCGGGCTGGTTCGAGATGCAGTTCGGGTTCGGGCACCGAAGGACGCCGACGACCTTCGGCGGGAGGTCGACGGCCCGCTTCTCGCGGACCCGGTACTCCCGGATGATCGAGATCGTCGCCGTCGGGGCGATCAGGGCGATCGCGTTGACCGCCCGGGGCGTGAGCTCGACGTCCTCGACCTTGAGGATGTCCTTCCAGCCGAGCTTGCCGGAACGCACGTGGAGGGCCACGCTGACGGTCGCGTCCTTGTGGAGGTCCCGGAGCCCCAGGATCCTGAGGACCTCGAGCGCGAGGCCGCTGCTGATGTGGTCGATGACCGTGCCGTTGCGGATCGGGGTGATCTTGAGCTCGCGCATCGACTACCCCCGCCGGCGCCCGGGACCGAGGATCGCCTGGAGCAGCGCCATGCGGACCGGCACCGCGAGGAACGCCTGGCGGAAGTACGCCGCATGGGGGGTCGTGTCGACGTCCGAGGCGATCTCCCCGGCCCTCGGCAGCGGGTGCATGACGATCAGCTCGGGCTTGGCCTCGCGCAGGGTGTGCGCATCGATCCGGTACGAGCCGGCCACGGCCCGGTACTCGGACTCGTCGGCAAAGCGCTCCTTCTGGATGCGCGTGACGTAGAGGACGTCGGCCTGCCGGACCGCCTTGTCGAGGTCCGGCTCGTCGCGGAGCTTCGCCCCGAGGTGCTTGAGGTCCTCACGGTGCTCCTCCGGCAGCCGGAGCGCCTCCGGGCTCGCGAGGATGATCTCCGAGCCGAACTCCGCCAGCGCGTAGGCGAGCGAATGGACCGTCCGGCCGTACTTCAGGTCGCCGAGGAGGACGACCTTGAGCCCCGCGAGGGTGCCGAACCGCTCGCGGATCATGGCGAGGTCGAGGAGCGTCTGGGTCGGATGCTGGCCCGCCCCGTCCCCCGCGTTGATCACCGGCCGGTCGGAGGCGCGCGCGGCGAGGCGCGCCGCGCCCTCGTGGGGGTGGCGAAGGACGATCGCGTCCGCGTACGAGCTCAGCATGCGGATCGTGTCGTAGAGGCTCTCGCCCTTGCGAAGGGACGTGGCCCCCGCGTCCGCGATCGTGAGGCAGCTCCCTCCGAGCCGGTGGACCGCCGATTCGAACGAGAGGCGGGTCCGGGTCGACGGTTCGAAGAACGCCATCGCGACGATCCTGCCCGCCAGCGCCGTCGACGGCCGGCCCTCGGCGAAGGGGATCATCTTGCGGGCACTGTCGAGCACCGAGACGATCTCCTCGCGGGAGAGGTCCCGGATCGAGACGAGGTCGCGGCCGTGCAGCGACATCCGGCGCGCCGCAACGTCCCCCTCCATATGAGCCTCCCGGGGACCCCAGGGCCTCCGGGGTCCGGCGGGGGGAGGCCGACGCGGGGCGCAATGCCTATCGAAGGACGGGGAACCCCGGGCGCGTGGGTTCGCGCGAGTGGGGGGTCGGCTCTTCCACGCTCTTCGCGCTGATGGTCCTGGCTTGGGCCGGGAACTACCTGTTCGTCAGGATCGGAGAGGGCTACGTCGCGCCGCTCTGGCTGGCGACCCTCCGGGCGGGGGTGGGCGCGGCGGGCGTGGGCGCGTACCTCGCGCTGCGCCCGCGGACCGGCGGGTTCTCGTGGACCGACCGGCGGGACGCCCTTCTCCTCGGGATCCCGAACACGGCCGTCTTTCTTGGCCTATGGTTCGCCGCCGCCCCCGCGATCCCGCCGGGCCAGACCGCGGTCGTCGTGTACACGTTCCCGCTCTGGGTCGCCCTGTTCACCCCCAGCGCCCTCGGCGGCCGCCTGGAACGACGGCATTGGGGAGCGGTCGCCCTCGGCTTCGCCGGGGTCGTTCTGGTCTCTCAGCCCTGGGCCACGGGAGCCGCTCGGCCACCGATCGTTCCGCTGGCCGAACTTCTGCTCGCGGCGGTCTGTTGGGCCGCCACCACGGTCACGTTCCAGAGGCGCTTCGCGCCCGCGGCGCTGGCCCAGGCGAACGGCTACCAGCTTCTCGGAGGCACGGCGGCGCTCCTTGCGGCCTCTTTCATGCTCCGTGAAGCCGTCGTACCGTCCGCCGCTCCGGCCCTGTGGATGTCCGTCGCGTGGCTCGGCCTTTTCGGCACCGCCTTCGCCTACGCGGTCTGGTTCTTCCTGCTGGGAACCGTCCACGCCTCGGTGCTGAGCACCTATTCGTTCCTCGTTCCCCTCACCGCGCTCGTCCTGTCGGTCGCCTTGGAGGGCGAGCGGCTCGGGGTGATCCAGGTCGCCGGGGTCGCCTTGGTGCTGGTCGGCATCTACCTGGTCGGCCGCCATCCCCTCCCCCATCCGGGCGGGCCGGTCCTCCCGACCGCGCGCAGCTGAACGGTCCTCAACGAACTGGCAGGAACCCAACTTACGGAAAGGGCGGCTCGGTAAGGTGATGAGACCCCGGCTCCCATCCCCCAGCAGGATGACCATGGACGCAAGCCGAGCCTGCCCTTCGTGCCAGGCGCCTATGGAGAACGGGAGCTTGGGCGCGGAATCCATCACCGGTGGCGCGAAGTGGCACAGATCGCGGACGACCCTCGCCCTCGGAGGAGAGAAGATCGGCGATTATCGCTGGGATGGAATGGTTTGGTTTGACGGATTCAGGTGCCTCAAGTGCCGTCTTCTTGTCCTAACCTTCTGAGGGTCCCTGCCCGGACGACCTCCCCGTCCTTGCGACGAGAAGGCAAGGCCCCCGGCCAGCCGAACGCCGAAGGGGTCAGCTCCCTATCGGCGAACGACAGAATGGAGCGTTCGAAGAGGTCGGCGAGGGCACTAACGGCGTGGGTGGCGGTCCGCGTGCGGAGGAGTTCCCCGCCCGGAAACCGAGGTTCCCGGGCGGGCGGCCCGCCAGTTCCCTGACGCGCCGACCAGGTCGTGGCCGTAAGCCCCTTTCTGTTCGAGGCAGCATTCGACTGCGCGCTCGCCTTGGCGGTCAGGGAGACACCTCACCCCGCCGTTCGGAGCTTGCTCCCGGGGAGGCGGCCGTTTCACCA
>Ga0326727_10004552_pt1 | contig 41436 bp, 35 predicted proteins | sample MB2enrmetagenome_FD_207643 | JGI IMG/M metagenome (GOLD analysis project Ga0326727, IMG submission 207643) | Lab enriched peat soil microbial communities from McLean, Ithaca, NY, United States - MB29MY | ecosystem: Environmental > Terrestrial > Soil > Wetlands > Peat | place: USA: New York...
TGTTTATTATGCCTGGTGATTATCGTGGAGAGGCTACACCCGTTCCCATTCCGAACACGGAAGTTAAGCTCTTCAACGCCGATGGTACTGCCTTTGGGTGGGAGAGTAGGTCGTCGCCAGGCTTTTTTTTATCCAGCCAAGTTTTACGCCTGTCCTTGCCCGCCTTTTCGAAAGATGCTACACTTTACCGAATAGCGTTTGTAGTGTGGGGGGAAGGCACATGGCCGAACAAGATACGCAGATTCAGCTCGTCACCTTCCAGATAAGCGAGGAGCATTACGGTGTCGATATTATGGACGTCAAGGAAATCGTGCGAGTACAGGATATTCGCTCGATACCTAACGCTCCTTTGTATGTGGAAGGCCTTTTCAATCTTCGCGGCGAGATAATTCCCATAATTTCCCTGCATAAGCGTTTTCATCTGCGGAAAGCTCAGCTTGGCGAGGATGAAGAACTCCTTTCCGGCTTTATCATCATCGATATAGACGGGATGAAGCTCGGCGTCATAATCGATAAAGTCGAGCGCGTCGTCGCGATCGAGGCGCAGAATATACAGCCTCCCCCGCAGATGCTCTCGGGCATTGGCGCAGAATACATTCAGGGCGTGGTAAACCGGGAGTCCGGGTACTTAATATTGCTCGATATCCGTAAGCTCTTTAGTGCCAAGGAGCTCAGGAAGATCGAAGAAATACGCCGCTAGAAGGCATATTCATCATATGAGCATACCCGTTTTCAGTTCATATATCCGTCGCAAAGATATGGATACTGTGCTCAATTGTCTCGCTACAGACTCTGTTGGGCTGGGTGAATATCTTGATCGCTTTCAAAAAACCGCGAAAGAGAATTTGGGCTACGACTTCGGCTTCGCCGTACGTGGTCCAGATGTCGCCCTTGGCTTGGCACTAGATTCTTTCGCTTTATCGGAGGGCGATGTAGTAGCTTTGCCCGCCCTCGCTCCTTCTTATTACGCTTCAGTCATCGTTTCGAGGAAGTTGCGGTGTGTCTTCATCGACGTGAAGCCTGATAGCATCGAGCCTGACTTTGATTTGCTCGGAAGCATCGAGCCAAAGCCTAAGGCTCTCGTGCTTTACGACGCTCTCGGCATACTACCGGACCCTGAGATAGTTGCGTCTATCGGGCTACCGGTCATCGAGGATATGTCGACGAGCCTCGGAGCTTACCGCGGCGAGACCCGCGCAGGGGCGCTCGGTCGCGTGGCAATACTCGGCCTTGAGCATGATTCGATCGTGACCTCGGGAGGCGGCGCCCTCCTCCTTTCTTTCGGGAGAAGAGAGGGGGCAGTGCTCCGCAACCTAGGCGAGGGCCTCGCCCGGGAAATACGAATGACCGATTACAACGCCGCCTTAGGTCTCGCTCAGCTGCGTGATATGGAATCGGCTGTCGCAAAGCGCCGGGAGCTCGCGATGACTTTCGCCCAGTCCCTTGCGCGCACGAGGCATAAGCTCGTCTCCCAAGGCGGGGAGGGCGAGCCAGGCTATTGGGCGCTCCCGGTATCCGTAGCCTCGAGCGTCAAGGACGTCGAGGCTTACGCTAAAAAGAAGGAGGTCGATACCCTCCTCGCCTTCGACGGCAGCCTTGTAGCGAGGGGCCTCGTGCCGGAGAACTCTTGCCCCAATGCCCGAGCAATGTCTCTGCGTTGCCTCCTTTTCCCCCTCCATCAGCGGATAGGGGCCCAATCGGCCCAGAAGATAGCCAAGGTCCTCGCGACCTTACCTTGAGCGGAGGAGTCATGCCGGAACGCGCCAGGCGCGTCCTTATCATCGCAAACCTCGAGAAGGACGCGGCCGCCAGCACCGCGGAATCCTTGAGCGCTTACCTTTCTGGCCTGGGCATCCCCTCCGAAGCTTATTACTACACGGGTGATCCGGACGGCCCACCCACGACCGAAGGCGCGACTCTCGTCGTATCCTTGGGCGGAGACGGAACTGTACTCTATGCGGCGCGAGTCGCCGCTCCCTTGGGCATCCCCATCCTGCCCGTGAATCTCGGGCGCTTTGGCTTCATAGCGGAGATCGGCAAATCCGACTGGAGGGCCGCGATCGACGCGTGGTCCGCTGGCAAGCTCGCCGTTTCAGAGCGGCTCATGCTCGCCGTCGAAGTATGGCGCGAAGGCGCAAGGCAGGCTTCCTTCTGGGCGATGAACGACGCTACGATATCGGCACAAGGAATAGCCAAGCTTATCGCCTTCGGAATTTGCATGGGCGGGTCATCTCTCGTGCGCTATAGGGCCGATGGAGTCATCGTGGCGACGCCGACCGGCTCTACCGCCTATAACCTGGCGGCGGGAGGGCCTGTCCTCCATCCCGAAATGGACGCAATGATCATCAACCCTGTCTGTCCCTTTACCCTCTCTCATCGGCCCCTCGTCGTGCCATCGAAGGAGGCGGTCGAAATTTCGATGGAGGACGGTCGTCGTCCCGGCTCTATGCTAACCATAGACGGGCAGGCGACGTTCACGCTCAGGCCGGGGGATCGCATCAGGATTTCCGGCGCGCCGAAAAAAGCGTGCATTCACGTCAGTGAGGGCTTCGCGTTTTACGAGCTTTTGCGAACTAAACTGGCGTGGTCTGGAGGAGCCGGTGCTTGAAGAGCTAACCGTTCGAGACTTCGCGCTCATCGAGCGGCTCTCCGTAAGCTTCACGGACGGACTGACGCTCCTCACGGGCGAGACCGGAGCTGGCAAGTCTCTTTTGGTCGGCGCCATCGGCTTCCTCCTCGGGGCCAAGGCTGATACGGGTGTCATCCGTTCAGGAGCCGAGGAAAGCCTCGTTACGGGCGTCCTCGACGTGTCGCATAACGAGGCGGCCAAGTCTTGGCTGGTTGCGCGGGGGCTCGAGCCCGAGGAGGGCAAGGTCCTCGTAAGGCGCGCTATCAAGCAGAACGGCCGGGGCTCAGTCTATATACAAAACCAGAGCGCCCTACGCTCCGACCTTGCCCAATTTACCTCTCTCCTCGTCGACCTTCATGGCCAGCACGAACAGCAGTCCCTGCTTTCCCCCGATAATCATCGCAAGCTCCTCGACGGCTACGCCCATATCGAGGGCGAGGTCGCCTCCTTCGGGGTCGCCTTCTCCGAACTCTCCGCCGAAAGGCGTTCGTATGAGTCCGCCCTCGCGTCCGAGGCCGAGCGCGGCCGCGAGATCGAGTTCCTGCGCTTCGCTGTCGACGAGATTGCCAAGGCCAAGCTTCGTCCCGGAGAGGAGGAGGAGCTCGTGGCGGAGGAGCTCCTCCTGTCGCAGCACGAGAAGCTCTTCGCGGCCGTCGACTCCGCGCACGAAGCTCTCTCTGGCGGCTCGGAGGAGGGATTGGGCGCCTTAGCCGCCCTGAGGCATCTGCGGACAGGGCTCGAGACCGCGGCGGCAATAGATCCGGCCCTCTCCGATTTCGCCCGCCGCTCCGACGACGCCTTCTACGAGCTCGAGGACGTGGCCGACTCGCTGCGGCAATATATAGGCTCTCTCAGCTTCAGGCCCGAGCGCCTTGAAGAAGTGGAGTCGCGGCTCGCCGATATCCGAAAGCTCAAGAAAAAGTACGGTGCGACGATCGAAGAGATCCTCGCTCGGCTCGAGGAAGACCGGGGGCGCCTCTCTCGCCTCGAGACCTGGGAAGAGGATAAGGGCGAGATCGAGAAGCGTATCGCCTCGATGGAGGCCGACGTGCTTGAGCGGGCGCTCGCCCTCTCCGAGAAGCGCAAGGCCGCAGCCTTCGGATTACAGTCCAAGATAGAGACTATAGTGCGTACACTCGGCATGCCGAGCGCCAAATTCGTCGTGCGCGTCGGCCGCAAGGACGCGGACGAGACGAAGCCGGACGTGGGCATACGCCCTGTCGTCGGGCCTTATGGTATCGACGAGGTCGAGTTTCTCATCGCGCCGAATCCTGGCGAAGCAGCCAAGCCTCTCGCGCGGATAGCCTCGGGCGGCGAGCTTTCGCGAGTAGCCCTCGCGGCCAAGACTGTCCTTGCGAGCTCGGACTCTGTGGACTGCCTCATCTTCGACGAGGTCGACGCCGGAATCGGCGGGGAGGTGGCGGTGGCGGTCGGCGAGCATCTCAAAGGACTCGGGAAGACGAAGCAAGTACTCTGCATAACACATCTCGCCTCCATCGCGGTTCGCGCCGATAATCACTATAGGGTCGAGAAGGAGATATCCGGCGGCAGGACGACGACGCGCCTCTCCAGAATGGAGGGGCGGCATAGGGCCGAGGAGATCGCCAGGATGCTGGCCGGAGACCCCCACGAGGAAGCTTCTCTCGCCCACGCGACGGAGCTCCTCAAGAAATACGGGAACTGGCGGGACGACTGATGGGCAAAATCACTCAGGAACAGCGCAATCGCTATTTCGAGAAAGTAAAGGAGCACCGCAAGACCATCGAAGCGGGGCTCGCAAAGGAAAAGACCCTCCTCGACCTCCTCGCCAAGGACGAGACCGGCGCTGGCTATAAGCGACTCAAGCTCGCCAACGACGCTCTCGACTTATGCTCCTGGTACATGCTCGTCAATACTCTCTCCGTATCTCTGCTCGGCATCAAGAACGAGGACTATCTCCTCGAGGCGCGCAAGACCTTGGTTCGCGCTATCAAGTACCTCGAGGACACTGTCTCGGGCTACCTCGACGTGCCGTATGCCGATTACGAGGCCAAGCTGGAGGAGATAAAGGACTTCGATCCCGACAGTCGTTTCCGCTTGCTGCGCAAGCTAGGATTCGCCGTTCAGTCGCTCGAGGATGCCTTCGGCGAGAACTCTAAGTACTCGGCCTCCTTTATCGAGACCTGGGGCAAGGTCGCGATCATCGGGAAGAACCTCATAAACCTGAAGACCGCGGTACCTGACATGGACTTCTCCTCGCCCGCGCGCGCCACGATCATGGGTCATGTGGGCCTCGTGAAACAGCTATTGCAACGTTGCGCGGATAAGTATCGCGAACAGTACGAGCTCTATACGCATAAGGTCCAAGATTTTCGCGCTGCCGTCATCTACCTTCAGGCCTTGAGGCGCATCCACATTGTGCTCAATGAGCGCGACGAGGCCGAAACCCTGAAGCGCAAGGCCGAGATCTGGAGCACCAAGCTCGAAGCGGATCTTAAAAAGGCCGAGGAAACGAGAAGCAAGTAAACAGGAAGGCAAACACGGAACAGCGCCCTGCGTCGGTTCAGGCACTGCTCCGTGATTGCCTTCAGTTATTTTTCCCCTAGTTCATGCAGGGCGTCGTAGGGGAAGAGCTGGCCGATCGTGGTCACTACGATATCCTCGATCGAATGCCCGAAGACCACCGGCGTCTCGGCGCCCATGAACTCCGAAAGAACCTGCCTGCAGGCGCCGCAGGGGCTGACCGGATAGTCCGAGTCGGGCGTGGCGATGGCGATCATGGAAAACTCGCGTTTCCCCTGGCCGACCGCCGTGACGAGGGCATTGCGCTCCGCGCAGGTAGTGAGCCCGAAGGAGCGGTTTTCGATGTTGGCGCCGGAGACTACCGATCCATCCGCGCAGAGAATGGCCGCCCCGACCCTAAAATGGGAATAGGGCGAGTACGAAGCGCCGGAGGCCTCAAGGGCTCTCGCGAAAAGTCCGTCGATATCCATTAGTATCCCCTTTCCCTCGATTGACAGTAAGCTCCGCTAATATATACCATTCTTACGGATCGGAGAATCATGGAAGAGATCGGTAAGAGGCGCCTTGCGGCGGCGCTCGTTGTCGTCGCCCTGCTCGCATATTTCCTCGTATGCGCCTTCCCCCTGGAAAAGGAGCTCGTCCTCGTGCCCGCATGGTCGACGAGTATCTCGGCCGCGAGCGCGGCTCAGGCCGGGGGCGCGTCAGCGAAACAGAAGGGCGGCTCTACGGCGGAAGCTTCGGGTGAGGTGATCCCCTTCCGCCTAGGCGACCGTTACGGTTATTTCTCCCCGGACGGCAGCATCCTCTTCAGCGCAGTCACGGACTACGGAGTCGCCTTGGCTCCTGACGCCTACGCTACCTACGATCGGCTGTCCGAGGGTTTCTCGATCAAGTCGCCCTATGGTGTGGAGCTCGCGCGTGTCGCGGCCACGGGCTATCCCTTCTTCGCCGCGGGCAGGCGTTTCGTCATCGGCCCCGATCAGATGACGATATCCGAGCTTTCGGAGAGCGGCGCCGCCAAGTGGAGCTATCAGCTGGCCTCTATCGCGACAGCCTTCGATGCATCTCCGCCGCTCGCAGTCTTCGGTCTCTTGGACGGGTCGATAGTGGGACTCGATGCATCTGGTAAGGCGGTTCTCGACTTCGCGCCGGGCGGATCGCGCATCGCCGGCGTCTACGGCGTGGCCGTCTCGCCTGACGGTCTCCTTGTTGCGGCGGTCACAGGAGCGGACAAGCAGCGACTGGTCGTCCTCGAGAAGCGCTCGGCCGCCTATCGCGTCGCCTATCACCGCTACCTCAGCTCGGATTACCGCAGGCCCGTGTATATTGCTTTCACCGGCGACGGCCGTCGCCTCGCCTATGAATCTCCCTCTGGCATCGCAGTGTACGATAAGACCTCCAAGAGCGAGACCATCGTCTCAGTGCCTGCCACTTCGCGCCTCGGGCAGACAATGAGGGGAGGGCAGCTCATGGTCTTCCTCTCGGGCTCAGGCGACGTGAAGCGCCTGATCTGCACTGCCCTGCCCGATAGGCGCGTCCTCGATGTGCCCGTCAAGGCCTCTCTATCCTTCGTCGAGGCAAGGAACGACTCTCTCTTTCTCGGAGCGGACGATTCGCTCGTTCGGATGGATTTCGAGGAGCGATGATGTCCGCGTTTTCCGCTAGCTTACGTCGACGCTCGGCGCTGTCCCTGTTGATGGCCCTCTTGTGCGGTCTCTCCTTCGCGGCGGTTTGGCCTTTGTCTCCTCCTCTCCTCGCGGCGAATTTCGGTTCCTTCGCCAAAGGGCGTGTCGTCGTCGGTATCGCGCTTGCGGGCGAGGACGGCTCCGTTCGGGCCTCCGAGGACGGCGAGGTGGCCTTCAGCGCAGAGGAGGGCACGCTGCCTTCCGGCTTGCCCTCCGCCCTGGGCTCCTTCTTAATAATCGAGCAGCGGAGCGACATGGCTGCGGTCTACTCCCACTTGGCGCCCGGGACCCTTTCGACTCTCGTGCGGAAGCCCAAGGCTGGAGACGCGATCGCGAGCCCGGGGAAGTCCGGATGGATCGAAGGCCCGGGCGTCGTCTACCAGGTCTACGATCGCCGCGCCTCTTCCTGGGTCAATCCTTATCTTCTCCTTCCGCCCTTGACGGATGAGGCTCCTCCTGCCATCCGCTCGATGGCCCTCACTCGGGGCGCGAAGAGCTACGCCATAGGCGCCGCAGCCTCGGTGCCCCAGGGTACCTACGGGATATCGGTGGACATCGCCGATCCTTCCGACGCGCCCTGGAGCGCGGGCACACTCGCGCCCTACATTGTCCGGTTTTCCATTGACGGCGTCGAGGTCTCGCAGGAGGTCTTCGACGTGGCGAGGGCGAAGGACGGCAAGCTTACGCTCTTCGCGAAGAACCCGATGGCGGCGGACGACCTTCGGACTGCGGAAGGGCGCTACGAGCTCGGCGAGCGCCTATTTACGAGGGGCCGTACCGTCATCGAGGTGCGGGTCGAGGATGCCTCCGGCAACAAGCGCTCGGCCTCCTGGACCGTCCTCGTGGAGTAGTGCCATCGCGGCGATCAAGACCTTTGCGACCGTTCCAACGCCCGAGAGACGGCGCTCGGTGCCCTGCTGCCTCTGCGGAGGCGATTCCTTCCTTCCTTTCTGGGATTGCGGAGTGTACGCTTTCGTGCGTTGCGCGTCCTGTGGCCTGGTTCAGCAGAATCCCCAAAGCGAGCCCGAGGCCGTCGCTGCCCGCTATGACGAAGCGTACCTCCGCTACGAGGAGGAGCATCAGTACGCCTATCGCGACCTCGAACTCCTCGCGTTAGACGACCTCGGCCTCGACGCCCGGTCGGCTTCCCTCTTTGCGTCCATCGAGACTAATGGCCGTCGGCCGGTCGCGCTCGATGTCGGCTGCGCTACGGGCGCCCTCCTTGTCGCCCTGCGCGATCGGGGCTGGAAGCCGCAGGGCGTGGAGATCTCCGAGGCCCAGGCCCGCTACGGCGAGGATCGCCACGGACTGCCCATTTTCGCCGGTCGCCTCGAGGAGGCCGGTTTCCCCGACGCTTCCTTCGATCTCGTCCACGCGTCGCACCTCATCGAGCACTTGAACGATCCGGCCTCCTTCCTGGGCGAGGTCTCCCGAGTGCTCGCTCCCGGGGGGCTCCTCGCGCTCACGACTCCGAACGCGGACGGCTTTCAAGCTCGCCTCCTCGGTCCCCGATGGCGAAGCGCGATCTACGACCATCTCTACCTGTTCTCGCTTCGAAACCTTTGCGCCCTCCTCGAATCCAAAGGCTTCGCGGTGGAGCAAAAAGTCACTTGGGGAGGCTGGGCCGCTGGCCTCAATCCGACCTTCATCAAGAAGCCTATGGACAAGCTTGCTAAGGCCCAGGGCTGGGGCGACGTCATGGCCATACTGGCGAAACGAGCTCTATAATGGGCGCCATGGACTATTCCTTCGTCCGCGATAGGGTGGAGCGCATCCGCGATAGAATCGAGGCGGCGGCATCGCGCTCGGGGCGGAGCGCTGCAGATATCGAGCTCCTTGCGGTCAGCAAATTCCACCCGATCGAGGCGGTGGCGGCCGCATGGGAGGCGGGCCTGCGTTCCTTCGGCGAGAGCCGTGTGCAGGAGGCCGAGGGCAAGTTCGCTCCCTTCGTCGACGCCCATTCAGGGCTCCGTCTCGACATGATCGGCCATCTCCAGTCGAACAAGGTCAAGAAGGCCGTCTCGCTATTCGATCGAATCGAGTCCGTCGATTCAGTCAGTCTCCTCCTCGAGCTCGACGAACGCGCGCGTAAAGCGGCCCTGCGCCGCGAAGTCCTTCTCGAGCTCCATACGGGCGAAGAGTCCAAGGAAGGCTTTGGCTCCGCCGATGAGCTCTATAGCGCCCTCGAGCTACTTCTCTCTCGGCCCGATTGCGCCCTCAAGCTCCGCGGGCTCATGACCATGGCACCCAACACTCGGGACGAGTCCGCCGTGCGCGCTTCCTTCTCCTCCCTGCGTGCGGCCCTCGAGGGCGCCTCCTCGCGCTTCGGCCTTAAGTGCGCACAGGGCGGATTCTGCGTCCTCTCCATGGGCATGTCCGGCGATTACGAGTTCGCAGTCGAGGAGGGCTCGACCCTCCTGCGGATCGGCACCGCGATATTCGGGGCGCGGCAGCTAGGAGATGCACTATGATCCACGTTGCGCGCGGCGCAACGTGCCGCCTCCTTGCGCTCCTTTCGCTCGCGGCGTCGTTGTGTTTCGCGGCGAACGCGTCCGCCGAGACTACTACTCCCTCGAACCCATCGTCGGCTTCCCCTGCCTCGTCCACTGTAGCTGCCTCTGCCTCTCCCACAGCCTCCCCCGCTCTGCCTGAGCTTTCGGAGGTCAACGAGGGAAAGCCCGAGAATCCCTTCTATCGCTTCGAGATCGTCTCGCTCGGCTCTTATCCGATCACTCTTTTCTATGTGGGCCTCGCCTTCGACTTCAAGCGCTACTCCGATAACGGCTTCGATTCGGCCTATGTTCCCCTCTTCTCTGACGACAGCTTGACGGACAGTGATCGCTGGGTACGCCTGGGCGCGGCCCTCTGCGTCTCTTGCGTGGTCGGCGCCATCGACGCGATCATTCACGATTCCAAAGTCAAGGCAGCGAAGCGCCTGCGAGCTGCCGAGGCGGACGCCGCTGCCGCGGCCGCCTCGAAGGCCGAGCCAGAACCGTCCGCTGCCTCGCCTTAACTTGACATCCCTATCGGCGCGAGCGTACTATTTTCATTCGTGGTGAAGCATGGGATTCGGGCACTCGTCCTCTTCGAGGACGGCAAGCCCGAGATAGAGAAGCAGGCGCGCGCCATCGCGGAGCGCCTTGAGGAGCTCGGCCGAGCGGTAACGGTCACAGCTTCCTCCTCCCTTGAAATATCCGAAGTCCTCGCCGCCGATTTCTTCTTCATGGGTGTCGGCGATTCTTACGCGCCCTCCTATGCTGAGCTCGGGCGGCTCTTTAAGGGCATGAACCTCGCGGGAAGGAAAGCCGCCTTCTTCGGCTCTTCCGGCGCCGCCGTAGCCTGGTTGCGCGGTCTCTGCGCCGATACCGAGCTTTCCGCCGCACATGTTGATTTCATAGGCCGTCCCGAGCCTGCGCCCCTCGCGGCCTGGCTCAAGGGCGTGCTAGTCAGCGCTTAATGAGGTAGTCCATGGCAGAGCTCTTCAATCTCGACGAAGCGATTCGCAAGGTCCCCGATTTTCCCAGGAAGGGTATCCTCTTCTACGACATCACGAGCGTCCTCATGAACCCGGAAGCCTTTCGTTTCTGTGTCGATTCTATGGTGAAGCTCTATAAAGGAGAAAGTCTCGACGCGGTCGCCGCCATCGAGTCCCGCGGCTTCCTTTTCGCCTCTGCTCTCTGCGATAGGCTCAAACTCCCCCTCATCCTCGTACGCAAGAAGGGCAAGCTCCCTGGAAAGACGCGCTCGAAGAAGTACGCACTCGAGTACGGCGAGGCCGAGATAGAGATTCACGAGGCGGACATACCGGCAGGCGGACGCGTGCTCATCATCGATGACCTCATCGCTACGGGAGGCACGGTCAAGGCCGCGGCGGACATCCTCGCGGAAGGCGGCGCGAGGCCCGTCGGGGTCTTTTCCGTGATCGGCCTGCCTGCGCTCCAATACGAGAAGGCCTTAGGCGGTCTTCCGATCAAGACGCTCATCGAATACTTTGGCGAATGAAAAAGGAGTCCTGCAATGGTAGACGCGCTCGTTAAGAACACCGCATGGAAGGGCCGCCGCGGCCCGCTCGTGCTCGTGATAATGGATGGTGTCGGCTACGGCAAGTATGTCGAGGGCGACGCGGTCGCCGATTCCAAAATGTGGGCTTTTAAGGCGATGGAAAGCGCCTCTCCCCATACGAAGCTCAAGGCTCATGGAACGGCCGTAGGACTCCCCTCCGACGAGGACATGGGCAACTCCGAGGTCGGCCACAACGCGATCGGCTGCGGCCGCGTCTATGCGCAGGGAGCTAAGCTCGTCTCCGCCTCCATCTCTACCGGCGCGATGTTCGAGGGCGCCACCTGGAAGAAGCTCGTCGCCAATGTCAAAAAGCCGGCGACGTCCGGTTCCGCCCAGGGCGGAACCATGCACTTCATCGGTCTCTTTTCCGACGGCAACGTGCACTCGCACATCGACCACCTAAAGGCGATGATCCAAGCCTGCGACTCCGAGGGTGTGAAGAAGGTGCGCGTCCATGTTCTCCTTGACGGCCGCGACGTCGGCGAGCAGAGCGCCCTCGAGTACGTCGAACCCTTCGAGGCTTTTTTGGCTTCGCTCAACGCGAAGGGCTGTGATTACCGCATTGCCTCCGGCGGCGGCAGGCAGTACATCACGATGGACCGCTACAATGCGAACTGGGAGCAAGTGCATCGCGGTTGGGATTGCCACGTCCTCGGGAAGGGCCGCCAGTTCCCCAGCGCGAAGGCCGCCATCGAGACTTACCGCGCCGAGCAGCCGAACGTCATCGATCAGGACATCCACGAGTTCGTTATTGTCGGTGCCGACAATAGGCCGGTGGGAACGATTGAGGACGGCGACTCCGTTGTCTACTTCAATTTCCGGGGCGACCGCGCCCTCGAGATCACCGCTGCCTTCGAGAACGCCGAATTCGACCACTTCGACCGCGTTAGGCGGCCGAAGGTCGAGTACGCGGGCATGATGGAGTACGACGGCGACGCGCACGTGCCCAAGCAATACATCGTCGAGCCTCCTTCGATCGAGCGCACGATGGGAGAGTACCTCGTCGCCTCGAAGGTCAGACTCCTCGCCATCTCCGAGACGCAGAAATACGGCCATGTGACCTATTTCTTCAACGGCAACCGCCAGGGCAAATTCTCTGAAGCGTACGAGGATTACGTCGAGGTCCCCTCCGATGTTGTGCCCTTCGAACAGCGGCCTTGGATGAAGTGCGCCGAAATCACCGACAAGGTCCTCGAGGCGATAGTGTCGGGGAAATACGCCTTCATCCGTCTCAATTACCCCAACGGCGACATGGTCGGCCACACAGGCGTCTATCAGGCGGTGGTCGCGGGCGTGGAGGGCATGGACCTTCAACTCGGCAGGCTGCGCAGGGCGATCGAGAAGTCGGGTGGCATCATGGTCATAACCGCCGACCACGGCAATTCAGACGATATGTTCGAGCACGATAAAAAGACCGGCGCCGTCCTTAAGAAGACCGACGGCACCCCGCGCGCGAAGACGAGCCACAGCCTCAACCCTGTGCCCTGCGTGGTCTTCGATCCCGAGTACAAGGGCGAGTACGAGACCGCGCTGCGCTCCGAAGCGAACGGGAGGAGCCTTGGCATCTCGAGCCTTGCGGCGACCTGCATCGAGCTTTTGGGATACAAGGCTCCTGCGGACTACGACCCGTCGGTCTTGGTGTTCAAGCAGTAGGCTCGCGAGGAGAAGCGGCGTGATCGAGGTAGAGCTGAAAGCCCATGTTCACGATCGCGCCGCGGTCCTCGCGGCCGTCTCTTCTTTCGCGCAAGCGGAAGGGGAGGTGGACAAGTCGGACGAGTACTGGCACGGTCCCGACTGGCGGCTGCACCGAGGCGCCAAGGGCTTCCGCGTGCGTACCGAAGGGGACGAATCGGTCGTCACTTTCAAGACTAAGCGCAGCGAGGGCGGTATCGAGATCAACCGAGAGCAGGAGTTCTCCATCTCGGACGCCGAGGCCTTCACCGAATTCGTCGAGCGCCTCGGATGCGAGCCCTTCTACCAGAAGCGCAAGCGCGGCCTGAAATTCCGGGCGGGCGGCTCGGTCTCCGACCCGGTCACCGCGACCATCGAGCTCCTCGAAGTCGTGGGCCTCGGCGACTTCATCGAGATAGAGATCCTCCTACCTAATGAGGATCCGGCCGCCCTTGCCCTTGCGCAAGGCGAGATTCGATCCCTCCTCGCCCGCTCGGGCGTTCGCGAGGAAGACATAGAGAGCCGCTTCTATTCCGAGCTATTGATCGCATCGGGACTCGTGAAGACGAACTTGTAAATCACTGGATAGGCGCGAACCGACGCTGGAGTTTGTTTGCGTTTTCTCGCATCTCCTGCGGCGCCCCGATACAAATGGGCTACCCTATGACTCCGGATAAAAAAGACCGGCGCATAATGATGAGATTCGAGAAGGCCAATAAACTCCAGCCCGTGTCCATCGTCCACATTGGAGAATTCAGAACTTCAACACCCAATCGGGGACCTTGCCGGCACCATAGAAAACATTCTCCAATATCTTTGTAAGTGCGCCGCTTTTCAGGGCGCGCGCGTAGCCTGCACTCAAATCGTTAATCACTTTTTCGCTATTGGAGTATTTTTTTGAAATGGCAATCGAGGCGGGAAGAGTCGCCAGCGGCTTGGTCACCGCATAGTCCTCCCAGTTCTCGCCGATCGCCTTGAGGGCCGAAAAGCCCATGATCTCAGGTATCGAAACTAAATCTATTCGTCCACCCTTTAGCTTCTGCATGTCGTTTTTCTCATCGTTAGTAAAATCCAGTTTTAAGCCAGCCTTCTTGAGAGTATCCGTTTGCGGCGCCCCTGCCAGAAGTCCTATATTGTATTTACCGAGATCCGAGAGCGTGCTATAGTCTATACCATTCGGGAAAGCGCTTTTTTTATAAAAAAACGTTATGCGAAAATTGTATAGGTTTTGAATCAGTAGATTAGCGCCTTTCCCTTCTGGTATTGTACAAAGCCCTCCGGCTAATTCCCCGGCATCCAGCATTTCCAACAGTCGAATATAGGGATATACTTTGTATTCGATATCGTAGCCCAATCCCTTCAAGGACTCTGTCACGATCTGGGGCGACCAACCATGGCCATCTGCCTGCATCTCGATGAAGGGCGGAACTTCGATGACTCCGATGGTTAGTTTCTCCGCTTGAATAGACATTGTCACCGCTGCCAGTAAAAACATAACCGCTGATCCGATCTTCTTCATAGTCCTCCCCCCCCCCCCCGAGCTCGAAATGTTGATAATAGAATTATAGCTGAACGTCATTTGATCTGCATTGGTTATGGCCTGTAAATAAATTGAAATTAGTTAACGGATCCGGTCCATTCAGCATTGACAAACCACCAACAACGCCTAGGCTTTTACTGTTAATTGATATCCGGTAAATCTTGTACGAGAGTACACGGGAGAGAGTTATGAAGCTACGCGGACAATTAATCGTGCCTATATTTTTTACCTTTGTCGCTGGCTTTAGCGGTTTTTTGATTTTTATTTCAATCGATCAAACGCAGAAGAAGACCGCCGAGCTTAATACCTATACCGATAACCTGACCAGTATGGCCGCAATCACGAATGCGGCCTATCTATGGAACTTAGATGAACCCGGTCTGAATAAGAACCTCGGATCGTTCCGCAAGATCCGCGAGATCATGGGGATTGAAGTACAGGACTTGAATGGCGCTTCAATAGCCAAGCTCGAAGCCGATAAAAAACTGCCGAGATTGATCGTCAAGAAGGCGGACATACTGCATGACAGCGATAAAATCGGAGTGGCGATACTTACCTTCACCGACTCCTACTCCCGCAGTGAAATCACAACTATTATCCTGGAACTAGTTCTCCTTGAGATCATCCTCTTCGCGATCCTAGCCGTCGTGTTGCTGGGCGTGACTGGATCCTTAGTCTCGGTGATTCACCGGTTGCTTGAACTCATCGAGGCGGTTTCAAAGGGCGACTTGACCCTAAAGACAGGGCAGGACCTGCTTGCGCGGAAAGACGAGATAGGCGATATTTGCCGGTCTCTGGAAACCATGCGCGATAGCCTCCTCGGGACTTTGCGGACGATCCGGGACACCGCGGCGAACGTAAGTGTCGGATCGGATCAGATCAGCGAAACCGCCCAAGTGCTATCGCAAGGTTCGAGCGAGCAGGCAGCGAGCGCCGAAGAGGTGTCCGCGTCGATGGAGGAAATGGCGGCTACGACAAAGCAAAATACCGAGAACTCCCAGACTACAGAGTCTCTGTCTCGCAAAGCGGCACGAGACGCGAGCGAGGGAGGCCAGGCCGTCACAGCGACGGTCAAGGCGATGACGGATATTACATCGAGTATCTCCATCATCGCGGAGATCGCCAGGCAAACCAACTTGCTTGCGCTCAACGCGGCGATCGAGGCGGCGAGGGCGGGTGAGACAGGTAAGGGCTTCGCCGTAGTCGCAGGCGAAGTGCGCAAGCTCGCGGAGCGCTCGCAGGCGGCGGCCGGAGGAATATCCAGCCTATCCTCCGAGTCGACTGCCGTGGTGGAGAAGACGAGGGCGTTGCTGGAGAGGATCGTCCCGGATATCCAGAAGATCGCAGAGCTTATGCTCGAGATATTGAGCGCCAGTCGCGAGCAAAACATCGGGGTCGATCAGGTAACTCGCGCGATAGGCCAGCTCGATACAGTCATTCAGCAAAATGCCGCTACCTCGGAAGGCCTGGCTACCTCTGCCGAGGAGCTCTCCGGCCAGGCGCAGTCGCTGATGGACGCGCTGGCCTTTTTCAAGTTCGCACCATCCGAGGCGGTAACGAGCCAAGCTGCCGACGCATAGCCGATACACGAAGACGGAGTATCTTGAATCCCATGACTCGCATGGAACGTAGTCATGTAGCTCCGCATTAGCTAATCAGGCAACATGCAAGGGCGGTGGAGGATTGCTTCCTCCCCGCCCTTTCTGTCTCAGAATTCTTCGAACGATGCATCCACCGGGGCGTGGCTGGTCCGCGCAACGGTTCTCATGGTTGCCTGCTTCCTCACTAGGGTCGGTGAAGGGAGCGTCCCCTTTGGTTTCGTTTCTGTGAGCTTGAAGAAGGCTATGGCGTCCTGCAGGGCGGTCGCCTGCCCCGAGAGCTCTTCTGCCGACGCGGCGAGCTGTTCCGACGCCGCAGAGTTCTGCTGGACCACCGAATCGAGCTCCATGATAGCCTTCGTCGTCTGCTCGGTTCCCGTGCTCTGCTCCTGGCTCGCCGACGCTATTTCCTGCATCAGTTCGGAGGTTTTTTGGATGTCGGGTACGATTTTCGCAAGGAGCGTACCTGCCTGCTCCGCCACCCCAACTGATTCCTTCGAGAGGACCGAAATCTCTCCAGCAGCCTTCTGCGAACGCTCGGCCAGCTTTCGTACCTCGCTCGCCACCACCGCGAAACCCTTGCCCACTTCCCCTGCCCGGGCCGCCTCGATGGCCGCATTGAGTGCCAGAAGATTAGTCTGCCTTGCTATCTCCTCAATGATTCCAATGCTCGCGGCTATCTTCTTCATTGCCTGCACCGTGTCGTCCACTGCCTTGCCGCCCTCAAGCGCATCCTTAGCCGCTTTGCGCGACAAACCTTCAGTGGTAGCCGCGTTGTCGGTGTTCTGCCGCGTAGTGGCTGCCATCTCTTCCATGGACGACGACACTTCCTCAGCGCTCGCAGCCTGCTCAGTCGCGCCCTGGCTCATCTGCTGCGCCGTAGAGCTGATCTGCAGACTGCCAGCGCTCACATTCGCTGCGCCCGACTTGACGTTCGCGACGATGTCGCGGAGCTTCCCCACCATCCTGCCCATGGACAGCAGGAGGAGTCCGATCTCGTCCCGGTGTCCTCTCGGCATTGTTATATCCAAGTCGCCATCAGCTAGCCGATCGGCAATGTTGGCAGCGACCACAAGCGGCTTCAACCGGTCGCCCATGAAGAGGGCGATGATAATGATGGCGACAGCGATTCCCGCCAAGCCAACTATCAGCATCAAAACAGCCATGCCAAAGGCCTTTTCGTTGATGTCCGAGATGGACAGAGAGGCCGTGACGATGAGGCCGTGAGCCTCGTTCTTAACGAAGGTCTGGACTTTATCCACGCCATTGAAGTTGTAGTAGATGACTGATCCCGAGGGGCTCGCGAGGAGCTTCTTTCCCCAGCCAAGATCGGCAATATTGAGTTTGAAGACACTGTCTTTATCAGGGTGGGCAATGACGAGGCCCTCGCTGTTGAGAATGTACGGATAGCCAGTCTTGCCGATAGTGACCTTGGTCACGAGCCTCTGGGCGAAGGTGCCGAGGTCGAGAGGCAGACCGAAGATACCGATCACGCGGTTGCCGTCCATTATTGGCGCGGTTATGGCCACCACCGGCAGTCCAGTGCTCGGCGATTTTGCCGGATCGCTCACCCAGATATTGCCAGCAAGGTTGTTGGTGATGTTGGCCTGGAATACAGGGTTCCTCCATTTTTGCCCAATGGCCACATCAAGCGCGGCAGCCACAATCTTCGGATCCTGCCCGGCCGTGGATACGAAGACGTTCTCGTATATCTTCTTCTCTGCAAAGATATTTTTCAGCAAGACTGTCGCCTGGTCGGGCTTGCCCCCGCGAGCAGCTTCCTTGACTACCTCGAGCTTCGCGAGAAACTGCGCCTCGTTCAGGTTATCCTGATAGAAGGAATCGACCTGGCTGTTGATATTCTTGGTGAAGTTTTGCAGCTCTTCGAGATACACACTCTTTTCAGCGTTGTAGGCCGAGGAATACGCGATCACGCAGACGGTCGCTGTTAAAGCGACGATGATGATCGCGATTATAAATGAAAGCATGGTCCGCAGGCGGATTATCCTTTTGTCGGTTTTCACGTGCTTCCTCCCCAAAATCGAGGGACCGGCTGGTCAGTTGCGACACTCAAAGGGTGTCGACTGATTCGACTCGGACACGTATGTAATTGCAGGAAACATGCCATTATGGAGGGAATTACTATTTTAAAGTAAAATAATTCTATCGCTATATATTAAAATACTTTATTGGCAAGAGTTCTATCCTACGACACAGAGTCGAGGCATGATAAGGGTATCGAATCTGTAGCAATACAGAGGGTCTTTTGATTTTCACACATGCGTGTCCAGAAATAGTACAACAACTTCTATGTCGTGCGATTGTCCCGACGTCTTGTGCGCTTCGCAGTTGCGTTGTGTATTGACTTTGAAGCAAGGGAGTTGTCGCCCTGGAGAGCCTGGATTACCTCTTCTGTGATCAGATCAGCTCAATATGGAAATAAGAGTTCCTTCATCTTGCAGTTCAATGAGCCCATACTATACTAAAGGTATCTCAAAATCGTTAATCCGCTACTCCCGGAGGCAATCGTGAAACTGCGCACTAAACTTCTCGTCGGATTCATCGCTGTAGCCTGTTTCTCGCTCATCATTGGCATTTTAGGAATCAGGAATCTCCACCAAGCTTCGGAACTCACCGATCAGCTCTACCAAAGAGAGGTCATGGGCTTGTCGTATGTTAAAGAGGCCAATATTGACCTCATCTACGCCGCGCGGGCGGAGAAGAACTTCCTTCTCGCCTCTACGCCTGAAGAGCGCACGCGGTTCAGGGACCAGTGGAGTTCGTCGCTCGGCCTTTTGAAGGATAACATGCACAAAGCAGAGCCTCTCGTCCGTTCGGAACAGGGCAAGGCGAAGCTGGTGGAGGTTAAGAGCGACTACGAGGCCTGGCTTCCCCTGACGACTCAGGTCATTGAGACGGGCATGAAGGAGGACTTGAAGAAGTCCAGCGTCGCGACGGCCATTTCGATGGGCACTGCGCGACAAAAAATCGATACGCTCGATGACGCCATGACCGCCCTGACGAAACTGAAGGAAAAGAATGCGTCAGATTTCGTTGCCGAGACAAAGGAAAGTTCAGCAACAACCTCCATCATTATGATCGTCGTCATAGTCGCTGCTCTGCTCTGTGGCAGTACGATCGGTATTTTCCTGTCGTCCTCAGTCAGGCGGCAGGTAGGCGGAGAGCCGGCGGAAATATCGGCAGTGGCGGAGCGGATAGCAGAGGGCACAATAGACGCTGATGAATCCAAGCGTTCGTCGGCGACTGGCATATATAAGGCCCTCCTCGACATGAGCGTCAAGCTCCGCGAGCTTGTAAGCATGGCAGAACGCATATCGGACGGTTATCTCGACATCGACGATGCCCAAGTTTCCGCGGCGAAGGGAATTTACAAGGTATTCCCGGAGATGGCGGTGAAGCTCCACGACATCGCCGTGAACATACAGACGGCTTCGACCCAGGTTGCTGCCGGGAGCGGTCAGATAAGCACGACCGCACAGCAGATGAGCCAGGGCGCCGAGGAGCAGGCCTCGAGCGCGGAGGAAGTGTCCGCTTCAATCGAGGAGATGACGGCATCCATCAAGCAGAACACCGACAACGCCACGGCGACGGAGGCCATCGCGCTCAAGTCGTCGAAGGATGGTGAGGAGGGAGGCCGGGCCGTGCACGAGTCGGTGGGCGCGATGAAGCAAATTTCGGGCAAGGTTAGCGTGATCGACGAAATCGCGAGGCAGACGAACCTCCTGGCCCTCAACGCGGCGATAGAAGCCGCACGCGCTGGCGAAGCAGGCAAAGGCTTTGCCGTTGTCGCGAGCGAAGTGCGCAAGCTTGCCGAGCGGAGCCAAGCCGCGGCCGGTGAGATAACGGAACTCTCGCGATCGACCATGGAGACCGCGACGTCTGCGGGCGATCTTATCCAGAAGATCGTGCCCGACGTAAAACGGACGGCGGAGCTTGTCCAGGAGATAGCCTCGGCGAGCCGGGAGCAGAACGCCGGCGCCGAGCAGATCAGCAAGGCGATCACGCAGCTAAGCAGTGTCATTCAGCAAAACGCGAGCGCTAGCGAGGAAATGGCGAGCATGGCCGAGGAGCTTGCGGGCCAGTCGGAACTGCTGACTCAAACAGTCGCGTTTTTCAAAATTTCGACATCAAGGGAAGAGGACTCGTCTCCAAAGAAGGGGCAGATCATAGCCCGCCCGAAGATTCAGCCTCGTACAAGGGCGATAACGGTTGCTGGCGCGGCATCTGAGGCAAAGGGGTATGTTCGTGACGAGGAGTTTGAGGAGATGTAAGCAGAGACTGTGCAGCGATTCTTCTTCCGCGCGGCGCTCGCTCGCTTCGAATCCCTCCGCGCCTCAATAGAAACGGGCCACCGTATGGTGGCCCGCCAAGTGGGCGCTGAGGGATTCGAACCCCCGACATCCTGCGTGTAAAGCAGGCGCTCTAACCAACTGAGCTAAGCGCCCCGGTCAGGAAAGGCGAAAACTTCAGTTTTTGACTGGCCCCTTCCAGAGCCGGCCGCAACGCTAGCACGCGTCGGCGAGGGGGGTCAAGGGTCGGCTCGCCCTGCTGCTCCCCGGACTTCCATGCTTAGCGAATCCATGCGGCTTGTGTTATGTTTGAGACATGACAACCAAGGCTATACTCCTCGTAGACGATGAGGCGATACTTCTCCTTTCGCTTAAGCAGTCACTGAAACTGCGTTTTGGCTCCACATATCTTTATGAGACGGCGACGAATGGGGAAGAGGGGCTTGAGCGTGTAAAGGCCTTGTTCGAGGAAGGGGTGGATGTCGTCCTTGTAATTTCTGATTGGCTCATGCCGGGAATGAAAGGCGACGAATTCCTCGTTCGGATGCATGCCCAATATCCCATAGTCAAACTTATCATGCTCACAGGAAACGCTGGCGAATCGGAGATGGCTAGCCTTGCCTCCAACGTAAAGCTCGAGGCTTTCCTCCGTAAGCCATGGAACCTCAAGAAACTTTTGTCGATCGTCGCGACTGCCTTGGGCGACGAGGCCACTGATCACGCAAATTGAAGGCGAGAAGGAGTTCAGAATCATCCTTTGAAGACATCCGCCACGAATCGCGCCGCTCTGTGGTCAAACTTGAGGAAACGAGAGCAATAATACGTTTTCGAGGGCCAAAATATTGCCAATTGAGGTTAAAAGTCATAATTTTAACCATGCAATAGCGAAAGGACGGTGTGTGATGGCCGAAAATGAGATAATCCCCATCGATCAGGTACTCCCGAATAAGCTTCCCATTATCCCCCTTTCTGGAAGGCCTATTTTCCCCGGAATCTTTACACCCATCATGATCGGCAATCCCGATGACGTGAAGGTCATCGAGGAAGCCCTCGCTACGGACGGGATGGTCGGCCTCGTGATGATCAAGAACGACTTCGACAAGCCTTCGGCCGACGACCTCCATGCGGTGGGAACGGCGGCCAAGATCGTAAAGAAGATCAACCTGCCCGATGGAGGGGCCAACATTTTCATCTCGACCTTGAAGCGCTTCAAGGTGAAGAAGTTCCTCTCGAAGGAGACGCCCATAGTAGCGGCGGTCGGTTACCTCGATGAAGAGAACGACGACACCGACGAGATCAAGGCCCTTACACGCGCGCTCTTGGGCGAGATGAAACAGATCTCCGAGAACAATCCCCTCTTTTCCGAGGAGATGCGCCTCAATATGATCAACATCGATCATCCGGGCAAGATAGCCGACTTCATCGCTTCGATCCTCAATATAGACAAGAACGACCAGCAGAAGATACTCGAGATGACCGATGTGCGCGAGCGCATGGAGAAAGTACTCATCTTCATCAAGAAGGAGCAGGAGCTCCTCAAGATCCAAAAGCGCGTGCAGCAGGAGATCAACGAGAAGATCGAGAAGAGCCAGCGCGAGTACTTCCTCAAAGAGGAGCTCAAGGCGATCAAGGGCGAGCTCGGCATGCCCACCGACGCGAAAAGCACCGACTACCAGAAGTTCAAGGACAAAATCGATGCCTTCGGCTTCGAGGGCGAGGTGAAGGAACAGGTCGAGCAGGAGCTCGAGAAGTTCAACCTCATGGACCCCAATTCGAGCGAGTTCATCGTCACCCGCAACTGGCTCGACTTGGTGACCGGCCTGCCTTGGAAGGCCTCCGTCAACGGCGATTTCGATCTCAAGAAGGCACAGGAGATACTCGAGTCGGACCACTACGGCTTAAAAGATGTGAAGGACCGCATCGTCGAATACCTCGCGGTGCGCAAGCTCAAGAAGGACGCGAAGGGCTCCATCATCTGTCTCGTCGGGCCCCCCGGCGTGGGCAAGACCTCGGTCGGCAAGTCTATCGCCAGGGCCATGGGCAAGGAGTTCTTCCGCTTCTCCGTGGGAGGCATGCGCGACGAGGCCGAGATCAAGGGCCACAGGCGGACCTACGTCGGCGCCCTGCCGGGCAAGATCGTTCAGGGGCTCAAGATCACGAAGAGCCGCGACCCTGTGTTCATGATCGACGAGATAGACAAGATGGGCGCCTCCTATCAGGGCGATCCCTCGAGCGCCCTGCTCGAGGCCCTCGACCCCGAGCAGAACTTCGCCTTCCGCGACCACTACCTCGACATGCCCTTCGATTTGTCGAGCGTATTCTTCATCTGCACGGCGAACACGCTGGACTCGATCCCTTCTCCCCTTATCGACCGCATGGAGATCATCCAGCTCTCCGGCTACGTCGATACGGAGAAACTCGAGATAGCCAAGCATTACCTCCTTCCCAAGAGCCTCGATAAGAACGGCTTCAAGAAGAACTCGATCCGCTACACCCGCGACGCTCTTATGTTCATCGCCGAGTCTTACGCTCGAGAGGCCGGCGTGCGCAATTTCGAGAAGTACCTCGACAAGATCCACCGCAAAATCGCGAAAACCGTCGTGCTCGAGGGCAAGAGGAGCGAGCGCATCCTCCCCATCGATAAGGCAGCGGTGCAGAAGTACTTGGGCAAGCCCATCTTCGACGAGGACCAGCTCAAGCGCGCGACGAGCCCGGGCATGGCGGTGGGCCTCGCGTGGACGAACATGGGCGGCGACACCCTCATCATCGAGGCGGTCGCGAACTCCGGCAAGGAGGGCTTCAAGCTCACGGGGCAGATGGGCTCGGTCATGCAGGAGTCGGCAGGCATCGCCTATACCTTCGTACGCCACCTGGCCGAAGCGCGCTACGGCATCGGCTCCGACTACTTCGAGGGCAAGCAGATCCACCTCCACATCCCCGAGGGCGCCACGCCGAAGGACGGCCCCTCGGCGGGCGTCACCATGGCGACCGCGCTCTTGTCGCTCGTCCGGGGAAAGAAGATCAAGGACCGGCTCGCCATGACCGGCGAGCTCTCCCTCACGGGCCAAGTCCTGCCGATCGGAGGGCTGCGCGAGAAGACGGTCGCCGCCAAGCGCAACAAGATTCGAGACATCATCATCCCCAAGGCCAACATGAAGGACCTCGAGGAGATTCCGGAGCACGTGAAGAAAGGCATCACCTTCCATCCCGTGGAAAGGATGGAGGATGTCCTTGCGATTGCCTTGGGTGAATAGCAATCGCATCGCTTCATAGACATTTCATCGATTTCTTATCGATTCTTCTCTCGCATCTGATCGATGGCCGGTAGGGTGGGACCATTGGATAGCTATGAAATGGTCCCTATGCTGTGTTGTTCTCATCGTTTTTGTCGGCGTTAGCTCGATAACCGCCCAGACTGAGGCTAAGCGGCGAATGGAGATAAGCGTCGCCAACTATCAGATTACTCCGACCGATCCTGCTGGCGAGATGCTGCGCTACTTCGGCGACAAATACGGCGCTGACTTCAAGGTCTACAACTTTGATAATCAGCATTTCCACGAGCAGCTGAATGTCCGCATTGCGGCCGGGGAGATCCCCGATTTCCTCTATTTGCGCACGGCCACGAGCCTCATCTCGTACGCTCGGCTCGGCGTCCTGGCCGCCATACCGGACTCACTGCTGCGAACGAATGCCCCGCGCCTGGTACGAGCTCTGGAATCCTACGCCCCTGGTTACCTCCGGATGGGCAGGGTCGACGGGGTGCAATACGGGATTCCCGTCGTGAGTCCTACGAACATCTTCCATATCCCTCTCGTCTATCGCAAGGATTGGATGACGCGTGTCGGCGTTTCGAAGACTCCCGAGACCCTGGCCGAGTTCGAGGAGCTCATGTATAAATTCGCCCGCGATGATCCCGACGGCGATGGCCGTAGGGATACCTATGGCCTCTCCCGCGACGGGCTCGCGGCCGTCTTCGGAGCTTATGGCCTAGTTCCCTTCGACGAAAAGACCGAGTATTGGGTACTCGAAGACGGACAGGTCATCAACGCGGCGATCTCGCTCGAGGCTAAGAAGGCCCTCGCTCTTCTCGCCAAATGGTACCGCGATGGCATCATCGATCCTGAGTTCATCACGGGCGAGAACAAGGGCGGATACTGGGCTCTCTCGCACGCCTTCCTCTCTGGCCGGATCGGCTTTACGACGCACGGGAATTATTACCATTGGATAACCGATGGAGCCTACGACGAGATCGACAAGAACGGACGCAGAGTCCCCGTCGAGGCCAACGCGAACGGACGCGAGCTGCCGAAGTCGCAGCGAGAAGGGAAGATCGTCTTCGGTCCGCCCCTTGTCGGTCCCGGGGGCAAGCGCGGCATCAAGTCCTACAATCGGCTCATGAACTTCGTGACGATAGGCAAGTCGGCCGAACAGTGTCCCGGAAAGATCGCGACGATACTGCGCATACTGGACGCGAGCGCGAGCGCCGATCCTGTCGAGCGCCTAGGCATGCACTATGGAATCGAGGGCCGGCACTGGAAGCTCCTCGATCGGGCGACCGAGTCTTTCGTGATCCTCCCGCCCTGGGACGAGGACGAAGGCTATTGGAGCAGGATCGGCTGCGTACTTTCCATGGAAGTGCCCCTTCCGCCCAAGGCGCCCCGCGAGCTCTGGGCGCAGGGCCTAGGCTTGGATAGGGACGGGATTTCATCCTTGGTGCAGGTCGGGCTACCCACGATGATGCAGTACGACGAGGCACTCAGGAAGCTGAGGATCGAAGCCTATATCGCCATCATCACCGGAGCGAGATCCGTAGATTCCTTCGATCAGTTCGTCGCATCCTACTTGGCCGCGGGCGGGGCCGCGGTCCAGAGGGAAGTCGATCAGTACTACGCGGGCACGCGATGATCTCGTTGCGCAGTCGCTTTCGGGCTCAGTCTTACTTTACGCGACTCGCGCTCGCCTGTGGGGGCGTCGTCCTCCTCGTCGCCTTCATCGTGGCCCTTGGCTCGATGTTCCTCTTCCATCGCAGCTACAACGCCAAGCTGGCTGAGCTGCATCGCCTCCTCGTCGGCGATATTGCCAGCGAACTCCGCACCGAAGTTTTCGATCGGGCCAGGGCCATGTACGTCGAGATCGCGACCGAGCTCATGGCGCCGTCAGGCAACTTCTTCGGAATCGACGATCCGGCGACGGGAAACGCCGTCAAGCTTCGCTCGACCTATCAGTACCTGAACGCCCTGCTTGACAGGAACATCGGCGTCGCCAACGCGCTGACCCTGTATTATCCAAAGAGAGGCCTCGTCCTATCCTCCTCTCGCGGTCTCACTTTCTTCTCGGATCTCTCAGGGCCGATTTCTCCCTCCGCTTTAGCTCAGACTTTGCGAGAGGCGAAACGGACCGCACTCTGGCTCCCCACTGACTCCGAAGCCGTCGAGCTTCCCGGTATCGCGAAGCCGGAAAGCTCGGACGTCACCATGCTCTGGGCGTTTCCCCTCGTCTCGGGGAGCGAGGACCCTCGCGCTATCGTGAGCGTCGGGATCCGCGGCGCGGCGCTTCGCTCCGTCCTCGACCGATTCGCCTCGATGGACGATAGCCGAATCTGCCTGGTTGACTCTTCGGGAATCGCACGCCTGTCGGCCGGCGCGGCCATCCCTGGTGCCGTCGATTGGCACTTTCTTTCGCGAAGCGCCTATTCCGATGGCGATAAGACTATCCAAAGCGCCACTCGGAGGATCGGCGGGACCTCGTGCCTCGTATCGGCTCTGGCGCTCGGAGAAGGTGGCTGGTTCCTTGCCTGTATCACGCCGCTCGCGAGCCTGTATCGGAGCGGCATCCTCATTGAACTCCTTCTCGCCCTCGTCGCGCTTGCGGCCATCGGACTCGGCCTGTTCGGCTCGCTGTATCTCGCGAGGCGTTTCAATAGTCCTATGGAAGAGACCATTAGAGCCAATCGGCTCTTGATAAAGAAGGAGTTTGTGAATCGCCTCCTTGACGGCAGCCTCCGCGACCTGTCGGAGTTCGAGACGATGACAGGCCTGATTGGCCTGGATGCCGCTCCGAGCCACTGCCGCGCTTTATATCTCTCCTGGCGGTTCGCCTCCTCGGCCACGGATGACGATCAGGCTCGCGTCATCAAATACCGGTTTTGCGACGAACTGGAAGCCTTCGCGACCGTCGAGACGCTCGCCTGTGCCCTCCACGATGACTGCATCGGCGCTTTGGTGATCGGCGATGATGGCGACAACGATGTCGGGAGACTATTCGGTGCTTGGGCGAGGGGCGCGGAAGAGAACTGGGGCGTGGTCCTGACACTCGTCCTCGGAGGGCTGCTGGATTCGCCCTTTGCCCTCGCATCATCCTTCGAGGAGGCCAGGCGCGTCGCCCTCTGGCGCTATTTTTTCCCCGAGCAGCATGTGATGGTTAATCGGCGCGATTTGGCGGAGCGAAATTCGCCGTTCCTCGAGTTGCCGACACGGCTTCTGGGGGAGCTCCGAAGCGCCTTCCTGGCTCGCGATCAGGGACGGAGCGGCCGCGCACTTGCTGCCTGCGTCGATTCTTATAAACAGGGAAGCCTGTCGGCGAGCGCGGCCCGCCTTAGCCTGCTTCGAATCGTCGAATCTCTCGGATCGTGGAGCGCCGAGTGCGGCATCGACGACGATGGTCGCCTTCAGGTTTCCTTCGCGAACGCGGGAAAGGAGGCCGGGGACATCGACGAACTGTTGTCTCGCCTCGACGCCCTCTTGGGAGAGACCTTCGCGCTGGGCGCCGAAAGGCAACGCGATCGGAATGCGATACTGATGGAGCAGATCAAGGCGCGACTCCGCGATCGGCTCGGGCAAGAGGTCACCTTGAGCTCCATGGCGAGCGATGTCGGCCTGAGTCCTGGCTATCTGAGCCAGCTTTTTAAGGAAGAGACCGGCACCAACTTCTCGGTCTACTTGACTGAGCTCCGCCTCGGCGAGGCGGAAAGGATGTTGCGCTCGGGAATCGCCTCTGTCCAAGATATCGGGCGGCGGGTCGGCTTCAATACTCCCGCCTACTTCATCCGGCGCTTCAAGGATAAGTATGGCCGAACGCCGAGCGAATACCGTCGCCAGCTCTCGCTGGGCACTACTACCGGGCCGGCTCGTTCGGAATCGATGGTTGTTTCGTCAGATTCCTGTCAAATTCCGGGAAATCCGAAGATAGTTTCATAATCTGAAAATCCTGACATTGTCCTCAGTTCGAAGCCTCCTTAGGGTGCCCTTATCCGTCGGCAAGGATCGACGCGAAAAGGAGAAGACCATGGGAATTCGTTTCAAGCTTCGGAGTGCAGGATGGATCATCGCGATCGGTCTGTCCGCAATTTCTGTGCTGTCATCATGCAGCAATTTAGTGTGGAACCCGAAGAGCTCTTCGTCGACCACCACGCAAGACTTGTCGGCCGCGAGTGACCCGGCAGCGCCCGCAACTCCACAGCCCAGCGGAGCAGCGGCCTATGTAGATAATTATCTGACAAATCAATACCCCACGGCATCGAACTACAATACTGAGTCGACGAATGCGGCCCTCGGCTTGCTTTCAGGTTACGATGCATTGTGGACCTCGGGTGGCTTGGCATACTCGGGTTCAACCCCCACTGGGTCTAAGACAGCCTACTTGAATGGCACTGTGAAAAATAGTTCGGTCTTGTCGGCCAATATCACCTATGTCGCAAACGTGACTGCCGCCCGGACCCCTACTCAGGCTAACAACGCATTCTTCGACGACCGTCACGGCAAGGTTTATTCCGACATCCAGGGATTTGGACCTCTGGCGTCCTATTTCTACACTGGTTCCGGTATTTCAACGACCCTCACTTCGGTTCCTTCCGATGCAAATGTGTATGCATACAACGACGGAGGGAACGACTACGGCAACATTACGAGCAGCTACCCTTTATATCCTACGGTAAATCTAATCCAGGCTGTCCGAAGCAGCGGGGCCTCTTCCAACCCTGCCAAGTATTACTTCAACTACGCCCGGCCATGGCGGTTTGCCAACAACAGCACGATCACCGAAAACACGACGACTCTGGACACAGGATATTACGCCGTGGATAGAGTGACCCCCGAAAGCTATCCTACCTACACGTCGAGCGTCAGCGTGGACCCCTACCTATTACCCGGCCGAAGCATGACGGGATACAACGACGGCGGCTTTCCCTCGGGGCATACTGCTGAAGGCTTCAACGAAGCTCTACTGCTGGCATACGCCGTCCCCGAGCGGTTCCAGGAACTGATCACCCGCGCATCGGAGTTAGGCAACAATAGAATCCTGGCGGGCATGCACTCACCCCTGGACGTCATGGGTGGCCGAATGCTGGGAACCGCCATCACCGCCGCGGGACTGAACAACACTAACAACGCAACGACCAAGACTACCGCTTTCACTACTGCCCACACGTACTTGGAGGCCCAGACAAACACCACAGATGCCACGCTCTATACATTCGCCCATACGAACGACAGCTCCCTCTTCAGCGATTGGGCCACGAACAAAGCGAATTATCTTTCGCGCCTGACCTACGGATTCAGCCAGATCAATTCCACCTCAGTCGCGGCCATCGTTCCAAAGGGAGCCGAAGTTATGCTCGAAACTCGCCAACCCTACCTTACCGCCGCCCAGCGTCGGGAAGTCCTGCGGACCACTGCGATATCATCCGGCTATCCTCTACTCGACGACGCCGAGGGCTGGGGACGGCTCAACCTGTTTGCCGCGGCCGACGGCTATGGTTCCTTCGCCGGCACCATCTACGTGAACATGGACGCGAGCCAAGTCGCCTCGACGCACAACAATTTCTATGCCGCCGACAAGTGGCGCAACGACATCAGCGGCGTCGGCCGACTGGTCAAGCAGGGCAGTGGCACCTTAACGTTGACCGGAAACAACAGCTACAGCGGCGGGACGAGGATAGAGGCCGGAACCCTCGAGGCCGCGTCTTCTTCGGCCCTCGGATCGAGCGGCGTGCTCGTGACCTCCGGTAACCTGGAGGTCTCCACCAGCGGATCGCTCAACGTCAATGGCAACTTAACGTCTCAGAGCACCGGCGCCGTGACCTGCAATGTCGGAAGCGGCAGCTCTGGCTTGATAACCGTAAGCAACACGGCCTCCCTTGGGGGAACGCTCAATGTGGTCTTCTCCTCCAAGCCGACCAGTGGAACGACCATCACCCTTATTCAGGCGGGAACTCTCACTGGAACGTTCAACACAGTTAACTTCAGCGGCCTGACGACGAATCCCAGTGTCAGCTACAGCGCCACGCGCATGAAGCTCTCTTTCTAACTACACTATTTCGATGGAGGTTATATGAATAGCGTTCGAAAGGCATTTATAACGATGGCCTTAGCCGTCGCAAGTATAGGCTTGCTCTTCGCGCAGGACGCCCCGCAGTCCGAGACCACCGCCGAAACCGGGAACGGGCTCGAAGTCTTCATTGCTCCAACCCTCCCCAGATACGGAAACGCGATCGGCTACTCGATAGGAGTCGGTGTCCAGACTGGCCTCGGCGTCTTCAAAGGCAATGCCAAAAGCGATAAGTCATGGAGCGACGATATCGTGGTCGGCCTCGACGGAAATTACGAATACGCTCCTGGCAATGGATTCACGTTCACCGGAGGCTTCGCTTACCTCGATGCCGGCTACGCGTTTACGCTTCTTCCCGATTCACTCAGACTGCGAGTCACGCCTACCATCGGAGTGGGCGGTACCTATGTTTCGTGGTCTGATTCCGATGACAGCGGATACAATGGCTTCGCGTTTGCCTTGCTGCCCCGCCTGTCCGCCGACATGCCCATGCCATTTTGTAAAAACCTTCGCGTCGGTCTGAGCGGTGGCTACCGCATGATCTTCGCCAATCAGCAATTAAATGATCCAGTGGCTAGCTTGCTGATCGGATATCAGTTCTAACGTACAACTCCTCCGGTAGACCAGGGATCTCACAGAGGTCGGTTACTCGGCCCGCCCTTGGGGCGGGCCATTTTACTGTGCGCCCGGCAGAGCCCTCGGCTCCTAGAAACTCAATAGGTACTTGGCCGTCTCCCAAGGTGAGACTTCTTCGTAGTAGCTTCTCCACTCGAGATGTTTCGCTTCGACGAATCGCTGGCAGATGTAGGGCCCCAGCGCGACCCGGACGATCTGGTCTTGCTCGAGGGCCTCTATCGCCGCATCAAGCGAATCTGGCAGGAGATCGTTCCCTTTGGCCTCCGGAGCATCGACGAGGTAAGGGTTCTCCTCCTTCGCCTCGACTGGCGGAAGACCCCTGCGGATGCCGTCGAGGCCTGCGGCGAGCATGACCGCGAAGGCGAGGTAGGGATTGCAGCTCGGGTCCGGGCAGCGGAGCTCGACGCGCGTGGGAGAATCGTCCGCCGACCGCGGGACGCGGATGAGCGCCGCGCGATTGATTCGGGCCCAACTGACCTGTACGGGAGCCTCGTAGCCGGCCACGAGCCGCTTGTACGAGTTGACCAGAGGGGCGAGGATGGCGCACATGCTTTTGGCGTGAGCGAGCTGGCCGGAGATGAACTGCTTCGCGGTCATTGAAAGACCGTGCGGGTCACCAGGATCGGAGAAGGCGTCGCGCCCGGTCGACGCGTATTTCAGGCACTGGTGAACGTGCATGCCGTTCCCGCTCAGGCCCTTGAACGGCTTAGGCATGAAGGTCCCGTAGAATCCGCTCCTCTGCGCAATGGCCTTAAGCGCGATTCTGAACGTGATCGTGTTGTCCGCCGCCGAGAGGGCCTCTCCTAAGGCGAAGTCCACTTCATGCTGGCCGGCCGCGACCTCATGGTGCATGGCCTCCGCCGCGATGCCGAAGGAGGAGAGGGATTGGAGCAATTCCGATCGCAGCCCCGCGATCGCGTCCGACGAAGCGTCGAAGTATCCGGCGCCGTCCTGGGGCACGGGCGGCATCAGCGGCTCCCCGTCCGGTCCGGCCTTTAGGAGGAAGAACTCCATCTCCGGCCCGGCGGAGTACGAGTAGCCCATCTCCTTCGCCTCGGCAAGCACGCGGATCAAGGCCGCGCGGGGATCTCCCCCGAATGGCTGATCGTCCGGGGTATTCACATTGCAGATAAGCCTGGCCGTGGCGTCCTTGCTGGCGCGCCATGGCACGATCGCGAAGGTCGCGGGATCGGGCATGAGGTACATGTCGCTCTCGGCGACCCGAGCGTAGCCCTCGATCGAAGAGCCATCGAACCATATTCCCTTGGCCAGCGATGCGTCCAGCTCCTGCGCCGGGATAATCAGGTTCTTGACCATTCCGGCGATATCGGTGAACTGGAGCTCGATGAATTTCAGCTTATTCCGCTGGACCAAGGACATCAGGTCGAAGCGAGTCAGCTCTAATGCGTCCATTTTGTCTCTCTTATTTCCTGATGAGCTGGAGGAAGACCGCGAGCCCCACGAAGACGATGATGAAGCCTAGGCTGATGGCCACGGCCCGGAAGACCGTGCTCTGAAATATCGAAGCCCATCGCGACGCCCCGTCCGCCTCTTCGAGAATGCCGAGGTTAGCGGATTCCGGGGAACCGAGCGCGTTCATGAAAGCCACCACGTCGTCGTAGCGCTCTTCCGGCTTCTTCCTGAGCGCGCGCGCGACCACCGCCGCGAGAGCCGGCGAGACTCCCTGCGCGGCCTTGTCGAGCCTCGGGGCCGAAGTCCTAAGCTGTTGGGCCATCACCGCCAGGTTGTTGTCCCCGTCGAAGGGCGTATGCCCCGACAGCATCTCGTACAGGATTATGCCGAGCGAGTAGATATCGGTGCGCTGATCGCCGCGTTGGCCTTCGACCTGCTCGGGCGCCATGTAGTCGGGCGTTCCGGCGGTCGCGCTTAGGTTCGCGTAGGTGACCCTGTGCGAGGACTTCGTGAGCGCGAGGCCGAAGTCGATTATCACCGGTTGGCCATCAGGCCGCACGAGGATGTTCTCGGGCTTAAGGTCCCTATGCACGACTCCGTTCTCATGGCAGTACGCGATACCCTCGGCGATCTTGCGGAAAAGGCCGAGCGCCCGCTCCTGGGGCATCGGCGCCTCTTCCTCGATGATTCGGCGAAGCGATTTGCCTTCGACGAATTCGGTCGCCAGGAAGGGCATGCGATTGTAGTTCCCCGAGCCGAGGCCTTTGAGGATCGCCGGGTGCCTGAGCGTATTGGTCACTTCGAGCTCGCGCTGGAAGCGCTCGTACTGGCCTGGGTCCCCGATCATCGATTGATCGGGGATCTTGAGCGAGACCTCCGACTTGCTTACGACGTCGTAGGCGCGATAGATATCGCTCATGCCACCCTGAGCGAGGTGGCCCAGTATCTGGAACCGATCGAACTGGTCGCCTATCTGCAGCATGTATGTGTCGATTATAGCATGCTCCTTCGAAAGACTGTCAATGAAAGCCCCGTAAGAGGCTTGTTTGCGTGGGGCCGGTCCGTGTTAGGAAAGCGCTTAAAAAGCCTGCGCGCCTCTTCTTCTCGGCTTTCGCGCGCTGCGAGACCGAGCGGACTCGAATGACGATGGTAGAGACGTTGTCGTCGGATCCCCTGTCCAATGCCGCGGCCACGAGATTCGCGCAAAGCTCGTCGACGCTTGCGTCGGCCGAGGCTATGGCGCCGATCTCCTCGTCCTCGAGTACCGACCAGAGCCCATCGCTGCAGAGTATGATCCGATCGTCGCCCTCGAGCCTCAGGCTCGTGACGTCGGGGCGTACGAATAAGCCGAGTCCGACGGCTCGATTCAGGACCGAGCGCTGCGCGTGGGTCCTCACTTTATCGGGCGAGACGAGCTTCATCCTGACGAGCTCGCCGACCGCCGTGTGATCATTGGTAAGCAGCCTTGCCCTGCCGTCTCGCAGCAGGTAAGCCCTGCTGTCGCCCACGTGCGCTACGCAGAGGTTTGGGCCGAGGACGTTGACCGCCGTAAGGGTCGTGCCCATTCGCCCCGGTCCCAGGCCCTGCGCCGCGTTATAGACTTTGAGATTCGCCTGCTCGATGCCCTGGCCCATGCTCTTCGGGATAGGCGATCCGGTTCCGTAGAAGGCCTCGAAGAGCGTGTCCAGGGCCATCGAACTGGCCAATTTGCCGTTCGCGAGCCCGCCCATGCCGTCGGCCAGACCATACAACAGCCCCCTTTCCGGCGAACAGTCTTGGTCTGGCAGGCGGATCGAGTCTTGGTTTTCCTCCCTGACGGGGCCGGCTTCGCTACGGCACGCAAAATCTATATGCGGCGCCGGTGGCGTCATTTTCCGGCGCTCGCCGCCGGGATGATGGCGATGCCCCTGCGCCTGCTGCTCACTATGAAGTAGATCACGCTGACGAGGAGCCACGCGCCCGTTATCGCGAGCGAAATATAGGTAGATTTCGCGGTGTCGCCGCCGGAGACTATGCCGACCACGAAGATGACGCCGAGCATCAGGAGGTTGCCCAAGAGGCCGAGCGCGGGAATGGCCCCGTGCTTGACGACGCTGAACCCCTCCTTGCCCCTATAGGCTACTATAGTGATTATACAGATCATCCCGTAAAGGGCGAAGGTGCCTAGGTTCGAGGCGAGCGTGATGCCCGTAAGCGTGACCACCCCGCCGAGGACGCCGACCGATCCTATTATCCCCGAGACGATCACCATGACGAGCACGGCCATATGGGGCGTGGCGTACTTGTCGTGGAGCAGTCCCATGATGTCGGGCATCTCCCGGTCCTGGGCCATCGCGAAGCTGATGCGCACGCCGGTGTTCATCGCGGAGAGCGTCGTTCCGAGAATGGCGAGGGCGACCGTGAAGGCAATGACCAGCATGAACGCGAAGCCGTTGCCGCCCAGGAATGCGTTGCCGATCTGGATGGCGAGGTCGCCTATGGGCGCGCCCGAGGCCGCGGCCGCCGCGATGCCGTTCAGCTTGCCGTCAGAGGAGACGAGCTTGTCGTTGAGCGCGTAGTTGGCGGCGAAGTACTCGAGGAGGTAGGCGAAAAGGCCCTGTATGACGAGCGAGAGGATGACTCCCTTCGGGATATCGCGCTTGGCGTTCTTCGCCTCGGCTCCGAAGGCCGTGGCCGACTCGAAACCGACGAGGATCAGGATCGCTATCGTCGACTGGAAGAGCATGCCCGATAGGCTATGGATAGTCGTGATTGAGCTCGCCGTCGGGTGGTACCAGCCACTCGCCGATATGCCCATGGGGTTCTGCGTTCGGAAGAGGATCGCGAGGACGCTGAATCCGACGAGCGCCACGAGCTGCACGACGTTGATCACGATGGAGGCGAGCGTGGATCCGGTGATGCCGCGCATCGCGATAAGCCCGACGAGGGCTGCGAAGAGCCAGGCTACGATGACCTGCCCGAAGATCGGGATATTCAGGCCGAACTGTCCGGCGATATAGGCGACGAAGGTCGCCATGAAGGCGACCATGACTCCGGGATAGACCCAGTAGAAGAGGTGGGCTGCCCAGCCGGTGATGAACTTCACGATTCGTCCCAGCCTGCGCCGCGCGGGGTTCGCGTGCTCTTCGAAGGCCTTCGCGGCGAAATAGTACGAACTTCCGGTCCCGGCCTCGGGATAGCGCTTGGCCAATTCCGCGAAGGCGAGCGCCGTGAGGAATGCGACTATCAGCGCCCCGACTATTCCGGTCCACATGTCCATGGCGGTGCTGGCACCGTGGACGTCAGTGCTCGCAGCCTGCATCTGGTACGTCATCCAAAGGAATGCGCCTGGGGCGATCAGGGCCATCGCGTTGACCGTTACGCCGGTCAAGCCGAGCGTTTTTTTCATGGTCGTTCCGCCGCCATTGTCTGTTGCCATCTTTGCCTCCATGGAGGTGTAATTAGCAAACTGCGTGCCTCGGCCGCGGAAAGCAAATGCGGGAATGACAATACTAACGTTTCATTAACATCGATGTGATCGAATATAGCTTGTGTGATTTAACATTAAATCATTCACGTTAAGACAGTTGGATGTACATATTCATTTCTAGGCTTCGTGGTGATGCGCTTAGTAGCAGAGGCGCCGTCATGTGTCGGAACAGCTATCCGGGCGCCCTGATTGGTCTGAGGTATCTACGCATTTGTAATGAGTAAAGCCAAATGTTACGATCCAGTATCTTTTATCGCGACGCTCTCGGCTGGACTGCCGCGACAAAGGATACTAGATTCGAAAGGTATGGAAGAGCCGATGAGGCGCATACTCGTGATCGACGACGACGCACAGATAAGGCGCCTGCTGCGGGTGGCACTGTCGGCCCTGGGTTGGGAAGTCCAAGAGGCGGCCACGGGGGCCGAGGCTCTCGCTCTTGCCCGAGGCCCGGCTCAGGACGCGGCGCTCCTGGACCTCAATCTGCCCGATATGTCAGGCGCCGAGCTTCTCTCGCAGCTACAGAGTTGGAGCACTGTCCCCGTGATCGTCGTCTCCGTGCGGGACTCCGAGCGGGACATCGTGGAGCTGCTCAATGCCGGGGCCGACGATTACGTTACAAAGCCTTTCCACACGAACGAGCTCGTCGCGCGCGTCGAAGCAGTGGTGCGTCGCAGGCCTCCCTCCATGCAGCCCTTGTTCCGCTCGGGGCGACTGGAGGTGGACTTTGCGAAGCACGAGACGCGCGTCGCTGGAGCGCATGTAAAATTGACGCCGACCGAATTCGCCCTGCTCGTGGTCCTCGTGCGCTATGCAGACAGGACTGTCACGCGCGAGCGCCTCTTCGAGGAGCTCTGGGGCTCCTCGGGAGATACCGAGGAGGGGAGCCTCCGCGTCTATATCAACGCCCTTCGCAGGAAGATCGAGACCGATCCCGCGTCCCCTAGGCTTATAGTGACTGAATCGGGGGTGGGCTACCGGCTTGTGGTTATTCCGCCGGAAGAGGTATTCTAACAGTTTCTTAATGGCGATTTCCTCGCCGTCTCGCTATTATGCGCCGCGCCCTCGTATCGGGAGGAACAATCATGACAAGTGGCGGAGAAGAGAGTCCCGGTATAGGGCAGAAGCTCCGACGGCGGGTCTTCGGCCCCCCGCGGGACGTCAGGGACCCCGGCATCTTCCAGAAGATGGCCCTCGTTCCTTTCTTTGCCTGGATCGGCCTCGGCGCCGACGGTCTATCCTCTTCGGCCTACGGGCCCGAAGAGGCTTTCCGCAACCTTGCGGGTCACGAGTATCTCGCTGCCTTCGTGGGCCTGGCCACGGCGCTCACGGTTTTCATCATCGCCTACACGTATACGCGGATCATCGAGCGCTTCCCCCACGGTGGCGGAGGCTACATCGTCGCGTCCAAGCTCCTGGGCGAGAAGGCGGGACTGGTCTCGGGTTGCGCCCTCGTCGTCGATTACATTCTGACCATCGCCGTCTCCGTCGAGTCCTGCGCCGACGCTGTCTTCAGTTACTGCCCTCCGCAGTGGCTTGCCTTCAAGGTGCCCTGCGCCGTAGCGCTCATTCTAATTCTCATTCTCCTCAATATACGTGGTGTCAAGGAATCGATCTCGATGCTCGCGCCGATCTTCCTCGTCTTCCTGGCGACTCACGTCGTCCTACTGGGCTTCGGCCTTGGCTCCGGGGCGCGCTCTTCCACTTCTCTCGCCGGGAAGATATCCGGCGGGCTCGGGCCTGACTTGCGTTCCTTGGGCTTCCTCGCCCTCGCGTCCATCTTCCTTCGCGCCTACTCCTTAGGCGGCGGCACCTACACGGGCATAGAAGCCGTGTCGAACGGCATGCAGATCCTCCGTGAGCCTAAGGTCCGAAACGGAAAGCGCACCATGGCCTACCTGGCCTCTAGTCTCGCGGTCACCGCGGGAGGCCTCTTTGTCTGTTACTTGCTTTCGGGCATTGTCCCGGAGGCCGGGCGGACCCTCAACTCGACCTTGGCGGACTCGCTCTACGGTTCCTGGGGCGGCTCGGGACGGGTCCTGGCCTTCGTCACCATCCTCTCGGAGGGCGCCCTCCTCTTCGTCGCCGCCCAGGCGGGCTTCATCGACGCACCTCGCGTCATGGCCAACATGGCCGTCGACTCCTGGATGCCGCGGCGCTTCGCCGATTTTTCGGAGCGGCTTACGATGCGCAATGGCATTCTCATCATAGGCGGCGCCGCGATCGCGATCCTAATCTACACGAAGGGCTCGATATCCGCGCTCGTGGTCATGTACTCGATCAACGTCTTCCTCACCTTCTCGCTCTCGGAGTTCGCGATGACTCGGGACTTTATCCGGAGACGAAAGGAAGGAGGGGTCAAACTCCATAGCATCGTGATCCAAGGTCTCGGTTTCATACTTTGCGTCCTCATCCTCTGCCTTACCATTTTCGAGAAATTCTTGGACGGCGGCTGGCTCACCGTCCTCATCACGGGCGTCCTCATCGCGCTCTGTCTCGCCGTGCGGCGGCACTACTGGAGCGTGCGCTCCGCCCTCTCCTCTCTCGCCGCGCTCATCCCCGCAGCCGAGGCCGAGCCGCCCAAGCGCGCGCCCAAGGTGCCCGATCGCCGGGCCATGACGGCGATCCAGCTCGTCTCGGGCTACAATGGGATCGGCGTGCACGGCTTCCTCCAGATCCAGTCGTCCTTCCCCGGGCTTTACAGGAATTTCGTCTTCGTCTCGGTCGCCGTGGTGGATCAGTCGCTCTTCAAAAGCGGCGAGAGCGTCGCCGAGCTGTCCCATGAGGTGGACGAAGGCCTCGCTCGCTACGTGGCGCTCGCCCGGCGCTACGGCTACTGGGCCGAGTCTTATAGCGGCATAGGCACGAACGTGCAGGATACCGCGACAGAGCTCTGCAGGGCTCTCAGTGTGGATTATCCCCATTCGACCGTGTTCACAGGTAACTTGATTTTCAAGCGCGAGCGGCTCATCTATCGTCTGCTCCACAACGAGTCCGCCTTCGAGATCCAACGGCGGCTGCAGTGGGAAGGCATAACGAACGTGGTGATGCCGATCCGGGTGAAATAACATGCTAAGGATTGCCGAGGTTCGAGACGCCGAGCGCATAGCCGAGATATACAAGCCCTATGTCGAGAAAACGGGAATAAGCTTCGAGGAGTCGCCGCCCTCCGCCGACGAGATGCGCGGACGCATCGCGCACATCCTCTCGGCCTATCCCTACCTTGTCTACGAAGAGAAGGGACTCGTCCTCGGTTATGCTTACGCTTCGCGCTACCGCGAACGCGCTGCCTACCGTTGGTCCCTCGAGTCCTCGATCTACGTGGCCGAGGACGAGCGCGGCCATGGCGTCGGCCGGTCCCTCATGGGGGCGCTCATCGCCATTCTCCGCGAGCAGGGCTTCGTCAACTTCTACGCAGTGATCACCCCGCCCAACCCGGCGAGCTTCGCCCTCCACGCGCGCTTCGGCTTCGAGCCCTTGGCGAGTTTCCCCGACACCGCATTCAAGAACGGCGCTTGGCTGGGCGTCGATTGGATGCAGCTCAGGCTTAACGACCTACCCGAGCGCCCCAAGGAACCGATCCCCTTCCCCGAGTTCGCCCGATCCCAAGCGGCGCGGCTCGCCGAGATTCTAAAGTGGGGCCCCGAAGCTTAGTGGGGGCGGAATCTCGTCAGGTTTTGCTTGACTCTTTTACACGAGAGGACTAACATCTTTTCTCATGTGCTACTGTTTGTAGAAACATTAAAGGAGATGCTTATGGTCATCACGCTTCGCAAGCGGCTTCCTGTGGCGCTCGCCTCCGCGCTTCTCTCTTTCGGCATGATCAGCTCGGCCTTCGCTCAGTCGAACCTTATCGGCGTTGCGAAATTCGTCTCGCATCCCGCCCTCGACGCCCTCGAGAAAGGCATCATCGACGAGATATCGGCTTCGCGCAAGGACATCAAGTTCGATCTCCAAAACTCCAACGCCGACATGGGGACCGCCGCCCAGATCGCCCGCCGCTTCAAGGACGAAAAGCCGCTTCTCGTGATCGGCATCGCGACGCCGACCGCCCAGGCCCTCGCCAACGCCATCAAGGACATCCCCGTCATCTATTCCGCCGTCACCGATCCCGTCTCCGCTGGCCTCGTAGCCTCCCTCGACAAGGGCGGGCCGAACGTCACCGGCACTTCGGATATGACCCCCGTTCGCGGCCAGATTGAGTTCCTCCTCTCGGTCAAGAAGGTGAAGCGCTTGGGCCACGTTTACAACGCGGGCGAGGCCAACTCTGTGAAGCTCGCGCAGATGGTCAAGGCCATCTGCGCCGAAAAAGGCATCGCGGTCGTCGAGGCGGTGGTGACCAACTCCGCGGAGGTCAAGACCGCTACCCTCTCGATCGCCGACCGCGTCGATGCGATCTATCTGGGCAACGACAACACGGTATTCTCCGCGATCAACGCGGTCGCCGATGTCTGCCTCCAGAAGAAGATCCCTCTCGTCACCGCCGATCCGAGCTCCGCCGAGTCGGGCGTTCCCGTCCTCGCGGGCATCGGCTTCGACTACTATGCGATGGGCAGGGCCACGGGCAAGATAGCCCTTCGCATTCTCTCGGGCGAGAAGACCGCGGATATCCCTTGCTATCTCTCGAGCGACCCAAAGGACTTCGAGACGGTGATCAACAAGGACACGGCCGCCAAGATCGGCCTCGTTCTCCCCGCTTCGGTGCTCGCGAGCGCGCAGGTCATCGTCGAGGGCGGCAAAGCCACGAAAAAGTAAATGATCGAAGGCATTCTCCTCGAGGGCCTGATCTACGGGATCATGGCCCTCGGCGTCTTCATGGCTTTCCGCATCCTGGATTTCCCCGACCTCACCGCCGAGGGGGCCTTTCCCTTCGGCGCCTCCGTCGGAGGCGCCCTCATCGCGGCCGGGACTCCCGCGCCCCTCGCCCTTCTCGCGGGCTTCGGCGCCGGTGCTCTTGCCGGCTGCGCGACGAGCGCCATACACCACGGCCTGCACGTGCCCGCCCTCCTCGCGGGCATCGTTACGATCACCGGCCTTTACTCGATAGACCTCCGCGTGCTCGGGGGGAGGGCCAATCTTCCCCTCATCGCGAGGAACCCGGTCATGCGGGCCGCGGAGTCCTGGCTCGGGAGCTCTTTCAATACCTCCTGGGCCTCCTTTTTGGCCTTCGCCCTCATCACCCTCGTCATACTCGCCATCCTCGACCTGTTCTTCCATAGCGAAGTTGGCGTCGCTTTAGGGGCGCTGGGCAACAACGAGTCCTCGGTCGTCGCGGCGGGCGTCAATCCCGTGAGGCTGCGCACCTTCGGCATCGCCGTGGGCAACGGACTTGCCGGCCTCTCGGGGGCGCTTGCCGCCTCCTACCAGGGCTTCGCCGACGTCAATTTCGGCCAAGGCGTAATCGCTGCCGGCCTGGCCTCCGTCATGCTCGGTGAGCTCCTCATCCGCTCGAATCGGATCGGCGTGCTGCTTTTCCGCGTAATACTGGGCTCTCTCCTCTTTCGCGCGATCATGTACGCGGGACGCTCCTGGGGCTACCTTGCGGGAATCACGCCCAACGACTTAAAGCTCATGACCGCCGTGCTCGTCGTCGTCGCCCTCGCCCTGACTCGCTGGAAGGATCGGCTCACGACTATGGGGCCGCGGCGAGGAAGGTCCGCATCATGATCGATCACGGCAAAGTCGAGATCAAGCTCGAGAAGGTCGAGGTGGCCTTCGGCCGAGGCACGGTCGACGAGCACCTGGTGCTCCGGGGCATCGATCTCGAGGTGAAGAAAGGTCAGCGCATATCCGTGATCGGCTCGAACGGGGCGGGCAAGACGACGCTGCTCAACGCGATAGCCGGCACCGTGCCCATCTGTGCGGGCAAGATCTTCATAGGCGGAGTCGACAGGGCGGCTGAGCGCGAGTGGATGCGCGCCCGCTACGTAGGCCGTGTGCGTCAGGACCCCCTCGCGGGCACCGCAGGCGGCATGTCGGTGCTCGACAACCTCGCCCTCGCGGCGAGGAAGGGAGCGCGCCGCTTCGTGCCCTCGATGACCCCGAAGCTCCGCCGCGAGCTCGTGGCCCGAGTCGCCGAGCTGGGCATGGGCCTGGAGAACCGGCTCAAGGAGAACGTGAACAGACTCTCCGGCGGCCAACGCCAGGCCCTTACCCTCCTAATGGCCGCGATCTCGAAGCCCTCGGTCCTTCTCCTCGACGAGCATATCGCGGCCCTCGATCCGCGCAACGCGGACATTGTATCGGCCCTCACGAAGCGTTTCGTCTCGGAATACGACCTCACTTCGATCACGGTCACCCACGACATGAAGCGTGCGCTCGACGAGGGTGACAGGCTCGTGATGATGCACGAGGGTCGGATCATCGTCGACCTCGAGGGCGCCCAGAAGGCGGACCTGGACGTGGGCAAGCTCGTCGCCCTCTTCGGCGCGGCGCGGGGCGCGGCCTTCGTCCAGGACGACGCCCTGCTGCGCTAATTGTAAATAAGTAAACCACCGGCTTTGCCGGTGAGACTTGAAAAGGCTATGCCGTGTAAGGCGAAAACAAAATAAGGTACTCCCCAGGAAGCCCCCGGAAAAGGCAGCCAAAGGAGTACCTGAT